>Ga0316189_10007149_pt1 | contig 10594 bp, 5 predicted proteins | sample LowCovwburrow_MG_FD_204930 | JGI IMG/M metagenome (GOLD analysis project Ga0316189, IMG submission 204930) | Coastal sediment microbial communities from Maine, United States - Lowes Cove worm burrow | ecosystem: Environmental > Aquatic > Marine > Coastal > Sediment | place: USA: Maine... | reverse complement strand
AGGCTCGTCCGAGATTAACCGCTCGAGGAATTTGACCAGCAAATTCAACACCGGCACCATCACGATAACTCCGATCAGGTTGAATACGGTATGGAAAACAGCAAGTTGCAGGGTATAATTTTCAGCCCCGATGCCAAGATGTGCGCTGATCCAGCTGACCAGCTGCATCAACTGGTAGATTCCGATGATGGCCAACAGGCCCGTGACCACGTTGAAAATCAGGTGCGCTACGGCCAGGCGCTTACCATTGGTACCAGAGCCCATGGCCCCGATAATGGCCGTGATGGTGGTCCCTACGTTGGATCCAATGGCCAGCGCCAGTGCATTTTCATAGCTGACCTGCTGCGCAGCAAGGGCCGCCAGGATCAGCACCAGCGTTGCATGACTGGATTGCATGACAACGGTGGCCAATATTCCTATTCCGGCAAATGCAAAGACGCCCGGGTACCCGGTCATGGCGTAATCTGCCAGGTTGATCGTCTGCCCGAATGAATCAAAACCCTCTTTCATGTAATGGATGCCCAGGAACAGGAACCCCAATCCGGCCAGCACATAGCCCGCACCTTTCAGGTTTTTTGCCTGCTGGAAAATCAGTACGATTCCGAAAACAAGCATCGGCATGGCATAGGCCGAGAGGTTGACCTTTAAACCGAACCCCGCCACCAGCCAGGCGCCGGTGGTGGTGCCCAGGTTGGCGCCAAAGATAATCCCGATGGCAGACGACAATTCCAGCAGGCCGGCACTGAGAAAAGAAATGGTAATCACAGATACCAGCGAACTCGATTGCATGATCGAAGTCGTGACGACACCAAAGGTCATGCTTTTCCACAAGCGGTTGGTAGAGGACTTCAGGATTTTCTCGAGGGCTCCGCCGGTGAACGTCTTGAAACCCTCTTCCAGCGAGAGCATACCGAACAGAAAAATGGCCACACCGGCCGTGACGGTCTTGAATTCAGCGCTGGCCCAGAATCCATATCCAAGCAACAGGAAAATTGCGGGCAACAGTAGTTTTTTTAACATGGGAGCATTGTACCCGCATAAAAAAAGACCGGGCATGTAAACATGCCCGGTCGGGAAGGATTGGTTTAGTACTTCAGGGTTGCCTGCAAGCGAACCACGTTAACACTGTAGTCCGGGCTCTCATCACCCATGGTCAGGACCGAGTTGATATCCGTCGGACCCAGGCCGTCTATATACCAGTCGTCGGTATCGTACTTCTCGTTGTAGTAATCCAGACCCAGCCCCCATCGTTCAGAGAGCTTGTAGTTCAGGTAAACCCGGGCATTGCGAAGTTTCGTTTTCAAGGTGGGGAATGGATCTTCGTCGGCCCCGGTGACGGTCTGAATATCACCATTGGAATCTGACCGGAGGTAGTCAAAACCATAGGTCATCTTCTCGTTGATGCGACCGGAAACGCCCAAACCCCAGGTCAGGATCTTGTCCCTGGTGTTACTGGTCCAGGGGACAGCGGTAACGCGCGGGGCACCCGACAGGGTGGACTTGATCTGGTCCCTGGTGACGAAGCCATAGAAATTGGCTTTTTCGTTCCACGCATAGTTGAGATCGAGGTTGACACTGTACTCCTTCCCATCCGTCAGGCCGATCACCGAGTTATTGTAGTCGTCATTCGTCCTGTAATAGCTAAGGTTTACAGCCAGCCGCTCCAGCGGCGTAATACCAAACTCAAGGGTGGCGCGTGTGCGGTCACGGTCGGCCATGTTGTACTTGCGCATCAGTGGATGTTCCGCCCGGTCGTAATTGCCCTGCTGCTCGTGCACGCCGGCGTCACGGTCCAGAATTTCCAGCTTTAACCGGGTGTCCAGCCACGTCCAGGGCGTAAGCTGAAATTGACCCCAGTAGGAATTTTCAGTCGTTTTCCTGACTTCCTGGTAGGTGCGCTTCTGGTCATCCCACTTGTAACCGGCATTGAGGCGAATGGTGTACGTAGGCCGGTAACGCAAGTCAACAACGAGCTGCGACCGATCATAACCGTATGGCCGGTTGGTACGCGGATCGCTTTCAAAAACATCCAGCAGGACCGGCGTATAAATATCTACCGGTGTCTTGTTTTTGCGCTTGTTCTTCTTGTACTTGGCCGTCAGGTCGAGGCGGTCGGCCAGCATGATATACAGCCGGCCGGAAAGGTTGTACATGGTCGTGTCCAGCTTTCCGTTCAGTGAGCTGCGCGGCAGCGCCAGGTCGCTGTATTCCGGATTGGTGGAATACGGCAGAAACGGATCGTTCTGCTTCGCCTTGCCTGTGAGCACTTTGCCAGACAGCCTCACCCGGGGTGAAAATCTGAACGAACCAGCCAGGCTGATCTGATGAAACTTGTTGTCGGGCGCCAGCGCACTGCTGGCGACATCGTCACCAAAACCAAGTGCAAACGGGTTATCCCACGTGACCGAGCTGTAGTCGTTATCGAATTTCGACCCCATGTATTCCAGCCTTGCCTGGCCGCGCTTGTCCGCGTATTGCAAGCCCACGTTGAACAGCTTGGTGGTGTGATCGAGTGGCGCCGGGAACCACGCGCCATTAAACGGGAAGGCGCCACCGCCGAATGCCTGGGTACCGGTCCGCTTCTGGCGTTCGGCGTCTGCCACGATCTTCCAGTTACTGCCCATCTTCACGGTGAAGCCGCCACCGAGGATTTTTCGCTTGCTCTTCAGGCTGGTCGGCGCCATGGCGTTCACCCAGTCTTCAGGCAATACCAGTCTGTCGGTACCAACCCCCTGGTAGGGTGTCACGGTCCCGTTGCCCAGGTACCTTGGAATCCCCTTGTACTTGGCGCGCAACTCGTAGCTGCCCTGCTTACCGCCGCGCATTTCCATACGCCGGCTACTCAAGCCCAGGTTTCTGCCGTAAAAATCAAAGTAGTAACCCTGCGCGTTGCGGTAGCTGGTGTCACCGTCACCCGCGAAGTAAAAGCCGTCATCATTCAATCCGCGGTAATCCGCAAATCTCGGCGTGGGGTCATCCACATAAATCAAGCCCAGTTCCCAATCTCCGAACCAGCCATTTGAAATGGCGCAGAGTTTGCAAACCCACTTGGATGTATCCGGTTTGTCGGCTGCTTCGTCAGCCAGTAAGGCGCTGCTGAATGGCAACAGGATGCAAGCACTCAACGCAACCAGAAGTTTGTTCTTGGAATGAAGTTTCATTGCTGCGTGCCTCTTATCTGAGCTCCGACGAACCGGATGGATGGTTGGAACCATGCACCTGGGAGTGGCAATTCATGCAGCCACGCGCCATCAGGAAACGATTTGCCGGGACTTCGTCCAGATCATCGCTGGTATAACCCTGACCAGGATGATCGGTCGCGGAATGACACTGCTGACACAGCAACGGTGGCCTCTTGGTCAGCATTGCGGGATGGTTGCTTCCATGGGGCTCATGGCACAGCGAGCAAGACTCTGTAACCGGTGCATGTTCCCACAGGAACGGACCGCGCTTCTCAGCATGGCAGGTGTAACAGGTATCGTTCACGTTATCCTGGGTCAGCAGAAAATCGTTATTACCATCATGAACGTTGTGGCAGTCGCTGCAGGTCATGCTGCCAAAACGCAGCGGATGGCCTGAGGGCTTGTAAGTGTCAGCACGATTCGGCTGATGGCAGGTGAAACAGACTTCCTGCTGCGCCAGTGGATCAAAAATCGGATCCTTCTGCTCGTGTATCGAGTGGCAGGAAACGCAGCCCACGTCTTCCATCTCATGCGTGCTGCCGAACCAACCCATCCCTGAATGATCCTGGTGACAACCCAGGCAGGCTTCGTTCTGCTGTGCAACGGGTGTCTGGGAGTCTTTACCGAAGACACGCGCTGGTTTCACCTCGGACTTTTTCTTGGCTCTCGCATGCTCGTTGGATGGACCGTGACAGGCTTCACACTGCATATTGGAAAAGGGTGCATCGGGATCCACCAGCGAACCGTGCTTGGTGTCAAAAATGGGCATCACCCCCCATTTCTCAGCCCTATGGCACATCAGGCAGCTGTCCGCCCCTTTCGAGGAGTACTCCTCAGCTGCCAGGACACCCGGCACGATCAACAGAAAAAACACTAACAGGACGAAATTCGACAGGACTTTCAGGCGCAGATTCATTCTTATTCCCACATCACGTTATTTACGGAGTCGTTTGTACCAGGAGAATATTACCACCAGACTCCGTCCGACACTTTCGGAATTGTCACGGCCCGGGCAATTGCTGCCCGGGCCGTTACCCTCTACTTTACTAGTCGAGTCTCATTCCAGGGTCGGAGATAGACGCTGCATCACCTTCAACACGTTCACCACCGTTGAATGGATCATTCGTCCAGCCCAGTGCCTGCCAGTCGATGTGCGACGAATTATGGCAATCCAGGCAACCATCCGGTAATGGCCCATAGCCCAGTGCCTGTTCTTTCGGCGCAACTTCGTGGTTGACTGAAAGCAGCATCTCGGTGGATGCGAACCCGTAGGTTCCGCTGTAGGGCTGACCGGTGTAAGCCGAACCATCCTGTAACGCGAGGTCCCAGTCAAACTTGCCCCAGTAGGGATTCGGGCCACCAGCCATGCCGAACAGGTGGGGTACCATGATCGTCTTGTTGACCGGGTCTACGACCTGGTTACCGACCATCAGTTTGAACGGATAGATCATCGCATCTGGATCGCTGTAACTGCCCTGGGGCTCTGCCAGTTGGATCGGCTCTGTGCCATACCCATCGGAGGCATTGATAACCTTCCGGGTCCAATAACCATTGGAATAGCGCAAAGTGGGCTTAACATTATTTGACCAGACAAACGTACCTTTCTTCTTGTCATAGGTCGGGCGGCCGGTAGCAGGATCAACGGGGATCGGATCAATGTTCTGGCCGGCATCAGCCCAGTACCACTCGGTCTTGGTGGATATTTTCCGTGCGATGGCCGGGATGTGGCAGGTCTGGCAAGCCAGCCTTTCGTGCCAACCCGGGTTGATCAAGTCTGCCGCAGATGTGTCAGCGTGGATTGCAACCTGGTCACCGTGGCAGTCTGAACAAACTTTCATTTCGCCTTCATTGACTGAGTGCAATGACATGCCGGCGTTACCGTGGTTAACCGCACCCGTCTTAGGATCGTGGTTTGCACCGTGGCATGCCGTGCATTTGAAGTTAGCGCCATCGGTGCCCATGTGGACATCGTATTCACGTGTCGTAGCGATCATGTCCGTTGAAATGTCGCCATGCTTGACGTTATCGCCGCCGCCTGCCTTGGCGTGGCAACCGATGCAAGCTTTTCGGGTCGGGTCTGCACCCAGTGCAATGCTCTGAGCCACGACATTCAGGTCGATGGTGGGAGGCGGTGCGCCAGCCGTGGTCGGAGCTTTAGCATAAGTTCCGGACTGGTCATGACAAACCAGGCAATCCACATTGCGCGGATCCTGGAAATTGAACGTATCGTCCTTGTAACCGATACCGGCATGGCATTGGGTGCAACGACCTTCGTTACTTGGAATCGCAATGCAAAAGTTGTTCAGCAAGTCCTGCTTACCATGGGACTGGCCTTCCAGCCCAACGATCCGGTCGGTTTTGCCCTGCCACTTGAAATGTCCCATCTCAAGCGCAGCGGCACCTTCCTTTTCGTGACACAACAGGCAGGATTCTGTTCCTTCATACAGGATGGCACCGAAGTATAGGGCATGGATGTTCTCATCATTGATTGATGCGTATTCCATGAAATCTTCAGGTGTCACCAGATCCACCTTTTGGATAGTGCTGCCCGCCCCGGCTTTCACAACCAACTTGTCCGCGGAGCTTCCAGTGACCGGAAACAGTAGTAAGCCTACAATAAGCAAAACAGCAATAATCAGCACCGTATTCGCTAACGATACGGGCACGAATCTGGCTTTCATTTCTTTCTCCTCGTTAGATGACATAACAAATTTTTCGCCGGGGTCCATCCCAGGACTTGCATATCTTTTTTTAACGTATGTATGCAGCCAAAACCGGATGGGGCTGGTCACAGAATAGTGACGAAAACCTTAACCTGACCTTAAGCCGGTTTTAAGCTTACGTTAAGGTTCGCTGGGGCAAAGTGTCAACGTGAAATTAAGGGGTAATTGATCTCCTCGTGTGCAGCAAAAGGCCTCCGTCGGATGCTGCAAACGAACAGGCGCCGCACAACACGTGCGGCGTCTTTTTTTAGCGCTCATAAGGCTGAATTCAAGCCGAAACCGTTCCATTCAGCACAAACTCCAACGCATTGAAAGCAATGACGTTCCGGCCCTTTCATACAGTATCTGCCTGTTTTTTAATATTAAATCAGACCCTGGCATCGCGGCGCCCTGGTCAAAAGCCGTTTTGAAAGATATTCCCACCCCGTTTTCAATAAATTCGCCAACTACCGAAGGACCTGAAATCAGACCGGGTATTTTTGAACTCAACAGGTGTTTTTTACTCTCTCATCGGAGCTGATCGGACCCTTCCGTCCGCCTCTCAAAGCGTAGTTCAACGTTTTGTAATTTAAACTTTATTGATATAGGTCAAATGGGTTTTTCAGCCTTCTCAAAAAGAGCGCGAATTTACCCCCGGTTTCAGACCGAATTTTTACCGTTTAAGCCTGCATTAAGCGAAGCCCTGTTAAATTTACCCTGCCTTGCTGAGCGCTACTTCATCACACGACTAACCGTATAAGTCCTTAACAATAGCCCGACAGTCTTCTTATTGCGTAGCGACTCAACTGGCAACCCCATGCTTGTATGGGGTTTGTGAGTCAAATAGAAGGAGATGATGTTATGAAAAGAAAACTTGTGGCCTTCGCGATGCTTCTTGGCTTCGCATTCGCCCTACCGGTATGGGCTCACCATGCCGCAGAAGGGATTATTTCTGATGATATCTGGCAGATGGTGGATGATCTGCTGACCGAGGCAGACAGCCCGCACCTGAATATCGACTTTGATGATGTGATGAATTCGATGGGTGTGACATCAGACCCGGACGGCAACTTATCGCTGGTGACCAGCATTGTTGTCTACACCCAGGATGTCGAAGTGTACCTCTCTTATATCGAGACCGTCGCAGATGAGATGAACCGTTTTCCATCGGGAAAAACCAGCAGCGGTACAGCATCCGTCTTCGTTATCGAGACCGAATTGGTGAGTAACCAGCTGACCGAAATAAGTATCTACGAACCGATCGGTATGGGAAAAAGCCAGTTTAGTACGATCTCGAAATCACGTCGTTAGGGCCAGAGATCACGGTCTGGATCAACAACTACTGTTTTGAAGAAAAACCCGGCTTAAGGTCGGGTTTTTCTTTTAGTTTCTGTAGTCGCAGTCATCGGCAAATCCATCTATAATCGCCTCCTGTCCCTGGAAGCCCCAACCATGAAAAGCGCTCACATTTCCGTTGTTATTTTATGCCTGGTCCTGTCCGGCTGCGCTTCCGTGGTTCGGAATCCGGTTCCGGAGGCAGACCACATGGTTGTCACAGTGCTGGATAACGAAAATATACGTCACTGGGGTGATGGCAGATCTGTCGAGCTCTGGAAAACGGTCGAGAAGGAAGGAGATTTTGAAGCCCAGTATGGTGGCATCATGCACAAGGAGCATAACTACCTGGTGATTTCAGGAGGGGGACCCAGGGGCGCTTATGGGGCGGGCATACTCACTGCCTGGTCAGAAATGGGGACACGGCCGGAGTTCACCATGGTAACCGGCGTCAGCACGGGAGCCCTGACTGCACCCTTTGCTTTTCTTGGTAGCAAATACGACGCCAGGCTGGAAGAAGTCTATACAACGCTGGATACACGTCAGATTATTGATACACGGGGTTTTTTCGCCATCATTGGCGGGGATTCCGTGGTAGATTCCTCGCCTTTGAAAAGCCTGATCAAAGAACTTATTGATGACGAAGTAATCAGTGACCTGGCGCGTGAATACCGCCGGGGACGCCAGCTTGCAGTGGGCACCACCAACATGGATGCCGGGCGCCCCGTCGTCTGGAACATCACTCGAATGGCCGCCAGTGGCCACCCCGATTCCGGGAAGGTCATTCGGCAGGTACTGCTGGCCTCTGCATCAATACCCGGAGCATTTCCGCCGGTCTATATCGAAGTCGAAACCCCGGATGGGCGGAAATACGACGAAATGCATGTAGATGGCGGCGTTTCATCACAAATGTTTTTTTACCCCAGCGGGATAGACTGGAAGGACGTTCTTGATAAGCTGGACGTAACAGGCACGCCAACCATCTACCTGGTTCGAAACGCCTTCCTCAGCCCTGATTACAAGACCATATCGCCCCGCCTGGTACCCATTGCCAATCGAACCATTAATTCATTGATACGGACACAGGGAATTGGTGATTTTTTCAGGATTGCAACCCTGGCAGATCGTGACGGGCTTGATTTTCAAGTCACCTGGATACCTGAAGGCACCAATGAACGGCTGGGTGTAAAGCCGGCCGAAGAATTCGATCCAGTCTATATGAAAGCCTTGTACAGCTATGCCCGGCAGCGCACGTTTGATGGTGAGACCTGGGCGAATTTTTTCGAGCTGCTTAAGATGGAAGAACACTAAGCTGCCAAAGAATCAACTCGGCGTGTATAGGCTAAAATAGGGGTATGCCTAAACGGAGTAGTCGCTGATGAAACGTCTGATTAAAGTCCTGCTGGGACTCGCTGGAGCCCTGGTGCTATTGCTGGTTCTGGCTGGCCTGTTGTTTTCCCTTACTTACGACAAGGAAGATCTGAAGGCCGCGATTGCAAACGAGGTCTATAAGCAGACCGGGCGCGAGCTGAAAATCGAAGGCGCATTGGATTATTCGATATTTCCTTGGCTGGCGATCGATGTGAGCGACCTCAGCCTGGGCAATGCTCCCGGTTTTGGCGACCAACCCCAGGCAAAGATCGGCAGCGCCAGGGCGGGTGTCGCGCTGATGCCCCTGTTAAAAAAACAGATTTCAATCGATGAAGTGACGCTGGATGGTCTGCAACTGGCCCTGACGGTCAACGAACAGGGACAGAATAACTGGGACGACCTGGCTTCCGGCGAATCAAAGACAGAAACCGGGGATACGGGGCCCGGCATGTTCTCCAGCAAGCGGGTGGCAGGCCTGAAGGTTCGGGACGCAAATGTCGAATTCACGGACCGGCAAACCGGTTCGCATTATCGCCTGGGAGGGTTTTCGCTGGAGACCGGAGCACTGGGCGACAGCAGGCCCGTACCTTTGGAGCTCAAGGCGTTAATCGAAGACGTGACTGCCGGTAACCGCGTCGGTATCGAATTGACCACGATAGCCGGAATTGATCTTGATGCTGAGAAATACAGCCTGAGTGACTTCGAGCTGGCGCTGGCGCTTGACGCTGCAGGACAGCAACACCCCATTCGAATCCTCGCGCCGCAACTTGGCCTGGACCTGGCAGCGCAAACCCTGCAACTGGAAACATTCACCCTTGAATTGGCCGATCTGCGTGCCAGCGGTGGTTTGTCCGCCACGAGAATTCTCGATGATCCGGCTTTTGAAGGTATGCTTGATGTCGCAGAATTTTCCCCGGCCGAACTGATGCAGAGCCTGCAGATGGACGTCCCGGCAACAAGCGATCCAGACGTCTTGCAGCGCGCTTCTGTCAAAACAAGCCTGTCCGGCAACAGCGATCAGTTGATGCTGGATGACTTGACGCTGGAACTGGACCAGAGCCGCCTGAACGGCAATATAAGTGTGCGTGATTTCGACCGGCCAAAGGTTGGATTCACACTTGCTGTAGATGAGATTGACATCGACCGTTACATGGCGCCGGCTGAAGAAGGGACTGCCGGTTCAACAGAAGACGTCGCCATACCGAAAGACAACCTGCAGGAACAGGACATAGAGGGCCAGCTCAGCGTGGGCACCTTGCGCATGGCAGGGCTGGAGTTCAATGATGCCAGGGTAGGCCTGGCGATCAAAAATGGCAAATTGCGACTGCACCCGCTCACGGCCGGCTTCTATGGGGGTAGTTACAGTGGCGATGTTGCGCTGGACAGCTCGGGCGACGTCCCGGTGGTTTCCCTGGATGAGAAAATTGATTCCATCACCTTTCAGCGGCTGGTCGCAGACCTGGTGGACAGTGAGTCGCTGTCCGGCACGGCCATGGGCTTTGTTCGCCTGACCGGTCGAGGAGCCAGCAGCAGCGAGGTTCTCGGAAGCCTCAAGGGCGACCTGGGATTGACGCTCAACGAGGGCGCCCTGGAAGGTATCAATATCTGGTACGAAATCAGGCGCGGCATGGCCTTGTACAAAGGCCTTCCAGCCCCTGAGCCCGAACCCAACAGAACCGTTTTCTCCAGAATGAAAATGTCCGGCACAGCCAATAACGGCGTTGTCACCACCAGCGAGCTTATCGGGGAACTACCCTTCCTCACTATGCGCGGCGATGGCGAAATTGACCTTGGCCAGTCGCAGGTCGACCTGGGCATGGTGGCGGAGGTTCGCAATTCACCCGAGCTGGCGAAGGACCCACTGGGCTCCGGGCTCAGCGGCAAGAGGCTGCCGTTTAAGATCAGCGGCCCTCTCGATGCGCCTACCCTCGCGGTGGATTGGGAAGCCCTGTTGAAAAGCGAAGCCACAGACATGCTGCTGGACAAGCTGGGGCTGGGCGCAAA
>Ga0316189_10007148_pt1 | contig 10594 bp, 9 predicted proteins | sample LowCovwburrow_MG_FD_204930 | JGI IMG/M metagenome (GOLD analysis project Ga0316189, IMG submission 204930) | Coastal sediment microbial communities from Maine, United States - Lowes Cove worm burrow | ecosystem: Environmental > Aquatic > Marine > Coastal > Sediment | place: USA: Maine... | reverse complement strand
TCACCAGCTGTAGTGGGCTGTGTACCGGACCACCCGCTCACCGCCGGCCGGGACCGATACATCGAACCGGATTCGATTGCTGTTCTCTTTTCCGTGTTTCATGCTGGCGTTCTCGATTTTCCAGTTGGCCGCGCGATAGAGATTTTCCAGCACGGCCACATCAACCGCTTCATCCTTGTGATTGCGTAAGCGAATTTCAAAAGTCTCCCACAGGTTGCGGGTACCCGTGTCGACCCGGAAATCAGTCTGTTTGCGCTCTCCCACCACATCGAATGCATTACCCATTTCGATCAACACGTCTTCATTCCTTGGCGTGTGGTCAATGACATCCTCGCCGATGAATTCCAGGCTGCCGTCTGCCGGGTCTACCTGGTTGACGCGAATTCGTCCAGCCGGCAAAGGAATGCCCAGCTGCTGAGATTTTTCATTGCTGAAGCGCAGGTACACGTTAATGTCTGCATTGCCATAGCGCCCGTATTCCTGGTCGTATTGCTGGTAGCCGCGGTACGGCATGTCCAGGGTCGGGGCGAACACCAGTTCTTTCTGGCACTCAATGCCCCGGGCGGCCGGCATCAACTGGATTTGCTTGGTCGAGTTATCCGGCAGATGGGTGCGCCGGCCCAATGTGTACATGTGGTACTCAAAAAAGGACTTTTCGGCAAAACCGGCAGAATCTTCGGCCATTGCCATCTTGTACACCACCTCGCGGCGCTGCCTTTGTGGCTCGGCCCGGTTGACGTCACCGGCAATCAGCTTCAAACCGGCGTTATCGTAACTCGCGCCGGACTGGTTGATGATGCTGACCCAGGCAGAAAGATCCATCGAGCAGTTTTTGGATTCATCGTAAATGATGTTGTAATCGGTCCACCAGGTCATTCCCTTCGTTTCATAACTGACGCGGGTTTCCTGCGTGCTGCCTACCGGGCTGTCCAGCAGCCATTCCAGGGTGGGCCGGGTTATCAGGCCACCGGGCAACTGGGAAAACCGGATATTACCGAAACTGCGGATTGCCTGGACACTGCCATCGTCCATCTGCATCGTCAGGCCGTCGGTCACACCCAGCAGGATGCCTTCGGCCAGATCTGCGTGGTCGCCACGTGGGATTTCAACGGTAACCCGCTGGCCCAGGTAACGCTGTAATAATTTTGACTGGCTGACCAGGTCAAATTGAAAACTCTGCTCCAGCACGCGGGTACGTGGCTCATCCAGGGAGGAAAACGTCACGGTAGTGGGGTCGATTAACGCAGCCACGTCAGTCACCCTGAGTGCATGGGCGCCTTTTTCGATATCATAGGAACGGTCATGCCGGACGATAGCGTAACCGGGAACCTGGCCGCTCAGTTGACGCCCGGAAACAGGCCGGTACAGCTCAGGTGAAACCGCTCCAGGCTGCATGCTGGAATAAATGGTGATGGAGTCGTCACTCACGGTTTGTTGGGCCGCCGAAACGGCACCGGTGCACAGGGTAGTGATCGCAAGTGGCAGGATTTTTTTCATACAGGATTTCATGGTGGTTCTCCGTTGTGTCTACCCGTTAAACGCACGTGAACAGGAATTGGGGTTATCAGATGTTAAAAAATATCAAAAATTATTCCTCGCTGGTGTTGCTTGTTGCCATTTTACTGGCAGCTTGCGGTAGCGCGGATGAAAACAGCAGCCTTTCTTTTGAAGGCGCCTGGGTCCGCGCCATGCCGCCTGGTATGAAGATGACCGCCGGCTTCGGGCAGTTGCGCAATTCCGGCTCCGAAGTACTGGAAATCTCAGCATACTCCAGTCCGTCCTTTGGCGATGTCAGCCTGCACCGTACAGAGTTGGTCGATGGTGTCAGCAAGATGCGGGAAGTAGCGGAGCTGGTAATCGACCCGGGTGGCGAGGTCTTGCTGGAACCAGGCGGATACCACCTGATGCTGATGATGCCCACGGGTGACATCCAGCCGGGCCAGGTGGTCAGGCTGGAAATCGACAGCGCCGATGGTCGACGCTTCGGTTTCGATATGCAGGTCGAGCGCCGTTAGGCGCTTTTGAGTTGCGGCCGCGGCGCCAGTGTCCTGGCCAGGAACTGCCCCGTGTAGGAATGAGCCATTTTTGCGACTTCCTCGGGCGTTCCCTCGGCGATGATTTCCCCGCCCTTGTCACCGCCCTCGGGTCCCAGGTCGATCAGCCAGTCCGCCGTCTTGATGACATCCAGGTTGTGTTCGATCACCACCACCGTGTTGCCATGGTCGCGCAGACGATGCAGCACGCCCAGTAGCTGCTCAATGTCCTGGAAATGCAGGCCGGTTGTCGGCTCGTCCAGGATGTAAAGCGTCTGGCCGGTATCACGTTTGCTCAGTTCCTTTGACAGCTTAATGCGCTGTGCTTCGCCCCCTGACAGCGTGATCGCGCTCTGGCCTAGAGTAATGTAGGAAAGGCCGACGTCGGTCATGGTCTGAAGTTTGCGCGCGACCGTGGGCACGGGCTCGAAAAACACCAGCGCTTCTTCGACGGTCATTTGCAGGACGTCATGGATACTCTTGCCCTTGTAAGTAACGCTGAGGGTTTCGCGGTTGTAGCGCTTTCCCTTGCACACGTCGCAGGGCACGTAGATGTCCGGCAGGAAATGCATTTCAACCTTGATCAGGCCATCGCCCTGGCAGGCTTCGCAGCGGCCGCCTTTCACGTTGAAGCTGAACCGGCCGGGCTTGTAACCCCTGGCCCTGGCTTCCTGGGTGCCGGCAAACAGGTCGCGGATCGGCGTAAACAAACCGGTATAGGTGGCCGGGTTGGAGCGCGGTGTGCGGCCGATGGGCGACTGGTCGATGTCGACTACCTTGTCGAACAGGCCGAGATTTTCGACCGATTCGAAGGCGGCCGGTTGAGCAGCGCTGCCGTACAATTCGCGCGCTGCGATGCGGTGCAGGGTATCGTTGATCAGCGTTGATTTACCGGAACCGGAAACCCCGGTCACACAGACGAACAGGCCCGCGGGAATTTCCAGCTTGACGTTCTTCAGGTTGTTGCCGGCCGCTCCGATCACCTTGAGTACACGTTGTGGGTCTATCGGAGTCCGGTTTACTGGAATGGCAATTTCTCTTTTGCCCGACAGGTACTGGCCGGTCATCGAATTGGGGTCGCTTTGCAGCGCTTCCGGTGTGCCATTGAAGATGATTTTGCCGCCATGGATGCCGGCGCCGGGGCCAATATCCACTACGTAGTCTGCAGCGCGGATGGCCTCTTCATCATGCTCGACGACGATAACGGTATTGCCGAGATCGCGCAGCCGGTTAAGGGTGGCCAGCAGGCGCTCATTATCACGCTGGTGCAGACCGATTGAAGGCTCATCGAGGATGTACATGACCCCGACCAGCCCGGCGCCGATCTGGCTGGCCAACCGGATACGCTGGGCTTCGCCGCCCGACAGGGTGTCGGCCTTGCGGTCCAGCGTCAGGTAATCCAGCCCGACATTGACCAGGAAGTGCAGACGCTCCCGGACTTCCTTGACGATCTTGGGCGCAATTTCTCCGCGCCGGCCTTCCATTTTCAGCTGGTCGAAGAAATCCAGGCAACGTTCGATTGGCCAGGCGGTGATAGTCGGCAGATTGGTTTTGTCAACGAACACGTTGCACGCGCCACGATTGAGGCGCTGTCCGTCACAGACGCTGCAGGGTTGCTGGCTGATGTACTTGGACAGTTCTTCACGCACGATCCTGGAGTCGGTTTCGCGATAGCGCCGTTCGAGATTCGGAATGATGCCGGCGAACGGATGCCGTCGCTTTTGCACGCCGTTGTCGCCAAAATAGCGAAACTCGATGATTTCATCACCGCTGCCGTGCAGCACAACGTCGCGAATTCGCTTCGACAAATCTTCAAATGGCGTATCGACGTCGAAGTCGTAATGCTTTGCAAGCGCCTGGATAATCTGGAAATAATAAGCGTTGCGCCTGTCCCAGCCACGTACCGCGCCGCCAGCCAGGCTGACGTGGGTGCTGCTGACCACGCGATCCGGATCGAAAAACTGGCTGATCCCCAGGCCGTCACATTCCGGACAGGCCCCGTTGGGGTTGTTGAAGCTGAACATGCGCGGTTCAAGTTCCTGCAGACTATAGTCGCAATAAGGGCAGGCGTAACGCGCGCTGAAAAGCTTTTCGCCCAGGGCGCTATCGTCGTCCATGGGTGAAATGATCGCGATGCCATCGGTCAGGATGATGGCGGTTTCAAAAGACTCCGCCAGTCGCTGCTTGAGGTCTTCTCGCACCTTGATGCGGTCGACTACCACTTCGATTGTGTGCTTACGCCGGAGTTCCAGCGCCGGCACATCATCGATATCGTAGACTACTCCATCCACCCGGGCCCGCACGAATCCCTGGGCTCGAAGCTCGTCGAACAACTGCAGGTGCTCACCTTTGCGGTTGCGGACAACGGGTGCCAGCAACATCAGTTTGCTGCCCTCGGGGAGGTTCAGTACATGATCGACCATCTGGCTGATGGTTTGCGCTTCCAGGGGCAGACCGTGGTCGGGGCAGCAGGGCGTGCCCACCCGGGCAAACAACAGCCTCAGGTAGTCATAAATCTCGGTAATCGTACCAACGGTAGAACGCGGATTGTGGGAAGTAGACTTCTGTTCGATGGAAATTGCAGGCGACAGACCTTCAATGTGATCCACATCCGGCTTTTCCATCATGGAAAGGAACTGGCGTGCATAGGCGGAAAGCGACTCAACATAGCGCCGCTGGCCCTCTGCATAAATGGTGTCAAACGCGAGCGAAGACTTACCCGAGCCGGATAAGCCTGTGATTACTATAAGTTTATCCCTGGGCAGATCGAGATCGATGTTGGCCAGGTTATGCGTCCGCGCGCCGCGTATTAGAATCTTGTCCATCGGTGCATCCAAACAAACTACTATACTCCCCGAAGGGAACAACTGGCAAAGGCGTTTTGGTGTAGAATGGTTGGCTGTTAGAGGTTGACCGCGGGCCGGAAACCGGATAACATTCTCGCCCTTTTGTGGGGCCGTTTCCTCACGGAGCTTGAATCCAATGTATGCAGTATTTAAAACGGGAGGTAAGCAGTATCGCGCAACCACCGGTGACGTATTAAAAGTCGAAAAAATCGAAGCTGAAAAAGGCACCACGGTCGAGCTCGACCAGGTGCTGATGGTCGGCGAAGGCGAAGACGTAAAAATCGGCGCTCCCTATCTTGAAGGCGGTAAAGTAACCGCCACGGTGGTTGATCATGGCCGTCGTGAAAAGATAAAGATCATCAAGTTCAAGCGCCGTAAACATCACCGCAAGCAGATGGGTCACCGCCAGTATTTCACGCAAATTGAAATCACCGGCATTGACGCCTGATCCCGACATCAGAATTTAGGAGTATTGACTCATGGCACATAAAAAAGCAGGCGGTAGTACACGCAACGGCCGCGATTCGAATCCCAAGTACCTGGGCGTAAAACGTTACGGCGGTGAAGCCGTCCTGGCCGGTAACATCATCGTCCGTCAGCGCGGCACGCGTTTTCGCGCCGGTGAGAACGTCGGTGTAGGCCGCGACCACACCCTGTTCGCATTGAGCGACGGCAAGGTGAAGTTTGAGCAGAAGGGTTTGCCGAAGCGTAAATACGTCAGTATTGAAACTTCCTGAATCCGGAGCGATTCTGAGTTTTATTCGAAAACCCCGCTCAGGCGGGGTTTTTTTATTGGATTAAAATAAGCCTATGAAATTTGTTGATGAAGCCCTGGTTTCCGTGACCGCCGGCAACGGCGGTAGTGGTTCCGCCTCGTTCCGACGCGAGAAATACATCCAGTACGGCGGCCCCGACGGCGGTGATGGCGGGCGTGGCGGTAGTGTGTATCTCGAAGGTGATTCCGGGTTGAATACGCTTGTGGATTTCCGACACCTGCGTAAATACAAGGCTCAGAACGGGCAGGGCGGTTCCGGACGTAACATGACCGGCAAGAGCGGTGAGGACGCTATCATTCGCGTCCCGTTGGGCACCATCGTGTCCGAACAGGAAAGCGGTGAGCACATTGGTGATGTAACCGAGCATGAGCAAAGGCTGCTGGTGGCAAAAGGTGGCCGGGGTGGCCTGGGTAACGTCCACTTCAAGAGTTCTACCAACCAGGCGCCCCGGAAAACTGTGCCACCGACGCCCGGTGAGCATCGGGAGCTAAAGCTGGAAATGAAAGTGCTGGCCGACGTGGGCCTGCTGGGCTTTCCCAATGCCGGCAAGTCTACCCTTATCAGCACCGTATCTGCTGCCAGGCCCAAGGTGGCTGATTACCCGTTCACCACGCTTTACCCCAACCTCGGTGTCGTCCGCATCGATGTCGAGCGCAGTTTTGTGATTGCCGACATACCCGGCTTGATCGAGGGCGCTGCAGAGGGTACCGGCCTGGGCATACAGTTCCTGAAACATCTGCAGCGCACCCGTCTTTTGCTCCACCTGGTAGACCTGGCGCCGCTGGCACTGGATGTCTCTCCCGTTGAGCAGGTCCGGCAACTGGAACAGGAAATGCAGAAATTTGATCCGGGCCTGATGGACAAGCCACGCTGGCTGGTGTTTTCAAAGGCTGACTTGCTGCCGCCTGAAGAGGCGCAGGAGAAAGCAGAGCAGGCGGTTGCCGAGCTGGGTTGGGATGCCCCATGGGAGCTCATCTCATCCGTTACCAGGAGTGGCACCGATGAATTGATGCAGAAAGTGTCTCTTCAGCTCGAACTGATTCAGGATGAGGAAGCTACACGACAGGCGGCCGAGGTGCCGGAAACGGCTGAATTTCCGGACGAGCCATTCGAAGACTAAAGCGATTTGCCATAAAAAAGCCCCGCCATGAGCGGGGCTTTTTCATATCCTTCTGCCAGGATCAGTAATAGAACTACTGATTACAGGGCGCGAATGTGCTTGTTCATACGTGATTTATGCCGGGCAGCCTTGTTTAGAGGCATGATGCCCTTCGCCACGGATCGGTCAATGGCTGGTACTGCTGCTTTATAGGCAGTTTCCGCTGCGGATTTGTCACCAGATTCGATGGCCCGCAACACGTTCTTAATGGATGAGCGGACATGAGATCGCTGACTCGCGTTGCGGCGGCGATTGCGTTCCGACTGACGTGCCCGTTTACGAGCTGATAGACTGTTGGCCAAGGTCGTTCTCCAAAACAATAAAGTTCAAAAATCAAGCCGGTCATTATCTTATTATTTGCCGATTGGGTCAATCAACAATTGCAGCTTCTTAAATCTACAGCCAAAGTAGGGACCGCAACCATAACCTCCAGGATTCTTGGTTTTGTCCGGGACATGGTGTTTGCGCGCTATTTTGGAGCCAGCGGTGAAACCGATGCGTTCTTCCTGGCGTTCAAAATCCCGAATTTCATGCGCCGCCTGTTTGCCGAAGGTTCCTTTTCACTGGCCTTTGTACCGGTGCTGTCAGAAGTGCGGGCCAGCGGCGACCGGAAAGCGCTGCGGGACCTGATCGACAACGTGGCCGGCACCCTGACCGGAATCTTGCTGGTGGTTACAGCTATCGGTGTATTGGCAGCGCCTGTTGTGCTGGCGATCTTCGCACCGGGTTGGCTGGTCGACGAACGTCCGGAGTTCTGGCTTTCGGCCGATATGCTCAGAATCACCTTTCCCTACATCATGCTGATCTCGCTCACGGCTTTTGCCGGCGGAATTCTGAACACCTTTGACCGTTTCCTGGTGCCCGCGCTGACACCAGTGTTACTGAATGTCTCGCTGATCGTGGCGGCTGTATTGTTTTCTGCACAGTTTGAAGTGCCTGTAATGGCGTTGGCGTGGGGTGTTCTGGCGGCCGGGGTAGCCCAGTTGTTGATCCAGGTGCCCGCGCTGATGAAGCTGGGTGTCATGCCCCGCCCACGCTGGGGCTGGCGTCATTCCGGCGTGCGCAAAATCCTCAGGCTGATGATTCCGACGCTGGTGGGTTCGTCGGTGGCACAGATAAACCTGCTGCTGGATATGGTCATCGCCACCTTCCTGGTCAGTGGCAGTGTTTCCTGGCTGTACTATTCCGACCGCTTACTGGAGTTTCCGCTGGGGGTGTTCGGCGTGGCCCTGTCCACGGTCATCCTGCCCAACCTGTCGCGTAAGTTTGCTCGAAAGGATCCGCATGCTTTTTCGGCAACCCTGGACTGGTCGCTACGCCTGGCCCTGATCATCACGCTGCCGGCAGCGCTGGGCCTGGCGCAGCTGGCGATGCCGATCCTTATCACCCTGTTTCAATACGATGCCTTCGAGCTGAGTGACGTCAAAATGTCCGCGCTCAGCCTGTCGGCCTACGCCGCAGGTTTGCCGGCTTTCATCGCGGTAAAGGTTTTGGCGCCTGGTTTTTATGCGCGGCAGGATACAAAGACCCCGGTGAAAATCGCAATCATTGCAATGGTTTCCAACATGGCTCTGAATTTCATCTTTGTCGGCGCCTTTCTGGCGCTCGCGTTCCAGGGGCCCCACACCGGACTGGCGCTGGCCAGTTCAGCGGCCGCCTATATCAATGCCGCACTCTTGTTCAGGGGCCTGAGAAAGCAGGGTACCTATCAGCCGGAACCGGGCTGGAGCAGGGTAGCTATGGCGGTGTTGGCCGGTTGTATTGCGATGGTGGCTGCTATTGCCTGGCAGTACGGCGAAATAGTCCAGTGGGTTGAAGCACCCGGCTTCAACAGGGCAGTTCGCCTGACCTTGCTTATTGGTCTTGGAGTCGTTGTGTACAGCGTCGCGCTCATTGCAGGCGGCTTGCGTAAGCACCACCTGGCGAAAGGCTCGTCCTGATCGCTTATTAACCGGTTTTCTGCACGTAAGCGCTGGTATAATTACGGGTTTTTCGCGGCAAGCTATGGGTGTCATGCGGGTAATCAGAAACAGGCCTGAATGGAATGGCGGGGTGTTAACCCCGGCACGCTCCGTTGTGGCCATCGGAAATTTCGATGGCGTGCACCGGGGGCACCAGGCCCTGGTCGAGCGTTGTAAGAGCCTTGCGCAGGTTGGTGATGAGGTCGCGGTGGTGACGTTTGAACCTTTGCCGCCGGCGTTTTTCAGCCCGCAAAACGCACCGCCCCGACTGTCTACGGTATATCAGAAACTGGGCTTGCTGCGCGCGGCCGGTGTGGATATCACCTGGTTGATGAGATTTGGGCGGCAACTGGCCAGCCTGACATCAACACAGTTTGCAGAGCAGATACTGGTCAAAAAGCTGAACGCCAGGTGCGTTGTCATCGGTGAAGATTTTCGTTTCGGCCGCGGGCGTGAAGGCGGCGTGAACCTGCTGGCAAAGCTGGGTCGTGAACGCGGCTTCACGGTCGAGCCCGTGGCTGATGTGCTGTGTGAGGGTGAGCGGATTTCCAGCAGCGGGATTCGGCAGAAGCTAGCGGCCGGGGATTTTGCGGCTGCCGCCGAACGGCTGGGCCGGCCTTTTCGGATGGAAGGTCACGTGACGCGTGGCGCGGGCCTGGGCAGAACCCTGGGATACCCCACGGCAAATCTTCGCATTCGTGCTGAGCCGAGTCCGCTGGGCGGTGTTTTGGTCGCCTATGCCAGGGTCGGGAACGGCCCCTGGCTACCGACGGTTACAAGTCTGGGCCGACGGCCCGTGGTGGACGGCAAAGAGACCTTGCTGGAAGTGCATTTTTTTGATTTCGATGAAGACCTATACGGACAGCGCCTCGATGTTCAATTTGTGGCAAAGTTACGTGATGAACTGAATTTCGAGAGCCTTGAGGATCTCGTTGAGCAGATGAAGCGGGATGAGCGCCAGGCCAGGAGCATACTGGCTGATACGGCGCCGCCCGAGGACACACATTTTGGATAGCGCATAAGAATGGACTATAAAGACACAATTAACCTGCCAAAAACAGCTTTCGCGATGAAAGCGAACCTGGCCAACCGCGAGCCCGGCATGGTCAAGGCCTGGGAAGATGCCGGCCTTTACCAGAAGATTCAGGAGGCTACCTCCGGGAGGCCGGAATGGATACTGCATGACGGCCCCCCCTACGCCAATGGCGATATTCATATGGGTCACGCGGTCAACAAGATTCTGAAGGACATGGTGGTTAAATCCCGGTTGATGGCCGGCTTCCATTCACCATACGTTCCGGGTTGGGACTGCCATGGCCTGCCGATTGAACTGCAGGTTGAAAAGAAAGTCGGCAAAGTTGGCCACAAGGTTGATGCGGCAACCTTCCGCCAGAAGTGTCGTGACTATGCCGAACGCCAGGTTGATTTGCAGAGAGCGGGTTTCCGGCGGATGGGCGTGTTGGGAGACTGGTTCGATCCCTACACGACCAAGAGTTTCATCTATGAAGCCGACATGATTCGTGCACTGGCTTCGATCATCGACGGTGGCCACCTGATGCAGGGCGCCAAGCCCGTTAACTGGTGTTTTGATTGTGGCTCGGCGCTGGCCGAGGCTGAAATCGAGTACCAGGACAAAACGTCTCCGGCTATTGATGTGTTGTTTCCGGCAGCCGATGCCGCAGCACTATTTGCAGCATTCGGCGCCAGCCCGGTTGACGCAGAGGCGGGAATCCCGATCTGGACGACGACACCGTGGACACTACCGGCAAACGAAGCGGTTACTTTGCACGCAGATCTCGAGTATGTGCTGCTTAGCGGT
>Ga0316189_10007147_pt1 | contig 10594 bp, 9 predicted proteins | sample LowCovwburrow_MG_FD_204930 | JGI IMG/M metagenome (GOLD analysis project Ga0316189, IMG submission 204930) | Coastal sediment microbial communities from Maine, United States - Lowes Cove worm burrow | ecosystem: Environmental > Aquatic > Marine > Coastal > Sediment | place: USA: Maine... | reverse complement strand
TTCCCCTGGCGTTCTTGCTTTGCCCGCGCGGCCGCAAGCTACGATCTACCCGAAAGCCTGCTGTTGGCGATTGCCCGGGGGGAAAGTAATTTCGATCCTGCGGCGCGATCCGACAAGGACGCGGTGGGACTGATGCAAATTCGCTGGCCACATACCAGTCGCCACCTCGGCGTGCTGCGGGAGGCCGATCTTTACGACCCCTGCACCAATGTTGATGCCGGTGCACGCTATTTGCAGGAGCTGGCCGGACGTTTCGACAACAACCTGCACCTGACGGTCGCCGCCTACAACTACGGTCCCGGAGCGATCGCGCCTGACAGTGTTCCCGAGGGCGCGCGCTGGTACAGCCAGTACATTTTCGGGCACCTGCAGAAAGTGCTGGGAAACAAGCAGTCTGGCAACACCCCTCCCAAAGCTGAAACTGCCAGCCCGGCAATGGGCCAGCTGGTGGTAATGAGTTTTGGCGCGCCCCAGCGAGCCAGGGACTTCGTCGCATTTCTTACCCAACAGATACCCGATTTGAACGTCCAATTGCGAAGCGATGCGTCCGGGCAACACGACGTGGTGCTGCTCTATGGCAGTGACGCGGAACGCCAGCGCGCCCTGCGCTCTATCAACGCCGCCGGTATTGTGCCCCTCGCATTATCCGGCACCAGCAGCAACTATCTTTAGGAGATTGTTATGAGCACCCGTAAAAAATGTACAAGGAAGCAACTGCTTAGCCTCGCCTGCGGCGCCGGCCTGGCACTGAGCCAGGCAACTGCTTTTGCTGCTCTACAACAGGATCAGCAGGCCAGACCGAAGATCAACCTGTTTCCCACCTCGGTAGTGGAAAGCTTGAGCCAGACCTCCCAGGCCGCGCGCGACATGGAGAGCGGCATGTACGAGGTGGTGTCGAGGCTGGACAAACAAAACCAGGCCTACCAGGGCACGAACTGCGAAAACAGCGATGACAAGGGCTGCCTGCAACTGCGCGAGGCCATTCGGACAACCTACAAGTCTATGCTCGATGTTATGCAGGCGAGCATTCCAGATATGCGCAGAAGCCTGGAAGCTACCACAAACTCGATGGGGGGCAGCCTGCGCGGCGAGATCGGCCGCAAGCAGACACCCGGTGATGTGCAGCGCATTCTCGCCGGGCGCTCCACCAGCCAACAGGTTATTGACGTGACCAGCGGTGGTTCGCCCCGCCAGGGCAAACTGAGCAAGATGTTTGCGCGCTACTACGAACTCGTGAAGCGCGGCGGCAAGCAGTCGGATGCGCTGCCGGTACTGGCCTCGCAGATTTACCTGGATTCAATGCAATCGCTGTACTTTCTCGATCTGCTGGAAGCCGAAATTGGATCACAGAGCACAGAGTTGGTACTGGAGCTGGAGTGGGGTGAACTGACCGATCAGATCAGCGCCACAGTCGGGGATGTAAAAGCGCTGCTGTGGGGTGAAACAGATCGCAGCCAGGAAATTCTGGAGGTCGGACTGGAAACACCCATGCAACAGGAAACCTACGGCGACCTGCTGGTGCAATAGTCACCAGCCCTAATGGAGTATAAGACGATGAAACCGAAGACAAGCTTGTTAAAGCTCGCTGCCCCCCTGATGGTCCTGACATTCCTGGGCGGCTGCGCGCAGCACACAGCGAAACCCCTGGGCTATTGTCAGCTTGGGGCCACCAATAACGTGGAGCGACTGTTCGCGGAGGCCTCGGAAAAGCTGCAGAACACCGATTGCCAATACAATTTCCCCGAATACCGCGAGCAGTTGCTGAGTGTCGCCAAGGGCGACCCGGGGCCGCAGAATGAGGCCCGCTTTGCGCAGTTGCTGCGCGAGAGTATTAACGCGGGGACTATCTCTAAACGCCAGGGACAGGAACTGTTCAGTCAGTACTTCGACCCCGAGTTCTACAGCGTCAAGTCCGAGCCGCGCAGCAGCTGCACTTCCTTGCGGCGAAAGCCCGAACTGTACGCAGCCATGCGCCTGGAGCTGGAATACAAACGCGAGGGCATGCTGGAAATTCTCGACGACCAGGAGCGCTTCCGTCAGGCCCAGCGTCACTACAGCGACCTGAACATGGTTTTCGATGCGGTGGAAGTCGCCTGCACCCAGGAACTATAGCCGCAGTGAACAGGCAACGACAAAACGGCAGTTTTCTGGCCGGTCTGGGTTGGGGGCTTGTCATGGGCTTCGCTCTGATGCTGACACCGGTACTGTGGCTGGGTACCGGTGGCACCGGCGAGCTGTATGCCCGTCTCGCCCCGGGACTGCACCAGCTATGGGCGCTGGCCAGCGTAAACCTGCGTGGCTCGGTGCTGCCCTTCGTCGCGATACTGCTAGCCTACTGCCACCAGCTGCACAAACTGCACAGCCAGGTGGCGGCGACCCGGCCCGATTTGCAACGGGTGGTGCACCACGAGCAGCTGCTTGATCTGTGCGCCAACCTGTTTTTTGGAATCGGCGTAATCTGGACCGCTATCGGCATGCGCGAGGCCCTGCTGTTTGCCCTGGGCGATCCCGGCAACGCGGCCGCAGCCGGCGCCTTTGCCGTACTCCAGCGCATGGTAGATGGCGGCATACTGCTGGCGCTGAGTACCACCATTGTCGGAGGCATAGGCGGCTACCTGATGCGGGCGGTCAAATCGATTACCCTGGGCCGCGCCATGAACACACTGTATATGAATGCTGCCGATCAACCGGTGAAAGAGAACCTGGCGGCGCTGCGGCGCATTGAGTCACTTTTGAAAGGCGACGCGCAGCCGGCTGAACGGCCCCTGCCGTGAGACCTCCATGGGCGCCCCAGTCGCGCGATGAGGCAGAGCTGGAAGCGCTGCAGACCGACGTGATGCGTTTCCTGGCTATTCTCGGCTTGTGCCTGGCGGCCATTTTTTCGCTGGTACAGGGGGCGGCTCAGGAGCAGGTCATTGGCCAGGTGGACCCGGTCCCGGCTCCGGCTGAATCTGCAGCAGCCGAAACACAGCAGCTTGTTACCACCGCCCCACCCGGACGGCCCGCCACCGAACAAGGTTTTACCCTGGAGTTTGCCTCGGTGGAGTCGTTGGAAACGCTATTGCGAAATGAGCGGATCACTCTGTATGCGAACCAGGGGAATCAATTCTGGAGCGTCGACTCCAGCGGCCAGGTAGAGGTCGTGGATGCACCCGGCAGTTACTACCAGATGCAGGCGGAAACAGTTCCGGGGCACCTGCTCGAAAGGATTGGCGGCATTATTCCCGGCGCTGCAACGATCTGGGGCGTCTCCCTACCGCCTGAGGCGGTCAGCAAAATTGAGCAGCTGACCAGCAGTCGAAACGGCGGCAGTCTTCTTATAGGGGCCGATGCTGCAGTAACCCTGGCCGGGGACTGACACCGCCTGATTTTCCAGCCGTGCTGACAAGCTCGAGTGATCGGGTCAGGTTCCCGAAAAGCCCACCCGTGACAGCAAAAAAAACCCCGGCGCGAGGCCGGGGTAGATCAGGCGCAGTTGACTACTATTGCTGTGCCCTGGGTCCGCGGTATTCCATCTCCGGGACTTGCTTGAAGTTCCCCTTGCCTTTCTTGCCATTGATAGAGCTGGTGTTCATGGCGTACTGCAAAACAGCGAAAGCAACGGCATCTGCGTTCACGGACAGCGCCTCAAGGCTGATGTTGTCGAAGGTATCGCAAGCAAGGTGATAACAGGGATCATATTGTTCGCCTGCGGTACCACCCCATACACCGACCTCGTCAATCGTCTTGATTCCTTCCGCGCCAGTGAAAAGGCCACCAGCTGGAATACCTACAGCGATAAAGGGGCCGTAGTCAGATCGCCCGGAAAAATCGGTTCCCTTGAACGACTGTCCTATCGAGGTGTAATAGGATTCAAACAATGCCTCGATCTGGGCCGAGCCTTCGGGGCCGGGTCCTGCGCCAACGCCGTCCGAGTCATCGCCGTCATAGATGAAATAGACATAGTTCGGTGAACCGACCATATCGAAGTTCAAATACAGCGTAATGTCATCGATCTCCTCTTGTGACAAGTTGCCTACATAGTGCGTTGACCCAATCAGGCCAGACTCCTCCGCGCCCCACCAGGCAAAGCGGACTTTGTTCCGTGGTTTCACTTTCGCCATCTGTAGAGCTGTTTCCAGAATCGCTGCACTACCTGATCCATTGTCTTGAATGCCAGGCCCCCCCGCTACCGAGTCCAGGTGCGCGCCGGCCATGATGACGTTATCTGGATCGCCACTCTGGCTCTCCGCCAACACGTTGTATGACGTGACTTCGCCGCTGGTCGCGTCCACAACCAGCCGCATCTGAAGTCCCGCTGTTCCGTTCCAGTCCACGCCCAGTGGGTAGGTAGCATCCAAAACGGGAATGCCGCCCCCGTAGCCACTGCCCAGCGTGCCATTGATCAAGCCCTCGCGAGCAGGGGTGTTTCCCTGGTTAAAGATGATAGCGCCGATCGCACCAGCTGCAGCCGCGTTTTCTGCCTTGGTTGCAAAAGTACAGGCGCCGCGTTGGATGAGAGCAATATCGCCAGCGGGGAAGCCGGCGAAATCAGCGGCCTCGCAGCCGCTGGTCGAGGAGTTGGAATCGCCCAGCTGCAGGTCGACAGCCGTGACACCACCGGTAACATCGCCTGATGCCGAATAAGTCATCACACCGTAGTCGACATCTTCAACGTACACAGTGGGATCGGGGCCGAGCTGCTCCAGTGTGGAAGGCCCATTCAGGAAAAAAGTATTGTACTGAAAAGGTTGGACAGTAATATCGTAGCCCGCGCCTTCAAGCGCGGACACCACATAATCAACCGATTGATCGTAGCCGGCTGTTCCGGACAGCCGGGTTCCAGCATTGGCGTCAGCTATAGCCTGGAAAGCTGCCTGGTGTGCACGCACTCCCTCGACGGTGACACACTCCAGTAGTTTGTTGTGATTGTTGTTGACCCTATTTCCGCAACTGTCGGAATCGGCATGGGTCGCAGCAGAACTGTAGCCCAGGGCGAGCAGACTGGCTATTACGGGTACGAGAGCTCTTGGTCTGGGTAAGATATTTTCCATTTTGGATAGCCTCACGGGGGGATTTAGGACAGAGTCCGCACCACAGTCGCAGTACCGCTTCATACCAAACTGCGGAGCAATAGAAACTTATGCATGCAATATTTAGACCGAGTCAATGAAATCAGGGGCTTAGCTGGATACGTTCGCTCGATCTGGCGCAAAGTGTAAAAAATACTGACAGGCCAAGCTCCCCTGGTCAGGGAAATCGGGCGGTGACGTGAAAAGGCTCATCTGGTGCGCCAATCCAAAGGGTGTCAGTTCTCGGGCTTACCATGACTGACTGGAGAGGTCGCCTGCCCCTACCGGGTTGCCTCCAGAACAATATTGGTTGTCGAAGTCGTTGCTATGCGAACGGACGAAAACCCGGCTTCCTCCAACACCGCTATCAGGCGTTTCGGACCTGCCTGGGCACCCAGACACAGGGCGACGTCCTGTGATCGTGAATTGGGCAGGCAAATGAGTGTAGAGGCCGCATAGAACACGCCACCCAATGGGTGGAGGTTGTCTTCAGTCTTATCTCCCGCCAATGGTTCAACGACCATCAGTGTGCCCTCAGGTGCGAGACATTCGCGTATGTGCCGGGCAACGCCCACGGGATCACCCATATCGTGTAGCGCATCAAATACACAAGCAAAATCATAGCCACCATTGGAGGGAATATTACTGCCGTCCGCCCTATCAAAGACAATGTTATCCACCCCGGCGGCGGCAGCTTTGCTACGGGCGTCATCTATAGAGGGTCCGTGAATGTCATAAGCGAAGACTTTCGATTTGGGGAACGTTTCTGCCATCAATACAGAAGTGGACCCATGACCGCAGCCGATATCCGCTATGGTTCCGCCAGACTCGAGCTTTTCTTGCACGCCGTCCAGCGCGGTAATCCAATTGGTCACCAGGTTTGCAATATAACCGGGGCGAAAGAAACGATCGGTACCGCAAAACTGGCAAGGATGCTGTTCGCCCCAGGGTCGCCCCTTACCCGAGCGAAAAACATCTACTGCAGTCTCATGCTCTGCATACTGTGCCACGATTATCTGCAGTAAGCCGTGCATATTGGCGGGGCTTTCTTCTGTTGCAAATACTGCTATCTGTTCCGGTGACAGATAAAACCGGTCAGTTTCAGCATCATAATTCACATACTCTGTGGCCGCGTTGGCCGACAGTAACTCTTTCAGATAACGTGAATCCACGCCGGCTGCTGCGGCTATATCTTCTGCGGAGCGAGGCTCTCCATCGGCCATCGCACGATACACGCCAGTTTGATCGGCAATATAGGCAAGCAAACCGGACAACGCAGCATTTGCATTGCCTACGACTCTGCCCGCCAACTCATCCAGCTTTTCCATATTCAGTTCGGCCATTTTTTGATTCTCTTTTGTTAACCAGCACGGTGTAAGTAGAGGAAAATTATCTTCTATTGGAGATCGGCCACTTGAACGCGACGACTATCGAGTATAGACGCCCTGATGGGTAGCGCCAGACCGGTGCGCGACGATGCCCGGCCAGATGTCAGCGACAGTCTCGCTGCAGCCAATCCAGTACGATCCGGCTAAGCGCCAGCCGACTCGATGAAAAGGAGTGATCACCTGGAATTTTGTGGCTCTCCAGACGCAACATATCGACCTTGGCGTACGCCGCCACGACCGGGTCGAACATGGTGGCAGCAGGTGTCACATCGTCCTGCTCGCCAACGACCAGCAACACCGATCTACCGACCAGGTCAGGTCCGAATCCTCGGGTATCGATCTCATCTGCAATCGCCACGCTTAATTGTTCGCGCATGGCCTCGCCGTCAAAATCGGCCAGCATAAACAATTGATCGGCATAGGGTAGCAGCCGCTTCGCAGTCGCATCTTCAGCAGCGATGCCCGCTTTCCAAAGCGCAAGATTTACGGGTGACAGGGCACCTACGCAAGCCAGGCGGGCGTCAGCCCGGGCCGTCGCCAGGGCGGTGAAGCCGCCCAGCGAATGACCCAGCAGTGTGAGGTGGGACGTATCAACTCGATACTTTTTGCTGTTCACAGGCTCTCTGAAAAAACCCAAGACGCTTTGTACGTCCTCATCCTGACCAAGCAGGGAGTAACTGCCGTCTGCACCCCATGCACCGCGATAGTTAAAAAACACCACATTGAAGCCTGCGCGGCGTGCTGACTGAGCTATATCGAGATTTTTTTCGTTGCCGGGAAAGCCATGCAGGAGCACTACCGTAGGATGTGGGCCCACGCCGCTGGCGATGTAGATGAACCCGGGCATTCGATCACCCGCGCTGGAAAACGTCAGTTCCACTACCGATGCCGGATACGCTGGATCAGGCACAGGATCGTGCGTGGCCACGAGGGTCTCGGCTGCCGCACTTGCTGACAGAAATACAGCCAGTAACAGGCGAAGAAAATCAGTCAAGACGGCCAGCCTACTTCTTCTGGAATGGGTAGATAATCGCCCAGTCCCGCTTCATGTCTACAACGGTCCAACCGTTCTCGGTTGCTGCATCAAGCGCCTTGTCGAGGTGCCCCACGCTGGACTTACGGTCGTAAGCCCATTCACGCTCGGCATCGGTATGATGCACGATCAGGCCAAAACGAGCGCCTGTTCCGTCGGTGGCGTATTGCAGCATCTGCAGGTCGCCGTCGGAATTACCGAAGGCCGCGATCGGGCGGCGACCTATGTGAAGGTTGATCCCAACCGGCTTGCCTTCCTTGTCGTCAACGAAGTTGAGCTCAGGCATGCGAACCAGTACCGCATGCCCGTCTCGTATCTCGAACTGCGTCTTGATGCTGCTACCAACCACCTGTTCCGGCGGAATACCGTAGACAGATTCAGTCCACGGACGCATAAATTCGATGCCACCACCAGAGACGATGAAGGTTTTGAAGTCATTGGCGCGCAGGTAGGCAAGCAGCTCGAGCATCGGCTGGTAGACCATTTCAGTGTAGGGCCGTTTGGTTACCGGGTGTTTCGCAGTAGCGACCCAGTCCGTCACAATCGTCTCGAATTCATCCGTGGTCATGCCCGCATGGGTCGCCATGACAATTTCGCCTACCGATTTCATTCCTCCTGCCAACGCGCCCTCTACATCACCCTTGAGCAACGAGACAAACGGTTCCTTTGTCTTCCACTCCGGGTGCTCGGGAGCAAGCACCTTAATACGGTCAATCGCGAACAGCAGCTGGGAGTACATCGGCTGCTCGACCCAGAGGGTGCCATCATTGTCAAAGGTGGCGATGCGCTCCCCAACGGGCACGAAGTCAGGTGAGCCCTGGTTGGTCACAGTCGTCACGAAGTTTATGATCGATTGCTTGGCCTTGCCATCATTCCAGGACGGAAACGGGTCGGCGGTCTCCGCTTTCGCCAGGCTGATGAAACCCAGTGCAAATACCATGGCGAGTACGGTGAGTATCGCTCGTTTCCTTATCATGGAGTGTCTTCCTCGTAGAAGTTCGGTGAAGTCTTGGCACGAGTTTAGCTTAGCGCACAACTGCCTGCGCGCTGCGGTATTGAAACGGGAACAGAGCACAAACCCAATCCGGCAACCACCACAACAAACAAAAAGTATACATTTGTCTACTTTTGTAGGACTTGCTAAACTACCCACCCGAACCCCTTATAGCACACTACGCCGTTGGCATACGCCCGACGGAGCAGAGGACAAAACGATGGCCGAAGCAGCAGAAAACCTGACACCTATAGAGCAGCTTTATGACCCCAACTCCGCCGAGTACATGGAAAATCCCATTCCACAGTGCCTGGCACTGATGGAGCGCGGGCGCCTGGTCTGGTACGAGCCCTGGCAGGCCTGGATCATGACGCGCATGCCGGACATCATGGCGTGCTGGAAAGAGGAGCCACTTTCCTCGGATTTCTACGATTGGGAATTTGCCCCGCCGCGGCCCCCCCAAGACCAGTGGAGCAACTTCGAGAGAGCCCTGATCGGCCACAGCCTGCTGGCAGATCACGATCACCATCGACTGGTGCGGCGTGTGACCGCACCTGCCTTCTCCCGCAATGTCGTAGACGCCATCCAGCGCAAGATAGAGCCGGATGTAAAGCGCCTGTTTGACGAGCTCGGTGAACCCGAAAGTTTTGATTACATTGAAAAGATCGCCGCCCACATCCCTTTCATCTCTATCACCCGCATGGTGGGGATCCCGGAAAAGTACTGGCCCGACATCAAGCAGGTGATACTGACCTTTACCGAAACCTGGAACCCCACCATATCCGACGAACGCAGGGAGAAAGCGCGGCAGGACAGCAACCGGGCCATCGACATCCTCAAGCTCGTTATTGCAGAGCGCCGCTCAGCGCCGGAGCAGGATGACTTTCTGAGTACCCTGCTGAAGATCGAGCAGGAAAACCCCGGTTTTGAGGAGGGCGACATCATCACCCTGATCCTCGCGCTGGTGGGCGCTGGCGCCGATACCACCCTGGTCGCACAGCAGTGGTCTGTCTACGCCCTGCTAAAGCACAAAGACCAGGTAGCCAAAGCCCTGGCATCGCCCGATGCGTTTTCCAACGCGTTCAGCGAAATCAGCCGCTGGGGTACAGCCTCCAAGATGGGTTTTGCCCGTTACGCCCCGCGGGACATGGAGATCCTCGGGCACTCAGTACGCAAGGGCCAGATGGTGTTGATGATGCCGCACCTCAAGGACCACGACCCCGAGTACTATGATCACCCCGAGGTCTTCGACGTCTCCCGGGAATTCAACCCGGACGTGTTGTTCGGCTATGGACCGCGTTACTGCATTGGCGCCGCACTGGCAAAGCGCCAGCTCTACCTCACCATCTCAGAGTTGTTCAAGCGTTTCCCCGACGTGGAGCTGGCCGCTGAACCGGAGCGCGACGGCAGCGACCACAACGCGGTGGTATTCAAACAACTCATGCTGAAGACAAACTGCAAATAGTTTCGGAAAAAGCCCTGTCCAAACAGGGCGGGACTCCTTTAAACTTGTGCGCAGCAACCAGGCCACTGCGCGCGCGATATTGATAGACCGTTGGGAGCATCCATGAAGAAGACCATACTGGGCTGTGCTGTTACAGCCATACTGCTGAACGCAGGTCATACCGTCGCCGGAGGCCTCTGGCTCAACGAGTACGGCGATTTTTCCGGCGGGCGCTCCAGTGCGGGCGCATCAGCAGGTGTCGATGACGCCTCTACTATCATGCATAACCCGGCCAGTTCCACGCGCATCAAGGACAGCCAGGCCTTTGTTTCCGGCGGCGTCCTCATTCCCGACATAAAATTTGATGTGGAGTACACCAGCCCGAGCCTGGGTACCGGCAACGGCGGTGACGCCGGCGAAACGGCACCGGGCGGCGCCTCCGCCTATATCCACGATTTCGATTCCGAGCGCTTCAGTGCCGGCATCTACTTACTGGGCCTGGCGGGCGCAGGGCTGGACTACGACAATGACTGGGCAGGACGTTACCAGGCAACCAAGGTGGACCTGGTCCTCGCCGGTTTGGCGCCTACGCTGGCGTACAAGGTCAGCGACAGGCTATCGGTCGGCGTGGCTGTGCAGTACTGGTACAGCAACCTGAATATCCACCTGAACGTACCCACCCTC
>Ga0316189_10007146_pt1 | contig 10594 bp, 9 predicted proteins | sample LowCovwburrow_MG_FD_204930 | JGI IMG/M metagenome (GOLD analysis project Ga0316189, IMG submission 204930) | Coastal sediment microbial communities from Maine, United States - Lowes Cove worm burrow | ecosystem: Environmental > Aquatic > Marine > Coastal > Sediment | place: USA: Maine... | reverse complement strand
CTTCAAATTTTTTGCAGACATAGTCATATATTTTTACTAACTTTAAATCCTTGTTATTGCTATTTGTATTCAAAATAATCTTGTTGAAATTGACTATTAAGATACTGAAAATCAATAACTTAAACAATTTTAAGACGTTGTTTTTCAACTAATTAGACTTGTTTTTTTAACTCTTGATTGGCATATTTAATTAAAAATGATATGAAAAACCATAAACTACTTCTGCTTTTACCTATTCTTTTTAGTGCTTTAGCATGCAATAAATCGATAAAAGAAGACCAACAAAAACCAAATATTATATATGTTTTAACAGACGATTTAGGCTATGGCGATATATCTAGCTTTAATGAGAACGGACAAATTAAAACACCTAATATTGATCAATTAGTAAGTGATGGTATAAAATTCACAGATGCCCATACCTCATCGGCAGTCTGTACGCCTACCCGATATGGTATTTTAACCGGTCGATATAATTGGCGAAGTAAATTAAAAAACGGCGTACTAACAGGGAAATCTAAAGCATTAATTCCAAACTCTAGAAGTACTGTGGCTTCTATCTTAAAAAAACAAGGATATCATACCGCATTTATTGGCAAATGGCATTTAGGTTGGGATTGGGCTTTAAAAAATGAAGATAGCCTAGGTGGAAGTGGTTGGGATGCCAAAGATTTTGATAACATAGATTTTACCAAACCTATAAAGAATGGACCTAATAATTTAGGTTTTACTTATTCTTACGGGCATTCTGGTTCGCTAGATATGGCGCCCTATGTGTATGTTGAAAACGGAAACATTACTATGATTCCAGATTCGATTACAGAAAAAACGGGTAAGTATACTTGGTGGCGAAAAGGGCCAACATCAAAAGATTTTGAGCATGATGATGTAACTCCTAATTTTTTTAGAAGATCATTTAAATACATTAGCGAAAAGGCTAAAGAAGATAATCCGTTCTTTTTATACCTTGCTTTGCCCTCACCACACACACCTATTTTACCTACCGAAAAATGGTTAGGAAAGAGTGGTTTAAACCCTTATGCTGATTTTGTTATGATGATTGATACTTATATAGGCGAGTTATCAAAAACTATAAAAAAAGCAGGTATTGAAGATAACACCATAGTTGTTTTTACTAGTGATAATGGTTGCTCTCCACATGCTGATTTTGAAGTTTTAAAAGCTAAAAGCCACAACCCAAGTTATATTTATCGCGGACATAAAGCCGATATTTACGAAGGCGGACATCGCGTACCTTTTATCGTTAAATGGCCAAGAAAGATAAAACCAGGCGCCTCCTCAAATCAAACTATATGCACTACAGATTTTATGGCTACCTGTGCTGAAATAACAGGATATAAACTTTCTGATAACGAAGCAGAAGATAGTTATAGTTTAATGCCTTTATTAACCCAAAAAGAACTGAACAAACCATTTAGAGAAGCTACGGTACATCACTCCATTAACGGCAGTTTTGCTATAAGAAAAAACGATTGGAAGCTTATTATGTGTGCTGGTTCTGGAGGTTGGAGTTTCCCTAGACCCAATAATAAAAGCGCAATAGATTCTTTACCAAAATATCAACTTTATAATTTAAAAGAAGACCCAAGCGAAACGAAAAATTTAATAGCTTCAAACCCCAAAAAAGTTAAGGAATTAAAAGATTTACTTACCAAATATATTGCTGAAGGTAGAAGCACCCCCGGAAAACCTCAAGAAAATGATGCTATTAAAAAGGAATGGAAACAGATTAATTTTATTGAATAGTTTATTTTACAAAGTTGACTTTGTTAGAAAAAAACCATAACTTCGTTTAACAACCGATAAAGTACATTGAAACTGAACTTTATCTTTGTATTGGGCTTCATGTAGGAAAAACGTAAAATATGATATGAAAGGAGTAAACTTAGCATATTACAAGGAAAAAGATTGGAATCGTTTATTAGAAGCAATAGACGACAGAGATAGTATGCATGACACTTGGAAAGAGTGGCATAAAGCATATCAAAAGACAAAAAACGGATTAATTGCAAAAGGGTTTATAGTTAAAGATTTTGTGGTGGATATTGATGAATTAATAAACTACTGTAAGATTAGAGGAATAAAGAATGATGGTAAAGCACGTTCAAAATTTGTAACAAACAGATAAATAAAATGGGGTTTATATCGATTTCAATAAATAAGTATGTAGAAAAACATCTGAAAAACAACCCTTCTGAAAATGAGATGGATTTGCGAAAAAGATTAGATTCAGCAATAGAGGCTTATCAAAATGGAGTAAGATGTTCCTGTGGGAACGATATTTGGGTTGTTGGCTCTGCGTCTTTGGGAAACAGTTGTTTTACTTGTATAACTGGAGAAAGTCAGCCGAATGAGGATTATGAAATTGATTTAGCAATAAAAAAAAGAGAGAGCACACAGGGGCGCAAAAACATTGAAGAAATGGATAAAACCCAAATAAAAGGATTCTTTGATGATGATGGATATGAGATAAACTCCGACTTGACTAAAAAACCTTCTCTGTGTCTTATTTGTGTAAATAACGATAATCCGAAAGAGGAAATACTTTGCAACATGACACGGTACGACCAAAAGGATGAAGATGAATTCAAATGTTTTGCGTTTATGAAAAAATAAACACGAAAGCCCAACAATGGCTATAATTAATACGGGTTTTGGTGCTTAACCCAAAGTTTAGAGCTTAAAACTAAGTCCGCCAAATCTTTTGATTTGGCTTCAAAATAGAAAAGATAAAACAAAATAAAAAGATTTGGCTAAGTGCTTAATCGGAAATTAATTGCTTATAATTCCCGTACTAACCATAGCCGAGACGTTAAACGAACCCCTCTTAGAAACCTCTAAATCACTTCTTCCTTTCAATCACATAATTCACCATCAATTTTAGTGAATTTTTATATTCTGAATTTGGGTAGGTTTCTAACAACTGTAAAGCTTCCGATTGAAATGCTTTCATCTTACTAACTGCATATTCTAAACCATCATTAGCTTTTACAAAAGCAATAACTTCCTTAACACGTTTAGTATCTTTATTATAGTTTTTAACAGAGTTAATTAACCAACGCTTATCTTTTTTATCAGCTTTATTAAGCACATAAATTAAAGGCAATGTCATTTTTTGCTCTTTAATATCAATCCCTGTTGGTTTACCTATTTGCGTATCGCCATAATCGAACAAATCGTCTTTTATTTGAAATGCCATTCCTATAAGTTCTCCAAACTTTCGCATCTTTTCTACATCTTGAGAATCTGGCTTAACCGATGCCGCTCCCAAACTACAACAAGCAGCAATAAGTGTAGCTGTTTTTTGTCTAATAATTTCGTAATAGATAGCTTCTGTAATATCTAATTTTCGAGCTTTCTCAATTTGAAGTAGTTCACCTTCACTCATTTCGCGAACGGCAATAGATATAATTTTAAGCAAATCGAAATCGTTATTATCAATAGACAACAACAAACCTTTAGACAATAAATAATCGCCAATTAAAACGGCTATTTTATTTTTCCAAAGTGCATTTATGGAGAAGAAACCTCGACGACGATTACTATCGTCGACCACATCATCATGTACTAAAGTTGCTGTATGAATAAGCTCGATAACCGATGCGCCTCTGTAAGTACGCTCGCTTACTTCGCCATTCGATACCATTTTAGAAACCAAAAAAACGAACATAGGGCGCATTTGTTTCCCTTTTCGGTTAACAATATAATGTGTAATGCGATTTAATAGAGCTACTTTACTGGACATGGACAGCTGGAACTTTTGTTCGAAAAGATCCATTTCGTAGGCTATAGGTTGCTTTATTTGTTCTACTATTTTCATTGAAAATTCAAAGATAGTATTTCAAATGAAATGAATATAACTTCATTTAAAAAGATTCCCGTCTTCGCAGGAATGACAAAAAGTGAATTTTAACTTTTATTAGCTAATTGACCGCAAGCGGCATCGATATCTTTACCTCTACTTCGGCGTACATTAACTACAATTCTATTTTTTTCTAATGTATTGATATAGTTTTCTAGAGCTTCGTTTGTAGCTTGCTGAAACTCGCCATCGTCAATGGGGTTGTACTCTATAATATTAACTTTACATGGTACATATTTGCAAAACTTCACAAAGGCATCAATGTCTTTTTGAGTATCGTTTATACCTTTCCAAATTACATATTCGTAACTTATTTTTCTGTTGGTTTTTAAATACCAATATTCTAAAGCTTCTTTTAAATCTTTTAAAGGAAAGGTTTCGTTAAAAGGCATAATGGTGGTTCGAACTTCATCGATAGCTGAATGTAGTGATACGGCTAAATTAAATTTAACATCATCATCTGCCATTTTTTTTATCATTTTTGGTACGCCAGATGTTGAAACCGTTATACGCTTTGGAGACATTCCTAAACCTTCAGTAGACGTTATTTTATCGATGGCTTTAATAACGTTGTTGTAATTCATAAGTGGTTCGCCCATGCCCATAAACACAATATTGCTTAACGGCCGATTATGATATAACCTGCTTTCATTATCAATTGCAACTACTTGGTCGTAAATTTCGTCTGGATTTAAATTACGCATACGTTTTAATCGTGCTGTTGCACAAAATTTGCAATCTAAACTACAACCTACTTGACTTGATACGCATGCTGTTGTTCGGGTTGCGGTTGGAATTAGCACCGACTCTACTATTAACCCATCATGTAAACGCACAGCATTCTTTATAGTACCATCGTTACTGCGTTGCATGGTATCTACCTTTATATGATTAATAACAAAGTTGTCTTCAAGCATTTGACGTGTTTCTTTTGAAACATTAGTCATATCCTCAAAATTGTGTGCCGATTTTTGCCAAAGCCATTCGTAAACTTGATTGCCTCTAAAAGCTTTATCACCTTCCTTTAAAAAGAAATCTCGAAGCTGTTCTTTAGTTAATGCACGTATGTCTTTTTTCTTGATTTCCATGGAATTGCAAAAATAGTAAAAGGGTTTTCGGTTGACTAATTACAACTAATAATTTTTAATTAGAGTTATACCATTTTAACTTTAAAAATAGTATTATGGTTTGCATTAGGGATTGAGGCATTTGTTGGAGCTCCCCGACGTAGGAGGGAGCGACTGCCGAAAGCCCGACCCCTTGTGGGTAATGCCAAAAAAAAATAAAGCATAAAAAAGCCTTGTAAAAACAAGGCTCTTAACTGTTTATATGATTAACATGGCATCGCCATAACTGTAAAATTTATATTTTTCTTTTACAGCTTCATCGTAAGCTTTTTTAATAAAGTCGTGGCCTGCAAATGCAGAAGCCATCATTAACAATGTAGATTTTGGTGTATGAAAATTTGTAATCATGCAATTGGCAATACTAAATTCGTATGGTGGGAAAATAAATTTGTTGGTCCAACCTTCAAATTCATTTAGTTTTCCGTTTGATGATACTGCACTTTCTATTGCTCGCATAGCTGTTGTACCTACAGCACAAACGCGTTTTTTGTTTTTTAATGCGGTGTTTACAATGTTTACTGCTTTATCATCTATTTTCAACTCTTCGCTATCCATTTTATGCTTAGAAAGATCTTCGACCTCAACGGGATTGAAGGTGCCTAAACCTACATGAAGGGTAACTTCGGCAAAATTAATGCCCTTAATTTCTAAGCGTTTTAATAAATGTCTAGAAAAGTGTAAACCAGCCGTTGGAGCAGCTACTGCGCCTTCGTTTTTGGCAAAAATGGTTTGGTAACGTTCTTCATCTTCTGGCTCAACATCTCTTTTAATATATTTAGGAAGCGGTGTTTCTCCTAGTTCTGTTAATTTTTTTCGGAATTCGTTATACGATCCATCATATAAAAAACGTAAAGTACGTCCTCTTGATGTAGTATTATCGATTACCTCTGCAACCAAAGTTTCGTCTTCACCAAAATATAACTTATTACCAATTCTTATTTTTCTTGCAGGATCGACTAGAACATCCCAAAGGCGCTGCTCGTCGTTTAATTCTCTCAATAAAAACACTTCTATTCTAGCTCCCGTTTTTTCTTTGTTACCGTATAATCTAGCGGGAAATACTTTGGTGTCATTAAGAATCATAACATCATCTTTATCAAAATATTCAATAAGATCTTTAAACATTTTGTGCTCGATGGTTTGTTCCTTTCTGTTTAAAACCATTAAACGCGATTCGTCTCTATTCTCTGATGGATATTCTGCTAATAATTCTTCTGGTAACTCGAAGCCGAAGTGTGATAATTTCATTTGTATGTTTTTATTTTTATTTATTCCGTCGTTTATAAATTAATTTATGAAATTACAAACGGTTGCAAATATACAATCCTGAGATAGGCGTTGTCAAGTAAATGCGTGATTATTATTTAGTTATTTGAAATCCTATAGGTTTTAAATCGTCCCAAAAGGCTGGGTAGGACTTTGAGACCACTTCGGCATCTTCAATAACTATTGTTGTTTTAAGTGCTAATGGGGCAAATGCCATTGCCATTCTATGGTCGTGATAGGTAGCAACAGCCTCACTTAGCCCCTCCAAAGGCGAGGAACTCAGCTCAGAATCTAAATTAAAAAGTGTGTTTGATTTTAAATGCAAGGATTTATCTGTTATATCAACTTTCCCTCCTAACTTTTCAATTTCGGTTTTTAAAGCAACTAGTCTGTCTGTTTCTTTAATTTTAAGGGTATGAAGACCTGTTAAATCGCAAGCAATACCTAAAGCAAAACAAGTTACTGCAATAGTTTGCGCGATATCTGGTGCATTAACTAAATTATACTCGAAACGTGTTAACACATTGCTTTCTTTTTTTAGAGTTATTGAATGCGCTTTAAAAGTGCTGGTTACTCCAAAATGTTTGTAAATATTTACTAAATCTGAATCGCCTTGTAATGAGTTTTCTTTATATGAAGATAATGTGATTTCTGTTCCAACTTTACTGATAGCCGCTATACTAAAATAATAAGACGCCGACGACCAATCAGACTCAACCGTTAGAATTTTAGGTTTTAGATTTTTAGTATTTGGTTTTACGATAATTACATTATCTATAAACGAAGTTCCTATACCTATTTCATCTAATAAACTTAGTGTCATTTTAATGTAAGGCACAGATGTAATTTCGCCTTCTAAAGATAATTCTAATCCGTTTTCAAGTTTTGATGCAATTAATAGTAGCGCCGAAATATACTGACTACTTACGTTTGCTTTTAATGATACTTTGTTTTTAGTAAGCTTTTTTCCTTTTATTTTTATTGGTGGATAACCCTCGTTTTTAATATAACTAATCTCTGCTCCTAAGTTTTGAAGCGCATCAACTAAAATTTTAATGGGGCGTTCTTTCATGCGTTTAGACCCCGTAAGCGTTACTTCTCGCCCTTCTTGAATTGAAAAGTAGGCTGTTAAAAACCGCATGGCTGTTCCTGCGTGATTGATATCAATAACATCTGATGAAGAACTCAATGCTTTCTCCATAAGCATACTATCATCTGAATTCGAAACATTTTCTATTTTGAACTCTGGATATAAAGCTTGTAATAATAATAGCCTGTTAGATTCACTCTTTGAACCTGTTATTTTTATTGAAGATTGCTTTTGTATTGATGATTGATGTAGAGTAATATTCATTATAACCTATTAAAAAATGCTTCTAAAATTAGAAGCGTCAAATATACTCAAAACAAATAGGTTTTGGGGATTATAAATTATTTGATTAATAATTATACAGTAGCGCATATTTTGATGCTATTGTTACAAAAAAAACCTAATGAGCTATGCTCGGTATCTTCAATGAAACCATATTTTCATTTCAATAATCCTCAAGGTGACAACCTAGCCCAAAAACGGCAAAATCTGACAATTATTTATTATCAAAATATTGTGTAAGTACTAAATTATTTCAATTTTTCGTTATTATGATGCCTATCGTGGTCGCGTTTTGCTTTCTTATCCATTCTTTTATCAAACGCGTTTTGTAAATCGACCCCCGTTTGGTTTGCTAAGCATAAAACTACAAACAGCACATCGGCTAATTCTTCGCCTAAATCTTTGTCTTTATCGCTTTCTTTTTCACTTTGTTCGCCATAACGACGTGCTATAATGCGTGCTACTTCTCCAACCTCCTCAGTAAGTTGTGCCATATTGGTAAGCTCGTTAAAGTAACGTACACCGTGTTGGTTAATCCAATCGTCAACTATTTTTTGAGCGTTTTTAATGTTCATTATGCTTTGGTTAAAACTATTTGTTCGTTTTCTTTTTCTATGAGTTGCTTAAAATACTCCTTTAAAGTTTCATAATATAATGACGATATAATTGATGTATTTATTTTAGTATCTATTAATAACTGTATTGTTGACTCGGTATGAGATAAAATATATTTAAACGATCCTAAATTATCTGGCAAAGCTAATGCAGACGATTCTGGTATCGATTCAACTTTATAGCCTTCGGGCAAGTTAATAATTAATCTATAATTGCTAGAAGAGGGATAACCAAAATCTACTGGAAACTCTCTTTTTTCTAATTTAAAAGGATTTTCTTTTGTACGTAAAAAGAATAAAGGTGAAAAATATATTTTATCGCTAATAATATCTGCTTGACTTTCTTTAAAAAACTTATACGATTCCATGACTGGTTTAGACAGTTCAACAGCATTAGCCACTTTAAACTCTGAAATTTCTAAACCATCATATTTGTTTTCTAATTTCTCTAAAAAATCATTTTCATCAGTATTATTATATCTTTCTCTGTATGATAAAGCTGAATGGTTAGTTTTTAAACTTCTGTAGTTACCTTCTAAATCGCCTTCTTCAGATAAATTTACCATCATAGAAATTGAGTTTTTAGAATTTTCACTAGGATACAAACTAATTAAACTAGAAGTGCCATCTTTTTTTATAATTCTTCCTTCCCAATTTAAAGTTCTGTAGGGTAATATATTTGGCGAACCGTATTTATTTGTTGCATCTAATAAAACCTTACCTGTTGGTAACTCTACACAAGAAATCACATAATTATAGCCTTCTCGTGTAGGAAATAACGGAATTCCATTTCGCCGTGTACTTACTAAAACGGGGTTTGCCTCTAAGCCAGCGTAACGCAGCATTGAGGTTAACATTAAATTAATTTCGGCAACATTACCTACTTGTTCTTTGTATGCTTTTCTAACACCATCGCTAGTATATTTGCCGTAATACTCATTCCATTTTACTTTAGATTTTACAAAATCAAAAATTAAAGCTATTCTTTTTTTAGGGTCGGAAACGGTATTTATAAGTGCGTCTATATCATCATCATAATATCCGCTTTTTTTTAATTCAGTGCCAAAGTTCGAGCTTTCATATATGGTTTTAACGACATCTTCCCATGTCGTGGAGTAATATTTAAGTGCTGATTGCGGAAATTTTGTATATGATAATTCATACTTAACTGAAGACCTGTAATTATCTATATTGTTTACATAAGGTTCTTCTTTTAAAGCAGGTATGCTTTCTAAATTATAAGTTGATACGGATTTAGTAAACTCTATATCTGAAGAGGCATATGTTGTTTTAGAGATAGTCCATCCAGATCTGCTTTTACTATTAAATGTAATTTTATCTCTTTTGTTTTCTGTTTTTGGGGTTACTCGTAAAAACCCTTTTGTATTCACTTTAAAGTTATAATATTCTGGAGCTTGAAATTCTGCTTCTAATTTTTTTATTGGAATGGCATGCTGAAAACGAAACTCATCTACATTTGAATAAAAAGGAGATGTTATTCTATATTCGTATTCTATAACCGAGCCTTCTTTAATATTAGGCATTGTAAATTTAGTTTCGTTACGATATTTTGATTTTTCTGTTTTAAAAATACCATCTTTTTTTAGTTTAACACCATCAATTTTGTCATCTACTAAGTTATAAGTATAAGCTTTTAAACCATATACGGTTTCATGATCCGAACCACTCTTGTATAAGTTTATGGCTTTTGTAGCAAAAGGAAATCCTTCTTGATTATATATTTTTATTCGTTCATGGATATCTGTTATTAATTGAAATCCTTTGTTAGAGTCGTATTGAAAAAACGTTTTTCGGTACTTATACAAATACGTTGCGCTAGCCGATGAATCTAAGGAATTAAATTTTTCTTGCAGTTCTTCTTTTGAAACTTTACCAAATTTATAATCTTGCGCTAATGTTGCTAAAGAAAAACATAAGCTTAGTAAAAATAATGTAACTCTCATTTATTATTGTTTTTTAATTAATGCTATTTTTGAGTTGTCTTGTTTTGAAACTTCTTTATAAAATTTTCTAAAATCGCTGTAATCTTCTTTTGGGAATTCGCCATCGTTTATAACAAACTCTCTTTTATATAGCAATGTATTATCATCTTTAACAACTATTTCTGCTTTATAACTACCAAATTTGTTTTCAATTATTTTCTTATTTGGTAACGATTCTACTTTGTAATCTTGTGGTAATGTAATTTCAATCTCATCAATATCTTTAAAACCTCTTTTTATTTTTAGAGGTAAGGTTCTGTTTCTGTAACGGTCTGGAATATGTGTGTTTCGATTTAAAGCATTAACCGTTAAAAGCATCCTGTTAGCTA
>Ga0316189_10007145_pt1 | contig 10595 bp, 9 predicted proteins | sample LowCovwburrow_MG_FD_204930 | JGI IMG/M metagenome (GOLD analysis project Ga0316189, IMG submission 204930) | Coastal sediment microbial communities from Maine, United States - Lowes Cove worm burrow | ecosystem: Environmental > Aquatic > Marine > Coastal > Sediment | place: USA: Maine... | reverse complement strand
ACGAATGGCGTGGGCTTGAAATGAATATACCGACATGGCGTGACCAGGCGCTGCTGCTCGAGCAGCAAATGCAATCTGTCGCGACCGCCAGCTGATAGACTTGCCGCAGAGTCACCTTGGGAGTCACGGCGAATGAGTACGACCCGTTTGTCGCTATCAGGAATTAGCTGTGCTGGCTGCGTATCGCGCGTCCAAAAGGCGATCGATGCTGTGGACGGCGTGGAGTCGGCGACGGTAAACCTGGCTGAGCGCACGGCGACAATCGACGGCACGGCGTCCGTAGCCGGGTTGGTAAAGGCCATCGAGGCAGCGGGCTATGGTGCCGCCGAGCTGAGGAGCCTCGAAGACGAGAAGGACAAAGAAGCCGCTGAAATGCTCCACTACCGGGTGTTGTTGCGCAGAGCCTCGGTTGCGGCACTCGTTGGTTTGCCTCTGTTCGTGTTCGGCATGGCCGGATTACTCCCCGAGCTAACTGATGGAATCGGCCGCGCATTCTGGTTTGTCGTCGGTGTGTTGACGCTTGGCGTTCTGGTCTATTCCGGGGGGCATTTTTTTACCGGGGCCTGGAAGTCGGCCCGCAATCACAACGCCAACATGGATACCTTGATTGCCCTGGGAACGGGCACGGCATGGCTTTTTTCCATGGTGATTGTCGTGCGGCCCGAATGGGTACCCGTTTCGGCACAGCATGCCTATTTCGAAGCGGCCGCCATAATCGTCGCACTAATCAATTTCGGCGCAGCGCTGGAGATGCGCGCGCGTGGCAAAACGTCCGAGGCTATCAAGCGGCTCATCGGGCTGCAGCCCAGAACTGCTCGTGTCATCCGCAATGGTATCGAGATGGATGTAGCCATCGAAGAAGTCGGCCTGGACGAAACCCTTCGGGTTCGGCCTGGTGAGCGTATCGCAGTTGATGGAGACATCATCGAAGGACATTCGAGTATCGACGAGTCGATGCTCACCGGTGAGCCTGTTCCTGTTCAGAAGCAGCCGGGCGACAAGGTTGTCACCGGCACGATCAACAAGCTGGGCACGTTTCTTTTTCGGGCCAGACGCATTGGCGCGGACACCGTGTTGTCGCAAATAATAGAAATGGTCCGCGCCGCACAGTCATCAAAGCCCGCAATCGGGCGCCTGGCGGATACGGTGTCATCTATCTTCGTGCCGACGGTACTGATCATCGCGGTCATTACGTTCCTCGCGTGGTTCAATTTCGGCCCGTCGGATCAGTCGATAACACTGGCGGTTGTGACTACGATGACGGTCCTCATTATCGCCTGCCCTTGTGCGTTGGGACTGGCTACGCCGATTTCAATCATGGTCGGCATTGGCAAAGCCGCGGAATCAGGAATCCTGATTCGCAATGGTGACGCGCTGCAGCAAGCGGGCCGGCTCGATACGATCATTCTGGACAAGACCGGTACTGTTACTGAAGGCAAACCCAGCGTGACAGAAGTCGTGTCTTTCGGTCAGTGGGGCGAGGAGGACATCCTGCGATGGGGTGCCAGTATCGAGCAAGGCTCAGAGCATCCGCTGGCCGAAGCGATAGTAGCCGCAGCGAGCGACAGGAAGATTACGCTGCCTGAGGCTAGAGATTTCACCGCCGTCGCCGGCCGTGGCGTTGCCGCGGTTATTGAAGATCAGCAGATGCTGCTTGGCAATCGACGGCTAATGCAGGAACGTGACATCGACATTAGCGCTGTCATGGATGCGGCGACAGCGCTGACTCACAAGGCGCAAACACCCGTGTTTTTAGCCGTCGGAGGCAAGGTTGCGGGCATCATCAGCGTCGCCGATGCGATCAAAGACGATTCAAAAGCTGCGATCCGGCGCTTGCACGAACTCGGGCTCAAAGTAGTCCTGCTGACCGGCGACAACGAGGCAACCGCGAACGCAGTGGCGAAGCAGGTTGGTATCGATCAGGTTGTAGCCGAAGTATTGCCGGAAGATAAGGCGGCCAAGGTCGTCAGTTTGCAGCAACAGGGCGAGCGAGTTGGCATGGTCGGTGACGGTATTAACGATGCGCCGGCGCTTGCAGGCGCAGACGTCGGGTTTGCGATCGGCACAGGCACAGACGTTGCGATTGAAAGTGCGGATATCACGTTGATGGGCGGTTCGCTGCACGGCGTGCCCGATGCGATCAAAATCTCTCGAGCGACGGTTCGAAATATCAAGCAAAACCTGTTTGGGGCGTTTGTGTACAACTCGCTCGGCATACCGGTAGCAGCCGGAGTCCTGTTTCCATTCATCGGTGTATTGCTCAACCCGATGATTGCGGGCGGTGCCATGGCAATGTCATCGCTGACCGTCGTTAGCAACGCAAATCGCTTGCGCTTTTTCAAGGCGAGGGAGCAATCGTGAATGTCGTTCTGGTGAACCTGGCGGGTGTCGCGATAATCGCGTTTGTCATCTGGTGGTTCTGGCTGTCCGAACCAAAGGCACAGCGGGTTTTGAAAAATGTCGTCGATATCGTGGTGGAGGGCGGTACCTATACGCCGCCACGGATCGAGGTGGAGGTCGGTAAGGAGGTTACATTGCGATTCCTGCGCAAGGATGCGAGCCCGTGCGCCGAGAAAGTTGTGTTTGAGCAACTTGGGATCAGTATGGATCTGCCGATCAACATTCCCAAAGAGATTGTGGTTACTCCGACAGAGCCTGGCGAGTATTCATTTACCTGCCAGATGCAAATGTACAGAGGCAGCATGGTTGCGAAGTAAGGGCTGCAGGTGACGGTGATCCAAACCGTGTCGGCAGGCATCCTATCTTCAGTACGTAAATTCTGGAGAAAACCGTGATCAAACACCTGCTGCCAATCGCCTTGCTGGGCCTTGTCGCCTGTAACATTGCCCGAGCACAGGAAACGCCCATCGAAGGACTGCAAATGGGCCAGTCGGAAGGTGTCGCCACCGTTGCCATCAATGCAGCGTGCGATGGCGTTGCGCGAATAGAAGTAGCGGCTACACGATTCCCGGCAGCAAGCACGTCTGAGGTTCACCTGCGTTGTTCCGCTTTGACGCTCGCGGACGGCCGTGCCGGCGGCGATGCCATTTTCACGTTCGCCGATGACAAGCTGGTTTTGATCCACACTCGCGGTCAGCCCGACAACCTGCGCCCGGACGCAGAACCCGTTGCACAATACGAAGACTTTGATGTCTACATGCCGCATCGGATTATCGTGAACGCTAAAACCGGGCGGTCTGCTGTGTTTGGCGAGATCCCGATCGTGCCGCTTGCCTTTCATTGGGATAATCCGGCCTGGACGTCGGATACCATCAGCCCGACCAGGGCGGAGTTTTTCCTGCCGCCTGAAATCGTCTTCGGAACCTCGCTTGCCGAGATGACGGAGACTCTGGCGGAATCCTGCGCGCTTTCCGTGGGGCGCTCGATTGACGTGGTATGGCTGGCGACGGCACCGGCGGCGCAGTTCCAGATCGACTGTTACGGTTATGAGATAGCCGGTTACCCCCGCATGCTTGAGTTCGTCTTTGGCGACGAAACCCTGCAGCAGATGTGGTTGATGTTTGATGTCGGTGACGTACCGCGTCTTCGTGAATTCCTCATCGCTAACTACGGCGCTCCAATCAGCGTCGATGATCAGTACGAGATCTTTGATGAGGGGCGCCTTGCCTTGCGCAAAGACATTCCGGAGATCCGTATGGTTTCGGACGAGATCGCTGAAATCCTCGCAACAGCCAGCGAGTGATCGCCCGGCCACGAGTGAGAGTTTTTTTTGCAGACAACGATAAGGTCGTGTATTTCCCGAAAGAGATACACGACTACTTCCTGAGCTTGCCTGAGAATAAATGCTCCCGGCGGGAGCCAAAAGAGCCCTAGCGAGAGCTAGAACTGAGGGAATGGTGCCCAGGAGAGGACTTGAACCGAGTCCTTGGAAACACAGGCCTTTCAAATGGCACCGAACTAAATCGATAGTAGGGTACCCGCTAAGAGAATCGCGATGCCGTTGTTTCGGGGCTGCTGATTGGCAGATAGAACCACCCTGGCGGTAAGTCCTCACAGGGCAGATACAACAAAGCCCCCGAAGAGGGGGCTTTGAGTTGTTTGGTGCCCAGGAGAGGACTTGAACCTCCACCTACTTACGTAGACTAGCACCTGAAGCTAGCGCGTCTACCAATTCCGCCACCTGGGCATTTCACAATCCAATCAGGTTTTTCAATCTTACTTTCAGACCGTAGATACGACAAAATCCATACCCGTCGTATCGACCTTGGTCGAGCCAATCTCGTAACCGCGTGATTCTCTGGTAGATTTTCATCACGAGTTACGTAGCATCACTAGCACCTGCAGCTAGCGCGCCGACCAATTCCGCCACCTCGGCGGCTGCTAACCGCGTACAATTACTACCAGCACGCGGGTGGCGCACTTTACTCAAGACAGCCGTGAGCTGTCAATCACTACAACAAACAGAGGGCCCGTACTTGGCCAAGAAATACAAACATCCCATCCCGAGCCGCAACGAGATACTCGAATTTCTCGAGGAGATCGGGCGCCCGGTTCGAGTTAACGAAATGCTTGAGGTTTTTGGCCTCAAGGGCCAGCGCATGCGTTCATTGCTGGATGAGCGCCTGCTAGTCATGGTGCGGGCCGGCCAGATCATGGAAAACCGGCGCCACGAATACTGCCTGATGGCCAAGCTCAAACTCATAACGGGCAGGGTCAGCGGCCACAGGGACGGTTTCGGTTTCGTGATTCCGGACGAGGGCGAAGACGACATTTACCTGTCGGCTCGCGAGATGCGCGCGTTGTTCGATGGCGACCGTGTGGCCGTGAAAGTCGTCGGCTCGGATCGTCGCGGGCGCCCCGAAGGGCGGCTCGTGGAGGTGCTGGAGCGCGGCGCACAAGAGGTTGCGGGCCAATTCAAGCGCGAGCGCGGCATCGGTGTTGTGATCCCGGATAATCCTCGAATTTCCCACCGGATCATCATCGCGAAGGGAGAGGCCGGCAAGGCCAGGAATGGCGACATGGTGGTCGCCGAGATTCTCGACTACCCAACGCACAACGATCCGGCCACCGGTCGTGTCACAAAGGTGATTGGTGCGCCTGGGCAAAAGGGCATCGCCACCGATATCGCGATCCACGCGCATGCGATTCCGCATGAGTGGCCGGGCGCGGTGAAAAAGGAAATCGGCATCTTCGGCGAGTCGGTTCCGGAAAACGCAAAGAAAGGCCGTGTAGATCTCAGGGACACGGACCTCGTCACTATCGATGGCGAGGACGCCCGGGATTTCGACGATGCGGTTTACTGCGAGAAGAGTGGTGACGGCTGGCGCCTGCTGGTCGCGATTGCCGACGTGTCTCACTACGTCGATATTGGAACGGCTTTGGACAAGGAGGCAACCAAGCGCGGCACCTCGGTGTACTTCCCCGATCGTGTGGTGCCGATGCTGCCCGAGGTACTGTCGAATGGTCTGTGTTCGCTGAACCCCAAGGTAGACAGGCTGTGCCTGGTTTGCGACATGCGGGTTGCTGACAACGGCAAGGTGACGCGCTCCGCGTTTGTTGAGGCGGTAATGCGCTCCAAGGCCCGGCTTACCTACACGGAGGTTGCTGACTTTCTCGAGGGCAAGTCCAGCAAATCAGTGCCGAAACCCTTGCAGGCGTCAATTCTCGAACTGCAGAAGCTCTACAAGGCGTTTGCGCGTGCCCGGCAGCGACGCGGCGCGATCGAGCTGGACTTGCCGCAGACGAAGTTCAAGCTGGACAAGCAGGGTGCCATCAAGGAGATTGTGACGCAGCAACGCAATGATGCGCACAAACTCATTGAGGAATGCATGATCGCGGCCAATGTTGAGGCGGCCAAGTTTATTCGCAAGAAACGAATCCCCGGACTCTACCGTGTGCATCCGAAGCCGAACCCGGAGCGCTTTGACGAGCTGCGTCTTTACCTGGTCTCGCTCGGCCTCAAAGTGCCACATTCAGACCACGTCGAACCGAAGGCTTTCAACAAGTTGCTGCAGCAGGTCAAGGACCGGCCGGACAGCGCTGCCATTTCGATGGCTATGCTTCGATCTCTGACGCATGCGGAATACACGCCTGACAACATCGGCCACTTCGGACTGGGCCTGGACGCCTATGCGCACTTCACGTCGCCTATTCGCCGCTACCCGGACCTGCTGGTGCATCGTGCGATTCGACACATGGTGAGAGGCGGCAAGCCTCGTGCGTACGGCTACGACGGCAAGACCATGGACAAACTGGGTGCCATAACCTCGGCACACGAGCGCAGGGCGGAAGAGGCCACGCGCGAAGTTGAGGCGTGGTTGAAGTGCCAGTACATGGAAGATCATATCGACAAGGAATACATGGGAGTCATCACCGGGGTCACCAACTTCGGTGTGTTTGTGCAGCTTGAAGGAACGATGATCGACGGCCTCGTGCATGTGACGAGTCTGCAAAACGACTACTACAAGTATGAGTCTGGAACTCAGCAGCTGGTGGGTGAGCGAACGGGGCGTCGTTACAGTCTTGGCGACGAGCTCAAGATTCGCGTACACAAGGTCGATATGGAAACTCGCAGAATCGATTTCCGTCTCGCAGGCAAATGAGCCGCGCGCGTTATGTGACGGGGCTGCGGGCCGTTGAGCAGTTGCTCGCGAGCGGTGATGCCCAGGTCCGACGGATTTTTGCTGAATACCAGACGGCAAATCCGCGCGTTGCGGCGGCTATTGATTCCGCGAACAAGGCCGGGATCGAGGTCCAGCCAGCCAACAGGGCAAGGTTGCAGCAAATCAGCGGCGAGTCGCGTCACCAGGGCATTGTGGCGGAGGTTAGTCGCAGTACTTTGCTGGATGAAGCGGGACTGCGATCGCTGGTTGAGTCGCGGCTGACCGTAGAAGGTGCCAGGCCGTTGCTGTTACTGATCCTGGACGGCGTGCAGGACCCTCACAACCTGGGGGCTTGTATGCGCACGGCCGATGCAGCCGGGGTCGACGCTGTGGTGGCGCCAAGGCACGGCGCTGCAGGTCTGGGTCCAACGGTCAGCAAGGTAGCGGCTGGCGCGGCAGAGAGCCTGCCGTTTGCCCAGGTGGCAAATATCGGCCGTGTTATGAGCTGGCTCGGTGAGTACGGGGTTGCCTGTGTCGGAACCAGCGACCAGGCGGATACCAGCCTGTATGACGCCGACCTGAGTGGCTCGATTGCGCTGGTTATGGGCCGAGAGCACACCGGCATGAGCAAGATGACCCTCAAGCGCTGCGACTGGCTGATCAATTTGCCGATGCATGGAGCGGTCTCGAGCCTGAACGTCTCGGTGGCCACTGGAATCTGCCTCTATGAGGCGCTCAGACAACGTCGCTAAGCCCTTGATTTAGGGGTTCCCCTTGGGTAGGATGCGCGTCCCCGTCATACAGGTCGGGGAGGCAATATTGCCTTCACCTCTTGCCATACCGGAAGGCCGGGTGGCTACAATCCGTGAGAGGAATACAATGAGACACTACGAAATCGTATTTCTGGTCCATCCGGACCAGAGCGAGCAGGTACCTGCCATGGTAGAACGCTACCAGGCGATGGTTACCGAGGCCGGTGGCAGCGTCCACCGCACAGAAGACTGGGGTCGCCGCCAGCTGGCCCATCCCATCAACAAGATTCACAAAGCGCATTACGTTCTGCTGAACGTCGAGGCGGATTTCGCCGTGATCGAAGAGATCAAGAGCGCATTCCGCTTCAATGATGCGGTGTTGCGCAACCTCGTGATCTCGCGTGACAAGGCTGTTACCGAGGCGTCGCCAATGGCTGTTGCTGTTGCCGAAGAGAAGGCGAAAGAGAAGGAAGCGGCGCAGCGCCGCGAGGCGAAGGCTGCATCGGAAGCTGCTATGCGCAGTGATGATGCCGACAGAGCTGAAGCAGCTGCGGAACAGAAGGCAGAAGAAGCTGCTGCGGATTCGGAGCCAGTGGCTGAAGAGCCAGCGGCTGAAGATGCAGTTGCTGAAGAGCCAGTTGCCGAAGAGCCTGCTGCCGAAGAGGCTGCTGCTGAAGAGCCTGCTGCCGATGTGGCAGAAGCAAAAGATGAGCCAGCGGATGATGATGCCGCTGCGAAGAGCGCCTGAGGAGAGATGCAATGAGTCGTTATTCACGTAGGCGGAAGTACTGCCGTTTCACGGCCGAAGGCATCGAAGAGATTGATTACAAGGATCTCAACCTGCTGAAGGCATATGTTACCGAGACCGGCAAGATCGTACCCAGCCGCATTACCGGAACAAAAGCACATTACCAGCGCCAGCTGGCGAGCGCCGTAAAACGAGCGCGTTTCCTGGCACTGTTACCGTATACAGATCGCCACTAGGAACACGGCGAGTATCATGCAAGGCATCGCCGCCTGGTTAATCGCCCGGCCGCAAAACGGTGTCCTGGCGCTGGCGGGAACGCTACTGCTGCCAGCTCCGCAATTTACAAGCGGCGTGGTACTTGTGGTGCTTGTATTGGCGCTCGGCACAGGGCCGGCAGTTCTGGCTGCGGTGTTGGCCGGACTGTTGCTGTTGCCGATGGCACTCCTCGTAGGGGTGCCGCTGACATCGCTACCGACCATCATGGTGATGGTGTGGCTGCCGATGTACTTGTTGGCAGCGCTCTTGGCATCCAGCAAATCGCTGCCAATGACGCTGCAGGTGTCGGTACTGGTGATGGTCGCAGGCGTGCTGTTGTTCAACGCTGTGGTCGTCGACCCGGTTGCATTTTGGCAGCCAGTGCTGGATACAGCAGTGGAATTGTGGCGACAGAACGGCATGCAGGAGCAGGCCGCGGCGATTGCGTCACAGCCTGAGGTGTTCGCCGAGCTGGCAGCTGTTATGGCCGGCTGGTCGATCTGGACGGTTTACGTCGTCGGTTTGCTGTGGGGCTACTGGCTCTTCAGGCAGCTGAAGACAGAAAATGGTGAGTTTGGCCATTTTCAGAATTTGAATTTTGGTCGCGTGATTGCGATGACGCTGGTTCTGGCTATTGGGCTGGGCCTGCTGTTCGGAGCAAACTGGCTAACGAATATTGCCCTGCTGTTGATGGGCGTATTCTGGCTGCAGGGACTGGCATTAGTGCACTGGATGCAGGCGAAGGGCTTGCTGCCGATATTCGCGCTGATTGCGGTTTATGTGCTGTTGCCGGTGTTGCACGTGGTGTTGATTATGGCGCTGGCATTTGTCGGTTATACGGACGCATGGTTCGATTACCGGCGACGCTTCGCGAAAAAGCAAACGTAAGGTTAAAAACATGAACGTCATTCTTCTTGAAAATGTCGAAAATCTCGGTGGTATTGGTGACCTCGTCACGGTGAAGCCAGGTTACGGACGCAACTACCTCCTGCCACAGGGCAAGGCTGCTTTGGCAACGTCTGCCAACATGAAGCAGATCGAAGCGCGTCGCGCCGAACTTGAAAAGGTCGCGGCGGAAGAACTCGCGAAGGCGAAGAAGCGCGCCAAGGCGATCAACGGCCTCGAGCTCGTCGTGCAGGCAAACGCCGGAAGCGAAGGCAAGCTGTTCGGCTCTGTCGGCCCGATCGATATCGCAGACGCCTTCGAGACGGTGCAGGTTGAGGTAGAGCGCGCAGAGATACGCATGCCGGATGGCCCGATCCACGAACTTGGTGATTTCCCAGTCGGTGTGCATCTGCACAGCGAGGTTAATGCCGAAGTCATCGTCCGGGTCGTCCCGGCCGAGTAAAAATGCTACCTTGTGCGTTCGCATTCGAACGCACTTTTAAAGGGATTGGCAATGGTCCGAGCACTGGACGAGGGAGAGGCATACGGCGCTGCGGAGCAGCGGCTCAAGGTGCCGCCCAACTCCATTGAGGCGGAACAATCCCTGATTGGCGGCCTCATGAAGGACGCGCAAGCCTGGGACAGGATCGCCGACGTCGTCAGTGCAGACGACTTCTATCGCAAAGATCACCGGCTGATTTTCGCAGCGATTGCGCGCCTTGCCGACGATTCCAGTCCCTGCGATGTCGTGACATTGTCAGAGGTCCTCGAGAATCGCGGCGAGCTGGATCAGGCGGGCGGGTTTGAGTACCTTGCGATGCTCGCCAACGAGACCCCGGGCGCCGCCAATGCCAGGGCGTACGCAAAGATACTGCGCGAATATGCCACCCTGCGGGACCTGATTAATGCCGGCAACGTCATTGCAGGCAATGCTTTTACGACGGATGGCAAATCGGCTGCGGACATACTCGACGAAGCAGAGCGGGTTGTTTTCCAGATCGCCGAGCGCGGCTCCAGGGGCAAGCAGGGCTTCAAGTCGCTGAAGGAAATATTGCCGGCTACCGTGGATCGCATCGATTTGTTGCATCAGTCGGACGGCGACATTACCGGTGTTTCGACCGGCTATCACGAATTCGACAAATTGACAGCGGGCCTGCAGAAAGGTGACCTTGTTATCGTCGCGGGCAGGCCCTCGATGGGCAAGACTACGCTCGCCATCAATATCGCAGAAAATGCGGCCATCGGATCCAAGGTGCCGACGGCAATTTTCTCCATGGAAATGCCGTCAGAGCAGCTTGCGTTCCGCATGATTTCTTCGCTTGGTCGCGTCGACCAGACGCACCTTCGGACAGGTCGCTTTCCCGATGAGGATTGGTCACGCATCAACACGGC
>Ga0316189_10007144_pt1 | contig 10595 bp, 3 predicted proteins | sample LowCovwburrow_MG_FD_204930 | JGI IMG/M metagenome (GOLD analysis project Ga0316189, IMG submission 204930) | Coastal sediment microbial communities from Maine, United States - Lowes Cove worm burrow | ecosystem: Environmental > Aquatic > Marine > Coastal > Sediment | place: USA: Maine... | reverse complement strand
ACTGTGATAAGTGATTTTTATAGTGCCGCATTGTTTTGAGCGCATCAACTACGGTGACCTTAGCTATTTAAAGACCAGTATTGGGTCTAAGTATGATTATTGTTGATGGCCAGGCAACACAGTTCGGGATGTGGCTGAGAAACTATTCGATATTATGGGTGGTTTCTCTGAAACGGTAGGGGGCTAGAAAAGGCCTTCAATAATCCATCATTTATGCGAACACTGTACAAAAATTTGTTCAGTGGGCCGTTAGATAAATCAGTATATGGACTACTAGGTAAGGCTTATGACTATGAACGCAAAATTTACGATAACGAATTGATCGACTTTCTCGAGAGCAATCAAAAGTTGATCAATTGAAAGAATTTTAGACCGAGTTTAATGATTAGGCGACACAAAATCGGTAACTCGTTTTTATGAATAAACTATTTTTTTATATAAATAACTATTTTTCAAATAAACAGCAAACCTCAAGTAAATATATGAAATTCATTTTACCTTTTATGGCTCTGACATCTCTGCTATTTCAATCTTCAACGCTACATGGCAAAGAGATTGAAGTGAACGGGAGCACTATTTTCTTTAGAATAGATACTAGCTCGATTATTTCTCAAAACACTGAAGAAGTTGGTGTTGAAGTTGCTGCCGGCGAGCTTGTCAATCTGAATATTGCTGATCACGTTGTAATCAGATCAAATGTCGCGAAGACGTCGTTTTCACCGTTGAGTTATGGGCCTATGAAGGATAAAGGTGCCCTTATTGGTGTTGATATACCTACACCTTACATTGGGGTTACGACACTTTTTCAATCGTTTTATAAAGAGTCAGGCATAGTAAAAAGAGAATGTCGGATTCTAGTCTTGGAAGGTTTATTAGAGGCTTCTTATCGCACCAATTTAAGAAGCATTCTCGAATCTAATAGTGTTGTGATTAATGAGCAGAGCGGATTCTATTCTTTTGTTTGCGGACACGGGAAAGAGGGGTAGAGAGTCATGAAATCACTTTTAATTAAAGCGTTTCTGACGATAACGTGTTTAACACTCTTAGTTAGTTGTGATCGACAGCAAGATCAGAACACACCTAAAGAGATCACTGAGTTAAATAATCGTGTTAACGAAATGCAGCAGGAACAACGACTCATTTTGAAGGAAGTTATTTCGCTGCAAAAGAAATTAGACTCCATATTAGCATCCAATCAGTTTAAGCCTCAAGGAGCGGCTGGCCGTTCGAATAAGACCATAACGTTGCCTAATATTGAACGCTTGCAGGGCGACGATAATGCCGAATATGCGATTGTTGAGTTTATGGACTATCAGTGCCCATACTGCATTCGTTATGCAACACAAGTGCTGCCAACGCTGAAACAGCAATACGTCGACAGCGGGAAGCTTAAGTATGGTATTCGTGATTATCCATTGAGTTTTCACAGTAAAGCGGAAGGGGCGGCTATCGCGGCTAATTGTGCTGGTAAACAGTCTGAATATTGGCCCATGCACGATGAATTGGTCGACAACTTCAAGAATTTGAGTGGCGATCTTTATCAAACATCAGCGAAGAAATTAAATTTAAATATCGAGGACTTTTCGGCATGTCTTGATGACCCTGAAATGAAACAGGCTGTGGTCGCTGATTTGGCCTACGCGGCCGAAGTTGGCGTGCGGGGTACGCCTAATTTTTACATCGGTAAAATTGACGGTGACTCAATCATTAATACCGTTCAACTCACCGGTGCGCGTTCGCTTGAAGAGTTTGACCGCGCTATTCAACAAGCTATGTCAGTTAAATAATTAGGCTAAGAAATGGGTGTGACTAAATTAACTAGAATTAACGTAGCAATCATTGCGTTCGTCCTGATTGTGGCGGCTCTGGTGTTAGCTTATATAGTTAATATTCCCTCAAATTTTGGCCAAATATTAGTCACTAAACAAGAAGGTATATCTGAAAAAAACCAAGCCAAATTCAATGCAGTGCTTGATGAAGCCAATCGTGGTGAACTCACTCTAATTCTCGACAATAACCCTGCGTTAATGGTCAGTTTGAGTGAACAAATTCAAGGTTCGCCACTTAATATTGAATTTTCTGAGGCAGTGTTAAAGCAATTCTCTTCATCGGCGGCCATATTAAAAAAATTATTAACCTTGGCTCGCAATGGTTATGAGCACGAACAATTTATTTTGTTTGAAAAAGAAAAGCTTAAACTGGCAAATTATTTGTTGGCTTACACCAGTTTAAAAAGAAAACAAGGAGAGGGCGTTATTTCAGTTCATGACTCAATGACTCAAATTTCTTTGGCTCAAGCCTCATCGCTGTTATTCGAATTACAAAAAAACCAAGGCAGCCATGAAAAACTGTCTCAACTCGCCCATTGGTACTCGATTGAGAAAGAGGCAATGCTTGAGGTCCGAGTTTTTGAAGTTGCACTATTGCACAATGCTTGGGAATTGAGCGCTGAGATTATAAAGCATCAGCTCGATAGCTTTGATATTGAATCTCAACTCAGTCGTGATTCCGATTTGATTCGGCTGTTAAATCACCAAAATAGCGCCGTTGCTGCGAACGCTGCAGTATTAATCCGTTATTTTTCGCCTGAAAATGCCATCACAGCCTTACGATTTCAACTTGCACGAAGTGAGGATAGACAATTTAGTTTTCGTTTACTCGATGCATTGAAATCTTACGGACCACAACGCTCACAATTTGAACCCCAGCTAAAAAAAATGTTGCGAATGTCGCAAGACAGCGATTTACAACACAAAATAATGGAAACGATCGACCATTTGCATGGTCGATCCAATGAGTTGCTTTCTAAAAACAACCAAACTAAGTGATCTAGAATATGAACGCTAAGAAAATCAAATTTATCAATGTTTTAAAGGTTGGCCTATTAACAATGCTTTTCGGGCTGTCGGCTTCCTTTACAACTCAGGCTCAAGATGCAAGCAACATTCAACTGGATGAGAATTGCATTGTTAATATTCTGAATGGCTCAACCCGAATTAGTGAGAATGGCACCTTTGCATTACGCACGTCGCTTCCTGCTGATGTCCCATACCGCGCCCGCGCAATCTGTGAGAAAGAGGGGCAGTTATTTTTCGGTGAGTCTGTGCTTATTGATGGTATTCCAGACTCAGTGACTGATACTGGAGAAATTAGCTTCAATCGATCTAACCCGGTTCCGGTTAATTTAGATTTAGTATTGCTTCACACCGAGTTAACCCCTGACTTACCAAGTGTTCAGATTGATGTGACCGGTAATTTGCCAGATGGAACTCAAAAAAGCTTAACAGCCAGACTTACCGGTACGGTTTACCGCAATTCGAACCCTGAAATCGCTACTGTTTCTGAAAACGGCCTTGTAACTGGCTTGAAAAATGGCCAAGTCATCATTTCCGCTCGTCACGAGGGTGCTCTGGCATCGGTGGAAATCGACGTATTATTCCCTGAAGACGCGGATGGGGATGGCATGCCGGATTCCTACGAGTTAACGAATGGGTTAAACCCCAATGATCCCAGTGACGCTGACCAAGATAAAGACAACGATGGTTTAACCAACCTCGAAGAATTTTTACTCGGCACCTCGCCTATTTTTGCCGACACCGACGGCGACACCATCTCTGACTTTGACGAAGTGCAAAATGGCACAGACCCGAATAACCCCGACACCGATGGCGATGGCCTGATTGACGGTGAAGAGTTGCTCAGGGGCACTGACCCCTTGTCGGCCGATTCGGATAATGACGGCATTTCCGACGGTGATGAAGTTCAGTTTGGCACAGACCCAAATTCGTTTGATTCAAGTACCACGCTGGTCGGCCGTGTTGTCGACGGTCAAGGAGCGTCGGTTAGAAATGCCAGTGTGGTCTCATTGAATCGATATTCCGCATTAACTGGAGTTGACGGTTTATTTGAAATCACCGGGGTGCCCATTGTGGCCGGTGATGTAAATGTTCTGGCTCGTATTATTCGCCAAGGCCAAGTGCTTGATGGCGTGTCAAATCCAGCGCCTGCTGTGGCTAACGGTATTACCGATCTTGGTGTCATTACGGTTTCCGCTATTGTGGGCCGATTAACCGGTGTGGTTTACAGCCCCCGTAGAGACATTGTGCCTGGCGCGCGAGTCACGGCTCGATTTAATGGTGAATCGCGTTTTACCAACGCCGATTTAACGGGTCGATATTCATTCGATGATTTGCCAGCCGGTGACATTGACTTGGTGGCGCAAGACCCCAGAACGGGTCTATATGGTTTGGCATCAACAACGATCAATACCGACATTCAGCAAGCTCTGAACATCGACTTAGGCGCGTTCGGCACCATTAAAGGGCTGGCTTATCTCAGCGATGGCGTGACGCCGGTTGGGCCTGGCATAGAAGTCACTATTTTAAGAAGTGACCGTCGTGTTAGCCGCACTTCAACCACCAATGCGTTCGGTGAATTCGGATTTGAATTCGTGCCGTTGGGTGAGTATCGAGTCGACACCTTCGGTGAAAACAATGAGCGTGGGCGAACCACGGTGGTGCTGTCTGGCACCACGCAAATTCTAGACGCAGACGTGCTCTATTTGGGTACCGGCTCTGTGCGCGGTATTGTGGAAACGGGCGCCGGTATACGCTTGGGCAATACCCCAGTTCAATTTCGAAGTTTGAGCATTTTTGGGGGCACTAAAACAGTGCAAACTAATCTACTGGGTGAATTCGTCATTGACGATGTGTTTGTCGGTAAGTTTAACTTGTTCTCTCAAGACAGCACCCGAGGCGTATCGGGGCTGGTTGAAAACGAAATTGCCTTTGATGGCGACGACAAAGACTTAGTCATCACACTCACGGGCACAGGCATCTTATCGGGTACAGTATTTCAAAGTGACGGCGTGACACCTCAAGCCAATGCCTCCATCGCGATCTCAGGCCAAACGGCCGTATCCGACGCTAATGGTGATTACCGTTTTGAGTTCGTCCCCATTGGCAGCTACAGCGTTACTGCCAGCTTGCCTAACGGCGATAAAGGCATTGCTGGTTTTAATCTGGCGGCCGAAGGGGATTCGATTACCCGTGACATCACACTCAATGGGTTGGGCACGGTGAATGTATTAGTGAGAAACGCCAATGGACAGCCCGTTCCTGACGTTCAGGTAACGATCAATAATCAATCGCTGTTGTCAGCCCCATACAGTGCCGACACAAACTCTATTGGCGTCGCGACCTTTACCAACGTTTTGGCTGGGGGATTGTCCATTAACGCCTTTGACCCAATTGATCGATTGGGTGGGATGATTGAAACGTCGTTGCTGGCGGGTGAGACTATTGACGTGGTCTTGAGCCTCGAGCCATCGGCGGATATTTTAGGCGTCGTATACTTAGCTGATGGTGTTACGCCAGCGGCGAATATTACGCTGACTGCCCAACCCGGTATTAGTCAAGTGGTGACGGCGGCGGATGGCCGCTATCGATTCAATATGTTGCCTCTGGCCAGAGCGCCTTATCGAATTATCGCCCGAGACGCGAACGATGTTCAACGTGCTCGCGTTGACGACGTTAATCTGACGCAGGATGGCGAGCAACGAGAACTCGACATCACCCTAGGCGGAGTCGCCAGTGTATCGGGGGTTGTCTATAAACCGGGTGGCACATCGGTAGCGAATAACGCCTTCGTGGTATTGGACAGTTCAGTGCCGGGCGCCGACGAGTTAACCACACGCACAAACACACTAGGTGAGTATTCATTTGAGCGTGTTCCTGAGGGGCGTTTTACCGTTGAGGCTTCCATTGTCGTGCAACGTTTTGCGGCAGTTGAAAACGCTGAAATTGAGTTCGATGGTGACAATAAAATTGTCGACATCATTATGGAAGAAAATCAGCTACCCAGCGGAGTGGGGACAGTAGCCGCTTTATTTGATGCCAATAACTTCTCATACTCTGTGCAGCGCGACGGGTCCATTCAAGATGGCACTCGAAACATTTTCGAAGGTGACGGCGATGTTTTTCGTGGCGAAGGCCGGTTGGATATTCTCAAAGACGGCGAGTCCTTTCCTTTCTTTAACATCAGCCAAAGCAACATTTCATTTGAAGAGGGTGGCCGAGAGGTTGTGGTCAACGGGGCAAACGGTTCTGGCGTAGACGTGGTACGAAAAGTATTTGTGCCGCTAGACGGTTACTTTGTACGGCATTTAGATTCGTTTACCAATTCTAGCCCTGATCCCATCACCATCAGTGTTCGTGTGGACACTCATTTCCGTATTGCTGTGGTCAATCGAGGTTTAGACACGCCTGACGACCCCACGGATAATGTGGCCGGTTTACGCGTGCCGGTGGGTGTTATATCAACCTCATCTGGGGACAACTTTCTTAACGTTAGCGCGGGCACACCAGACCGCTGGGCGGTGTTTGACGATGACTTAGACACTGACCCATTTACCACCGTTAACATGCCAGCCGTTGGTTTTGCGTTTGATGGCGAAGGTGGCCAATCCACGGCAACTAATGTGGAGTTTTTGTCTGGCAACACCGGCCAATTCAACCGTATGCGCGCCGAATGGCAAGGTTTAGTAATACCCGCATCGTCTTCCGTTTCTTTGATGTACTTTACGGCTGAACAAACTGGTCGTGTGGCGGCGATCAACTCGGCCCAAAGGTTGTCTCAGTTACCCCCTGAGGCTATTCAAGGCCTAGTTCAACTAGAGCGTGATCAAATCATTAACTTTGATGTACCTCGTGATGGTGTCAGTACGTTAGGTCCATTGCCCAGTTTGCTGTCGCAAGTCAGTGGTGATGTGTTGGAAGCGGACGTGAGTACGGTGGTGCCCAATGCGCAAGTCAGTTTGCAAAGTAATCACCCTTTATTTCAGCGTATTTTTAAAGTGCGTTCAGACAGCAACGGCCAATACCAGTTTAACGGCAGTCTGCTAAACGGGCGCAGCATCGCCATTGCCGATGGCACTGACTATTCAGTGTTCGCTCAACACCCACAATCTTTTACCAACAGCTCGGCTGTTCCGGGTGTGGTTTCTGCTGAAACCGCTAATAGCAATATCGTTTTCACCGACACCGGAGTCATCAGTGGTACGGTGCGGCGTTTTGACGGTGTGGTCGCAAGCTTTGGCACCATTGAATTGATGGGCGACGCATTGCCGCGTAACTTAATTTTCACCATCCCTGAAGATGGGCAATACCTATTCGCAGGGCTACCGGTTGGGTTTTATACACTAATCGCAACCTTGCCCAACCCCGATGGTACGGGCATCGCGGGCACGGCCTCCGCGCAAATACAAAATGCCACAGAAACCGTTCGTGACATCGTACTAAGTGAAGTGGGCGGCATTACAGGGCAGGTTTTAAGTGCCGGTGGAGAACCGTTTGCCAACAGAAGAGTAGACCTGAAATCGGGCACGTTCACACGTCAAATTATTACCGACACTGGCGGTGTGTTCCGCTTTTTGGATACCCCCGTTGGCCAATATGAGCTGACCACGATTGACCCAGTTACTCGAGCAAAAATCACCGCCAGTGTGGACGTACAAGACGGCCAGCTGTACACGCAGGACTTAATATTAACGGCGGTAGGCAGCTTAAGCCTGAACGTAACGTTTGATGACGGCACGGCGGCCCGCAACGCGTTTGTTTCATTGCAAAGTAACTTGCTCGGTGCCGGGTTCAGTAATGTTGGGCAAATCAGAACCGATGGTACCTTGTTACTGAGCAACGTACCCATTGGCGATTATGTGGTGCGAGTTCGCAATCCCAACAATACGGCCATCGTGGTTGAAGCGTCTGGCACACTACAGACTCATGCTGAGCAACAGCCTATAGACTTGCAAGTTCCGATTGATCAACCCCCTGTATTGGCGTTGACGGCACCCACCGCGGGCCAGCAATTCATTCGCGGTGAACAAGTATTGATACAGACCTCCGTCACTGACGATTATGGATTACGCCGAGTTGAATTTTTGCGTGACGGCGAACTGGTCGGCATTGTGACCAGCAGCCCATATCAGCTGTCTGTCGTAGTAGACGCTGCCGACGGCATTGAACAGCAAGAGTTGTCAGTGCGTGCGGTCGACTTGGCTGGTAATGTGGTCGAGAGTTCCGCACTGGTCGCTGTCCTAAACGACAGCATCGTGCCCACACTGGCAATCACGCAACCGACTCAGACCACACTCATCGAGGGCCTGAACTTATCATTGGCGGCAAACGCCAGCGATAACGCGGGTGTTAAACAAGTCGATTTCTACATTAACAACGTGCTAGTGGCCAGTGATGTAAGCCAGCCCTACGGTTCATCGTACAAAGTGGCCGCTGATTACGCTGATGCTGGCGACACGCCTTTAACAGTGCGAGTTGAAGCCATTGACTTCGCGGGTAACACCACAACTGATACCACCGATGTGCTTATCACGCCTGATTTGCCGGCGGTATTAACCGTGACCTCAGGGCCCATTAATGGCGATGCATTTATTGAGGGCACAGCCATTGGGTTTACAGTCCAGGCGACAGACGACGTACAAGTTGACCGAGTTGAATTATTGGTGGACGGTGAAATAACACGTACTCGCTTTAGTGCACCCTACAACTTTACCTTCAATGCACCACTATTAGACTCAGTCATCAATCCGATAGACGTAGTGATTCGCGCGTTCGACTCTCAGCAGCAAGTTACGGTTGCTGACTCGGTGGCGCTGACCGTGACACGAGACAACCCACCTGAGGTGCAGATTACCGCGCCATTGATTGGTGTCTCCATCATTGAAGGTTCCTTGGTGACTTTTTCCGCCACCGCCACCGACGATATTGGCATCACTCGAGTTGACTTCTTCGTGGATAATGAACTGGTTGGCTCGGATTCCAGTGAGCCATATGAAGTTTCAAGCCGCTTGGCATCAGGTAATCAAGGTGATTCGGTTACGTACCGCGCACAAGCGATAGACATCTTCGGCCAAACTGGTGAAGACAGCCGCGTTGTGTCCCGTTTGGACGATACCGTTCCGCCCAGTGTAACGATCACGGCACCCCAAGACGGCGCAATCATAACCGTAGGCCCGAGTGACGTAGCAATTGTGATCGACACCTCAGGCAGTACCCGTAACAGCTCAGGCGCGGATCTTGATGGTGACGGTAGTTTTGATAATATTCTTAAAGCCGAGATATTTGCAGCCAAGGCACTGTTGGATTTCCTCAACCCTGAGACCACCAATGTAGCGGTGATTGATTTCAGTAGTTCTGCAATTCTAGTGCAAGGGCTGACTAATGATTTTGCTGCAGTGAACGCCGCGCTTGATCAGATACTGGCGTCAGGACCAAGTGGTGGCACCAACTTCAGTTCAGCGATGAACGTGGCGACTACCGAGCTGGCGGGTTTGAACTCCCGTTCATTCGCTACACCTGTACAATTGTTCTTGTCAGATGGATCGGCCAGTGTGCCGACCAGCGAGATTCAGCGTGCGGCCGATGGGGCGATCATCGTGAACTCCTTTGCGGTGGGCTCGGGAGCCAACATCTCTGCACTACAGCAAATTTCAGATGGCACTGGGGGCGTAGCGACGCCAGTACCAGATGCCAGCCAGATCGTAGATATCCTTCCGAGCATCGTGTTGTTTGGCATCGATACCCTAGTCTCGATAGCCGATGCGCAGGATGATATTGCGGTGCGCGATGTGAGCTTCACGGTTGCGTCAGACGATGGATCGATCTCAGATACCGGTTCGGATGACAGTGCGCCGTATACTCAAGCGTCCGGTCTGCCGACTATCGAAAATCAGGTGGAGATTACGATTAACGCAACGGCGACGGATTTTGGCGATAATACAGCGAGCACAACGCCGATATCAGTGACCTTGTTGCCAGCAGAAAATGCGCCGCGGCTAACGCGGGTAGAGCCGGAGTTTGCGATCAGTGGGCAGTTGGTGACAGTGCAAGGTCAATTCTTGGTGTCCGCCGATAGTGGTGAACCGTCCACCGCCGATCCAGCGGTGCCAGCAACCACAGTGGTGTTCTATAACGGTGTAGAGATTACCCCGGACTTTGTAAACAAGATTACTATTCGCTTTATATTGCCAGCGGGATCGGCCTCTGGCGAAGTATCGGCACTCGTAAACGGTGTGCCAACCAACTCTCTGACGATCTTGATAGATGATGATCAGGATGGCCTGAGTAATGAAGAAGAGCAGGCCTTGGGCACGAACCCATTGCTGGCAGATACCGATGGCGATGGCCTGAGTGATGGTGACGAGGTGAATATTCACGGCACCGATCCGTTGTTAGTAGATACCGATGGTGATGGCTTGCCCGATGGTGTTGAGGTTGATAATTCACTGAATCCAAACGACCCAGCTGATGCCCTGGCAGATGACGATGGTGATGGATTGAGTAATGCCGAAGAGTTTAACTTAGGTACCGGAATTAATGATTCGGACTCGGATAATGATGGTTTGAATGATGGTGATGAGGTAAACGTGCATGGCACCGACCCACTTGATCGAGACACTGATAATGATGGTCTGGATGATGGCGTTGAGGTCAATCAGCTCAACAGCAATCCTTTATCGTCGGACAGTGACGGTGATGGCATGGATGACCGTTTTGAGGTTGATAATGGTTTAAATCTTA
>Ga0316189_10007143_pt1 | contig 10596 bp, 13 predicted proteins | sample LowCovwburrow_MG_FD_204930 | JGI IMG/M metagenome (GOLD analysis project Ga0316189, IMG submission 204930) | Coastal sediment microbial communities from Maine, United States - Lowes Cove worm burrow | ecosystem: Environmental > Aquatic > Marine > Coastal > Sediment | place: USA: Maine... | reverse complement strand
TTGCCACGACAATTACCCTGCAACGATGCAGCAATCTGCTACGGACAAGCCGCCCACGTGGCGGCACAAAATGGAAGGAAGGAAAGCTGATGGAAGACGATCGCATTTCACTTGCGCATGGCAACGGCGGCCGCTTCATGCGCGAACTCATCGAAGAAATTTTTGCACGCAACCTGGGCAGCGACGAAATCGATGTGCAGGCCGATGCCGTCGCTATCGCACTCGGCGAGGGTGAGGTGATGATTACGACCGACGGCTTTACCGTGAAACCGCTGGAATTTCCCGGCGGCGATATTGGCTCGCTGGCTATTCACGGCACGACCAACGACCTGGCTGTCGCGGGTGCGAGGCCCATGTTCCTGACGCTTAACGCATTCATCGAGGAAGGTTTCGAAATTGCGCGCCTGGATCGGATCGTCGCAAGCCTTGCGAAGGCGGCCCGGGAGGCTGGCGTCAAGGTATGCGCTGGCGATACCAAGGTACTGCAGCGTGGCGAAGGCGGTGGCGTTTACCTCGCAACAACGGGGGTGGGCGTGCGCTTGCCCGGGGTGAAGCTGTCGCTACGCAATATCCAGGACGGCGACGTCATCATCGTCAGCGGTCCGATCGGCGATCACGGCACTGCCGTGATGCTTGCCCGGGAAGAGTTCGGCCTGCGCGGCGACCTGCAATCCGATGCCGCGTCAGTCATTCCCCTGACCGAGACCCTGCTGCAGCTGGATGGCCTGCGCTTCATGCGTGACCCCACGCGCGGCGGCATCGCGTCAATCGCGCATGAAATTCTGCGCGCAACCGGCTTTGGGGTGAGATTCGAGCCGACCGTCCCTGTTCGAGAATCGGTGCAATCCGTCTGCGACATGCTGGGATACGATCCTTACTACCTCGCCTGCGAAGGTCGGGTTGTCGCTGTTGTTGCTCCTGATCAGGTCGACGCAGCGCTTGCGAAATGGCACGCACTGGATGAAGGCAAGGATGCTGCGAGGATTGGTCGCATCGAGGCAGGCGAGAAGCGCGTTATTCTCGAAACGGATCTCGGTGGCGAGCGCTTCCTCGAAGAACTCGAGGACGACCCCCTACCCAGGATCTGCTAGGCCGCAGCCTGCATCAAGCTTGTATCTCGTCCAGCTCAACACGCTGCAGGATCATTTCGTCACCACTGATGACGCGGGTACGGAATCCGCCGCATTCACCGCACAGCAGCCGATTGGGCGTTGCGGGGGTCTCGGCATTACATTCGGTGCAGGACACCCTGATCTCGAAGTCCGTTATGACGAGTTCCGCATGTTCGGCAACCGTACCGGCGACGGCAATCGGATAGGCGTTGCGTAGCAGTTTTGGCTCGATTCCCGACAGGGGACCGACGCCGAGTTCAATGCGGGTCACCTTGCGTGCCCCATGCTCAGCTGCAATCTTCTCTACCTGTTGCAGCAACGCATTGCAGACCGACAGCTCGTGCATCAGCCTGCCTTGAGACCGGTGAAAATATTTCTGCGACTGACTTTTCCTTGCGGCGCTACGGGCTCTTCGAACAACTTCGACAGCGTCTCCTCAGCGACCAGTCGCGCCGTTTCCTGGTCGGGAAAATCAGTCACTGTCCGAAACAGGATCGCGGACAGGAACTGGCCGAGCTCTTCATCGCAGGTAACCGTAAGCTCGCAATTGCCTGACGGAAACTCACAGGAAATCAGCTCGCCCTGCTCACACTCGGACCAGTGATCGTCGGCAGGAAGCGCGATCAGGTTCATGAACCACGGGGTAATCAAAACGCCCAGGCGGTGACCTTGCCAGTCTCGAAAACCGACTGTTTCTACGCCGAGTTTGTCGTTCACTATTGGCAAACCCTGCATGCGAGTTTCACTAATCGTGCGATAGCGTTTCGCAAGTTGCTCGACGCCGATCATGGTGTCATTCGTCTATGGGCAGAAACATGCCCGGCTCGGCGTCGCATTGCGGGCAACGCCAGTGCGCGGGCAACTGGAGAAACGCTGTGCCCGGCGGAATCTGCTCGTCCGCATCGCCCTCCGCCGGATCATAAACGTACCAGCAAATCTTGCACTCAAGACGAGTAGCGTCGTCGAGTCGCTCATGCCCTTTACGCAACTTCAGACCAGTATGGCGCGAGGATATCGTTGAGTCGGTTGGCCGAGTCGACAAGATCCTCGGCTGCCGCCCCGACAACCTCGGGGACGTCGACAACTTCCAACAGATTCAGTATGAGGATACCCATGGAGTTGTAGTGGCGAACCCACCAGACGTCCTGCGTGCCGGTACTTATGATCTGGCAACGACCGTAGGCACGAGAGAGTATGTCTATAGGGCCCCGACCCAGCCTCTGGTCCAGGAACTCCAGCTCCTCATCGGATAACGGCAACAAGGTCATGTTGATGGAGTGTGCGTCGTCGCCGTTGCTGTAGCCTTCGCAACGGGCCTCAAGCTCAACCAGAATAGGCAGTGCGTTGGCGAGTGTTTCGTCAACGCCGTCGCTGCTGGTGTTGATAGGCTGTCCGCCCTGTTGGCGTTGTTCAAACACGTGCGGCACTCCGGCAACTTCCAGAAGGTCGCACAGCACCTTTTCATCTTCATCCAGGTAAAGAGTGCGCCACACACCTGCCAGGACCGACTCCTGGGTGCGCGCATTGCCGTTGCCGTCGCAGGTGATGCTGACTTCGCCCTCTCCCAGAATTTGGTTCACAAGCGTCCGACACTCGTCGTTCAGGGCGCTGAGATCGGCGATCATGGGTTTTGCGCCCGGCTCGTAGTCGGCAAGCGCGGCACGCAACCAGTCCATGGCTTCGCGCGCACCATCGAGATGTTGAACCTCGTCCGGATCCGGCATCAACGGCGGCGTGTACTTCGCCATATCGCTCGGCATGTGCATGTATTCGAGATTCTCGTCCTCATCGATGCCTGGCTGACTGCCAGGTCCTATGACGCGTACCGGAATGTTTTTAATGTCCATTGCGTTTCCCTGTCTGCTACGCGGTCACGACCGGAATACTGAAGCCCGGCGCACGCCTTGGTGGCGCGACCAGGAGTTCGCTTATCTTCTCGAGGTACTCACCCCAATCCTGAATGCGGCAGATTGCGCCAACATACTCACCACCGCGCACAAACACGAGCGCAGGGAAATGCGAGAAGCCGTAGGTTCGTTTCAGTGCTTTACCAGCACCAAACGTGTCGGTAACCACACCGGGGTTCAACTGTCCCTCGAATGCACGCAGCAACTCCGGCAAAACCACAGCAACATCCGTCGCATCTTTGACGGTCGCCGGATCTCCCGGAAAAAACAACACGTTCATGCCGGGCGTCGCGACGAATTGATCGTGATTGTCGGCATCAACTTCCGTATAGCCGTCCTCGATCAGGCGATCGATCAGTACGTGACTCATGACAACTCTCCCTTGGGCGATGGTCTGCCCTGTTCATAACCCTTGATTTCGAGAGCACCAGGACCGACCAGGTCGGTGCTGGCGCGCGCGTCGTCGCGGCGCGTGTAATCGATCTGCCATTCGTCAAGAATCGTGCGACCCGCCTCGAGGGCTGGATCGAGTTGCGCTTTGACGCAATCCGTCAGGCTGCCGCCAAAATCGTCGAGTAACTCGGGTTGCACACCCACCAGCGCTAGCTCTTCCGGCAGGTCGCCGGACAAATCGGCCATCGCCAGCACTTCCTGGAAGCCGGTCTGGTGCATGCTCATTTTTTTCGCGCCCATGTAACGCGGCACGTCCGCACCATGAATGATCTTCAGCGTGCCCGGCTCGAGCCCGAAGTCGATTGCATCGAAAATGAGAAGGCGCCGTGCGGCGGCGACCCACGGCACGAGAAAGATTCCCTGCGTGCCGCCATCCAGAACGCGCACGTCATCAGGGAACGTGAAGCGTTCGTGCAACGTTTCAACGCAGCGAATGCCGAAGCCTTCGTCAGCCCAAAGTATGTTGCCGATGCCGAGTATCAGCGTGTCATAGGCACCAGGATCGCCATCTGCCTGGCTCAGCACCAGCTCCGTCATTGTGGCGTCATTGGGCCATCGTCGGTGTAGCGACGCCAGCCATCGATCATAACGCCGACGCCATTTTGCCGTGACATGAAGCCCGCCCGGATGACCATGTAGATATGAATGATGATAAACAGCAGCATCAGCCACATGCCAAGCAGGTGCCACATCTTCACGGTCTGCGAGCTGGGCACGATGACGAAGACCCAGCCGAACAGTTTGTCCGCCCAGCTATCTGCGCCCGTGCCCTGGCTGTACAGCGCAAAACCGGTGCACACCATGAATATTGCGAGCACCACGTTGATCAGCCACATGAAGAATTGCGCTAACGGGTTGTGGCCCTCGTTCTTGCTCATCTTGCGGGTAAGAAACGCGTAGAACTTGAGCTCGTGCCAGACGCGCCCCCACCACTTACCGCTCCAGACCGGGATGATAAACAGCTCGCGTGAATACTCGTTGCCCACGATGGCCCAGTAGATACGCACCAACAGTCCAACGGCAAGGAACATCGCCGCACCGAAGTGCACGAGACGCAAGTTGCCCATCAGAAAGTTGTCACTGGCCTCCCCTGACGGGGACGACAGTGGATTTGCGATCAGGTAGCCGGTCACAATCAACGCCGTGATCGCAATCGCATGAATCCAGTGCCAGACACGAACCGGTACCTCGAACACGTATAGTGGACCGCGCGATTTCTGCTGTTCGCTCAGTGCTGCGCTTGTGGTCGCCATATCCCCTTCCTCTTCAAATCCTATGCCGTGATTAGCGCACCTTGACCTTGGTCAGTTCGGTGCCGTCGTGAGAGATAACGTGCGTCGCACACGCCAGGCAGGGATCGAAACTGTGAATCGTTCGCAAAATCTCCAGCGGCTGATCCGGGTTAACCATTGGTGTACCCAGTAGCGCCGCCTCGTAGGCACCAATATTTCCCTCAGGATCGCGCGGCGACGCATTCCACGTCGTCGGTACGATGCACTGATAGTTTTCGATCTTGGTGTCCTTGATATGCACCCAGTGACCCAGCGCACCACGCGGTGCCTCACCGTAGCCAACGCCCTTGACGTCTGCCTCCCACGTCGATGGATCAAATTTCTCCATGTTCGCCGTGGTCGTGTCGCCGGCTTTCAGGTTGGCCATGAGTTCGCTGTATACGTCACGCATCTTGTGTGCCGCCCAGGAGGCCTCAAGGCCGCGAGCAGCCGTCCGCCCCAGCGTTGAGAACAACGCTGTGATCGGCAAATCAAGTTCGCTGAGCAACTTGTCAACCGGCTCCTTCATGTCAGGACGGCCGCTTGCATAGCCCACGAGGTATCTGGCCAGCGGGCCAACTTCCATCGCATGGCCGCGCCAGCGCGGTGCCTTCAGCCAGGAGTAGCGAGCGCCTTCATCGATATTCTCGATGTTGGTCTTGGTGCCCTTGGCATTCGGACCCAGCTCATACTTGGGCTCGGTGACGCCCTCCCATGGATGCAGGCCGGCCTTGTCATCGGCGTACTCGTACCAGGAGTGATTGACGAATTCCTGGATCTGCGCCGGATCACGAACATCGACATCGTGAACGGTGCTCAGATCGCCGCCAATAATCGCTCCGCTCGGCATCATCAGGCTGTCGTTGGTGTGATTGTTGGCATACGCCGGGAACTCGCCGTAGGCCAGCACGTTCTTGCTGGACAATCCGCCACCATAGCCCCAGTCCTTGTAGAAGGAGGCGATAGCTTTAAGGTCCGGCAGATACACCTGATCGGTAAAGGCAATCGTCCGATCGATAATATCGGAGACCATGTTCAGCCAGGTTATATTGACGACGCCGCTTGAGCCGACTTCGTCGACATTCACCGAGCATGGCATGCCGCCCACCACCCAGTTCGGGTGCGGGTTGCGGCCGCCGAAGATCGTATGGATCTTGACGATTTCCTTCTGGAACTCCAGTGCTTCCAGGTAGTGCGTCGTTGCCAGCAGGTTTGCTTCCGCCGGCAGCTTGTAGGCCGGACTACCCCAGTAGGCATTCGCGAAAATACCCAGCTGTCCTGATTCTACGAATCGTTTCAGCTTGTTCTGCACATCGCTGAAATAGCCCGGTGAAGATTTGGGCCAGGGGCTGATCGCCTGCTGCAATGCCGAGGTCGCTTTCGGGTCGGCGCTTAACGCACTGACCACATCCACCCAGTCCAGCGCATGCAGGTGATAGAAATGCACGATGTGGTCCTGCGCATATTGCGCGAGCATCATCAGGTTGCGAATATGATTGGCGTTTGCCGGAATATCGATATTCAACGCATCTTCGACCGCGCGTACCGATTGCAATGCGTGTACGCCCGTGCAGACACCGCATATACGTTCTGTAAACGCCCAGGCATCACGCGGGTCACGCCCTTTCAGAATGACCTCAAGGCCACGCCACATGTTGCCAGTCGATACTGCGTTGCGGATGACGTTGTTCTCGTCGAGGTTGACCTCAATTCGGAGGTGTCCTTCGATGCGGCATACCGGGTCGACAACGATGCGTTGGCCGCTGTTGTCGAGCTCGAAGCCGTTTGCCGTTGTGACGCTAGCCATTACTCACCTCCTCAGAGACCTGTGGCTTCTTCTTATCTGTCGCCTTGGCGATAACAGAAGCTACTGCGTGCGCCGCAACACCAATGGCTGCTGCACCCGCTATCGTTCCGCCAATCTTGTCGGCGGTCGCCTCAACACCACCCATGACATTCAGGTTGCTGACCGGGCTGTAGAAGCTGCCCTTGTCCCAGAAATTATCTTCGGCGCAGCCAAGGCAGCCGTGACCGGACTTGACCGGCCAGGACAAGCCGCCGTTCCATTCAATCGTGGAGCAGGCGTTGTAGGTCGTCGGGCCTTTGCAGCCAACCTTGTAGAGGCAGTAGCCCTTGCGTGCACCTTCGTCGTCAAACTTCTCAACGAACTGGCCGGCATCGAAATGCGGACGCCGGTAGCACTTGTCGTGCAGGCGCTGGCCGTAGAACATTTTTGGCCGGCCCTGACGATCCAGTGGCGGCAGCCGATCAAATGCCAGCATGTAGGTGATGACGCCGGTCATAACTTCCGCGATTGGCGGACAACCGGGCACTTTGACGATCGGTTTGTCGAGAATGACCTTGTGGATGGGTACCGCTTGCGTCGGGTTTGGGCGGGCCGCTTGGACGCAACCCCATGACGCGCAGGAGCCCCAGGCGATGATCGCCTTGCAGTGATCCGCCATGTAGCGGAGCTTCTCGACATACGGTTTGCCGGCCTGGATGCAATACATGCCGTCTTCGTTCAACGGCGGATTGCCCTCGCAAGCCAGGATGTACTCACCATCGTATTTCTCGACGGTCTGTTGCAGCAACTCCTCGGCCTGGTGACCGGCGGCTGCCATCAAGGTGTCGTCATAGTCCAGCGAAATCATCGACAGGACAACATCACCAGCTAAAGGATTTCCTGAGCGGATAAACGACTCGGTGCAGCAAGTGCATTCGAGGCCGTGTAGCCAGATAACTGGCGTGCGCGGCTTGTTTTCCAGCGCGTGTGCAATCTTACCGGCAAACTCTGGCCCGAGGCCAAGGGCTGCTGCGGTAAGACTACAGAACTTCAGGAAGCTACGGCGAGTGATGCCATGCTGACGCATCACCTCATAGAAAGTCTCATGGGCAGGCATCTTGAATTCCCCTGTTTGTTGTGTGCTTTGCAGCACAGTAGAGAATGCGCCGCAGGGGAATCAGCGACTATTGTGGTTGATACTTACCGGGGTATCGCCCAAATTGGTAATAACCGACTGTTTTTTATGATTTTTGCTCGGACTGGCGACGAGCGCGGCGAGAAAATATTCTGCAGCCCCAGGCACAACAGGCCACTCCGGTGCCCACACCGACGTACAAAAAATGCTGACTGACCTCGGTGCCGAGGTAGAGCCCTAACACGACAAGTAACAGGCCCAGGAACAGCCAGTAATGTGGCGCTTTTTCATAAAGGTTGTCAGGTAACCACATTGTTCTCGCCTCTGTTGCGATTCAGTTTATGCCGTAGTGCAGCATGCGCGCGCTGTGGATCATATGACGCGAAACTCGTCACAACAGACGAAAGCGGCGCCCTACGCCGCAACAAATTTGTGAATTGCCTCACAATCTAAAGGCCTATTCGCAGAGCTCCTTCTTTCGTGCAGCCGTCTCCGCGAGCATTTTTTTCGCGTCTTCCTTGTTCAGGTATTCGCGTTCGCCCTCTTCGTTCGTGCGATATAGACGCGGCGCGTTGACGTACGAGTCGTATATTTCAGTGGCACGTTTGCAGTAGTAGGCCTCCGCCTGCTGCCGCTCCGCGCGCTCGTCCGGCGTTTCGCCGGGGAGAAAGCCGCCTGAATCTTCTTCCTTGGCGGTGCCATCAAGATCATCCAATGTGCCGCTCGAGTGCCACACGAGCTGGACCGCAACAGCATCCTCATGATCGGGCGTATCGCTGTAGTGGGCGTCCCCCGACTCGTCGCGCCAGGTGTAAATCGACTTCATGGTGTCGACATAGTGGGTCTTGCCATTAGCATCCTGCCAGCGCCAGACATCGGCGTTGGCGGCATAGCTGAATCCCAGCAGCAACAGGCAGAGAACGTAGAACTTCTTCATAAACACTCCTCGGTGATTGCGCAGTATGGTCTCTGCTGACCACAAATCCTTTGACTGCTGTCACAAATCCAGACCCGACATAAGAGCGTGCACAGTTCACAGAATCGCCCCCCATACAGCCCCTGTTGCCCACAAATCCGACCTGCGTCTCATCCCGAAACGGGCGTAACCAATAGCATTGCTGTCACGCCGTCGGTGTTGTGCGACAGCTTCACGCAACAGCCGGCGGAGACGCATGACGGGAATTATGTGATGACACGGGAACGCGGATTTACGCTGATCGAACTGATGACAGCAATCGGCCTGACGGGGCTATTGCTGTCTATGGCCGTTCCTGCGCTCGACATTTTCGTATCGAACGCGCGCCAGACCGGCGCCGTGAATGATTTTGTTTCCTCGATGCACATCGCACGCAGCACCGCGGTGACAACCAACACCCGGGTCACTATTTGTCCCAGCGCCGGCGGCGCTGATTGCGACGGCGCTGATTGGGAACAAGGCTGGATCGTCTTCTCTGATCCTGACAGCGACCAGAGCGTTGACGCCGGAGAGACCATCGTTTCCACGTCTGGTGACGCAGGCGACCTTACGATTCGCTCCGGCGAGTTCGGCTCTTTCCTCATGTACCGCCCGAACGGCAGGGTCATGAACGCCTCACTGAATGGCAGCGCCGGCGCGTTTACGGTCTGCGATGATCGCGGCACAGACCACGCCAAGGTCATGATTATCGACCTCTCTGGTCGGCCGCGTCAGTCCTACAAGCTACCGGACGGCAGCTCGCCGTCTTGCAGCTGAGCGATACCAGGAGTTGATGCGAAACATGCGAAACACACGCCAAAATGGATTTTCCTTACTCGAAATGCTGGTCGCGCTGATCGTCTTCAGCGTAGGACTGCTCGGCATTTCCGGACTGCAAACGCTGTCCAAGCAAGCTAACTACGAGGCCGTACAACGAACCTCGGCGACACAAATTGCGTACGGCCTCCTCGAAGACATGCGCGTCAATGGCGATGCCATGAATATCTACCTCGCGAACGCCGGACTCGGTGGCGGCAGCATAAGTGCCGAGCCGAGTCCGAATTGTTCGGGTGCGTCTGTTTGTAACGCGGCGCAGAAAGCGGCTCACGACCTGTGGTTCTGGGAGCAGATGCTGGATGGCAATTTTGAAACAAGCGGCGGCGTCGGTGCGGGCGGCCTGGTAGTGCCCACACTTTGTATCAGTGGTCCTGCTGGCGGTGGTGCGGGTGTTTACCGTGTCGCCATCGCCTGGCGCGGCTCTGCCTCCATTAACAACTCAGTCAACATTGCGTGCGGCTCAGGTACCGGCAATTACGGCACCGACAACGAGTTCCGACGCATTCTTGAAATCCCTACCTTCATCGACCCGACGATCTAAACAATGCCTATGACATCAGCAAGTATTAGCAAGCAGAAAGGATTTTCAGTTGTTGAACTGATGATTGCTCTGCTGTTGTCGATGGCACTTGCCGCTGCTGTGGTTACGGTATTCGTCAACAACAGCTACAGCTTCAGTCAGGACGACAATATAGGCCGAATGCAGGACGACGCGCGGCATGCGCTTCGAGAGCTTTCGTTCGACATCAGCATGGCCGGCCACTATGCAGAACTGCACCTTCCGGGCTCCGTACAGCAGGACGGCGGCCTTTTGGTTGGCACCGACTGTGGTCCGAGCGGGGAACTTAACTGGATCTATCGAACGACCGAATCAGGGACCGGCAACTCACTGTCGATCACCGCAGTAGACAACGCCACAAGTGCAGCGGTCATCGCTCGTCACTCTTGCTTCTCGGCAAATGAAGTACAGCCTGCAACGGACGTCGTCGCCATCAAACGTGTCGCGGGCGCCGAGGCCACAACCTTGTCGGCCGACGGCGCGTACCTGCGCACCAACGGCACGGTTGGCTACCTGTTCAGTGGCGTTACTCCCGCGGCGCCGCCGGTGACCGTTATTGCCCCAAGTGCCGACTGGGCTTT
>Ga0316189_10007142_pt1 | contig 10596 bp, 7 predicted proteins | sample LowCovwburrow_MG_FD_204930 | JGI IMG/M metagenome (GOLD analysis project Ga0316189, IMG submission 204930) | Coastal sediment microbial communities from Maine, United States - Lowes Cove worm burrow | ecosystem: Environmental > Aquatic > Marine > Coastal > Sediment | place: USA: Maine... | reverse complement strand
CTTCGGGGCCGAGAATATAATTACCCTCGGACAAAACAGCCCGTATCCCGGCTTCCACGTCACGCCGAACCTCCTGATACTGCCGCTTCAGATCAATGAATTCCATTTGCTTTGCCGCGTAACTTCCCTGATTTACTGAACTATTCTAACTGCAATAATTATGCCCGACAAAACACAGATGCTTGCCGCAATCGCCGACTCAAATATTAAGCGTTCCGGACCCGGGCCATATGACGAGCGGGTTACCAGAGTTCTATATCGACCGCCCCCAGCGGAAGACCTGTGGCCGGGTTGATAATCATCGACATAACCTTGTTTCTACCAACCACGGGTATATATCCGAGCGAATCCAGACTGAAACCGCCCGAGAGATCTCTAATGAGTTCTTTATCGGCCTTTCCGGAAGCAATTAAATTTTTCACCGGCCGTGTGCGTGACAAAACCTTCTTCACCCCGTTTCGATAGGATTGATAGTATTCAGGATATCCGCTTACATCCTGCCCTCCCTGGGCCGCTTCCAGGAGAATCTCTCCCTGCTTGATCGAGTCTTCAGGACCATTGGAATAGACCAGTAGCGGCCCCGAGAGCACGCTGGCGGTTAACTCGCGTGGAGGGCGACTCGATGCCTCAATATCGGTGGCTGACATGACCTCGAACCTGTCGACGACGAATACGACATAGGCGGGTCTTTGACTATAGATTGCATTCGCTCCGTACAGGAACGCGACGATTTGCACCGTTACAATGATGCCAATATCCATCTTCAGGCCCGGTTTCCCCGGCTTGAATATTATTGCCGTCATTAATGGCCCCAGCACGACATCGACCATAACAAGAATGGCGAGAACACTGAAAACACCGCTCATTTCAAGGTAGGGTGCGGGATACCATATTAAACTGACGACAAATAGAAATATGCCTACAACTGCAACACTGCAAAGCAAATGCGTCAAAAATGCCTTAGCTTTTTCCATTTTTAAACCGACCACCTTCCAACAAACCTCGGCTCCTGCTGTTTCGGCAGATATAGCAGTTTTTTTAAGCAAAGAACGCAAAAAAAACAAATACTTGCCTTAAATTAGCCTGAATCCATAATATCTTTATAACTGCATGTATTTCAAATACATATCGACCGTCCTTTACTACCCGGATACTCACCTACTCATCAGGAACAGGAACCCCCTGGGGCCAGCAAGCCATAGGCACATAAAGTTTCACCATAGAATGACGAAACAATCGTCAAGACGCTGAAACCGCTTGCGGGATATAAAGATACAGATAGCAGTTGTTTTGACCTTATTCACAGGAATAGTTAAATTGCGTGATGGATCACGGAAGGTCATGCTATATAAGGATATTTTAACTTTATGGTAACCACTAGCCCAATACTCCAATTATCAGGCTTGGCAAAGCGCCTGGTAGTCGACGGTCTTCTGGAAGAAGAACAAGCCGCCGAGGCCCAGGGGAAAGCGCTCAAGAGCCGCGAGCCGTTTGTATCTTACCTGGTCGAGAACAAAATCGTTGCCAGCTCGGCAATTGCCTCATCTGCCTGCCACGAGTTTGGCGTACCATTATTTGATCTTGCCTCCATGGATCTGGAAGCGGCACCGGTTTCTCTGGTCGATGAGAAACTTATTCGGCAACACCACACGCTGCCGCTGTTCCGTCGCGGCAACCGGCTGTTTGTCGCGGTTTCAGACCCCACAAACCTGCAGGCTCTTGATGAAATCAAGTTTCATACCGGCATCAGCACAGAAACCATCCTCGTCGAAGAAGACAAGCTAACCAAAGCCATAGATCACGCATTGGACTCGGCAGACACGTCCATGTCGGATCTGCTGGACGAAGACCTGGATAACCTCGACATCACCAGTGGCGACGAGGACGAAAAGCGTGATGACGGTACGGACATGGATATCGACGATACGCCGGTGGTCCGCTTCGTCAACAAAGTGCTCCTGGACGCCATTAACAAGGGCGCTTCGGATATACACATAGAGCCCTACGAAAAAAGTTTCCGCATCCGCTTCCGCCAGGATGGGGTATTGATGGAAGTAGCTTCCCCACCGCTTACCATGGCAACGCGACTGGTTTCGCGCCTCAAGGTCATGAGTAAAATGGATATCGCGGAGCGCCGTAAACCACAGGATGGCCGCATCAAGATGGCACTGTCCAAAAAGCGCGCTATCGACTTCCGTGTCAACACCTGTCCTACGCTGTTTGGCGAAAAGGTCGTGCTGCGTATTCTGGATCCAACCAGTGCGCAGCTGGGTATCGATGCGCTGGGCTACGAGGAAGATCAGAAGCAGCTTTACCTTGATAACCTGAACAAACCCTATGGCATGATCCTGGTAACCGGCCCAACCGGTTCCGGTAAAACTGTTTCCCTGTATACCGGGCTGAACATTCTGAATACGGCGGATCGAAATATATCCACCTGCGAGGACCCGGTGGAAATCAACCTGACAGGTATCAACCAGTGCCACATGAACCCCAAGGCAGGCCTGACTTTTGCTACCGCCCTGCGCGCCTTTTTACGCCAGGACCCAGACATCATAATGGTGGGTGAAATTCGTGACCTTGAAACCGCAGAGATCGCCATAAAAGCTGCTCAGACCGGCCACATGGTGATGTCAACACTGCATACTAATGACGCGCCCCAGACGCTGACACGACTGGCAAACATGGGTGTTCCACCCTATAACATAGCTTCATCGGTCAACCTGATTATTGCCCAGCGCCTGGCCCGGCGTTTGTGCAACAACTGTAAGAAACCGGTAGATATACCTAAAGCGGCTTTACTGGAAGAAGGTTTCAAGGAAGAGGAAATCGGCGACATAAAACTATATAGCCCTGTCGGGTGCGACCAATGCGCGGAAGGCTATAAGGGGCGCGTAGGCCTCTATCAGGTAATGCCCGTTTCGGAAGCGATTGGGCGCATTATTATGGAAAATGGCAATGCAATGCAGATCGCGGACCAGGCGAAAAAAGAAGGCATCGCCGATCTGAGACAATCCGGACTGAAAAAAGTCCGCGATGGCGTCACCAGCCTGGAAGAAATCAACCGAGTAACCAAGGACTAGACCATGGCTCAAGCAGCAGCAATCAAACAGGACATCTTTGCCTGGGAAGGCACGGACAAAAAGGGGAAGAAAGTAAAGGGTGAAAGCAATGCCTCGAACCCCTCCATGGTTAAAGCGGATCTGCGGCGGCAAGGAATTGTACCGATAAAAGTTCGCAAGAAGTCAGCGCTGTTCTCAAGCGCGAAAAAGAAGAAAATTTATCCCAAGGATATAGCTATCTTCACTCGCCAGCTTTCTACCATGATGGGCGCAGGTGTGCCCCTGGTGCAGTCTTTTGAAATAATCGGGCGCGGACACGAAAACCCGTCGATGCAGGAAATGATCATGGCGATCAAGGCCGAAGTGGAATCAGGTGCAACACTGGCCGACACGCTGCGTAAGCACCCACTGCATTTTGACGAATTGGTTTGTAATCTGGTGGCTGCCGGCGAGCAGGCCGGTATTCTTGAAGGCCTGCTGGACAAGATTGCTACCTACAAGGAAAAAACCGAGGCCATGAAGGCCAAGATCAAGAAGGCACTCACCTACCCGGCTGCCGTTGTCGTGGTGGCCTTCATTGTAACCGCAATCCTGCTGATTTTTGTGGTGCCTACCTTCGAAGAACTGTTTCAGGGCTTTGGTGCGGATCTTCCTGCCTTCACCCAGATGGTGATCAACCTGTCGGAATGGATGCAAGCCAATTGGTGGGTTGTGATCCTGGGTGTCGCGGGTGCTATTTACGGCTTCGGCCAAGGGAAGAGACGTTCGCCGAAATTCGCCCATACACTGGATCGGATGGTGCTGAAGGCACCGGTTTTCGGTGAAATCGTCACCAAAGCCATTATCGCCCGATTTGCCCGGACAATGTCCACCATGTTTGCAGCGGGTGTCCCCCTGGTTGAAGCAATGGAATCTGTTGCAGGTGCCGCGGGCAACCAACTGTACAAAGAAGGCATACTCGATATGCGTGACAACGTTGCGACCGGACAACAGCTCCAGCTCACCATGCAGCAGACCGGCCTGTTCCCCAACATGGTTGTGCAAATGGTCGCCATCGGTGAGGAATCCGGCTCGCTCGACGCCATGCTGGCCAAAGTTGCAGATTTCTACGAAGCGGAAGTCGACGACGCTGTCGACAACCTCAGCAGCCTGCTCGAGCCAATGATCATGGGAATCCTTGGTGTTCTGGTTGGTGGCCTGATTGTTGCCATGTATCTACCCATCTTCAAAATGGGTTCGGTCGTTTAATTCAAACACTCCACGGCAGGGCTGCCGTGGAGTAAACTCTCTCTCCCATGGAACTTCTCTACCTGCTGGAACACAATCCAGTCTTCTTCATCGTCACTGCGTGCGTGCTTGGCCTGATGGTTGGCAGTTTTCTCAACGTCGTCATCTACCGCCTGCCGGTGATAATGGAGCGAGAGTGGCAGATACAGGCACGTGAATACCTGGATCAGCCGCAGGCCGATACACAGGAGCCACTAACCCTGGCGAGACCAGCGTCGCGCTGTCCGCATTGCGGCCACAAAATCCGCTTCTACGAAAACATCCCCGTTCTCAGCTACCTGTTATTGCGCGGCAAATGCTCCTCCTGTGGCGCAGGCATTTCCATGCGCTATCCATTGGTTGAACTGCTGACCGGTGTATTATCCGCGGTTGTTGCCTGGCATTTCGGCTTCGGCTGGCAGGCAGCAACTGCGCTACTGCTGACCTGGGCACTGATTGCACTCAGTATGATCGATTTCGATCACCAACTGCTGCCAGATTCCATCACCCTGCCCTTCCTCTGGGTAGGTTTGCTCCTCAGCCTGTTTCCGGTATTCGTCGATATGCGGTCCAGTCTTATCGGCGCCATTGCTGGCTACATGTCGCTGTGGACTGTGTACCAGTTGTTCAAACTCCTGACCGGCAAGGAGGGCATGGGCTTTGGCGACTTCAAACTGCTCGCGCTGCTGGGTGCCTGGATGGGTTGGCAGGCACTCCCAATGATCGTATTGCTTTCTTCTGCCGTGGGCGCAATCCTCGGCGGCGCTTTAATCGCCATTCGCGGTCGCGACAGTCAAAAGCCCATGCCTTTCGGTCCCTTCCTGGCAATTGCGGGCTGGATCGCGCTGCTTTGGGGTGACCGGATATCCGGCGCTTATTTAAGCTGGTCAGGTATTGCCAGCTGATATGTACCAACCTCTGCGTATCGGTCTGACAGGCGGTATCGGCAGTGGCAAGAGTGCAGCCGCAGACGAGTTTTCCCGGCTCGGCATTGAGATAATCGACACCGATGTTATCGCTCGCGAACTGGTCGAACCCGGGCAGCCGGCGCTTGCAGAAATTGTGTCTCTGTTCGGAGACAACATACTGGACCAGCAACAACGGCTGGACCGCGACAAACTCCGCCTGCTGGCTTTTTCCAATCAGGCACAGCGCGAACAACTGGAGTCCATTCTTCACCCGCGTATTCGTAAACAGGCTATCAAACAGGCGGCTCAGGCCAGCTCACCCTACTGCGTTTTAGTGATCCCGTTACTGGTCGAGACAGGCAATGACTATCCTTTGGACAGAATCCTCGTCATTGACACCCCAATCGAGCTTCAGCGCCAGCGCGTGGCGTTGCGGGACAACCTGTCTGACAGCGACATCAGCACCATACTTGCCACCCAGGTCAGTCGCGAAGAAAGGCTTGCGGTAGCTGACGACCGAATCAGCAATGAGGGCAGCCGGGCATCACTTCGTAATCAGGTTCAGCATTTGCACCGCCAGTATCTTGAAGCGGCCAGCCACGCACAGCCTGGAACCTGAGCAACTATTCACCATTGCCAGTGCCCCCCGGGCTGATCACTACCCCTATCAAAATCAGCGACTGATAATCATCTCTCCTTACAGGTTTGCGCCAGCACCCGTCCTGTTGGACAATGCGCCGGTGAAAGAAAACATCATTATCTACGAACAGCCCCTTAACGAACGTATACGCACTTTCCTGCGTCTGGAGTTCCTGTTCTCCCAGGCTTCCCAGCACCTGCACGATGAAAGTGAATGGGGGAGCCGGAACACGCTAAATAGCCTGCTCGATATTCTCAACATTTTCGGACGCACCGAGCTGAAAACCGAGGTTCTGAAAGAGCTGGAAAAGCACGCCACCAAGCTGGCAAAGCTCAAATCCAACCCCGATGTAGACACCACCCGCTTGCAGAAAACGCTGTCAGAACTGGGCAGACTCGGCAACAAACTGCATGAATCCAGCGGGCCAATTGCTGCGGACCTGAAAGAAAACGAGTTCCTTAGCGGTATTCAGCAGCGCATGGCCATCCCCGGAGGGACCTGCGACTTCGACCTGCCGGGTTACCATTACTGGTTGCAACAGCCGACCAAGCAACGCACCCGGGACCTGGCCAACTGGCTGAAGCGTTTCGAGGTCATCGCGCAGGCCATTCAGTTGATTGTCAAACTGATCCGGGAAAGTGCGGTAGTCAAATCGATTACAGCGGAAGCCGGCTTCTTCCAGAAAAGCATGGACGCCAATCATCCCTGTCAGCTGGTCAGAGTAACAGTAGATCGCAAGGCACCCTACTACGCGGAAATCAGCGGTGGTCGGCACCGCTTCACAGTACGCTTTCTGGAAGCACCCCGTCAGGACGGTCGCGTCAAACAAACGACAGACGATGTTAATTTCCAGCTGGAATGCTGCATCTAGCGAACCGTAACCTCCCTGAACGGTTCCAGAACCTGATTACCGGCATTTTGCGTCGCCAGAGTCGATCCCATTTTGGGCATTTTGAGTACGCGCACACCCAGCTCGGTGGTGTCGAGGGGTAAAAAACCGCGCCGCAAAAACATTTCGCAAGCTACCTGCGCCTGTGGTGCACAGCTGGCAAATATGTCGACATAGGGGTGCAACTGTTTCAGCAACTCGTTATTCATGGCGCGGCCCACCCCCGCACCCCGACTTTCCGGAAAGACTGCAATCACCCAGATTTCGTTGCCTGCGCCAGGCAGAATCGCGCTGTTGATTGCACACCCGGCAACGTCACCGTCCTGATCCCAGACCAACAACTGAGCCGGCAGGTCTTCATCCAGGCGGCGACCTTTCTTGCGAATGCTGTTGAGATTCTTGCGCAGCCCGGAACGATAGGGCTCCTCGGTCAGACGCTGGTCAAAACGTGCCTGTGCAGCCTCGGCAACCAGCAGTTGGTGCAAACCATCAATATCTTCGGACCTGGCGTTACGAAACAACGATTCTCTCCTCAATTACCGCAGCCGTGGTGATCTCTGCAATGACGGAACTTTTAGTCACCTACAGCAAGATACGCTCAATACCACCGGCTTTCGTCCGCTCGACAAAACGCTTCTGCCAACCATCACCCAGGTGTTTGTTGGCAAGCTCAACGACAATGTAGTCGCTTTCCAGGCCGGTATCCTCGGTGTAGCGCAACAGGCCCTGCTGACAGGCAGGACAAGACGTCAGCATTTTAACTTCGCCGTGAGCCACCGTATCCCGCCCGGTAAAGGCACGTATACCATCACGTAACTCCTCCGCCTTGCGATAGCGGAGCTGTGTGGAAATATCCGGCCGGGATACCGCCAGCGTCCCCGCTTCGCCACAACAACGGTCCGATAACCTGACTTCCGCTCCCAGCAATTTGCCAGCGACCTCAAGCGGTGCATAGGTTTTCATCGGCGTATGACAGGGATCGTGGTAAAGATACTGCTGGCCGTTCACGCCTTCAAGACTGACACCCTTCTCCATCAGGTATTCATGAATATCCAGCAGCCGGCAACCCGGGAAGATTGCCTCGAATTGATACTGCTGCAACTGATCCATACAGGTACCGCAAGACACAATCACCGTCTTTATGTCCATGTAATTCAGCGTATTCGCCACACGGTGAAACAAGACACGATTGTCGGTACTGATGCGCTTGCCGCGCACCTGGTCACCGGCTGAATTTTGCGGGTACCCACAGCACAGGTAACCGGGTGGCAGCACAGTCTGTGCACCAACCTCATAAAGCATTGCCAGGGTCGCCAGACCGACCTCGCTGAAAAGGCGCTCCGAACCACAGCCGGGAAAATAAAATACAGCATCCGAGTCGTCGCCTTCTTCACTGACCTTGGCAGGATCGCGGAGAATTGGCACTATCTTGTCATCTTCCACACCCAACATGGCACGTGTGGTCTGTGCTGGCAGATTACCGGGCATAGGCCGTTTGACGAAATTTATCACTTGTTCGGTGACACGCATACGCCCGGTGGTTGCAGCAGGCAATGCCTGTGAACCACCGCTAACGAAACCACGCAACAGTCGATAGGCCAGGCGCTGCCCCTTGTAGCCCCACTCGATCATGCCCTTGCGCATCAATTTGACGGTTGTCGGATCAGTAACATTGAGAAATGCCATTGCCAGCCAACTGGCGGGGCTGAAGCGTTTCTTGCCATGATTACGGAGAATGTTACGCATGCGCACCGAGACATCGCCGAAGTCAATATTCACTGGACAGGGACTCAGACACTTGTGACAGATGGTGCAGTGGTCTGCCACATCATTCATCTCGTCGAAATGCCGGGTCGATATACCACGGCGGGTTTGCTCTTCGTACAGGAATGCCTCGATAACCACGCCGGTTGCCAGAATCTTGTTACGCGGCGAATACAGCAGGTTGGCGCGCGGAATATGCGTAGTGCACACCGGCTTGCATTTACCACAGCGCAGACAATTACGAATGTCATCATTCAGCGCCCCAAGCTCTGAGGCTTCCAGCAGCAGCGCCTCCTGTTCGACGAGACGCAACGAAGGCGTGTAGGCATTCCCCAGCCCCGAGCCGGCGCGTAACTTGTCACGATTAAACACACCATCAGGATCGATCCGGCGCTTGTACTCCGCAAAGGCTTCAATGGCTTCCGGTTCCAGATACTGAATTTTCGTCAGGCCAATACCGTGCTCACCGGAGATCACACCTCCCAGCTCCGTTGCCAGCGCCATTATCCTGTCCACGATATGCTCGGCCTCATGCAGCATTGCATAATCGTTGGAGTTCACGGGTATATTGGTGTGCACATTGCCATCGCCGGCGTGCATGTGAGTTGCCACGAAAAGACGCCCGGAACGGACCTGCGCGTGAATACTATCGAGCCGGTCACGCACGGTTTCAAACTCACGACCACCAAATATTTCTTTCAGTGGCTGCTCGATATCGCCCCGATAGGAAATGCGAAAATCGCGGCGCAACAGCAGATCAATCAGCCTGTCTCCATCACGCCGACATTCCCTTGCAGTTTCATCGAGCAACTGCAGACACGATTTCGCCGGTGATGCAAACTGCTCCAGCACAGCTTTCCAGTGAGCATCCACTCGCTCAAGGTGTTGCAATGCAGCACCCGTTTTAGCGGCGACAATTGCAGCCCCTTCTTCACTGTCTTCGAAATCCTCGTGCTGATGCAACTCCGGCAGGTCACCATTGAGGTATGCCTTCAATGCATCGATCATCGCCAGCTTGTTGCGAATCGAATACTCGATATTGATGCATTCGATGCCCTGGTTGTAATCGTTCAGACGCTCCAGCGGTATGACGACATCTTCGTTTATCTTGAAAGCATTGGTATGTGCGGCGATCGCTGCAGTACGCGCGCGGTCCAGCCAGAACTGACGGCGCGCCTCGGGACTGACGGCGATAAAACCTTCACCGTCGCGCTGGTTGGCCAGGCGCACGACAGCAGATGCTGCCTCGGCGACGTCATTTTCATCGTCGCCGGCAATATCCAGTAGCAGCACCATCTTCGGTAACTCACGGCGCGGCGCCTTGGTACTGTACTTCACGGCACGAATATAGCGCTCGTCGAGGTGTTCAAGACCCGCCATAACAACGCCGTGTTTTTCATCCAGGTAATTCTTGATCTCGACTATGGCTGGCACAGCACGCGATACATCCGTTCCAAAGAACTCCATGCACACAGTCCGGGTGTGCTGTGGCATACGGTGAACAACAAACACAGCGGAGGTTATCAGGCCATCACAACCCTCTTTCTGTATGCCGGGCAGGCCACCAAGAAACTTGTCTGTTACATCCTTACCCAGGCCCTCCTTGCGCAAACTGGCACCGGGCATGCGCAAAACTTCTGCCTCACCGCTGGGCGTCACCCCATCGTGCGCATAGCGCTGCACACTGAACTTTACCTCGGCCTGCTCATGAATTTTTCCCAGGTTGTGATTCAGGCGCACGGTTTCCAGCCAACCGCCGTCAGGCGTAACCATGCGCCAGGACACCAGGTTATCCAGTGCGGTACCCCACAGCACGGCTTTCTTGCCACCGGCATTCATGGCGACGTTACCGCCAATAGTGGATGCATCCTGTGAAGTCGGATCAACTGCAAAGACGTATCCGGCCGCCTCGGCACGCTCGGATACACGCCGCGTCACCACACCGGCTTCGGCACGCACAGTCGCTACCGTATGCTCAACGCCATCCAGCGTTTGCATAACCACTTCACCAAGTGCCTCAAGCTTTTCTGTATTGATCACCGCTGTATTGCCGTGCAGCGGCACAGC
>Ga0316189_10007140_pt1 | contig 10597 bp, 12 predicted proteins | sample LowCovwburrow_MG_FD_204930 | JGI IMG/M metagenome (GOLD analysis project Ga0316189, IMG submission 204930) | Coastal sediment microbial communities from Maine, United States - Lowes Cove worm burrow | ecosystem: Environmental > Aquatic > Marine > Coastal > Sediment | place: USA: Maine... | reverse complement strand
CTGGCCTGGGCGGGTGCCCGCTGCGCTAATCTTCTATCAGCTCGCACAACCCCCGAAACACCAGCTCATTGTAGCTGACAATACCCAGCACCTTGCCGTTCTCGATTACTGGTGCGCTGGACAGTCCGAAGCGATCGAACAGTCGTGCGCAGTAGCGTACGTCCATATCCGGATCCACCGGGATGACCGGTTTGGACATGATTTCGTAGACGTTGATGCGCTGGGAGGGCCGGTCTTTCGCGAGCACCTTCTTGGCGATGTCGGATAACAATACAATCCCGAAAGCATCGTTTTCGTTGCGCTTTTTAACGATGACAACGTCAGCCCGTTCCGCTTTCATGGCATCCAGGGCTTCCTTGACCGTGGCCATGCCGTCCATCTCCAGGTGCTTTTCATGCATGACTTCTCGTGTTTTGATAATTTTCTTGGGCATTACAGTAAGTCCTCCACATCGTGTGATATTTTCTGGGCCTGTTCAACAATGCCCACCGCATCTTCAACGTCTACCTGAAAGGCGATGCCGGTGCCCGGTTCCGCGTCCAGCGCCCCGGCGCGGTTGATCTCTTCCAGAATATGGCGACTCAGGTGTTCCTCTACCAGGAACAGGACGACATCGCGCTGGGTTTCCAGCGACAGGCCGAAAAAGGTTTTGCTAACCTTCATGCCCTCGCCACGGGCGTTGTGAATAACCGTGGCGCCGGTTGCCCCGGCCTCCCGCGCCGCATCCATCACGGCATCAGTTTTTCTATCCTCAACGAATACGATGATCATTTTGAAATGCATAATGCTCTCCTCATGCGGCGTCCTGTTCTTTTTGCTGCAGGTAACGTTTGTGATCCAGTTTAGCCTTGGCGGCCGATAACTGGGCATAGGCCATGACTGACATGATGGGAAACAGGCTGGCGAAAGCAATAAGCCCGAAGCCGTCAATCAGCGGGTTTCGCCCCGGTACCGTTTCCGATAGGCCCAGCCCCAGTGCCGCGACCAGTGGTACGGTTACTGTCGAGGTGGTGACGCCACCGGAATCATAAGCCAGCGGGATGATCAGCTTTGGTGCGAAGCTGGTCTGGATGACCACAATCACGTAGCCGGTAATGATATACCAGTGAATTGGATCACCGACGACAATGCGGTAACAACCCAGGGAGATACCAACGGCTACGCCCAGGGCGACGGATATACGCAGCCCCCAGATGCCGATGGCGCCACCGGATACATCGTTGGCCTTGATGGCCACGGCAATCAGCGCCGGCTCGGCAATAGTGGTGCTGAAGCCGATGAGGAAGGCGAAGATATAGACCCAGTAATAGTCTATCCACTGTATGTCGGCAATTGTCTCGTGCGCTTCCAGTCCCGCCATGATAAAGCTGGGATCAGTCAGTTGCCCTGCCATCACGCGGCCCAGCGGGAACAGGCACCATTTCAGGCCCAGCAGGAACAGGGATAGTCCAAGCAGCACCCAGGCGAAGCCGGCGAGAATCTCACCCAGGTTGGCGGGAACCTGCCGCAGCACTGCAAATTGAAAGCCGAAAATTATGGCGGCAATGGGCAGCACGTCGGTGACGGTGTCCAGGGTGACGGCGAAGAACTCGGCGAGAATGCTCATCGGATAATCATGCCGTAGGCCATCACGAAAATCATGGGTGTGAGTGAGGCGAAGGCGATAAGACCGAAGCCGTCAATCATCGGGTTGCGGCCGCGAATGGACGAGGCCAGGCCTACGCCCAGCGCGGTGACCAGCGGCACTGTGATGGTGGAGGTGGTTACGCCCCCTGAATCATAGGCGATGCCGATGATCTCGGCAGGCGCAAACATGGTCATAATCACGACCACGATATAACCGCCAATGATCAGCCACTGTACCGGCCAGCCCTTGATGATGCGGATAACCCCAACGACTATTGCCAGCCCCACCGACAGGGCCACCGTATAGCGCAGGCCATCGGCGTAGCCTTCTTTCGCCTCCAAACTGGATCCGATCATATCTCCCGCTGCGGCAATATCGGCCGCCTCCTCGGCCACGGCGATCAGCGCCGGCTCCGCCACCGTGGTGCCGAACCCCAGCGAGAAGGCAAACATGATGAGCCAGAACAGGCTGCCCTTGCGCGCGAAAGCGGTGGCCATGGATTCCCCAATGGGAAACAGGCCCTGTTCCAGTCCGTGGATGAAAAAGGTCAGTCCCAGCACCACAAACAGCACGCCCAGCAGGATCTGGGCGATATTGGGCAGGGGCTGCTGCAGTACGAAAAACTGGAAAAACACGATCACCAGGATAATGGGCAGCAGGTCGCGCACACTGCCGAGCATGGCCAGTAGCAGTTTTTTCAGCGTAGCGGTCACAGAGGTCCCTTCTATTCGATCGGGCCAGCATAGCAGTTCGTGACTTGTAGAAGTTTGACCTGGGTAAAGTTTTTGCCAGTTAACGGTCGAATGACCTTGCCTGCAGCGCTTAACAATTCTTTACCGGGTGACAGCGGGATTTGTGTCGAATGCCGTGCTAGCCTTGGGGTAATCTGGAGTGGCCAACGTAAGGAGCTGGAAGATGAGGATAAAATACCCGATCGCGGTGCTGCCTGTGCTGCTTTCTTTGGCCGCCTGCACCACAACCGATGAGATCATTATCGATAAAAAGGGCGTCGATATGAGCCGCTATTCAGCGGATCTGGCGGATTGTCGCAGCTACGCTACCGAGGTAAAGACGGGAGAAAAAGGTGTGCGGGGCGCCGCCTCCGGCGCCGTAGTGGGTGGCGCAGTTGGCGCCATACTGGACGGTGGCGACGGCGCCGCACGAGGTGCTGGCGTCGGTGCGGTCACCGGTGGTGCCAAGGGCGTGAGCCAGGGCGAGCGCGAGGAAGTGCAGGTGGTCAAGCGCTGCCTCTCGGGCCGGGGTTACCGCGTGCTCAACTGACCTGGGCTATTTGAAGAATTTATCCAGCAACTTGCCCGCTTCCTTTTCTATCGTGCGCTGGGCTTCGTTTTTCGCCAGGTCCTCGATGATCTCCTGGGTATCCACGCCGCACCACTTCGCCGGGTCCTCGCTGGTATTGCCCTGACACTTCACCGGCCAGTCGATCGCCACCAGTCGTTTGCTGACGCGGCAGGCCTTGTCCAGTTCTTCCAGTTCGGGTGACAGTTTGGCTTTGAAGGTGGTCTTGAAGTCCTGGGAGAACAGATCCAGGACTCCGGTACCCGTGAGCTTGACCTGGGCGAGATCGGCGTTGAGCGGGCTGAGGTTTACCTTGCCGTCGCCCAGTTTGAGAGCCGCCCCCAGGGCTGTAAAGCGGGTGTCAGCGGGGAAGGTTGAGGTCAGCGCCTCCTGGTTGACCAGTGCCACGGCCTGGCACAGCATGTGTTCAACGCTCATGCCTTTTAACACGGGCTGCGCTGTACTCAGGTTTATCGGGCCACTGAGCGCCTCTAGCAATTCGTTACTGGTGCGTCCCTTGCCGTTGAGCTTCCAGTCCAGGCTGGCGCCACCGGTAAACAGCGGCTCGGATTCCATTGCCGCCAGCGCGGTGGCGATATCCAGGCCTGCCAGCGTACCCGCTGTTACCAGGCTGGCGGTATTGTGCTTGCCGTTGAAGGTGGCGGTCAGGTCCAGCTTGCCGCCATGCAGGTTACCGGTAAAGGTGTTGATCGCTATCACGCCATCCACGGCCCGTAATCGGATCTCTACATCGCTGACAGTATGGGCATCGAATACCGCCTGCTCCACGCTCAGGGCCGCCCGGGTGTCGATATTGCGAATGGCATCCAGTGGCAGGGGTTCATCTCCGCTGGTGGGCGCCGCTTCTGCCTGCGCCGCAGTGGCGGCTTCAGGTCCCGCCAGGGCCAGGAGCGCTGGATCCAGCAGGTTGAGCTGCAGTACGGTATCGATTTGCGGGCTCTCGAAGCCCGCATAGCGCAGGCTGCCATTACCCCTGGTGGGGCCCAGGGCAATGCGCAGTTGCAGGTCGGCTACCTGCCGGGACAGGTCCACGGTTCCGCTCACGGTGGCATCGATCTTCTCAGTCGTCGCACCCGTCAACTGCGCGGTCAGGGTCTCCACGGTCATTATCTGGGTTTGCTGATTGACCTTTATGTTGCCGTCCAGCTGCAGTTCCAGAGGTGGTTCGCCCGGGATGCGCAATTGCACGGCAAGAGGAATGCTTTCTTCATCCAGGTTGAGCCCGCTGGCTTCCAGGCGTACCAGTTCCAGGAAAGAGCTCTCACCGGTGTCGGCAGCAACCATTTCCACCCTGGAGTCAGTTATCGTCAGTTGTTGCACATTCAGCGCCATTGGTACCGCCAGAACGGCTTCCGCGCCGGCGCTCTCACTGCCTTGTGCCAGCGCGCGGCGCCGCTCTGCGTAGAATGCATCCAACTCCTGGTCATTCATCTTACTGGTATCAACGCCAGGTGGCTGTGGGGGACTGACGATTTTCGCCTCCAGCCCATCCAGTCGGATACTGTTGATCTCAACGTTGCCCGATAGCAGCGGCATCATTTGGACACCGATGGACAGGGCGCGCACCTGCAGTGAGGTCTCCTGTTCGCCGGGCATGGTCAGTGCCGCATCTCCCAGGGAAATGCCCAGTACCGGAAACAGTGACAGGCTGGTTTCGCCCTGAACCGTCAGAGTCGCGCCGGTCTTCTGCTGCAATTGTGCAGCGGCGATCTCCAGCACTTTTTCCTCATCCAGCAACAGGGGTATCAGAACCGCCGCGGCGACCACCAGGAGCAGCAGCAGGGCGAGAGGGATCAGGATAATGCGCGACATGGGTAACTCCTTTGCCGGTGGTGGCACTAACAGGGATAATTGCTTTGTCTATAATAGGGCACCGGCCGAATTTTTGCTGTTGATACGGTATTCCATCGAGGCTTTATTGGCATTTATTACCGCTAAAAGTGCCTGTCCATCGCCATGGGCTGGACGTATACTCCCGGTTTTGGCAGGCGATTTCACATGAGCAGGACAGACGCCCAATTTCTCAACCCGGCAATACTGGAGAGTATCGATCCGGGGTCCTTCCAGAATATGCAACCATTCCCGTGGGTCAATCCGCAGTACTTTATCCGCGAGGAATGCTATGGCGAATTACTGGAAACCATGCCGCCTATAGACCAGTTTCGCGCGTTTTTTGGCAAGCAGCGCAAGCATGGGCAGGCCAGTCACGACCGTTACGTGCTCGACTATGAGCGCGGTATGGAATTGTCCCCGCAGTGGCGTGATTTTGTCGAAGAGTTGTGTGGGGATGGTTATCGACGCTTTGTCTGCGAGCTACTGGATGTTTCTCATGTGCGCTTTCGTTTCCACTGGCACTTCACGCCCAGTGGCGGGGAGGTATCGCCCCACTGCGATTCCAAGGGCAAGATTGGTTCGCAAATCTTCTACCTGAACACTGACAATGACTGGCAGTGGGACTGGGGAGGCGAGACGGTTATATTGGACGACAAGGGTCGCATCGACGCCGATAACGCGCCTGCCTTCGAGGACTTCGACGCGGAATATCCTGCGGAAACCCGCGATAACCGCAGCCTCATCTTCGGTCGCCGGGGCAACTCCTGGCACGGTGTGCGGCGCATCAACTGCCCGGAAAATTATTATCGCAAGGTATTTATCGTGGTGTTCGAGGAACACCGTCCCGCACGCATGCTGGCCAAGCAGGCGCGCAGGCTGGTGACCGGTAAGCAACTGGTCACCGATAAAGAGCGCCTCATGTATTGAAGGCCGGGAATGGAGTGAATGCAGGTAACCGCTAAACCGCCGCTGTTGATCCTCGGGGCGCCACCTCGCGGCGGCAACCACCTGCTGCGCGGTTTGCTGGACCATCACCCGCAGCTGCTGCTGCCGCCGGATGAAGATTATTTTGTGCGCCACCTCTCGCGACACCCCTGGCTGCGATGGCGGGGTATGCTGGCCTCGCCCGATGGTGCCCCGGCTTTTTTTCGCAGACTGCAGAAAGACGGCCATCTGGAGCGCATCAATGCCGGGCACGGCACCGAGGTGTTTGGCACCGAGGATTCCCTGGACCTGGAGACATACTACCGCTATATCCGCGCACATCATCAGCGCTGGGATACGGACAACCTGGTGCGCAATCATGTGGAGGCACTTGCCGCGGCCTTGGGGCACCAGGAGGGCGACGGTCGACTGCGGGTATTTTTTTGCGCCCTGCAGCCCAGTAACCGGGACCTGACCCGGGTGGGTGCTTTGTTGGCACGCAATTATGCGGTGCGCGGCATCTTCCTGATAAGGGATCCGCGGGCCCACCTGGCATCCAAGCTGGTGCGTAACCCTACGCTCAACCTCGGCCGGTTTTGCCGTCGACAGAATCACTACTGGCGGGAAATCGATGATTTTGCCGTTAATTGCGGACCGGTGTTGCGCTTGCGCTTCGAGGATCTGGTTACCGATACAGAGAGACGGATGCGTGAAGTCTGTGATTTTGCGGACATCGATTTCGCCGCGAATGTGCTGGAATACACCCAGGGTGGTGAGGTCAGTCGTAGCAACTCCTCCTTTGCCACCAGTGCCGGTATCGACAAGGGAGCCCTGACCCGCTATCGCGAGACCCTGCCGTTGGAAACCATGACTTTTCTGGAAAAGAACTGCCTCCCGGAATTATTTTGGCAGGCGCCCGCCTGAACGCGGGGCAGTTTCTGGATTAAAGCTTGTGAGCCTTGGGCCAGCGGCGTTTGAGGCAGATCCACTGTTCCGGGTACTCGCTGATCCAATCCTCAAAATATCCGTGAATCTGTGAGGTCAGTTCAAGCGCCTGCTCTTTTACCGGGGCATCCGGGTCGGCGCTGACCAGGGGGTCATAGACGGTAATACGATAGCGCGCGTTGGGCAGGCGCTCCGCACGGGCCACCACCAGTGCGGCGCCGGTGCGCAGTGCCAGGCCAACGGCGCTGGTATTGGTCAGGGCATCGCGACCGAAAAACGGAATCAGCTTGCCCGTATCCGGCCGGGTGTCCATGGCCATGATAATACTGTTGCCGGCGTTCAGCTCCCTGATAATTGGGCGCGGTCCTGAATCTGCGGGGATGAGCTTTTCCCCGAATACCTTGCGCAGGTCTAACATCAACGCCTGCAATGTGGGGTTGGATTCAGGCGCGTAAATGGCGTTAATGGTGAAACCGTATTCCTTGGTAATCAGGGGGGCGACCTGCCAGGGGCCTACATGGGCAGTGATAAAGATCGTAGCCCGCTTACTCTCCATATGCGCGCGTGCGCCCGGTTCAAGCACGTATTCAACCCGCTGTTCGCGCTGCGCCCAAATCTGTTCCAGTTTGATCAACTCTACGGTGGAGTAGCCCAGGTGCCTGAATATTTGTTTAACGGTGTTTTTACGCCACTGCTCATCGCGCTCCGGAAAGGCGATGGCCAGATTGGTGTGAGCTTTCTTTGCCTTGTCCGAACGAGGGCCCGTCAGGGCGAAAGTAAAACCGCCCAGGCGCAATGCGTTTTCCAGGCTCAGGCTTTGGATCAACCAGAAAATTAAACGAAACGCCCAGGCTTCAACTGTCTGGGCCATGCGCACCAGCACTGGCGCTTTGCGCGCCAGCTTTTTCGGAACAAAGTAAAACTCTGGCACTTGCCCGTGCTCAGCTCCGGCCGGGATCTGAACCGAATACCCAATCCCACACCGGTGAGCTGACGCCATAGCGGCCGCCTTCTCCCGAGTAGTGGTGTTTCAGGTGGTAATGCTTGAGGTACTTCGCCACTTTGTTGCGCATTGGGAAGTGATGGGTAGAGTAGTGGATATAGTCGTAAATCAGGTAGCCGACGATAAATCCAGCGCAAAAGGGCTGTATCCAGGGCTGCGGGATAAACAGGCCAAATAGCAGGTACAGCACCAGCATGATGGGTATGGCACCTGCGGGGGGCATGACCAGTCGGGTCTTGTCCTTGGGATCTTCATGATGGTTGCCATGGAACAGGAACACCAGCCACTTGCCCAGCTTGCTCTTGGCCGGGAAGTGGAACAGGAAACGGTGCAGGCAGTATTCGCTCAGGGTCCAGATGAAAGCGCCCGCCAGGGCGATACCGATCAGGGGCAGGGTCGGCAGCTCATACAGGGTTACGCTGCGCCAGAACAGCCACCCGGCTAACGGGCTCCACATCAGCAGGGGAGTGAGGGGGTGCACATGGGACAGGCGCTCGAGAAGATCATTCTCGAACAGGCGTATGGATTGATGTTCTTGTTCAGGCTGCATAGGAATCGATGTCGGCTTCACTGCCGGCCTCCTCAGATGGTTCTATCGTAGTCGTTTTTGGCCACAGGCGCTTGGAGCAGAACCAGTCCTCTGGCTGTGCGCGAATCCAGTCTTCGAACTGCTTGTGTACCTGCTGCATCATATCAACCGCGCGCGCCTCTTCGTCAAGGCACTTCGGGTCGGGTTTTATCGGGGGGTGAAAAGTGACTCTATAGTGCGCGTCCTGCAGTCGCTCAACCTGCACTGGCACCATGTCGCAACCGAATTTCATGGCCAGCCGAGCGGGCATCAGGGTAGATAACTTGTCCCGGCCAAAAAAGCGTATGGGCTTGCCTTCGTCCACCCGGCGGTCAATGACCATTCCGGCAGTCCTGCCGGCTTTCATGGCGCGCATCATTCCGCGTGCGCTGTTGTCCCTGGGCAGCAACTGGCAATTCAGTGCCCGTCGGTGCTCGTGCAGCAACTTATCGAGATAGGGATTGGTCGGGGGGGAATACAGGCTGGCGTTGGGTATACCCATTTTTGCCATGGCCGAGCATACTACTTCCCAGTTGCTCAAGTGTGCGGTGACTATGACACAGGGCTGTTCGGGATTGCTGTAGGTCGTGATCGGCTCGCGTATGTCGATGAGCAGTCTCTGCGGATCATGCAAAATCGTTTCCAGGTGGGGATACTCCGCCATAACCCTGCCCACCCTGCCCCAGGCCTGCTGCACCCGCAGCTCTATGTCCCTGTCACTCAATTCGGGGAAGGCAATGCGCATATTTTCCTTGAAGATGGCCGTTTTATTGGACAGCCTGGCGCCTATCCAGGTGCCAACGCGCTGGCCGAAGCGGGACGCGGCATCTACCGGCAGCAGTTTGGCCATTTTGACCAACGACCAGACAAACAGGAAGTCCAGGCGCCACAGCAACAGCCGCAGGAAGCGATGCTCCCGCGCGAGTTTGCGCAATGGACTGCCGATTATGAATTCTGCCAAGGCCTTGTCTACCCGGGTTAAGTTACTGAGAACAGCCGCTCATTATAGCGTATTCGAAGCTTGGGCAGACTTCGGAATTCCGGTCATAGTGCCGAATTGCGTATCTCTTCCAGGCCCTGCTGAAGGTCGATTTTGGGGGTCCACCCGGTTGCGGCCATGGCCCGGTTGTCTACCACCCAATCCTCGTGGCGTAGTTCGCGCAATTTTGGCGGCGTTAGCATAGGCGCGTGACCGGTAATTTTAGCCAGGCGCAGGTTGACGCCCGCCACGGCGTCCAGCAGCCATGTGGGCAGTTGCCATAGCCTTACCCGCCGTGACCATGTGGCCTCGGCCAGGGCCGCCATTTCGTGCCAGTTATAGCCGCCGTTCTTGCCATCACAGAGGGTCAGTACCTGTTGACGACAGGTGTCGGATTGCAGGCAGGCGATGATGGCTTCGACCAGGTCTGTCACATGAATCAGCGAGATACGCGCCGTCGTCGCGCCTGCCACTGGTGCCACGCCCCGAGACATCATCTGGAATACCGGCAGCATCTCCTTGTCACCGGGGCCATAGACCGCAGGCGGGCGCAGGATTATCCAGTCCATTTGCTGTTCTTTCTGCAGTAGTTGCTCCCCGCCGCGCTTGCTTTGTGCATACCAGGACAACTGCGGCTCGCGCGCGGCCAGGGAGGACAGCAGTAACAGCCGGGGTGGTGGTTGCCGGGATTTTACGGCGGCGATAATGGCGGCGGTGCCGTTGATGTTGACCAGATCAAACTCTGCCTGGGAGCTGCCGCGGACTGCGCCTGCGCCGTGAATCACCGCACTGCAACCGCTGACGAGTTGCCGCAGTGCGTCGTGATCCGACAGGTTGCCGGTTACCAGTTCAATATTCGGGTGTGAAAGTTGGCTGGCCTTTTGCGGGTCGCGTACCAGGGCTTTAACCTGAAAGCCCAGCTGCACCAGCCGCTTGCACAAACTGGTGCCAATGAAACCCGTGGCGCCAGTGACGCCAATGAAGTCGCCGTGGCGGATCAGGCTGAAGCTGCCCTCAGGCGAACTTCTTCTGCGATTCCGTTAAGACGCTCGGCATCGTACTCTGCGATGAAGTCCAGGCGCGCTTTGGCGCGGGACAGCTTGCCGGAAGAGGTGCGCGGCAGGGAGTGAATGGGGACCAGGTCGACATAGCAATCCAGGCCCATTTCCAGGCGCATCAGGGCAGTCAGGCGGCGCACCAGGTTGTTGCGCTTCTGGGTGTCGGTCTCGCGACACTGCACGCGCAGGACGCACATTTCCTCGCCCTCGTGGTCCGGTGCAGAGAACGCCACGGCGTCGCCGGAGCGGACTTCGGGCTGGGACTCGGCTACATGCTCCAGGTCCTGCGGCCAGATGTTGCGACCGTGAATAATAATCAGGTCTTTTTTGCGACCGGTAA
>Ga0316189_10007139_pt1 | contig 10598 bp, 9 predicted proteins | sample LowCovwburrow_MG_FD_204930 | JGI IMG/M metagenome (GOLD analysis project Ga0316189, IMG submission 204930) | Coastal sediment microbial communities from Maine, United States - Lowes Cove worm burrow | ecosystem: Environmental > Aquatic > Marine > Coastal > Sediment | place: USA: Maine... | reverse complement strand
AGGCAACCCATCCACTTTAATACCAATGGGTCAGGGCCTTTAAAGCCATCAGCGGAGCGGATCATGTCAGAGCAACAACCGAAAAAAACGTCTTTTATCAAAGAGATTTTTGAACGCAGGGTGCCTCAGGTCACAGGCCTTTACCTGGGTGCCGGCTGGGGCGTTGTGGAGTTTGTGCAGTACCTGGTGAGTCGCTATGGTCTCTCGCCGCACCTGGAAGAAATTAGCCTGGTGGTATTGCTTTCGCTCATCCCCTCCGTGTGTGTTGTGGTCTACTACCATGGGAAAGGCGACTGGGAAAAGTGGTCCAGAGTTGAAATATTCGGTATTCCCATCAACCTCTTGCTCACCTGTTTCCTATTGTTCTCCTTGTTCCAAGGCAAAGATTTAGGCGCAACCACGACTAGAGTTGTCTTAAAGGACGAGCAGGGTGTGGAAGTTGAGCGGGTTGTCGCCAAAAGCAGCTTTCGCAAACGTGTCGCCCTATTCAGTTTCAAGAACAATTCGGGTGACCCTAGCCTTGATTGGCTCAGCCAGGCCGTGCCAGGGCTGGTTCACTACGATCTGTTGCAGGATATGTTCATCAAATCCATCAGTCCGCTCCTTAATGAGGATCTGGGGGCACGCATCAAAAAATCCGGGTTTGATCAAGGACAGAGTCTGCCGATTGCGCTTTGCCGACAACTGGCCGATGACTACCACATGCCCTACTTTCTCACGGGTGCCTTCACCGTCAGCGACGGCAATTATTCAGTCAACGTTCAGCTCTACGAAACAGCCAACGGCAAACGCCTGACCGAGAACAGCGTGCAGGGTGCAGATCTTTTCCATTTGGCGGATCAGTTGGTTGTGCGCTTGAAAGAAGATTTAGACATCCCCAAGGTTCAATTGGAACAGGCCGTCGACCTGCCTGTCGCGGAATTGTTGACCCCATCCATGCCAGCCCTGAAAGCCATGACAATGGGACTGGAAACCGCCTATTATAATCGGGATCTGGCCAACAGCCAGGTCCATTTTCAAGAGGCGGTTGACCAGGATCCAAACTTCGCTTTTTCGTGGCTGATCCTTTCCTCCTACCATTTGATCAATAACAATCCAGACCAAGCCAGGGCCTGTCTTGCCGCCGCCGAAAGGTTCAGCTTCAAATTACCCGAGTTGATCAAGTTTCAGATGAAAGCTTTGCGCTACACCATAGATGGCGAACCGGAGAAGCGTCTGAACCTGCTCAAGATGCAGGTGGAACTCTTCCCTGAGAATATCCAAGCGCGTGAAACCCTCGCCGATCTCTTGGTGAACTACAGCAAACCCACCGAGGCGATCGCCCAATACCTTGAGATACTCGAGTTGTCGCCGGAACCGCATCTCTACTTCCACACGCTTGGAAAAATATACCATCAGATCGGCCAACCCGAACGAGCATTGAGTTACTATCAGAAGTACGCGGAACGTTTTCCCAAGGACGCGGATTCATTCTCCAAATTGGGTCAGTTTTATGAACGCTCAGGCGACTATGTGCACGCCAGTGAAAACTATGAAAAAGCGGCCTTCCTTAATGGGGAAGACCTGAACGTCCAGATAGATTTGGCCGATGTCACCTTCCATTCCGGCCAGTTTGACCCGGCTCTGACTAAATACGAAGCGATTCTAGCCGGCACTACCGATCCGGTAGAGTTACGCACGATTCTCGAGAAATTGGCGCGCTACTACCTGCTGCGCGGTCAGCTGGAAAAAGCCGTGGAAACCAAGAATCGTTTCTTCGAGGTTGAGTTCCAGACCTTTGGTTCGATCAATGTCTTCGTCAAACAGTTGCTCTTTGCTGACACCATGGTGGAATCTGGGCGCGTGGATGAGTCGCTTGCCATCATCAAAAAAATTGAAGCTGAAATCAAGCCGCCCTTCGACAACATGGTACCACTTGGTTATTTTAAACATTATCTGGCCTTGAAAGACCTGGCCGCAACCAGGTCAGCACTTACGCAGGTGTTGGCCAAAGAAGAGAGTCTGAGCGCCATTGGATTGGGAGATGTAATGAGACAGGCTCAGGCCTCGTTCTTCGAACTCAGTGGCGAAATTGAAAAGGCCCTCGAAATTTTGGAGCCTCATGCCAAGGCCAACCCTGGCAATGTCGGCGCGCTGGTCAACCTGGCCCGATGTTATCGAAAATTGGACCGTTGGCAAGAGGCAAAAGCCATGCTTACCAAGGTGCTCCCTCGGGTCTCATACAACGGCAAGGCAAATTACGAGATGGCCATCGTACTCGCCGAAATCGGCGAAAAGGAAAAGGCAATTTCCTACTTAAACACGTCCCTGACGATCTGGGCCCATGCGGATACGCAGTTCAAACCCGCTCAAGAGGCACGCGACCTGCTCAAAATTCTTCAGACCCGTTGAGACACAAACAGAAAAGGGATGGTGGCAAGCCACTATCCCTTTTTGTGCCGTTGCTGCTGAGAGCCGGCTTTGATTTGACAACGATTGAAGAGTTTCCGCTGCGATTGCAGGTCCAGCTAGATTGGGACCGAATGTACTTACTTGACTACGGGTACCCAACCGAGATGTTCTATGTTGAACATCATCGGTCATATTTATAAAAGCGCGAAACATGAAAAAAAGGGATCATGTTATTTACAAAAAAATAAATGCTTGACTCTAACTCACTAAATTACAGGCATTTAGGCTGAAAATTAAATGGAGCCAGCGTGCTGTTTCCGCTCTGCCATTGACGCCGCCTCTTTCTCTGCCGTTTCTATTACCGCGCCGCCCAAGCAAACATCGCCCTGATAAAAGACGATCGACTGTTTCGGAGAGATGGCCCGCTGCATTTCATGGAACACAACGCGTAATTGGTTCTTCTCGATCTGTTCGACCCAACAGCCCTGATCGGCCTGGCGATAGCGAATTTTAGCCCTGCAATCCATTGGGAACACCAGCTCCTGGCCGCCTGTGGTGGATAGTCCGCTACAGCGCAGAGCCGGCGCCAGCAGCATGGGGTGATTCTTACCTTGTGCGGCAACCAACACCTTATTGGGGATGTCTTTGCCAACCACATACCAAGCCTCACCCGGACCGCCAATGCCCAAGCCTTGACGTTGGCCAATGGTATGGTACATCAGACCTTGGTGATGGCCCACCACCTTGCCGTTCGGGTCGTGAATTTCGCCAGGCTTTGCGCCCAGGTAGCCCTTGAGGAAATCGCTGAATTTGCGTTCACCGATGAAGCAAATACCCGTCGAGTCTTTGCGGTCCCAGTTGGGTAGGCCTTTTTCGCGAGCAATCTCGCGGACCCGACCCTTTTGCAGTTCACCCACCGGGAAAAGGGTCTTGCTGAGCGCGCGCTGGCCAAGCGTATACAGAAAATAGCTCTGGTCCTTACCAGGGTCAAGACCCTTGAGCATTTGGAACCGACCGCCTTGTTCACGAACCCGTGCGTAGTGACCCGTAGCGATACAGTCGACTTCCAACTCCAGCGCCTTCTCAAGGAAACATTTAAACTTGATTTCCTTGTTGCACAAAATATCCGGGTTCGGCGTGTAGCCCTGGGCATATTCGGCCAGGAAGTGTTGGAATACATTGTCCCAGTATTGTTTGACAAAATTAAAGGTGTAGAAGGGGATGCCAATCGTATCGGCCACCAGACGTGCTTCACGGGCATCTTCTTCGGCGGGACACTGTTCCGAGTCATCGTCCCAGTTCTTCATGAAGATACCAATCACTTCGTGGCCCTGTTCCTTCAACAACAGGGCCGCTACCGCACTGTCTACCCCCCCGGACAAACCAACGACCACCCGTTTCTTGGACATCTCTACTCCTACTTGTTCGCCAACTGGTTCAACGGCGCGGTGCGAGGAAATTATTACGGCAATTGGAAGAGCAAAACTCGAGCAGGTGGCCTTCCACAACCTCGTGGACCACGCGGCCCATGGGGAAGAAGCTGGAACAATTATGACAACGGGTCATACTGCCCTTATTTATGCTATGATTACCATCCCTTGGCGGTGCGCTGGAATAGCGACCTTGGAAAGGGTTTTGGCCCGAGCGATCGAAGGCCTTTTTGTTCCTTTGATCCTTCGGATTCCATACATAGGTGACAGCAACCAGGAAGATTACAAAAATTATAAGGTTAAACATAACCACCCCTTCTCCCCAAGAATCATAAGCTCGGAAGAAGCAGGATGTCAATGAGTGACAAGCAAAAAGACAGTCGTTCTCGCATACCACCCATCAACGAACTGATCGGGTTGGTACGAGCAGCGTGCCCCAATTTGGATATACCCCATGAATTAGCCGTCAGACTGGCCAGAATGGTGGCAAAGGAAAAACGCGAAAAAGGCTCCGTGGCCAACGACAACGACCTTATTGCGGGGGTTGTTGCGCCTCTGCTACAGCCTGGACCGGCCCGGGTCATCAATGCCACGGGCATCATGTTACACACGAATCTGGGGCGGGCACCGATTGATGAGGACACCGTGAAACGGGCATTGGCCACGGTCAAGGACTATACCAACCTGGAACTGGATCTGGTCAGCGGCAAGCGGGGGCACAGAGACCAACATTTCTCGCGTCTGGCCCGCCTGGTTTGGGGTGCAGAAGATGCGACCCTGGTCAACAATGCGGCCGCCGGTGTGGCACTTGCCCTTTCCGCAATCGGCGGCGGTGGCGAGACCGTGGTCTCCCGCGGCGAACTGATTGAGATTGGCGGCAGCTTCCGCTTACCCGACATTATGGAACTGGCCGGCACCCGGATAAAAGAAGTCGGCACCACAAACAAAACCAAACCCACCGATTACGAAAACGCCTCCGGCCCGGAAACCCGCTGTTTCCTTAAGACCCACACGTCCAACTATCGTATTGAGGGCTTCACCCGCGAGGTATCTCTGGCCGAGTTGGTTGCGGTTGGCAAAACAAAACAGGTGCCCGTGATCATGGACCTGGGCAGCGGCCTTTCTTCTTCTTTGACGTTTCCCAAGGTGGATGAGCCTTTTATCGAAGATTACCTGGCCGATGGTCCCGACTTGCTGATTTTCTCCGGCGATAAGCTCTTTGGCGGCGTACAGGCCGGCATCATCCTTGGCTCGCGCCACGCCATCGCCAAGTTGCGGAAACATCCCATGATGCGTATGTTACGCGGCGATAAACTGCTGATCTCCATGATCTGCCATCAGCTGGCCAATACGGTGACAATCAAACGCAATGCTTTCTCTCAACTAGCTGCTGCCTCTATTGCCGAACTGGAAACACGGGCTGCCCAACTTGTCGCGGGCTGTAACGCATTAAAGCCTCGAGTCGTTCCCGATAAGGTCTTTATGGGTGGCGGCAGTCTTCCTCAGGAGACCCGACCCTCGGTCTGCCTGGTTTTTGACGTGGCAAAACCGGAGCGATTTGCCAAGCACTTGCGCTTGGGTAATCCCGGTGTGGTAGGATATATTCGCGAGAATCGATTCTACCTGAATCTGGCCTCCGTTTTCCCTGAGCAGGATACTGAACTGGTTGAGGCTTTAAACGCCGCTGCACCTGCTCACCGTTCAACATAAGAGGGCACTTTTTAATGCCTGCAATTGCAATCGAAGGAATGAGGAACGATGCAACGAGTAATCGTAGGCTTTTATCAAGACGAGAACGAGGATTGGGTCGCCAAGCTTGACTGTGGTCATGGCTGTCATGTCCGCCATAATCCGCCCCTGGAAGATCGACCCTGGGCAACGCGTTGGCAAACACGTCTCGCATTCCTCGGCCAGGTTCTCGATTGTCCCAAGTGCGACCCCGATTGGGTCACCTGCGAACCAGATTTGTAAGGCTTGGGGAACCCGGACTTGTGTGCCTTTCAAAATCCACTTGGGGAAATATTGCCTTTGATGGCGTTATTTTCACCACTTTGTTGAGAAAGCATCAAATTCGCAACATTTAGAGTTACCCCTGAAGGGACGACTTCGTGTATGATTAGGGCGACCTTTTTTGGTCTTATAAGGAGTACGGAAAAATGAAGCTTTTCATCGGCGGTTTAAGCTGGGATACAACCGAGGAATCAATGCGCACAGCATTCGAGGAATACGGCGAAGTAGTAGAGGCGCGCGTGATTACAGATCGGGACACGGGCCGCTCTCGCGGTTTTGGTTTCTTGACTTTTGCCAATCGGGAAGATGCCCAAAAAGCAATTGAACAAATGAATGGTCAGGCACTGGATGGCCGCGAAATTAGAGTTGACGAAGCAAAAGAAAGAGCACCTCGCGGTGGCGGCGGCGGTGGCGGCGGCGGCGGCGATCGCTGGTAACGCATCACGAGGGAGTTGGCACCACATGAGCGGTGCCCCGGCTCTCTTTTGACAACCGCCTTTTAACCTGGCTCAATCCATGTCAATTTTTCGTTCGAGAGGAAAGACCCGCAACGGCCCTCCTCTCGGACAAAAGTTGTTCGAGCTATTGCTTTTCGAAGAGGTAGACGAAACGGTCTGTTTTTCGGCGGACTTTCGGGTCAAATGCCGTCAGGGTTTTGTCATCTTTCTTATTGCGCAGCACATTGCTCTGAGAAACCAGTTTGAGGCCATGCCTGGCAATATCTTCTAGGGCAAATTTTTCATCGATTCGATGTAATTTCTGAGCGGCTTTCTCTCCTGTTCCTGCCGCAGCAGCATGGTCAATGACCAAGATCCGGGCTCCTGGTTTCATGGACTTCAGTACTTGGGCAAACAACTTGTCGCCATCGATTTCCCAGTTTTTCTCTTTGTAGTAAAGGTCGTGGTAGGCCATGACCATGATGACCACATCGAAGGTCGCATCGGGCAGCTCCATGTCGCTGGTCTCGCGTTTGTGTTTCACCACATTGGCCAGCCGATCATCTGCCAGACGTGTCACGATTTCCTTGCCGACAAAACCCATATAGGCCTGGTTGTTGTACATGTAGACCTTTCCGGTCTTGCCCACAACATGGGACATAATCTCCGTGTAGTAACCTCCGCCAGCAAAAAGGTCGAGCACCGTCATACCCGGTTGGACGCCAAGAATCTTCAACATTTCAAGGGGTTTACTGGTTTTGTCTCGGGTAAGGTCTTCATCGCTGCGGCCCTGATGATTTAGGGCTGCCTGATAAAGCTCAACGGGATTGTCTGCCGCGAGACACGCCGCAGAGACCTGAATAAATAGCAGTATAATCCATAGTTTTTTCATTTCGCACCTCCCCCCACTTGGGTTACAGGTTCAAACGCAAAAAGGCAGCTTGGAGTTGCAAACTGGCTGAGACTCGGTGGTTCTGTTTTTTTTCTCGGAACAAAAATCAGCACAACGCGTTTCGGGTGACCGCGCCGCGCGCCTGGCTCTCTTCTGCAGCAAAATTGATCCGGATCCACCACCTGGAGCGACCGGACTTTGAATCGGTCGGGATATGGTCTGTACAAATATGTGCGAGCACAATAGAATAATAAACCAGGTGGTGATAATCCAATAACGAGAGAGGGCTCAAATGAATGCGAACCTCGAAAACTTAAAGTATGCTTATATTGAATTCTTTGTCGGAATGGCCAAGATGGTTACCTACTGGCATGTAAAGGCACTGGGCTTCGAGCTCAAGGCCTATCGCGGACCGGAGACCGGCAACGCGGAGCAACTGTCCTACCTGCTCACCAAGGGAAGCATCAATCTGGTCATCACATCTGCGGCCAAGCCCTCATCCTTTGAGATACTTTCATTTGTGGATCGTCACGGAAATGGTGTCAAACGAATTGCCTATCATGTGGACAACGTGCACGAAGCTTACGAGACCGCCATCTCCAGGGGCGCCATTCCGGCCGTCGGACCCCAGCGCTTGGAAGATGAACAGGGTTATGTGGAAGAGGCGTCCATTCGTCTTTTGGACCTCAAAGAACTCGTATTTGTGGATGACAGCCATTACAACGGCTGTTTCATCCCCGGTTTTGCGCCCCACGCCATTCCTGGCTTCGAACCCTCATTCGACAATGGTTTCCAGTACCTCGACCATATCGCCTACGGCTTGCATGTCAACGAAATGAAATTTTGGTGCAACGATTATTTCAAAAAAATCTTCGGGGGTGAGGTTGTTCAAGACATCAAGAAAGGCGATATTATCAGCGAACATTCCGGCCTGTTGCTGCGCCTGTTGAGTTCGGGTGAACACCTGCACAATGTCTTCGTCGAACCGCAGAACCGGGAGCACCCGTCACAAGTCCAGGAATATATAGAGGCCTATTACGGTTCGGGGATCCAACACATGGCCTTTGCCACCGACAACATCTTCGAGACCGTGGAGCACATGCGCAGGAGCGGTGTCGACTTTGTCGGCTACCCAGACTCCTATTACGACATCCTGCTCGAAGAGGGCCGTATTCCCGCAGATGTGGTCAAAAAATCACGCCAGTTCAATGTGCTCTGTGACGGTGTAGATGGTGCCTATTTGTTCCAGACCTTCACCAAACCCTTCGGTGATCGGCCAACCTTCTTCTACGAAATCATCCAACGCACCAACGGGTACCGTGGTTTTGCTCTTGAGAACATCAGCCAGTTGTTTCGCGCGGTGCAAAGGGAACAGATAAAACGATCTTAAACAGGGAGATTTCATTGGCACTGAGCGAAACGGATTGCGATAAATTTCGCGCTATTCTTGGCGAAAAACACGTTTTGTGCGATGCAGACAGCCTGGCCACCTACGCCGTGGATGAAACCCACGCACAAAGTGCTGAGCCAGACCTGGTATTGAAACCAGCAAGCGTCAACGAAATTTCATCCATCCTTTCGCACTGCAACAAGATGGAGATTCCGGTAGTGCCGCGTGGAGGCGGCAGCGGTGTAAGCGGAGGCGCTTTGGCCCATCGGGGCGGCGTAGTACTCTGCCTTGAGCGGCTCAACCGCATCATTCGGGTTGATCACGACAACCAGACGCTCACCGTGGAGACCGGAGCCATTACCGGCATGGTCCAGGAACACCTGGTAGCGCAGGGCCTGTGTTTGCCGCCAGACCCGGGTTCTCGTGAGTTTTGTCAGATCGGCGGCAACCTGGCCGAATGCGCGGCTGGTCCCAAGTCGGTGAAATATGGTGCCTTTCGCGACTACGTGCTCAATCTGGAAGTGGTTCTGCCCTCCGGAGAGATCATTTGGACCGGTGCCAACGTGCGCAAGATGGCCTGTGGTTACAACCTCACCCAGCTCATGTTGGGCAGCGAAGGCACGCTTGGTATCATCACCAAGGCCGTCTTCAAGGTGATCCGAGCACCGTCTCACCAGGTGCTCATGCGCCTGTCGTTCAATAGCCTGGCCGCTGCGGCCCAAATGATTACCCGTACTTTTGCCGTCGGTCTGGTCCCCTCCGAGCTGGAGTTTGTCGATGCCCACGGCATCGCTGCGGCGCGACCGAACTGTCAAGAGAAACTGCCCGATCAGGTCGCCGCCCTACTGTGGATCGGGTTCGACGGCCACGATGAAGAAGTACTGACCGAAGACGCTGTCAAAATCAGCGACCTGGCCGATGAACTCGGTTCTAGCGAGGCCCTGATCGCCGAACAGATCGATCACAGAATCGCCTTATGGGAGTACCGACAGAAGGTCGGCGAGGCGATCATCGAGGCAGGCGCGTTTCGCGATGTAGATGTCAGCTTCCCCCGTTCCCAGCTACAAACGGTGGTAGAAGGCGCCCGCCGAATTGGCGCCGAAAAAGGCTTCAGAGTGGTCTGTTTCGGGCACAGCGGCGACGGCAATCTGCACATCCAAATTCTGCGCGGCGACCTGGACGAAGCCGCCTGGAACGGGCCCGTGAACGATGGCATACGCGAACTCTACGAACTGGTTGTGGGCCTGGGCGGCGCACTTTCCGGCGAACACGGCATCGGCTGTACCTTAACCCCCTACATGGACACCCTATTCTCCGCTACCCACCTGGCCTTGATGGCCGGTATCAAAGCCGTATTCGATCCCAAGGGCATCCTCAACCCAGGCAAGATCTTGCCGTAAGGGAGAAGCGTGCGCGAAAAAGCTTTCCCGAGCCCCTCAGGACGAATAAAAGGCTTGTTCATAAGCAGGGCCAGCAGGGGGTGAACGCGGTATCAAAGCAGGGAGTTAGACCAGCCTATCTACCAGTCGGACTCTTGCCAGTTAAAGCCAGGCACTACGATCACTTGCCAGCTTGTAGATGGGCTGGTGTTACTTCGCAGTTTGGGGGTGTGTTCAGATAGTTGGTCAAGACCCGATTCTTGGAGCAGATAATTCTCATTATGGTGGAACAGGAGATGGCGGAAGGGAACGGTGTCGGTCACGAGTAGCGTCCGTCGGCCGGGCGGCGCGAAAAGTAAGCAAAGGTGCGAAACATTACAATTAAAAACCACCACTACAAAGGAACCGAAACGCGACGGGAAGGAACAGGGAAGGTAGAGAGTGATCGGATCGTTTCGAGCAAGCCCGATCACTTCTAGCTTGCCAAATCTCTCCCTGGTGCCGGTATCGCACCCTTTGAATGGAGGTTTGTAATTTTGTTATAGCCGCCTCTCAGCTATCTTTTCGCGCCGCCGAGGCCGACGGGCGCTACATGTGACCGACGATGTTCCCTTCAGTCTTCTATGTTCCATAGACCTGCAATTGGTCAGCTCCCAGGTGTGGGTCCTT
>Ga0316189_10007138_pt1 | contig 10600 bp, 11 predicted proteins | sample LowCovwburrow_MG_FD_204930 | JGI IMG/M metagenome (GOLD analysis project Ga0316189, IMG submission 204930) | Coastal sediment microbial communities from Maine, United States - Lowes Cove worm burrow | ecosystem: Environmental > Aquatic > Marine > Coastal > Sediment | place: USA: Maine... | reverse complement strand
TCATTGGCTCACTTTCTTACCTAGCTTGTTTTTTAGTGTTCGTATTACATTACCCACACGTGCTCGCAGTCGTAGTCCGTGCATCTCGTTTCCATGAAATATTAATTCGCTAGATTTACAGATGATTTGTATCAAATTCAGTGGCTAAATGCGTATGATCGGTGTAGGTTGTTTGATGTTTATCTACACCTATTCTCGTTTTTCGAACACAAATGGGGAACCATATGTGTAAGAAAAACAGAAAATAACAAGCCAAACTCGCCTCAATATGCCCAATTTGTGTGCATATCGAGATCTTTTCTCGATAAATGGTTTATGTGCCAGTGTTATTGCACACCGCTACTACTGAGGTGCAAACAATATTATGGATATAGTTGAACTTGGCTCGATCGGTGAATTCCTTTCTTCGATAGCGATGTTGATTACCCTCGTTTTCCTTCTTGTAGAAATGAAGCGCAGCAACATACTGCAGACCAGGCAAAACGTGAAGCAATGTACTCGCGATAACACGAACGCTCTTCAGGCAATCATGGCTGCGGATGTGTCAGAAATTTTCATGAGAGGGAATAATGAAGGTCTAAGTGCATTAACTTCCCATGAGAGATATAGGTTCGATATCGCTTACTTCCTGTGGCTTTCATCCATCGAGGCCGCTTATGCGGACTATCATGCGGGGTACTATCCAAAGGGGGCCTCACCCAAGTCGAGAATTCAGTGCAAGGTTTTTTGACTTGGAACGGAGGTGCGGCTTGGTGGAATGAGAGAAAATTTTGGTTTAGCAAAGAGTTTCGCGGTGATGTTGATTTAATACTTTCTTCCGACATTCCAGAAGCTGCGTTTGCGGGTCAGTCACCACGGAACGGTGATATCACGTAACATGCAGCTGAAGTTGCTCATTTAGTTCGCTCGGTCGTGCCCGACGACACTCACCCTAACTGAGCGTTATGTGATCTTTCCGCGCGCTAGCAATCCTTTACGTGTTTCAAATTTAACCTGGAGAAAATTGAATGAATGAAACTGAACGTGCTGTACGTATGTGGCATGAATCCTGGGATATGCGAGATCCTGATAGAGGTGCAACTGTAATCCCTGAAGATTGTAAGTTTGAAGACGTTGCCAGAGGTGAGCTTCAAGTAGGTCCTGAAGCATATAAGGCCGACTACTATCGGTGGCGAGAGGCATTTCCAGATGGTGAATGCAAAGTCATGAAAATAATTGTGGACGGAGATTGGGCAGTAGTAGAGTTTGTCAATCGTGGCACACATACAGGCCCACTTCGTTCTGGTCTCGGCACTTTCGAACCAACAGGCCGGAAGGTTGAAGTTCGATATTGTAGCGTCATGCGCGTGGAAGATGGTAAGGTCGTTGAAGGTCGCGACTACTATGATTCCTCCACTTTTCTTCGCCAATTAGGCCTCATGGATAGCTAAAGCGCTATGGCGCTTGCAGCGAATTGAATCAACCACATAACAATCGCATGCAGTCGGACGCGGCAGAGCCGCGCGGCTGATTCGTGGCGTTAATGTCCGGCTTTGGCCGACTTCTGCCCCTTTCTCTGCCGCGTTTCTTGTAAATAGAGCGACAGCTTTTCACCGCAAAGCGGAACTCCAAGAATCACTGATCTCTGTGTTAAGAATGCACCCTAACGGCCATGGGTGGCATCAAGAATCACTGAAAAATATGACGCCGGCTTATGTATATAACGGAAGAAGAAACGATGTTCTGGACAGACGATCAATAATCAAATCTAGGACATTGATGCAAAGACAGGTGCAATAGCTGCGTTAGCAGCCTAGACTGGAGAATGTATCGGCAGAAAAGTATCTCTTAGAAAAAGGCTCAAGTGGTGCCAAATGCTCTGACGACGTACAAATCTGTCCTATCCGCCTTCGACGGTACTGAGGTGCGTTACTAAGGAGTGGTGTAAGGTTTAACAGGTGTTACAAGTGGAGAAACTGTGAATTGGGAGGCAATTGGAGCTGTTGGAGAGATACTCGGTGCATTGGCTGTATTTGTGTCGTTGATGTACCTGGCAGCTCAGATAAGAGGCCAGAATAAGCAAGCCAAGGCGTCGGCGTTCCAGGAAATTGGAATCGCCACTGCCGCAGGATGGTCAGTTCTTGCCCAAAATAGAGAGCTTAGTGATGCTGTTTGGACAGCGGTCGCAAGAAATGATGGCTATCTGGACCAATCGGAGTCCGACAAAGGAATTATTCGAGCACAGCTACTATCCTGGATCAGGCTCGGAGAAAGCCTTTATCTACAGACTCAGCAGGAGCTTCTTGACGAGGCGGCAATGGATACGCTTGGTTACGGAGATGTGACCTTCAAGAACCCTTTAGTAGAAGACGCATGGCCGGATTTAAGGCAGCTCATTACGCCCGACTATGCAGAATATCTGGAAGGACGTTTTCCGAAGCTTTCTCAACAGAAACAAGATTCGTTGTAGGCGGTATTCAGCATTTTGCACGGCACACAAAGCGATATTAAATTCTATTTGTCCAACGGTGATATGGCACCCAGGGCGCCCCGATTGGCCGTTTGGTTCGGCCCCGATATTACGGACCAGTTGATTAAGTCCTCATTGTCCGGCTTTCGTACTGCACTGGGCTAAGATAGTCCAGGTAACCGTGACTGCGTTTGCGGTTATAGAACCGCTCGATGTAATCAAAGATATCCGCTTTCACTTCCTCCCTGCTTTTGTAGGTTTGCCGCTTGACGCGCTCACGTTTGAGCAACGAGAAGAAGCTCTCCAGTGGTGGGGTATAAGCAAGATAAACGCTATATTCACATGAAAATCAAAGTACATAATAACCACTCACGCCCATTGTTGAATTGAAATGGCGCACAAACTGGTCAACTTTGCGCGCTCAGATCCAAATCTTGGTTGGATATAATAGTGTTTTTTGCCAATTCCTGAACCTGGGACGAGACCGACCCTACCGTTACCAGAACAGGAACAGCAAATCTGTGGGGTGATTGAATCTGTTTTTTCAGTCGAATAACCCGGCCGGCAGGCCCGGTGAAGCTCGGCAATCCGGCAACAGAGCCAACGCGGCTGAGCTTGCCGTATCAGCAAGGTGGGCAAGTATTTTCTGAATCACTGTCGGGTCTTCGATGCTGGCAATGGTCCTGACGTCACCACCGCGCTTTTTAAAGTTTCAACATTGTATCGAACACAACCTTTAATGCTTGGTCCGCTGTTGGCCGGTTCCAGTTATTCACTTCACTGAAATTCTTGGATAGTGCATGGCTGCTTGCTGCCGGTAAGCGGCTATTAAAATTGCAGAAGTTTCGACACATCGAGTAACAGCAAGCGGCCAGAACCGGCCATATCCCATACGCCAAGTCGCGACCATTATTTCCCATAAACAATGGGAACTTGGCATTAAGACCCGATTAGAGAAGGGGTCATTCAGTTAACAAATTCAAACCCTAATCTACAATTCTTCCTTTGGCGGACAGGCGAATGGAATATCGCGCGGCGGCGGCCAGTCAAGGCCCTCACGTTTCAATACTGCCATCAGGGCAGGAAATGGCCGGGGATCAAACTGTTGATATGAAAGCCAGGAGCCTAGCATGATAGGCACTTCTTTCGATTCGTAAGGTTTCAGGATCTGCACTGCTTTCTCACGCTCGCCCAGCAATACCAGTATGTGCCATTTAAATGTTCTGGAACTGCCCTCCTTTTGTGCCGTTTGCAACACCTGCTCAACCTCATCCCGGTCACCTAAACTGCAGGCCTGGCGTGCTCTTACATACCGATTAGAGACCCTCTCTTCACCAACGAGTCGTGGATATAGCTTGTATGCTTCTTTGCGCTCTCCTGCCCACAACAATGTGCGATGAGCCTGATAGATGATTGACCTCGTGTTGGGAAACCGCTCGACCAGCTCTAGTATTTTTGCGACATGTTGTTTGGATGGGACAAAGCGCCTGGCAGCAGTTATGTATGTCTCCAAGGATTGAATGTCTCCTAATCGGAGGAAATTTTCCAATGCTAGCGTTTCGGCATCCGAATCCATTGAATAGATGGCTGCGCGCCAAAGTGCCGCTGTTGCGGCGTAATTGTTCGGAAGTTTCTCTAATACACGCCGAAGCAACCGGACGGCGTCAGCACCCCTTAATTCAATAGTGGCCAGTTCGGCTCTGTATAGCATTTTCTGGGTTTCATCAGGCGCATATTCAATCGCCTTTTGCATGGCTTTCTGGTAGTTTGCGAAAGCTTGCTGAAACGATATCTTTTGCCTCAGACGAAAACGCGCTGTCGTGAAGCGGGATTGCCACATTCTCGCGCTCGCTGCGTGAGCTGCCGCAAAACCAGGGTCGGCCTCACTGGCGTTTTCAAAGTGTTTCAACGCATCTGTAACTAAGCTGGAGTCCGAGGATTCCCAGAGCCTGGTAATTGTTGCTAACCCGTTCAGGTAATGCTCATAAGCCTTAACGGAACGCGTACCCGCTTGCAGCATTTCTTTTAGTGCTACAGGGTCCATCGTGGTCTTGAGCGCCTTGGCGATATTGAGTGCCAGGTCCTCCTGAATGCTGATTACGTTTTCTATCTCACGATCGAATTGTTCCGACCAAACATGAAACCCATCATCCGCCCGAATCAGTTGAGCAGTCACACGAATACGGTCGCCACTGCGACGCACGGAGCCCTCTAGTACATGCGCGACATTAAGGTCGCTTGCGATCTGAGCTATTGGTGTCTGCGTGCCCTTGTATGCAAAGGAAGATGTTCGGGAGCTGACCTTCAGGTCTGGTGTGCGCACCAGAGTGTTGAGAATCTCTTCCGCCAGACCATCAGCAAACCAGCTTTGGTCCTGGCCTTCGCTCATGTCAGCGAATGGTAGCACTGCAATGGATTTGAACTTAGCTTGGGGCTGAATGGGTTTATGATTGGAACTCTGTACGCTTTCAGTCTTGGCTGTTGCAGGAACTTCTGTCCGTTGCTCAAACCTCGGACTCAACCAGAAACGATCCGCCAGGATGAATGCAACGACCAATACCATCAAGGCGATGGCTATTCCGTCAAGACGTTTAGATGTGAGATGGGAGTGGGACTGGTCGCGCACGACATCCTTTTCACGCTTCAGACCCTCAGGTGTCAGTTCGTAGGCCCAGGAGATGATCAATGCTGGAAAGAATCCAAGAGCAAGCACTATTACTACAAAACGGACGCCCCAATCCGGTATCCCGAATGCCGGAAATAATGTACCGGATACCTCAGTCAGAAGCCACGCTCCAGCTATGTAGGCGATGGCCACCCGGATTACATTACGTCGTTTGAGCTCGGTGAAAAGTGACATTTGTCGCGATTTCTTACTCAGCGCAATTGATTAGTTTACGCTTCCGTCGGAAGTTCTGCACTGATTTGGGTCACTTTGTGAAATACAAAAATGAAGCGAATTGCCCATTCAGAATGGACTGACATTTAGTCATTTTCACAGGAGACCTCTTGGACCGTTGTTGGCCGGATCCGGTTATACGAATCGCTGAGAATTACACATAGCAAGTAGCCGCTAACTGCGCAGAACCGGTCCCTCGTTCTTGCTAGTTGCATGTAGCAGAAAACGTTTAAAAACCGCTCACCATCTGCCTGCCAAGCACCGATTTGCAACCAATCTTTTGGCATTTGTCCATGAAACACCTAAACTTAACAGCAATAACGGATTTAAAGAAGCCAGCCCTTGTCATTAATCAACGAACTGAAACGTCGTAATGTATTCAAAGTCGGCATCGCGTATGTGGTAGCTGCCTGGTTGGTGATGCAGATCGCCGATGTTGTGTTGAACAACATTACCGCCCCGGGTTGGGTGTTTCAGGTGTTGATGCTGTTTCTTGCGATCGGGTTCCCTTTCGCCGTGATTTTTGCATGGGCCTTTGAGATGACACCGGAAGGTATCAAGCGTGAATCCGATGTTGACCGCTCCAATTCCATCACCCCACAGACCGGTAAAAAACTCAACCTCACGATTATTACTGTACTGGTGCTGGCATTAGGTTATTTTGCTTTTGACAAATTTCTTCTTTCATCCGGGCGCGACGCCACCCTGGTTGAAGCCACCACGCAGGCCATCAGTGAGAAAGCTGTGACGGCAGAGGCTCCAGTTCAATTGGATCAATCCATTGCCGTGTTGCCCTTTGTCAACATGAGCGATGACACCAGTAACGAGTACTTTTCAGATGGTCTTTCCGAGGAACTTCTCAACCTGCTGGCCAAGATACCAGAACTGCACGTGACTTCGAGGTCATCCGCATTTGCCTTTAAGGGTGAAAAGATTGATCTTCCAGCAGTTGCGAAGAAGCTGAATGTTGCCCACATACTTGAAGGTTCGGTCAGAAAATCAGGCGACCAGGTAAGGATTACCGCCCAGTTAATTGAGGCAAGAGCCGATAAACATCTTTGGTCGGAGACCTATGATCGCTCGCTCGACAATATCTTTGCGATACAGGATGAGATTGCTGCCATGGTGGTGGCAAAGCTGAAGGTCAGCTTGTTGGGTGATGTACCGGTGGTGCAAGAAATAGATCCACAAGCCTATGCCTCTTACCTGCAGGCCCGTCATCTGTGCCGCCAAAGAAGTAACGAATCACTCGTGCAGGCGGAGTCACTTTTGAAACAGGTACTGTCCATCGAACCGGATTATGCGGCGGCCTGGGATCAATTAAGCACCGTTTACCTGTACAGCGCCAGTCTTGGTTTAAGGCCATTTCCGGAAGGTTACGCTCTGGCCCGTGATGCAATCGACAACGCACTGATCGCCAACCCGGATTATGCTCCGGCGCTCGCCAGTCTCGGTTATGTAGCTAAAGCTTTCGATAATGACCTGGTGGCTGCTGCCGGGTACCTGGAACGTGCGATGCAATTGGAACCAACCAACATTACCATTATTGGCACCGCTGCACTTATATACGCTTCATTGGGCCGTTTCGATGAGGCCACAGCGTTTAATGAGTTCACTGTAAGCCGCGACCCGGTAAGTGCGGCCGGCCATTCCAACCTTGGGTTAAATTACATCTCCGCCGGGCGCTGGGATGACGCAATCGCTTCGTTAAATACGGCATTGAGATTAAGCCCCGGCTACAGCGGTACGATGTACAAAATTGGCGTAGCCCAACTTTTAAAGGGTGAACCTCGTGCAGCACTGCAATCCATGCAAAAAGAGGAATCCGTTTGGGGCATCATCGGTTTATCCATGGCTTATCACGCCCTTGGTCAGGACAGTGATTCTGATGCGGCGCTGGCCACCTTGATTGAAAAACATGGCCAGGGCTGGGCCTACAATATTGCCTATATACAGGCCTATCGCGGTGATATTGACCTGGCTTTCGAGTGGTTGGATAAAGCAGTGGAATTCAAGGATGGCGGGTTATCAGAAATTCTCAGTGAAAAGATGTTTTCAAACCTCTATGACGACCCGCGCTGGCTGCCCTTTTTAAAGCAAATCAACTACGCACCTGAGCAATTGGCGGACATTCAGTTTAACGTTACGTTGCCTGAATAGCCCAATAGCGAAACAACCCAAGTCAGCTGCAGCTCTAGTTATATTGCATATTCAGATCTTCAGAGAGAAACATGAGCGTGGATCAAGCGAATATAAGGGATCAAAAATTACAAGTCTGGGCAATAGACTGTGATGAACCCCAAACAGCACGTGAAAATAAAGGTTCAAGCTCAGCGCATTAACGAAGTGCTGAATCAGGGTCACTGCACCCGTTTTTGCCAGAGGCTTTGCAAAGCAAAATTATCCCAATATCTGTGGGTTGAGGTGCCATAAAGCATGGTTTAGCGCACCCGCGAAAGTGACCCATAGCAGGTATGGTATCAGCAGTGCACCGGCGAGTTTGCTGACACGCCAGAAAGACACCAACGTGGCAATAATCAGCACCCAGAGCAGGATAATGTCGACAAAGGCCCATGCACCGAGCTTCCAGGCAAAAAATAGCCAACTCCAAAGTGCATTACATGCCAGCTGAATCAAAAACAAACTCAATGCATTTCGATTGGCCTGAATGCCGCCGTTGCGCCATACCAACCAGGCTGCAACAGCCATCATGGCATAAAGTATGGTCCAGACCGGCCCGAAAACCCAAGGAGGCGGTGCCCATGCCGGTTGGCTGAGCAGTCCATAAAAAGACTTGGCCTGAATTGACGCTATCGCACCAACAAACGATGCGGCAAAGCTCAGAACGAACCAGGCAATCAGACCCAGAAATTGTTTCTGCCTTGAGAAGTATGTCATCGAGATCTCCAACGGTTGCCTTGCGTTGTGCTTAAACGAACACTTATGGTTTTATTGAATTTCGGCATTTACAACCTTGCCTTGCGGATCAAATTCAATCAAGCAACGATAAAGCTTGAAGTTGATTTGGCTATCCACCGTTATCCGGCTACCGCTGGAGATCGTTTCAAGCCGATATTGAAGAAAATTTCCCGTACCAAGCTGTCTCAGCACACTGTCTTGAGCAACACCTTTGACAAAATTGCCGCAAAGATAAACGACCTCTTTTCTTGACTCGTTCCAAATAACCGCAGCCACCACACCAGCTATCACCAGGGTTAACGTCAAAGCCAATTTAAAAATATTGGTTATATTCATCGTTACAAAACCTGCGGAGCAATGTGCTCAATCGCTATCAACAACCTTCGCCGTTGCAATACAGGGCCACAAACAGTTCGGAGTATATCTTCCACCCCGCGCCGGTCTTTCTCCAGGCCGCCGTATACTGCCCCCCGTTCTCGAGGCTTCCGTTGCCGGTTGTTCTTGAACCGGTCCAGTTGCCCTGCTCCATGGCCAATAGATAGGCAGAGCTGAAAATGATCTTGGCAGGCGTTCGAACATAAACTACATCCGGGTACTGCGCAAAATGTGATGCAAAGCTCTCAACATGCTCATCACGACTGCGCTCTATCGCCCCATTGCTGATGGTAATCACGTAATCCTTAGCCAAAAAGGACTTCAACGCATCGGCATCATGTTTTTTGATCGCCTCATTGGACTGCATCCAAAGGTCGCGTATGACCTGCCTGTCGTCTTCGGCGAATGAAGTCGTACTGACCAACCCCATGATTCCCACCAGAAAGACCAGCAAAGCTTTGTGAATTTTCACTCTCATTGTTTTAGCACTCCGGCCAGGAACCTGCCTCTTGCAAGTTTTCAAGATGATAACAGTGTTCGCCGTCAACGATAGTTGGACAAAAAAAGGCGTTTGAATAAGAGAGTGTTTTAGCTCATCGTAACTCAGAAGAGGAACGATGATGACAAAGAAGAAAGATAGCGCCAAGAAGGCCATTCGGGACATACGCCGTGCAACTCGCCGGCAGTGTTCGGCAGAAGAAAAGATCCGCATTGTGCTGGAGGGCTTACGCGGTGAATCAAGCATTGCTGAGCTGTGCCGCAAAGAGGGTATTAACCAAAACCTGTATTACCGCTGGTCGAAGGAGTTTCTGGAAGCTGGCAAGAAGCGCCTGGCCGGTGATGCCGATTGCAGATGCTTGCGCAGCTGGTTTCGCTGTTGCATGACTTTTTGACGCAAGCGTAGCAGATCCCGGTCCTGTTCCTGCTCTTCATCTGGTGGCTGCACAATGGTCAATAAATCATTGGCATAAAACTGCGCCAGGTAACCCGCATCTATACGGCCGGTCTTGATGGCTTTGCCGCGTGGGCTGGGAATACTGCTGGGAGAGACGATATCACAGTGAATATCGCTGGAAATCAGGTCACGCTGCAGACAGTAGCCGACGTAGGATGCCTCGTAACACAGCTTGATTTTATGCCCCTTAAAATGCCGTGCCATCCGGTCCAGTTGCTCTAACAGGCCTTTCAACGTGGGCCGGGATTTGAACTCAATGACTTCACCGGTTTCTTTGTTGAACGCTGCTCGGTGGTACTGGGTATCATCGACATCCAGGCCGATGTGGATTATATTTTGTTTCATAGACGCCTCCGTTTTTGTCTCATGATTTGAGCTTTTTAGCCTACCATTTGAGGTATCCATCATTGATGGTAGCCCTCGGTTCAGCTAAGGACGGGGGCATCTATATCTTCTTGTATCTTCCTTCTCACAATGAAATCTGACTCCGGTCCCGGTTCTTCAGTCTTAGGTCGCTGGACTGTTTAGATGTATCTTATTGAAAAAATGTAGGAAACCAATAACAATGGGGTAGTGGGCATGGCTATCCATACTGTTGCTTTGTGCCGCGATCTAAAGGTGGTTTGTGCCGGTTGCGCTGGCTGATGTATTAAAAAGTTTTAGGCGAGGATTTTTTTATGTCTATTTTGAAAATAGCTGCAATGATTGTAATTATCTGTTGCTCAAGTTTATTCTCCCATTCGGGCTTCGCCCAATTAGATTCATTCAAGTGGGTTGAAACCAATCCCAGTGCATCCTGGGCACCACGTGCCGGCCACCAGGTGTTGAATGTTAGTGGCGCGTTTTACCTGATTGCCGGAAGGTCCCCTCTGGATTTGCCTATTCCGGGTGCCAGTATCATCTGGGGTGATGTCTGGAAAAGCAACGACCAGGGCCAGACTTGGACTATGGTGCTGGCTGATGCCGAATCAGCGGGCTTGTGGAAGAACCGCTCTTACTTTCA
>Ga0316189_10007137_pt1 | contig 10601 bp, 9 predicted proteins | sample LowCovwburrow_MG_FD_204930 | JGI IMG/M metagenome (GOLD analysis project Ga0316189, IMG submission 204930) | Coastal sediment microbial communities from Maine, United States - Lowes Cove worm burrow | ecosystem: Environmental > Aquatic > Marine > Coastal > Sediment | place: USA: Maine... | reverse complement strand
TGGTGCATGGGATCGATTGCCATACCACCTTCACCGTTATTATGATCAGTGCTTGCCACCTTGCGTAATCCCTCTTTAAAATTCTCTTTTCAGCGAGCCTTGAACTCGCAAACCTGTAAAATATCCAGACTACATACTACTCATCGTCGTCAAAGGGAACACTTGGAATGCCTGAAGCATCAGTTTTTTTCAAATGTCTCTGCGCTTCAACCGACTTTGCAGCCCGAATAACGTTCATAATCCCTGCAATCATGCCCAGAGGCATGAAAAACAGTAATAACCACGGCGCGGTCCCCAACCAGTAATCAAGTACCCAGCCAATTCCAACCCCAGACAAAACACCAACAACCAAATCGGTGACCAGACGAAAACCAAAAGAATAAGCCGATCCTTGATTGAACACCTGCTTATCACGGTCCTCAATGGACTTTTTCGTGCTATTCAACCGTTGCTCGAAGTCGTTAAGTTCGTCAGACGATGGTTTATCACCCATGAACTTGCCTTTTGCACCACCTGTTGATCTTTAAAAGTACGATGTCAATCCAACTCGACTGTGTTTTCCCGGACCTTGAAACCGGGTCCCAAAGCCGGGGGCAAACTAGTCGGCTAAGCTTGTAATGTCAACTCAGTCTTTCGACTCACAACACACTGTTTTTATTGACTTATTTTAAATAAAACATTTTTACGGCATTTTGCCGCGGGCTTTTTTTACCTAACTGGCCTCCCGCAATTGTTCTGCAGTTTCCAAATCGACTGAAACAAGCTGGCTGACGCCACGTTCCATCATGGTGACACCAAACAAACGGTTCATACGGGCCATAGTCAGAGCGTGGTGGGTGATGATCAGAAAACGGGTTTCAGATTTTTCCAGCATCGCATCCAGCATATTGCAAAATCGCTCGACATTATGGTCATCAAGCGGTGCATCAACCTCATCAAGCACACAAATAGGTGACGGATTGGTCAGAAAGACAGCAAAAATCAGCGCCATAGCCGTCAAGGCCTGTTCACCCCCGGACAAGAGCGACAGGGTGGTTGGTCTTTTGCCGGGCGGATTGGCTATTATTTCAAGTCCTGCCTCAAGAGGATCATCTGATTCGATCAGTTGCAACTCAGCTTTGCCGCCGTCAAATAATTTGACAAACAATTCGCTGAAATTATCATTGACAGTCACAAAGGCTTCCAACAAACGCTTACGGCCTTCCTTGTTCAGGCTGCCAATGCCATATCGCAGCTTGTTGATGGCGTTGATGACGTCTTCACGCTCGGCAATCAGTCCGTCGAGATTTTCTGCAACTTCAACTGCTTCTGTTTCAGCTCGCAGATTGACTCCACCCAAACGTTCACGCTGGTTACGCAAGGCGGCTAATTTCTGATCAACCTCATGCTGGCCGGGCAAGTTTTCTGCATCCAGTTCAGCCCGTTCAATAACCTCTTCCGGTTTGCATTCAAGAACATCGACAATACGCTGGCGCGCTTCAACCTGACGTTCATTGGCAGCTTGGAGTTGGGCATCAAGCCGGGCATGTTGCTCGCGGGTCTTGGCCAGTTCACTTTCAGCCTGGCGCAAAACCTCTTCTGCTGCACGCAAGGACGTTTCAGCGATTGCCAGTTCATCACCTGCGGTTTTTCGATCACGCTCGGCGTCTGACAGAGAGGACAACAGTTTCTTACGTTTTTCCTCAAAAGCCTCCGGCATGCCAGCTTGTGCAGCCAGTTCTTCGCGGGTTTTTTCAGCCCGTGTGGTCAGAACCGCGATCTGCTCATTGGCCTTTGTGGTGCGCACGACCCAAGATTTTATTTCAATCTCGATGGCTTTCAGGCGCTCAACCCGCATTCTGGCTTCTCGTTCGAGACCGTCATGCAGTGCCCGGCTTTCAGAATAAGCTGCACGACATGCATTGACTTTTTCTCTCAAGCTCGCAAGTTCAGTTTCCAAACCGCTAACATCAGGAATCTCTTCCAATTCGGCCTTGGCAAGTTTCAGGCTTTCAGCAACTTCTCCCTTATTTTCCTCAATCCTGCGCCCGGCTTCTTCCAGAGCACTTGCCTGTTGAAGTTGTTCGCTCATGGCGCGCTCACGCTCTGCCAATGCTTTGCGCGCCAGCTCAACAGATTGATTTGCGGTACGCCAAGTGTTACGGGCTTCTTGCTCGACTTTAACCGCTGTTTCGACCTTAACACGCGCTGCTTCATAAACCGCTCTGGCCTCGTTGGACCTTTGTGCTGCCTGCTCGCTTTCTTGTTGCAAACTGCCGAGCCGGTTACGTTCAGCCAGCCTTTTTGCAGCGGCAGTTGGCGCATCGGCAGCGGCAGAAAATCCATCCCAGCGCCATAACCCACCATCCTTTGACACCAGCCGTTGACCTGCTGTCAATTGTGTTTGTAGCCTTGGCCCATCACTTGCCTCAACAACACCAACATGACTGAGACGTCTGTGGAGGGCTGGCGGGGCCTCGACAAATTCAGACAATGGTGTTGTCCCTTGTGGCAGAGGGCTTGCACCTTCAAGCTTGTCAAGCTGACGCCAGTGAACAGGTGATGCCTCATCGGTTGGTGCATCGATATCATCACCAAGCGCTGCGCCCAGTGCAGTCTCAAAACCAGGCTTGACCTTCAGGGCATCAATTACCGGAGGCCACAAATCTCCGTCATTTATGCTGAGCAATTTCGTAAGCGTCTGAACTTCGGTCGTCAGTTTCTGGGCCTGCGTACGGGCGTCATTATGAACACGACGGGTTTCTGTCTCAGCTTGACGGTTGGCTTTCAACTCGTTTTCAGCACTTGTCGCTGCACTTTCAGCTTGTTCAGCAGCACCAACGGCAGCTTCGACAGCAGCTCCGAGTTGCTCAAGGTCCTGCTGGCCACCTGATTTGGCAATGATTTTTTCACGACGTTCACCTACTTGAGAAATTTCAGTGGTCAGACGTTCAAAGCGGCTTTGCAACTCGGCGATCGTGCGTTCCAGGCTGGAGCGGCGAGCCGTAACTTCAGACAGTCTGGCTCCGGCCTTGTCGGCTGCATCTTGAGCTATGGCGAGACTATCGGCGCTGGCTTGCATGGCTTTAGCGGCCTGTGCTCGACTATCATTATCATTGGACTGATTATTATTTAAACTATCTCGCTCGGATACTAGGCGCGCCATGGCACCATCAACATCACCAAGGGTCTCACGTTCGCGCACCAGATCCTGATTGATCTGGGCCAGCCGCCCTTCAAGTTCGCGGCGGCGGATGCCGGCTTGTTGTTCCTGACGATCCAGACCTTCACGCTCAATCGTTAAACGTTGCAGAACAGCAATGCGAACCGTCTCATTTTCACGCAATTTGGGCAGCTTTTCGCTGGCAACATCGCGATTGCGGGTTTTTTCTGATACTGCACGCGTAAAACCGGCCATCAGACGGACTATCTCGTCAAGCTGTGCTTTGGAAGCCTCTAGCCCTTTGGAAGCTTCACGCCAAGCGGTATAAAGACTGGCCGATTCATATTTACGGATTTCCGCTGAAAGCTGTTTATATTTGATCGCCTGACGAGCTTGCCTTTTCAGGCTGTTCAACTGGATTTCAAGTTGCGCTGTAACGTCATCAAGCCGAGTCAAGTTGGTTTCAGCAGCCCGTAATTTCAACTCGGCATCATGGCGACGGGTATGCAGGCCCGATATACCGGCTGCTTCTTCGAGAATTTTGCGCCGGTTTTGTGGTTTGGCACTGATCAGTTCTGAAATCTGGCCCTGACGAACCAGAGCCGGTGAGCGGGCACCGGTTGAGGCATCTGCAAACAGCAATTGCACATCACGAGCACGAGCGTCCTTGCCATTAATCCGATATGCAGACCCGGCTTCACGCTCAATACGACGGCTGATTTCGATGGTTTCTTCACCATTATAAACCGGCGGGGCGGAATGATCCGCATTGTCCAACGTCACCACAACTTCGGCAGTATTACGCGATGGCCGTGTCTTTGTGCCGGAAAAAATGACGTCATCCATGCCTGAAGCACGCATAGACTTATAGGAACTTTCACCCATCACCCAGCGCAAGGCTTCCAGCAGATTGGACTTGCCACAGCCATTCGGCCCGACAACCCCGGTCAGACCGGGCTTGATTTCCAGATCGGTTGGCTCAACAAAAGACTTGAACCCCGACAGTCTTAACCGCGCAAATTTCATTTAACCCCTTGCTCTTATTGCCCGGTACGTCACTGAATTATCTGCGCGGCTTTAATACCGCCGTTTTAAATCATTAACGTTACTTAGCGGCTTCAATCAGTTCCTTGAACTTGTCAATCGGTGCGTTACCGGTCAGGAATTTGCCATTTATGAAAAATGACGGTGTTGAATTTACCCCGAATTGCTTGGAAGCGGTTTGACGAATATCGTAAATACCCTTGGCAACTTTCTCGTTCTTGAGGCATTTATCAAAACTTTTCTCGGTAAAGCCAGCAAGTTTTGCAATTTTCAACAGTTCTTCGCGTGGATTGTTACGGGTCCACTGCTGCTGCTTCTCAAATATCTCATCCAGCATGGGAAAATACTTGTCTTCAGGCGCACAACGGGCAAGCATAAAAGCTGCCAAAGCCAGATCATCGAACGGGAACTCGCGGAAGATGTAACGAACTTTACCGGTATCGATATATTCTTTTTTCAACTGTACAAATGCACCAGCGTGGAAATCAGCACAATGCGGACATGTAGCAGAAGCATATTCAATTATTGTCACCGGTGCATCGGCATTGCCCATAACCCGATCCCCTAATGAGGGAGCCTTAAGCAGTTTTTCCGGATCAACATCAGCCGCATGAGCCGAGGTGACACCGGGTATTATGGACATGTTCGGCTGGTCACCTGAAAAGAGGGAAAAAGTTGACATCCCAGCTGCCAGAACAGCACTGCCTGCAATCATATTTCGACGATTTAGTTTCATATTTTTACCAATCTACTAGATGTTGGGGTTATAAACAATGTTTTTAATAGTCTTGTGGAGAAGTGTTTAAGGTGTTTCCTTAGGTGATAAGACACCTTTTGCCAGATTGCGAAGCGCGTTTTTCAACTTGTCATCATTAATGTCAACCAACTGCTCATCAAGCTGTCGAGACTTTCTCAAACCGAGAGGTGAAAGGTTGGGTTTTGGGGGCGTTTTTGCTTTTTCTATTTTTCCCTGAATGATTTTAATCTGCGCAATGGCAGCATAGCCATAATAAGCGTTAATTCTGTCAATTATTAGCGGAATTGTGTGCTGTACCTCAAGGCTATGGCCATAGGCGACCTTAATCACTAATGTACCACCAAGTTTTTGATGCTTACTAAGGGGCGCCTCGTCATCTTTGTGGTTTGCAGAGTGGCGGAGCCAGGATATTTTTTCCAAAACACAAATATCACATAACGGGGCGCCTACAATGCCAGGCCAATCAGCCAATAACCCTGCCCAGACAGCACCGTGACGGGCATAGGCTTTTTCAGCCACCTTGGCGAAATGTTTACCGACCGCCTTCATCTGTGCTCCTTAGTTGCCAAGTGTGCAGAGCTTATAGAATATAAATTTCCACAGGTTGATAACATTCTAGCGAGCAAGCTGTGAGAATGATAGTTTCGTTTTTTTAATGTGACCTTTTAAAGGCGAATATAAGATTGAGCTTCCTTAATGAAATTCTTGGCTGGTACGACAAACACCAAAGAGAACTGCCGTGGCGGGCCACATCTGGTCAAACACCTGATCCATACCATGTCTGGCTGTCTGAGATCATGCTACAGCAGACAACTGTTGCTTCTGTAAAAAGCTATTTTCTTAAATTTCTTCGATTGTGGCCTGATGTGGAAGCTCTGGCGAACGCCAAACCTGATGAAATACTCTCTGCTTGGGCCGGGCTTGGGTATTATGCCCGGGCAAGAAATCTGCACGCCTGTGCAAAGATTATCACTGAACAACATGATGGTGTTTTTCCACAGACGGTAAGTGAGTTGGCAAAACTGCCGGGCATTGGGCCATATACCAGTGCAGCAATTGCCGCTATCGCCTTTGATCAGCCAGTTGCAGCAATTGATGGTAATGTTGAACGGGTTTTATCACGCTATTATGCCATTACAACACCATTGCCCGCCTCAAAGTCACTTATTCGGGATAAAGCCATTAATCTGGTGCCAGCGCAACGTGCTGGTGATTTCGCCCAAAGTCTGATGGACTTGGGGGCAACTATCTGCACGCCGCGAAAGCTCAACTGTGGAGCATGTCCGCTTGTTAAAAATTGCAAAGGCCTGATAGAGGGCATTGCCAGCAGCCTGCCGCGCAAGCTACCCAAAAAAACTCGTCCGGTTCGGTATGGAAAAGCTTTTGTGGTTCAACGTGCTGATGATGCAGTTCTATTGCGCCGACGACCGGAAAAAGGCCTGCTCGGCGGCATGCTGGAAGTGCCATCAAGTGAGTGGTGTGAGCAAACTATTACAGAAAGACCCGACCAGGCTAAGGTGATTGAACACACCTTTACTCATTTTCACCTGATTTTAGAGGTGTTGATAAGCGACACCATTATAGATGCTGAACATCGCCCTGCCGAAAGTCACGAATGGGTCGCCATCAATCAGCTCGCTGACAAGCCCCTGCCAACTGTGATGAAGAAAGTATTGAGCAAGGCATTGGGCCCTGTTTTTTAAAGAGATAGCTCTACAATGACGCAATCTTTCCAGACACCATCGAGTTGACCATGGCGTTGATATGTGCCGACAACCCTGAAACCGGCTTGTTTAGCCAATTCGAGACTGGCGTGGTTTTCGGGGAAAATGCGCGCCAGTAGTTTCCAGATACCTTTTTTGCGACAATCATCAATCAGCACCTGCAATAACTGACGACCGATGCCTTTGCGTTGAAAGTGGTTGCCGACATAAACTGAGTATTCCCTGATACCAGAATAACAACTGCGATCCCGGTAGGGTGACACCCGGGCAAAACCGGCAACGGTTTTATTGACAATCGCAACCTTGACGACCATTTCATCAGCAATCCAACCGGCCGCTTCAGCACTCGAGCGAGGTTCTGTTTCAAAGGTTGCCGTTCGTTTGGCAAGGGCCTGATTATAAATTTCAGCGATTGAATCAATGTGCTTTAACTGCGCATCGATAACAGAAACAACATCGGTCACTGGATTATTCCGAAGCCATTTCAGCCCTGATTTGTTGGCGGAACATATCAATGGGCATGAGGTTTTTACCCTTTGCCACATGCCAATAGGTCCAGCCATTACAGGCTTCAGCCCCTTGAACATGGGCACCAACCTTATGGATTGAGCCACTCGCATCTCTAGAGGCAATGGAACCGTCAGCACGTACTTGTGCTGCATGGCGCCGGGCGTGGTCATAGAGACGGTCACCAGGATTGATCATACCACGTTCAACCAACGTGCCGAATGGTACGCGCGGAAGAGCCCGTTTGCCGGTAGTTACAGCAAGAGCCTCGTCTTTGATGACCTCTGTCGCAGCCAGCCGGGCTTTTGCTGCTTTTACATAGGATTTGTCACGCTCAATACCGATAAAGCTGCGACCAAGACGTTTGGCAACAGCACCGGTTGTGCCAGTGCCAAAAAACGGATCCAAAATCACATCACCCTTGTTTGATGATGACAGTATTACCCGATGCAACAGACTTTCAGGTTTTTGAGTCGGATGTACCTTATTGCCGTCTTCATTTTTCAGACGCTCTCCCCCATTGCATATAGGTAACAACCAGTCTGAGCGCATTTGCAAATCATCATTCATTGCCTTCATGGCATCATAGTTGAAGGTGATATTTTTGGACTTTTCACTTTTAGACGCCCAGATCATGGTTTCATGGGCGTTGGTAAAGCGTTTACCTCGAAAATTGGGCATCGGGTTTGATTTGCGCCAGATAATATCATTGAGCACCCAAAACCCGAGATCCTGCAATACTGTCCCGACGCGGAAAATATTATGATATGAACCGATCACCCACAAAGTACCGTTATCTTTAAGCACACGGCGGCATTCTGCCATCCACTGGCGGGTGAAATGATCATAGGCGGCAAAGGTGTCAAATTTGTCCCATTCATTATCAACCCCGTCAACGCGGCTTTGGTCAGGGCGCGTCAGATCGCCGGAAAGTTGTAAATTATAGGGTGGGTCAGCAAAGATAACATCAACGGAACGGGATGGAATTTTTTTCAGCTCAGCAATACAATCTCCGACCAGTATATTGTTCAGCATAGGCCGGATATCCGGCTTGGTAACGATGCCCATTTTAACTTCCCTGTACACAGAATAACTTACTGTATTCACAATGGAGTCTGGGGAGTCGCAAGGAAACCTTGATCGGGTTTTATGGTTAACAAAGTAGCTAAAATTGAATCATTATGAATCAATCAACAAAGCCTTTATCGGAGCGAAAGATTTACGATGCTGCGGACATGGACCAAGGCTGGTGAGAGCATTAGCATGAAAGGCGGTGCCATACCCCTTATGGCGAGCAAAACCGTAGTCGGGAAATTGGATATCGAGATTTTTCATTATCCGGTCACGCATGACTTTTGCCACAATTGAAGCTGCAGCTATGGACAACGACAGGGCATCACCCTTTTTGATGGTCTGGCTCAGGCATTCAAGGGATGGGGCCCGATTACCATCAATCAACGCAACATCCGGTGGTCGAGGTAAACTGGCGATGGCTGTACTCATGGCTTTCATTGTTGCCTGTAAAATATTGATCTTATCAATTTCAGTTGCTTCAACAATACCAATGGCGGTTTCGGCACTTGCCTTAATTTGATCAAACAGATGCTCTCGACGTGTCTCGTTGAGTTTTTTAGAATCATTCAGACCATCAGGAATATTGTGCGGATTAAGGATTACTGCAGCTGCCACCACCGGTCCGGCCCATGGGCCTCTGCCTGCTTCATCAACACCAGCGACCAGCAATTGCCCTGCCTCATGGTGAGCAGTTTCAAAGGAGAAATCCGGCTTTTTCTGTTTCGAATCAAACTGGCGCATGGCGCTGTTTTACAGTAAAGGCAGTTGCTCGCCAATCTGTGGTGGCCTTTTGAACAGGTCAGTTCGCAAGGTTACCGGCGAATGGTTTAGTTTCAAGCGCCTTGCGGCCAGTTCAAAGCGTCGGGCAATCGACCAGGCATATGGTCCACTTCCGGTCCGACGCCGGCCCCAGCTTGAGTCATATTCTTTACCACCATGAAGACTGCGAATCAAAGAAATCACATGGGCAGCACGATCTGGCATTTCAGCCATCAGCCATTCTTTAAACTGGGAACGCACTTCTGCAGGCAGACGCAACATGGTGAACCCGGCTTCACTGGCCCCGGTGACCGATACTGCTGCGAGAATTTTTTCAATTTCGTGATCGTTAACTGCCGGGATAATCGGCGCAACCAGCGTGCTGGTTGGAATACCAGATTTGGCCAGAATTTCCATTGCCTGCAAGCGTTTACCGGGCTGTGAAGCACGCGGTTCGATTGATCGGGAAAGTTTATGATCAAGACTGGTAATTGAAATTGCGACTTTCACCAGCCCCCTTTCAGCCAGTGATTTCAACAGGTCAAGGTCGCGTAGAATGAGCGCCGATTTGGTGATGATTGCTACAGGGTGAGAAAATTCATCCATCACCTCAAGGATTTGTCGGGTAATGCGATATTGGCGTTCAATCGGTTGGTAAATATCTGTATTGGCACCGAGCATGATGGTTTTGGGCTGGTAGGCTTTTTTTAAAAAAGTTTCCCGCAATACGTCCCCGGCATTGGTTTTGGCAAATAAGCGTGATTCAAAATCAAGGCCAGGTGACAATCCCATATTGGCATGACTGGGACGGGCATAACAGTAAACACAACCATGTTCACACCCACGATAAGGATTGATCGAACGCTCAAACCATAAATCCGGAGACTGGTTTTTTGAAATAACCGTACGGGCTTTTTCTTCACTGACCGAGGTTTTAAGTTTGGGCAAGGCCTCAAGGCTGTGCCAGCCATCGTCATATACTGTCCGTTGAAAGTGTTCATGCCGACCAGAGAAATTTGATCGCGCGCCGCGCCCGCGGCTATGTCCGGGAACCAGCATGGGATCAAAAGAGCGCTGTTTACGCAAACCCAGTACTGATTGTTTTATCGCTAGTGATTCCATAAGTTCAATATAATTTAAAAACAGAACAATGCAAGAACATTTTTTTATTGCGTCACTGTTACCTCTGTCCAACCAATGTGCTATCAGCACTGCATGATTTCGATTGTAATACCAACCCTGAATGCCGCCAACCATTTACCCAAAGTCATGAATGCATTGGTGCCGGGGACCATTTGCGGGCTCGTTAAAGAGCTACTGGTTGTTGATGGTGGATCAACCGATATCACAACTGCTCTGACTGAGGCTGCCGGTGCAATTACCATTTTATCTGAACAGGGCCGTGGCCCACAACTGGCAAAGGGTGGGCAAGAGGCAAAGGCGGACTGGCTCATGTTTTTACACGCGGACACGATACTGACAGACGGCTGGGAGAAAGAAGTTGAAGAATTTATCAATAGTGGCAACAAACAAAAAGCTGCTATCTTCCGTTTTTCTCTTGATGACCCAAGAAAACGCGCCCGGATATTGGAGT
>Ga0316189_10007134_pt1 | contig 10603 bp, 6 predicted proteins | sample LowCovwburrow_MG_FD_204930 | JGI IMG/M metagenome (GOLD analysis project Ga0316189, IMG submission 204930) | Coastal sediment microbial communities from Maine, United States - Lowes Cove worm burrow | ecosystem: Environmental > Aquatic > Marine > Coastal > Sediment | place: USA: Maine... | reverse complement strand
ACACCCAATATGCCGACTCCCATCCTCAAGAAGTGGAAGAGGCCAAGGCTACTGCATTGGCCTGGTTACAGAAGAACGCGGGTATTCTGGCAAAAAATGTGGCCACCAGTCTGGCGGTCTCCTTCAAATCGGTGGGTGCTTTTCTGGCCAATATCCTGGGTCTCATCATCATCCCGGTTCTGGCTTTCTACTTCCTTCGGGATTTCGATATTTTAAAGGCCCAGGCCCTGGAGTTGGTGCCGCTGAAGCGAAAGGCCTACGTGGCGAATCTCTTTGGTGAATTGGATCAGGCACTTGGCAAGTTCATTAAGGGTCAATTACTGGTGGCGGTGATCTTATCGATAATTTATAGCGTTGGTCTTACCATTGCGGGATGCCCGGCCTCTCTGCTTATTGGCATTATTGCCGGTTTCTCCAATCTCATCCCCTATCTGGGCATTGCCCTGGGTTTCCTGCCAGCGGTGTTGCTGACCTATTTAACGGGGAACCCGCTCTGGCAGGTGATTACTGCGGGTGCAACCTTTGTGATTGGACAGATGTTGGAGGGCATGGTAATTACGCCCAAGGTTGTGGGCGAATCGGTGGGGCTACACCCCGTGGTGGTGCTGGTAGCTTTAATGATTGGCGGCGGTTACTTCGGCTTTGTGGGCATGATCCTGGCCTTGCCCGTTTGCGCCGTGCTTATGGTGCTTCTCCGTCGCGGTTACCGCTATTATGTGAATTCCATCCTCTACCATGAAGGGGAGATGGTTCATCCCCCAGCTCATGAAGACGCGCCTGAAGGTGTGTGAAACTAGAGGGTCATGACCACGCCTTCCAGATCACTGTACATCTGGTAGAGCGCTTCAATTTCTTCGTAGACCTCTATGTAGATGGTCAGGCTATGGGATTGGTAATTGCCCTTGCGAGAGGGCGCTGTTTGAGTTCTAGCCCCGTCCAGTTCCCGATTCAGCCTGGCGCGGGCCATTTCCATGAGGCGCGCACTGGTCAGCTCGGGGTCTTTTACGATGATCTTAAAGAGAAAAAAGGCAGGCAGTTCAATAAGATCCCGGGCGTCTGGTTTCTGGTTCATCACATCCCTCCTCGTTCAAGCACCATTCTAACAGGGTCTTGAAAGTTTGGGTCTAAAAAAGATGAACGGGAGCCGAGCTGGCTGACTGGTGGCCCGTCTTGACATTATGGCCCCCTCCATTTATATTAAAGGGGTTGTCCGATCTCATTTTAAAGTTGTTATCACGCCGCCCACGAACTCGGAGGAGAAATGTATGAGAAAACGCTCACAGAATTTCAAAATTGGGACCATTCTATTCATGACGTGGGTCGCAAGCCTCTGGGGATTGGGTCAAGGCATTATCAAGGGTGTGGTGAAGGATTCGGAGAATGGGAAAACCATAAGCGGTGCCTTTGTGCTTGTTATTGGCTCCCAGAAAACGGCGGCAACCGGTGGGAACGGCCAGTATCTGGTTAAGGTAAATCCTGGCTCCTACCAACTTCTGGCCACGGCTACGGGTTATACCGCTGTGGAAAGGACGGTGGTGGTTAAAGACGGGGAGACGGTGATATCCAGTTTCTCACTGAAACAGGGTATGGCTCAGTTTGGTGAGGAGTTGGTGGTGCTGGGTTCTCGCACTTCAAGAACCGCCATCCAGTCACCGGTTCCCATTGATGTACTTACCTCTCAGGAAATAAAACAGGTTGGCATGACCGAAACCAGTCGTGCCCTACAGTTTCTGGCTCCGTCATTCAACCACTCCACCTCTACTATTAGCGACGGAACAGATATTGTTCGTCCCTCAACCCTGCGGGGTCTGGGCCCGGATCAGACCCTGGTGCTATTGAACGGGAAGCGCCGTCACAACAGTGCATTGGTTCATGTGAACGGATCTATTGGCCGGGGCGCTTCCGGCGTGGATCTGAACGCCATTCCCCCTTCTGCCATTGGTCAGATGGAGGTGCTTCGGGACGGTGCCTCGGCTCAATACGGTTCAGACGCCATTGCTGGCGTGATTAACGTTGGTTTAAAGCGGGCAGCTGGCACGGAGGTTAACTTCTATGGGGGCGAAACCTTTGAAGGCGATGGGGATACTCTGCAGGTTAGCCTGAATCACGGTTGGGTTTTTATGGAGCGGGGCTTCCTTCATATTACGGCTGAATACAGGGACAGGGGCAATACCAATCGCGCGGGTCTGGATCCCCGGCAACAATACGATCTCCTGCCCAATGGCGATCTTCACCCCAATGAAACCTCTTTTGATCGTCTGAACCACCGCTATGGAGACGCCGATTCGGAAAATGTGTACTTCTTTCTCAATGGTGGCATCCCCATTGGCGAAAACGGGGAACTCTATTTTTTTGGAGGCGTCTCCCAGCGAGACGGTGAGTCCGGAGGGTTTTATCGCCGTTCTCTGGATAATAGGAACCGACCAGAGATTCACCCCGACGGGTTCCTGCCTCTGATTAATACGGAAGTGGATGACAGATCTTTTTCAGTGGGCTTCAAAACCCTGCTGGGCGCATGGTCTCTAGACACCAGCGCCACCATGGGCGGCAACTCCTTTAACTTCAACATTTCAAATTCACTCAACGCCTCTGTGGGCAATAACCCCTCAATGCTCAGCGATGAGGTGCAAGCGGCGTTGACCGGTGTCAGCGATTTCACCCGGGCGGACGCGGGTTCCCTTCACTTTAATCAGACCACTCTCAATTTGGACCTGGCTGGAAGAGCTGATCTGGGTGACCTTGCGGTTAATATGGCTTTTGGCCTGGAATGGCGGGAAGATAACTATGAAATTGAAGCGGGAGATGCGCTTTCCTACATAGACGGTGGCTTGCTAGACCAGCACGGCACCGGTCCGGCACCGCCAGGCATTCAGGTTTTTCCCGGGTTCAGGCCCTCCAATGAAGTGGATGAGTCCCGCGATAACCTGGGTCTTTACATTGAGCTGGACTCCAATTTAACCGACCATTTTCTGGTGAATGCCGCTGTCCGTTACGAGGATTACAGCGACTTTGGCGACAACCTCAGCTTTAAACTGGCTACCCGTATAGAATTGAGCAAAATTTTCTCCCTTCGCGGTTCTGCCAGCACGGGGTTCCGGGCACCTTCCCTGCACCAATACAATTTCAACAACACCAGCACCCAGTTTGTGACCGACGATGTTACAGGCCAGCTGGTTCCCTTTGAGGTGGGCACCTTCCGAAATGGTAGCGAGGTAACCAATGCCCTGGGCGTTCCAGCCCTTGAAGAGGAAACCTCTCAGAGCTTTAGCCTGGGCCTGACCGCCCGACCCATGAAGCAGTTTCAGATTACTATTGACGCCTTTAAGATAGATATCGATGACCGTATTGTGGTGTCCGGTCAGTTCCAAGCCTCCAATCCGGATATAGGCGCTCTGTTGCCGGATGGGGTGAATTCCGCGCAATTCTTCTCCAACGCCATCGATACCGAAACGGAAGGTGTTGACGTGGTTATGGCCTATATCCATGCTCTGGCGTCCGGGGCAAAATTGCGAGCCACCATGGCGGCCAACTGGAATCAGACCGAAGTTGTGGGCAATGTTCGCACCCCTGCCCGGCTTGCCTCTTACGACGCAACCATTTTTGACCGGATTGAACGGGAACGCATGGAAACAGCACAGCCCCGAAATGCGGCCAATCTGGGACTGAACTACACCCGGTCCGCCTTTGCCTACAACCTGCGGTTCAACTACTTTGGCTCGGTGAAAACCGTTGAGAGCAACAATCCCGATGCAGGTAGGGACCAGGTTCATAGTGGCGAGATTTTAACAGACCTCAATCTGTCCTACACCCTGAGAGATTCTTTCACCATTCAACTGGGCGGCAACAATATTTTTGATATTAAACCAGATGAACAGATTGCGGCCAACTCGTTTAACGGCATTTTCCCCTACTCTAGACGAACCGCACCCTTCGGGTTTAATGGCGGGCTGTTCTATCTGCGCCTGGGTTACACCTTCTAGGCGGGATGGCGTCCCCAAAACTGCAGGGTTCCTACATTAACAATTCCAACATGGTCTCCCTATCCAATTTGCCCAATGCTTCTTCGTCCCAGAGTCCTTCGGCAAGGAGTCTCTTCCTTGCCTGAAGTTTGAGGATCTTTTCTTCAACGGTTCCCTGGGAGACCAGTTTATAGCTGAACACCTTTTGGGTTTGGCCAATTCGGTGAGCGCGGTCCGTTGCCTGGGCTTCTACCATGGGGTTCCACCATGGATCCAAATGATAGACGTAGGATGCCCTTGTCAGGTTCAAACCCGTGCCGCCCGCCTTGAGGCTAATAAGAAATATGGGGCGCTCCCCTTCCTGGAACCGGTCTACCAGGGCAGCGCGGTCCCTGGTTTTTCCATCCAGATAGAAACTGGCATAATCGTTTTCCTCCAACTCGTGTTGGATGCGTTTGAGGAGACTGGTAAATTGGGAGAAGACCAGGACGGCATGACCCTCTGCAACTACTTCTTCCAGTTGTTCCATTAGGAATGCCAGTTTGTTGGAGTCTTCTTTGAACCGGAACTGGTCCACCAGCCCGGGATGACAGCAGATTTGACGAAGGCGCAGGAGTTTGGTGAGAATGGACATGGCGTCGCCGCTTTTTGCGTCTTGCCGGGCACCGCGAAGATAGGTTTGATACAGGTTGGCCTGCCCATCCAGGAGTGGGAGTGTTACGGTTATTTCCTGTTTGGTGGGAAGGTCCGGTTCTACCCGGGTCTTGAGTCTTCTTTTTAGGAATGGCCCCGTTTGTGCTTGAATTGCTCGGAACCGCGCACTGCCAGGCATGGGCGCATTTCGCCATTCCTCCTGCTCGCCCAGATAACCCGGCGCAAGAAATTGGAAGAGAGACCACAATTCCAGGAGCCGGTTTTCCACGGGCGTTCCGGAAATGGCAAGGCGATGTTCGCACCAGAGTTCGCAAACGGCTTTGGCAGTTTGAGAGTCGGGGTTTTTAATGGCTTGCGCTTCATCAAGGGCCACAATTTGGAACTCCACATCGTAGAGCAGTTCCAGATCCTGACGCACCACTCCGTAACTGGTAAGTACCAGATCCTTGCTGGAGAGGGTTTCGGGGTCTTTTGTTCGGCTGGGGCCGTGATGGATGGTGACGCTGCGATGGGGTGAAAATTTAAGACATTCGGAGCGCCAGTTTTGCAGCAGACTGGTGGGTGCCACAATAAGCTGGGGCAGGTGGCCGCGAATATGGTCGAAAAAGGCCAGGGTCTGAATGGTCTTCCCCAAACCCATATCATCGGCCAGGAGCGAGGGCTCGCTTCGAGCAAAATTGGCCAACATCCACTGAACCCCTTCCTTCTGGTAAGGTCTCAACAGAGCGTTCCATTCCTCTTTCAAGGACGGCGGCGGATCCAACAACTGGCCGCCAGTCATGCGGGTAATCAGGGATTGACGAGCCACAGGATCCTGGTGCAAGGCACCCACGCCTTTTAGCATCTGTTCATTGGCCCTGATTTGAACCGTATCCACATTCAACAGTTGACCGTCGTTAAGTCTAACGCCTCGATTGCCTTCACCCAACCCGCTGAATAGGGATTCGTGATTGAATACCGAATCGCCAACCTTGTATTCCGGCTTACCGTCTTTCCAGGTAACGGTCATTTCCTGAGGGGATAAACCAAACCAGTGGTCCGCCTCTTCCCGCTTCACCCGCCAGGACGGTGGCGCATTCATTTCTTGGAGGAACCGAGCGGCACCCTGTTCTCTGATGCGGAAGCCCGCGCCACTCCAGGGGCCCTTCACCTTTCGGCTATCGCTATACCATCTATTCAACAGGTTGCCAGATGCATCCAAGACCATTAAGGGTTGGCCTTTCAAGAGTTGTAACGGTGTATCCAGGTCTTCCAGGGGGAAAAATTCACCATTTCTCCAAATCCCGAAGCGCGCCATGAGATCCCTTTGTTTTACCGAGAGATGGAGGCCCACTTCATGGGGGTTTCGAATGAGAACGGGTTTTAAGGTTTCCCATTGGATATGGTGTTTCTGCATGAGGAAAGGTTTCAGATTCTCTGCGTTCAGGGGACAGGATCCACTGGATTGCCCCTTCAGATGGGAGAGATCGGGCACGTATCCCGGAAACCGTCTAATAACATTATTTTCAATAAAGTAACCGGGCCACCCCGGCGCAAAAACACAAGGGGACGGTAGGTCTGGCCTGGCCTTCCAGTGAATGCGATTGCCTTGAATGCCAACCTCCAGGGTGGGTGGACCCTGAGGGAGCGAGGCCCATTCAAGGGGTTCGCCCTCATTGGTGAAAAGTTTTCCGCCATGAATGGCTGACAGCAGTGGAGCCAGATCCTGAGGGTCTATTTCAAGGCCCTGGTTGGATTCCCGAGCCAGATCCTGAAACAACTCCATGCCTTCCGATTTCAGAATGCCTTTAAAGACCTCCTCCAGCAGGGTTAGGGGATGGCTGGCGAAACGACCGGTAGACAGATTTTTAATCCTCATTCGAGTGAGGCCCTCTCCAAACTGGATTATTGCCTGATGGCCCGAACCCCGAACCGGCTCCTGCTCCACGCGACGCACCTTATAGATCGGTTTCCTACCCAAATGATGGAGACAGAGTACAATGGCATGAAGACACCAACCGGGTTTTCCATGTATATTGCAATCAACCCGATACCTATTGCCCCTGCTGGTAATTTTCACATAGGCCGGCTTTTGAGTGCAGGGCGGAGCGGGTTTTACAGCGCCTTCCAGACGGCCCTTGGAGTTGTAGTGCATATTGGAAACCGATTCAAGGTCCATGGCGTTTCCCGCTTCGCTCACGGCCTCCTCAGAGGTTTGTTTAATGAGGGTCTCCATGTCTATCATAACGATCATCCTTTAAATGCGGTTCATGAAATTTACGGATATTTGTCTGCCTTGGAAGGAGATATGAGATAAACCGCAAAAGTCTATCTTCAAAGCAAAGGCCAACTCAATGGGTGATTGCAGTAGCTGGGAGAGCAGGGTTCTGATCCAGCCGGTATGGGTCACAATGATGGCGTCTTCTCCGGCCTTTTTCAATTTGTCCATGAAGCGGCCACTGCGAAGGGCCAGATCCTTTCCGGTCTCGCCACAGGGCGGCGCTATATTCATAACATCTTCAGACCAGATCCGCAGCTCATCTTCGGGGAGTTGGTCCCAGGGTTGGCCTTCCCAAAGACCAAAGTTCAGCTCCATGAGATCTGCATCCACCACCGGCTCTTTCGCCAGAAGCCCGGCAAGCTCCCGACAGCGCAGCAGGGGACTGGTGTAGACACGCTGGGGGACGGGCAATTGCTGTAGGAGACCGTCCAAATTCTCTCGCCATCCCTCGGCCAGGGGGATGTCGGAATGACCGTAGCAAATGCCTTGGGCCACAGCGGGTTTTGGGTGACGGATCAGATAGATTTCCATGAGAACCCCAGTAAGGTAAGGTAGGTTATCAGTTCAGTAACCTGCTGCACCGCGCCCAGACAATCGCCGGTATAACCGCCAATCCACTTTTCAAAGTAATGCTTCAAATAAAGGGTTATCAGCAGAACAGGGGCAAGGGAGGCCCAGATCCAGGGACTGGGATACATTAAAAAGGGGGCCAGCCCGAAGACGGCAGCCACCAGGAACTGGAACCCGTTCATTTCAACCGCAAGGGGTTTTGCCTTACTCTCCAGATCCTTACGAGCATAACTCCCAAACCGGATCAGAGCCGTAGAGGCAAGACGACTGAAGGGGTGCGCTACGAACAGGGCGGGGGCAATAAGGGTGGGGTTCAGGCGAGAAAGACACAGCCATTTGAGAGCCAGACCCAGTACCAGACCACAGGCACCATAGGTTCCCAACCGTGAGTCTTTCATGATGGTTAAAATCTGGTCCCGGTCCCATCCGCCTCCAAACCCATCGCAGGCGTCTGCCAGTCCGTCTTCATGAAAGGCACCAGTTAGCAGGATGGAGGCAACCATGCTCAAGGCCACCGCTACCTCTACGGGGAATAACATTTGGGAGAGCAGAAACACGCCAGCCGCCACACCACCCACAATCCAGCCCACCAGGGAAAAATATTGAGAGGCTTTGTTCAAGTAGTCCGGCGACCAGTTTGCCTGTGATGGAACGGGGAGACGGGTGAAGAACATCACCGCCTGCAGGAAGATGCGGAGCTGCTCAGCCATGATTGGTGCCGGTGCTCACGCCAGCGCTTTGGAAAGACGCCATATGGTTGAGAAAAGCTACGGCAGATTTAATAAGGGGAAAGGCCAGAGCGGCGCCGGTCCCTTCACCCAATCGCAAGCCCATGCGCAACAAGGGTTGAACCCCCAAATGCGCCAACATCCGCCGGTGCCCCTGTTCGTCGGATTCATGGGAGAAGATGCAGTAATCTTTGACATGGGGCTCCAATCGAACTGCTGCCAGTAGGGTTGCAGTTACAATGAAACCATCGATAATAATAGCCATTTTCCGGTGAGCAGCTTCCAAGATGGCACCGCACATCATGGCCAGTTCAAACCCGCCGAATTGGCAGAGTACGTCCATGGGTTCGGTTACAGAAGCCCGGCTGGCGGCACGAATGAGAATCTCGGTTTTCCGGTTCAGGCCATGGTCGTCCAGCCCCGTACCTCTTCCCACACAATCTTCCATGGGGGCCTGACAGAAATGGTGCATGAGCAGGGCAGCCGAAGAAGTGTTGCTAATGCCCATTTCTCCAAAACCCACGATATTACAGCCCTGACCATGGATCTCTGAAACCAGTTCAGCGCCGTGGTTCATGGCGGTTTTACATTGATCTGGGGTCATGGCAGACTGGTAGAGGAAGTTGGCGGTGCCCATGGCAATCTTGCGGTTCATGAGACCCGGACAATCCCCAAAATGATGATTCACGCCAGCATCCACTACAAGAAGTTTAATGTCATGCTCGGCGGTGAAGACATTAATGGCGGCTCCACCTTGGAGGTAGTTGTAAATCATCTGACGGGTTACCTCTTGCGGATAGGGGCTCACCCCTTCCACGGCAATCCCGTGATCGCCAGCAAAAACCAGGATATGGGGATGGTTCAGCTGTACATTCAGGCTCTCCTGCATGCGACCCAGTCTTAAGGCCAGATCTTCCAGTTTCCCCAATGAACCCAGTGGTTTGGTTTTCCCGTCAATTTTCTCTAAAAGCGCCATATCCAGGTCGTGGGATACGGGTGAAACAGGCTTTACTGACACAACGTCCTCCATGCGTCTCTATTGAGCCATCAGCATACCAGGAAATGGGGGCGGGGTGAATACCAAAACCGTGAGGCTTGTCTTTCCATCTGGTTAGATGGTGAGATGGATCACGGATTGGCTCCTGTCCGCGTGACGTTTAGACCACGCTCCAATGTAATGTTTGGTGTGAATGCCTTCGGGAATATGCCATAATCAGTCTATCTTTTGAAGAGATGTTTGAATCCAGCATGGGAAATAGACCCTATCTTCAGAAGAACAGTTTGAGATAATCACGAGGGATGCAACCTAATCTTCCGAAGGAGAGGCTGGAGATGATCACGGGAAAAGCAAGCAAAGAAGCCACACAAGCCAGAGCCGAGCGATTTGGGGGATATCAGTCCCTGGGCCAGACCCATTTGTCTGTAAGCAGTTCGGGGTTTGGCTGTTATCGTGTAGCCATCGGGCAGAGCAGCCATGAACGTTCACTGGAGCAGGCTCTGATTGGGGGTGTTAACCTCATCGACACCAGCAGCAATTATGCGGACGGTCTCTCCGAACAAATGGTGGGTTATGTACTTGGTCACATGCTGAAAGAGGGAACCCTGACCCGCGAAGAAGTGGTGCTTGTTTCCAAAGTGGGTTATTTACAGGGTCAGAATTATGACATGAGTCAGAGCCGCAAAAAAGAAGGGAAACCCTTTCCAGATCTGGTGGAGTTGGGTCCCGATTTGGAGCATTGCCTGCACCCTGAATTTTTGGAAGACCAGATGGACCGCAGTCGGGCCAGGCTCAATTGCCAGTGTATCGATGTTTATCTCCTGCATAATCCCGAATACTATCTGGATTGGGCCATGCAGGCCGGGCTTTCTCGGGCAGAGGCTGACGCGGAATATTATGGTCGTATCGCCCTTGCCTTTGAATTTTTGGAAGGTGAGGTGGCAGCAGGCCGCATTTCCTATTACGGCATCAGCTCCAATACCTTTCCCCATGAACAGGAGAAACGCAATTTCACCAGTTTGGAGAAAACCTGGGAGTTGGCTTGTGCGCTGTCTCCCAACCATCATTTCCGGGTGATCCAATTTCCCATGAACCTGGTGGAACGGGGCGCAGCCGTGGTGGTCAATCAGAGCCAGAACCGCACCCTCTTGGATTTCTGTAGGGATCACAAGATAGGCACACTCATAAACCGTCCATTAAATGCCATCGTAAACGGGCGTCTCTTGCGGCTCGCCGAGGTAGAAACCTACGTGCCAGAAGCCCATCCCCAATTTCAAGCCATGGTGGATCAGAACCAGAGCATCAAGAACCATATCGCACATGTAGACCCCAACTGGGCGGATACCTCAAGCTTAAGTAGCACCGCCTACAGGGCCTTGCGCTCCACTGCTGGCATTCATTCCGTTCTGGTGGGCATGCGACACCCCGATTACGT
>Ga0316189_10007133_pt1 | contig 10603 bp, 6 predicted proteins | sample LowCovwburrow_MG_FD_204930 | JGI IMG/M metagenome (GOLD analysis project Ga0316189, IMG submission 204930) | Coastal sediment microbial communities from Maine, United States - Lowes Cove worm burrow | ecosystem: Environmental > Aquatic > Marine > Coastal > Sediment | place: USA: Maine... | reverse complement strand
GGTGGTCCCACTGGTATTCAGATGGCCAAACCAGGCCTGTCGGACGATGCCTTTCTGGGCGGAAAACTGCAAATACTGCAACCTGAAAAAGGGTATCGGGCCGGCATAGACGCAGTACTGCTGGCCGCATCCATACCTGCATCTGACGGTGACACGCTGTTTGAGGCGGGCATTGGAACAGGTGTTGCGGCCGCTTGCCTGGCAACGCGTGTGCCAGGCACCATTATCACCGGTGTGGAAATTGCGGCCCGTTACGCGCTGATTGCGGAAGAAAACTTCAAACGCAACAAGTTGCATGAGCGCATCATGGTGCTGAAAGGTGATTTGTGCGATTCCATGCGCCACGATCAGGTGGACTGGCCGGCACCGAACAGTGTTTCGCATGCCTATGCAAACCCGCCGTTTTTCGTGGATACGACAGTCCAGGCTCCCGCCGATGGTCTTCGCGCACAAGCTCATATGCTGAAGGCCGGTGAACTGGAAAACTGGGTCAAGGTCATGACCAATGCCGTCAAACCCAGGGGAACTGTTTCAATCATACATCCGGCGACTTCGCTGCTCACCTTGCTGGCTGCCATGGAACCGAAACTGGGCGGATTGACTGTCCTGCCGTTACGGGCACATCGCAAGGATCCCGCCTCGCGCATTATCGTGCGCGGCACAAAAGGCTCAAAAGCGCCATTGCAGTTGTTGCCCGGACTGGTGCTGCACGAAGCCGGATCCAATACGTTTGTGGACGAGGTGGAGGCTGTGCTGCGGACAGGGGAAGCTCTTGAATTTGCGTGAATTTACGCCGCTCCCTTGAGGTTTTCGCGCCGGTATACCATTTAGGGTCTGCTGGGGCAGCGGCAACTGGCCCATGCACGTCTCATTTATCGAAAAGGCAGCTCCCCAATGGTCTCGCGCACATCAAACAAGAAGAAGAAAAAGAAGGCCGGATGGCTGACAAGGCTGTTGCGCGGCAAGCGCAAGTTTGTCGCTCATGTCCGCCTGACAGGGGCCATCGGATTGCCCGGGCCCATGAGCAAGTCTTTATCGATGGCCGGCGTTGAGGAAACACTGGAGCAGGCGTTCGCCATTCCGGGACTGTCAGCCATGGCTTTGTCGATCAACTCGCCGGGCGGTTCGCCCGTGCAGTCGACACTGATCTTCAACCGTATCCGGCAACTCGCACAAAAGCACGAAGTCACGGTGTTGGTGTTTTGCGAAGATGTGGCGGCATCCGGCGGCTACCTGCTGGCCGTGGCTGGTGATGAGATATTCGCTGATCGCAGCTCTGTCGTGGGCTCAATCGGCGTCATATCCTCAGGCTTCGGTTTTTCCGGTGCAATCAAGAAGCTCGGCGTGGAACGCCGCGTTTACACGGCAGGGTCCAACAAATCCGTGCTCGATCCGTTCCTGCCTGAAAAAAAGGAAGATGTCGCTCATCTGAAGTCCCTGCAGCTTGATGTGCATGAAGCGTTCAAGGATATCGTGCGTTCCCGTCGGCAGGCGCAGCTCAAGGGCAAGGAAGATGAACTGTTTTCCGGCTTGTTCTGGGCCGGAGACAAGGCTCTGGAGCGCGGCCTTGTGGATGGTCTAGGCACAATGCATGAAATCCTGCAGGACAAGTTTGGTGACGATGTCATCATCAAGACAATTGAGCCAAAAATCGGGTTTTCCTTGCGCAAGCTTTTGCTGCCGGGTGGCGGGTCGTCTGTCGACAGCGCGGCCAGGGCAGCCGGACAAGGAGTCGCGTCAAGCGCCCTTGCGCTTGCAGAAGAGCGCGCTTTGTGGTCTCGTTACGGATTATGAAAGCTGAAACGGGTAGGGGCCTGTTCGAAGGAATGAAGATACGATGATCTACAAACTGTTGTTGGCCGGTGTTGGTGTTGCCATGTCATATACTGTGGCACGTGCGCTTTCGAACCTGCAGGCAAAATCTGCCGTCAAGGTGAAGACCAATGAACATAACCGCGTTCGCAAGAGCCGTTTGCGCCAGGACCCGGTGACAGGCGTGTACTACCCGGAAGACTGATTTTCTCCGGTTTTGGCCCGAATGCACGTATCATATGGGTCGCCGCTTGACCGGGGTTGGTCAGCGCAATAGGTTCCGGCCAGCGATTCACTGCGTCTGGCGATCCAGAGGCCTTTCAAAGAATCTTTAAAATGACTGCGCCCTCCGGCCTAAATCCGAAAAAATCCTTTCAGGATCTGATCCTCACGCTGCACAATTACTGGGCGGCCAGGGGATGTGTCATTCTGCAACCATATGACATGGAAGTCGGCGCCGGCACCTTCCATCCCGCGACCACACTGCGCTCCGTCGGTCCGAACCCGTGGAAGGCTGCCTATGTGCAGCCGTCGCGGCGTCCCAAGGATGGCCGGTTTGGTGAAAACCCCAACCGGCTGCAACATTATTACCAGTATCAGGTGATCCTGAAACCATCGCCGCCGGATTTGCAGGAGCTGTATCTGGGGTCGCTGTATGCCATCGGCATCGACCGTGACAACCACGACATTCGCTTCGTCGAAGATGACTGGGAGAGCCCGACCCTGGGTGCCTGGGGTCTTGGATGGGAAGTGTGGTGCGATGGCATGGAGGTTTCGCAGTTCACCTATTTCCAGCAGGTCGGCGGCATGGATTGCGATCCTGTTTCAGGTGAGCTGACATATGGCCTTGAGCGCCTCGCCATGTATGTCCAGGGCGTCGACAATGTCTATGATCTGAATTTCAATGGCGGCGACGGTGACGACCGCGTCAGTTATGGTGATGTGTTCCTGCAGGCCGAACAGGAATATTCCCGGCACAATTTTGACCACGCCAACACCGAGACCCTGCTGCAGCAGTTCCGGTTTGCCGAGGCTGAGTGCAAGGCACTGCTGGCGGCCGGCGACAAGGGCGGAAAGCATCTCATGGCGCTGCCGGCCTATGACCAGTGCATCAAGGCATCGCATGTCTTCAATCTGCTCGATGCCCGCGGCGTTATTTCGGTGACCGAGCGCCAGGCCTATATTCTGCGGGTCCGCGACCTGGCCAAGGGCTGTTGTGAGGCCTGGGCCAAGACCGCCGGCGGGAGCGCGCAACACAATGGCTGAACTCCTGTTAGAACTGTTCTCCGAAGAAATTCCGGCCCGCATGCAGGCGCGTGCTGCGGCTGACTTGCAGAAACTGGTCACCGGCGCACTGGTGGAGCAGGGCCTGACCTATGAAAGTGCCAAGGCGCATGTCACGCCGCGCCGGCTGGCGTTGTGTGTGGACGGGCTGGCCGTGCGCACCGCAGATGTCAAAGAGGACCGCAGGGGCCCGCGTATCGATGCACCGGAACAGGCGGTGCAGGGATTTCTCAAGTCGGCCGGTGTGACGCTCGATCAATGCGATGTTGAAGAGGACAAGAAGGGCAAGGGCGCCTTCTATGTGGTCCGTATCAACAAGCCCGGGCAGAAAACACCTGATGTCATAGCTGCCATTGTGCCGGATGTGGTGCGCAAGTTCCCGTGGCCTAAATCCATGCGCTGGGGAACAGGCAGCCTGCGCTGGGTCAGGCCGCTACAGTCCATTTTGTGCATGTTTGACGGTGAAGTGGTGCCATTTGATGTGGATGGTATCCGCTCGGGCAACACCACGCACGGCCATCGCTTCCTCAATCCGCAAGAAATTACGGTCACCGCGTTTGATGACTACGAACAGTCCCTGCGGTCTGCTCATGTCATGCTGGATGCCGACGAGCGCATGGAGGCCATTCGCAATGAGGCTGGTAATCTGGCATTCGCCAAGGGCCTCGAACTGATCGAGGACAAGGCGCTGCTGGGAGAAGTTGCGGGCCTTGTCGAATGGCCGGTCGTGCTGATGGGCGAGTTTCACAAAAGCTTCCTCGATGTGCCGGCCGAGGTGATCGTCACCTCGATCAGGAGTCATCAGAAGTGCTTTGCGCTTACCGACAAGTCGGGAAACCTCTCCAACAACTATCTGCTGGTGTCGAATCTCATCGCCAGGGATGGCGGCAAGAAGATCACCGAAGGTAATAACAAGGTGATCGCGGCACGACTGTCCGACGCCCGCTTCTTCTGGGAGCAGGACAAGAAGATCGCGCTGGAAGACCGCTTGCCGCAGCTTGAGAAGATCACCTTTCACGCCAGGCTGGGCACCCAGGCTGAACGGGTTGCCCGCATTGAAGCGCTGGCCGGTGAAATCGCCAGGACCATCGGGGCTGATGAGACCCAGGCCAGGCTGGCTGCAAGACTGGCCAAGACCGATCTGGTGACCGAGATGGTCGGCGAGTTTCCCGAGCTGCAGGGCCTGATGGGCTCATATTATGCCAAAGCCGAAGGTCTGGATAAGCAAGTCCAGATCGCCATCCGCGATCATTACAAACCGCAAGGCCCATCCGATGATGTGCCGTTCGGGAAGGTTGCCCAGGCCGTGGCGCTGGCCGACAAGATCGATACGCTGGTCGGCTTCTGGGCGATTGACGAGAAACCGACCGGCTCGAAGGATCCTTATGCGCTGCGCCGCGCTGCACTGGGCGTCATCCGCACAGTGCTTGAAGGCGAGCTTCGGCTGAACCTGCTTGCCCTGACTACTGCAGCTCTGAAGCCAATTGTTGACGTAATGCATAAGGATGCGGAAGGCGATGAAGGCGATGCGGTCGTCTCCGGCAAGGCAGACAGCGATACCGCAACTGACTTGCTCTCATTCTTCGCCGACCGTCTGAAGGTCTATTTGCGTGAAGGCGGCACTCGGCATGATCTCATAAATGCGGTGTTTGCGCTCGGCAATCAGGATGATTTGCTGATGATCGTCAGGCGCGTGGAAGCGCTGTCGGCCTTCCTGGAGACCGATGATGGCCAGAATCTTCTGGCAGGTGTCAAGCGGGCGTCCAACATCCTGAAGATCGAGGAAAAGAAGGATGGCCGCAGCTTCACCGGCGCACCGGAGACCAAGCTGTTGCTGCAGGGCGACGAAAAGGATCTGAACCGGGCGGTTTCCCAGTCGGAAGCGAATGCCAAACGGGCTGTCGAGGCAGAAGACTTCGTCTCAGCCATGGGCCACATCGCCAAGCTGCGTGGCCCGGTGGATCAGTTCTTCGACAAGGTGACGGTCAATGCGGACGACCCGACGTTCCGGGAAAACCGCCTGAAACTGCTCAACCGTATCCGCGAAGCAACGCTGGCTGTGGCCGATTTCTCGAAAATAGAGGGGTAGGGTTTATTGTGGAGTTCGAACCTGTCTCACCCGGGTTCTCTTTATGCCGCTCACGCAAGCAGCCTTCGGCTGCGCTCCTCGGGGGCGGGCCTGACCGGCCCGAGGCCCGTCGGGCCTAGTTGTTTTTTGGTGGTCGAACAGCTTTCTTCGCTTCGCTCAGGCCGTTCTTCGACCCTGAACAACCCTCCAACTGTTGTCATTTCCGCGAAAGCGGGAATCCATACTTAACGGCATACACCGCCCTGACTGGCATTGGATCCCCGTTTTCACGGGGATGACGACAATGATGAACTCCCCTCCGAGGCACGAATTGCCGAGGCAAGGCCGACCGGCCGCCGCACGAAGTGCGCCCCAGCGGAGCGCAGCCGCAGGCTGCTTGCGTGAGCGGAATAAGAAAAACCGTCCTCTGACCCCGAACAATCGTGGTGATGAACTCCTCCGAGGCACGAATTGCCGAGGCAAGGCCGACCGGCCGCCGCACGAAGTGCGCCCCAGCGGAGCGCAGCCGCAGGCTGCTTGCGTGAGCGATATAAATCAAAATCATATCATATGTTGATGTGGCAATGCTGCGACTTGAAAAACCTGTCTGATTGTGGCCTTAAACACCCCGCACGTCATCTCACAGTGCGGTTTCAGGACAGGGGCAAGCAAATGAGCACTTCTTCCGGCAAGATGGTTTATCAGTTCGGCGACGGTCAGGCTGACGGCACGGCGCAGGACAAGGAACTGCTGGGTGGCAAGGGAGCCAACCTTGCTGAAATGTGCCAGCTTGGCGTACCGGTTCCGCCCGGTTTCACTATCACCACCCAGGTCTGCACCGGATATTACACCAACAACAATGCCTATCCTGACGGACTGGAAGCTGATGTGGCCGCCGCCGTCAAATGGGTGGGAGAAAAAGTCGGCGCCGGCTTTGGCGACAAGGCCAATCCGCTGCTGGTATCGGTGCGCTCCGGCGCCCGGGTATCCATGCCCGGCATGATGGATACGGTGTTGAACCTGGGTCTCAATGACGAGACGGTTCGCGGACTAGCCGAACGCGCCGGTGACAAGCGCTTTGCCTATGACAGCTATCGCCGCTTCATCCAGATGTATTCCGATGTGGTGCTGGGCCTTGATCACGATGCCTTCGAGGACATGCTGGGTGAATTCAAGGACGAAAAGGGCCATGAGCTGGACACCGATGTCAGTGCTGACGAATGGGAAACCCTCATCGAACGGTTCAAGGAGCTGGTCGAAGAAGATTCCGGCGAGCCGTTTCCCCAGGACGTCAATGCGCAATTGTGGGGCGCTATTGGTGCCGTGATAAAATCTTGGCAGTCGGCGCGTGCGATCACCTATCGCAAGCTCAACGAAATTCCCGACGGCTGGGGAACGGCTGTCAACGTGCAGGCGATGGTGTTCGGCAATATGGGCGATACATCGGCTACCGGCGTGGCGTTCACGCGCAATCCGTCTACGGGTACCAGGGAACTCTATGGCGAGTTCCTGGTCAACGCGCAGGGTGAAGACGTGGTCGCCGGAATCCGTACGCCGCAAAACATCACCGAGGCAGCCCGCATTGAAGCCGGGATGAACGACCCGTCGCTGGAACACCTGATGCCTGAAACCTTCCAGGAACTGACCGGCATTTTTGACCGGCTGGAAACCCATTATCGCGACATGCAGGACCTGGAGTTCACCATTCAGGACGGCAAGCTGTGGATGCTGCAGACCCGGTCGGGCAAGCGCACGGCACAGGCAGCGCTCAAGATTGCCGTCGATATGGCTGAGGAAGGGCTGATCAGCAAATCTGAAGCCGTCGCACGTATCGATCCCGGATCACTGGACCAGTTGTTACACCCGACGCTGGACCCGAAGGCCGAGCGCGACATCATTGCATCCGGCCTGCCCGCATCTCCCGGTGCGGCCTGCGGCGAAGTGGTGTTCGACAGTGACGAGGCCGAACAGGCAAAGTCGCAGGGCCGCCGCGTTATCCTGGTGCGCATTGAAACCAGCCCGGAAGACATTCACGGCATGCATGCCGCAGAAGGCATCCTTACGACGCGTGGCGGTATGACCTCGCATGCCGCCGTAGTGGCACGTGGCATGGGCAAGCCGTGTGTGTCAGGTGCCGGTGCCATTCATGTCAACTATGACGAACAGAAATTCACCGTCATGGGACAGACCGTTCAGGCCGGCGATATTGTCACCATCGATGGTGCGTCCGGCCAGGTTATGCGCGGAGAGATTCCCACCATCAAGCCCGAGCTTTCCGGCGATTTTGGCCACATCATGAAGTGGGCGGATGACATTCGCCGGTTGGGTATTCGCGCCAATGCCGATACGCCGACCGATGCCCGCATGGCCCGCGAGTTTGGCGCCGAGGGCATTGGCCTGTGCCGTACCGAGCACATGTTCTTTGAAAATGAGCGCATTGCCGCGGTCCGTGAAATGATCGTTGCCGATACGGATACGCAGCGCCGTACTGCGCTTGCCAAACTGCTGCCCATGCAGCGCGCCGACTTTGTCGAGCTGTTTGAGATCATGGCAGGCCTGCCGGTGACAATTCGCCTGCTGGATCCGCCATTGCATGAATTTTTGCCACACGGCGAGGAGGAAATTCTCGAAGTTGCCAGCAATATGGATATTGATCCGGAAGTCCTGCGTGCCCGGGTCGCCGAACTGGACGAATTCAACCCGATGCTCGGCCATCGCGGATGCCGGCTGGCGGTTACCTATCCGGAAATTGCGGAAATGCAGGCGCGGGCGATTTTCGAGGCGGTGGTCGAGGCAACCGGCAAGACCGGCACGGCGCCGATCCCGGAAGTCATGATCCCGCTGATTGGCGGTCGTGCCGAATATGACCTGGTGGCGGCTAGCATTTCTGCCGTACATGCGGAAGTCGAGGCCGAGTCAGGCCAGAAAATCGAATTCTTGTGCGGCACAATGATTGAATTGCCCCGGGCCTGCCTGAAGGCCGATGACATTGCCGGAGCCGCCGAGTTTTTCTCGTTCGGCACAAACGATCTCACGCAAACGGCGTTTGGCATCAGCCGCGATGATTCGGCCCGTTTCATGAATGATTATGTGAACAAGGGCATTTGGGAGCGTGATCCGTTTGTGTCGATTGACGTGGACGGGGTTGGCGAGCTGGTGAAAATCGGGGTCGAACGCGGCCGTTCCGTGCGCCCTGACATCAAGCTCGGCATCTGCGGGGAACACGGTGGTGACCCGGCAAGTGTGCATTTCTGCCATGCAGCAGGCCTGGATTATGTGTCCTGTTCGCCGTTCCGGGTGCCCATCGCCCGCCTGGCCGCAGCGCAAGCTGCCATTGAGAACGCCGAAATCTGAGAATTGCGGTGTTAACAATACAGACCCAAAGCCTGTGTATGCTGCAGTTTTTAGGTACCGGTTAACTTGATTGCATGGTTAACCTATGATAAACGCTGAGAGGATATCCTTTGGGGATGGGTATCGACTAATTCTTACGGACCTTGCAGGGAAAGGCCCGCCTGTTTGAGTAACTACGACAGACATATGCGGATGCGTGCCCAGCACGACACCCGGTGGGATGATGCTGATCAATCTATTGGATTGTCGGATATCATGTCATATGCCTGTGCGGGCTTTGCATTTGTCGCTGCCGTCGCGGTCGCCAGCCACTACATGTCCAAGGCCACGGCTTCAAACAGCATCGTTGAAATCAACAGCCAGTACAGTGTTGCCTCGGGCACGTCGTCTGCGTCGGCCCACTGGCGTGATGTCGTCTCTCCCGCCACAACCATCGCCAGCAAGGGATCGTTGCTTGACGATTCCGTGGCTGAGGATTTTCGCGTGGTCCCGACCGACAACCGCGTCGTGGTGGCAAGTCTTGGCAAGTCTGACTTTGTCAGCGACGAGATCGAGCTGACGGTTCCGAATTCACAAGAGCAGGTCATAACACCGGCATCCTATCAGCCGCAGGGCCGCATACAGCTGGTGTCAATCCCTCCATCGCCGTCAATTTCGCAGCTTGAATCAGGCTTCCGTCTGGGTCGCGGCGAAAAACGCAAGGTTCTCGAGAAGCGTGAAGCGCGTCTTGCCGAGAAAAACTGCCTGGCGCGCGCCATATACTTCGAGGCTCGTTCCGAGCCGGAAGCAGGCCAGATTGCCGTGGCCAACGTCATTCTCAACCGGGTCAAGTCCAAGACTTATCCCGATACGATTTGCGGGGTAGTCTATGACGGAGCGCACCGCCTGAACTCCTGTCAGTTCTCTTTTGCCTGTGACGGCAAAAAGGATGCACCACGATCGGCAAAACAGTGGAACAAGGCGAAAAAGCTGGCGTCACGCGCATTGGCGGGGGACGCTTATGTGCGTGTCGTATCAACCGCAACTCATTATCATGCCGACTACGTGAACCCGAGCTGGTCAGGCAGCATGAAGCGGCTTATCAAGATCGGCCGGCATATTTTCTACAACGGCGTCTGATCCCCACTATCTCATCTACTGAAAATGTCCAGATACCTCGCATGATTTTGCGGGGTTTTGTTGTTTTGGGGCTGGACGGGACAGCGGTTCATCCCGCACATTCCGATCTGGTCGTCAGCATATTGATTTTTTGCAGAAGTAGGTTTCAGGAGGCGAAACATGGCTACATGGACGTGGATGAACGGTGACTGGCATGACACCCCGCCCATGGTGGCCAGCCCGATGACCCATGCCATGTGGCTGGGGTCGTGCGTATTTGACGGCGCTCGTGCCTTTGAAGGTACAGCCCCCGATCTTGACCAGCATTGCGACCGGGTCGTCGCATCTGCCAAAACCTTCGGCCTGAAACCGATGCATGATGCGCGTGAGATCGAGGCGCTGGCGCGAGAGGGCATTGCAAAGTTTGCCGGTGATGCTGAACTTTATATTCGGCCGATGTACTGGGCTGATGAAGGATTTGTGGATGTGGATCCTGACACGACACGGTTCGCGCTGTCGGTTTATGATGCGCCCATGCCGCCGGCCGCCGGGTTTTCGGTTACCTGCTCGCCGTTTCGCCGGCCATCGCTTGAATATGCGCCGACCGATGCCAAGGCCGCCTGCCATTATCCCAACTCAGCCCGCGCCATGCGTGAAGCCCGATCGCGCGGCTTCGACAATGCGGTGATGCTCGATCCATTGTCGAATGTATCCGAACTTGCCACGGCCAACATCTGGTACGCCAAGGACGGTGAGGTATTTACACCGGTCCCCAACGGCACCTTTCTGAACGGTATTACCCGGCAGCGCATGATCACCCTGTTGCGTGAAGACGGTGTTCAGGTGCATGAAGGCTCGCTCAGATGGCATGATTTCCAGACAGCCGATGAAGTGTTTTCAACCGGCAACTGGGCCAAGGTGTCACCCGTCATCAGGATTGAAGACCGTGACCTGCAACCCGGCCCGATGTATGGCCGGGCACGTGAA
>Ga0316189_10007132_pt1 | contig 10603 bp, 12 predicted proteins | sample LowCovwburrow_MG_FD_204930 | JGI IMG/M metagenome (GOLD analysis project Ga0316189, IMG submission 204930) | Coastal sediment microbial communities from Maine, United States - Lowes Cove worm burrow | ecosystem: Environmental > Aquatic > Marine > Coastal > Sediment | place: USA: Maine... | reverse complement strand
ATCGTTTCTATCTATTATTGCAGGAATTGCACCTTCGCCAACCAACCGTTGTAATATGCAGTGACCAATACTGCCTTCCTTTCCGGCGGCACCAGTAATTACGACCACTTTTCCCTTTAAGTTTAAATCCATTTCCTAGTTTTTTATTGTCCTTTTCACGAATGGGGTAATATTTTGCCAGCCTTTTTTCTATTTGTCAACTATAACTTAGGTAGCGAACTTTTGCGCTCCTCACCTTTCGACTTCACTCATGGTGAAATGAGTTATAAATTATAAAAAGCTATGGCATTTTTACCCATAATAAACTCTTGATCTTGAATACTTAACGTTGAGATGAATTCCGTGACGATTTTCTTAACTTGGCTATAGTTTCCTGCTACCAGGCATACAGGCCAATCGGAACCAAACATAATGCGTTCGCTGCCGAAAGCTTCCATGACCAAATGCATATAGGGATGTAGTTGTTCGGCCGTCCACGAATTGTAATCGGCCTCGGTAATCATCCCCGACAACTTGCAATAAACATTTTCTTGTTTTCCGATTTCTATCATCAATGCGGCCCAACCTTCGTAAAAACCATCTTTTATATAGGGTTTTGCAATATGGTCTATTATAAATTTTTGATGAGGAAACCTTTTTACGAATTCTAAAACAGACCCCAATTGATGTGGAAATACCAGAATGTCGTAGGTGTATTCATATTTTTCCAAATACGCAATGCCATTTAGAAAATCATCACGCAGTAGAAAGTTATGGTCTGCTTCGTCTTGTACCACATGGCGCCAGCCTTTGAGTTTTTGTTCGGAGTGATAGTGTTCCAAGACCGAATCGATATTCTTCGACCGTAAATCTACCCATCCTACTACTCCTTTAATAAACTTATTATCTTGGGCGAGCTTCAATAAAAAATCGGTTTCTGCTAAAGTTTGGTCGGCCTGTACTGCGACACAACCATCAACATTATTCTCATTGTAGACTTTCTCTAAATCAAAGGGCATAAAATCACGACGGATAACGGCCTTACTATCATCTATCCAAAAATGTTTTTCAGATTCGTAATGCCAAAAATGTTGATGGCTATCTATTACCATAGTTGTTCTTTTAAAGTGCCTGCGGGTTTAATAATTCTCTCAATGTTTTTATGACCCCAATTTCTTGTATTTGAAAAATATTCTTGGCAACGGCATCGGCCAAACCATTAATTTGGGTCATATCTTCTTTCCAAATGGAGGTGTTGCTCAAAACAGTTTTCACAAAGGTGTTTATGTCTATCTCTATGTTATCAACTTCTTTCCACTGAGCGGCAAAGAAATCAAGTACACCTTGGTCATCTTTTAACGTAATCTGTTCACCGTTAAATATACCTCTATAAAATAATAGTAGTGCCGACAAGCCGAAGACGATTCGTTTTGGAAGTATACCTTTATTGTGTTGATAATCTTTAAGGGTCGGCAGTAAACGAGCAACAAATTTAGATGTACTGTTCAGTGAAATGCTTATCAATTGATGCTTCAATAGCGGATTTCGGAAACGATCCAGAACATCAACAACAAATTTATTTTTTACATTATCGGGAAAATCTAATGTTTTTGATGCTTCTTCTAGCAACAACGACTCCACAAAACTACTCACCTCGGTATTGTCCATTGCTTCTTTTACAAAACGGATACCGGCCAAATACCCTACAGGAACCATTGCCGTATGTGCCCCGTTAAGTATACGAACTTTCATTTCACGATAGGGGCCAAGATCGTCTACGAATTCGACATTCAAATCGGTCTTTGCAAAAGGAAGTTCTTCCTGTACAATTTTATTTGCCTGAATTACCCAGCTATGATAGTATTCACCAGCTACTAGAAGCTGGTCCTCATAGCCTAACGCATTTTGTATTTCTTCGGCCCTTTCCGTTGGGTAGCCTGATACAATGCGGTCTACGAGAGTACTACAGAAATAGTTTGAATGGTTGACCCAATTTTTAAATCCATCATCCAATTGCCAATGATCGGCATAAAGCATAATCGCTTTTTTTAAGGCCTCTCCATTGTTTTCTATCAATTCGCAAGGTAGCAGTATGCATCCTTTAGAAGTATCTCCATTAAAATACTGGAAACGATGGTATAACCAAATTGTCAATTTTGCGGGGAATTCTTTAGGTGGACTGGCATCAAGGCTATCATCGACGTTGAATTTTATTCCGGCTTCCGTTGTATTGGAAACGATAAAACGCACATCGGGATTCTTCGCCAACTCCAAATAAGCTCCCCATTCTGTATAGGAGTTGATGATTTCTTGCACCGCAGTGACCAAAGTTTTCTCAGCAATTAACTGTCCGTTTTTAATACCATCTAGAACCACTGTAAAAAGTCCGTCCTGAGCCTTCAGTTTAGCATAATCTCCGCCGCTGGTCGGCTTTACGATAGCAATACTGCCGTTAAATTCAGTTTCTTGGTTCAATACATGTATCATCCAATCAAAAAAAGCACGGAGAAAGTTACCGCCCCCAAATTGCATGATTCTTATTGGGCGGGTTTTGGATATGTTTGTAGTTCTTCTGTTTAAAGTTTGCATAGCTGCGCTTCCTAATTATTTCAAAAAATGTTAATCGAACGTCTTTGCGAGGAGCTGGACTAGTATTATAAATTTATCTATAATTTTAGGAGCGACAACGCAATTTCACTTTTGAAACACAAATTCAATAGATTGCTTCGTCCCGTTCCAAACATTGCCCAAATTAAAATTTTTATCCGCTCCTCGCAATGACATATATATTCCCCTTTTAAACTAGAGGCTATAATGAGATTCCCCGTTTCCAAGGAATAAAATCTTCTTGCCCTAAGCGAACCGCCGCAGGAATCTCTTCTCCGCTCGCGACTTTTATGATATATTCCAGTAACTGCTCTCCTTTCGTTTCAATGGTGTCTTCCCCCGTAATAATGCTACCGGTGCTAAAATCGATAATATCTTTCATGCGCCGGCTCAGTGCATTGTTACTCGATATTTTTATGACCGGTGCAATGGGGTTTCCTGTAGGTGTTCCTAAACCGGTTGTAAAACAGATTACATTACAGCCTGATCCGGCCAAACCTGTCGTACTTTCTACATCATTACCGGGTGTACACAACAAATTCAATCCTTTTTTAGCAATAGATTCGGTATAATCGAGTACATCGGTTACTGGGCTTGTACCTCCTTTTTTTGCCGCGCCTGCTGATTTCATGGCGTCGGTAATCAGCCCATCTTTTATATTTCCTGGGGAAGGGTTATTTTCGAACCCCGAACCGACGGAAACCGCTTTGGCAGAATAGGCGCGCATTAGATGTGCAAATTTCTTCGCATTTTCTTCCGTATCGCAGCGATTTATGAGTTCTTGCTCTACACCGTTGAGTTCTGGAAATTCAGATAATACTGTAGTAGCGCCCAACGCTACCAATAAGTCAGAGGTATAACCCAAAGCCGGATTCGCTGAGATACCTGAAAAACCATCAGAGCCACCACATTCGAGACCAAGTACCAAATTGCTCAATGGTGCGGGTTCTCTTTTTGTTTTATTGGCTTCTATTAAACCCAGAAACGTCTTTTTTACGGCTTCCTCTATAAAGTGACGTTCACTTTTACTTGCCTGCTGCTCGAGAACATACAAAGGTTTTGAAAAATTTGAATCACGTTTTTTAATTGCCGCATCCAATAATTTGAACTGCGCATTTTGACAACCTAAACTTAGAATAGTTGCTCCAGCTACATTCGAATTGGTGATGTAGCCTGCCAATAAATTACATAGCGTTTCCGAATCTTGCCGAATACCGCCACAACCACCGTCATGGTTTAGGAACTTTATTCCATCTACGTTGGGAAAGGTTCGGTTCTGTTTGATTTCTTCTGGTGTTCGAATGATTTCGGAAGATAATAGTTCATCCGTCGATGCCCCTTTTTTATATTGGTTCACAAGAACTTCCGTATCCACCACGAAATCGGTAGTAGTGTGATAACCCAGTGATTTTAAAAGGGCCGATTTCAGAACATCTACATTACGATTTTCACAGAAAACCAATGGAATAACGAGCCAATGATTAGCAGTGCCAACTCTTCCGTCCGCTCTATGGTACCCATTAAAAGTTCCGTTTTTCCATTTTGCAACTTCCGGAGCTTCCCACGAGAGTTTTTCATTGCCTACTTTGTATTCAGAAGAAGCATGTACTACATTTTCGGTCGTGATGGGCTCACCTTGTGTGATTGGCTTTGTAGCCTTTCCGACCAATGCTCCGTACATAACGATTTCATCATTCGGCGCGATATCTGTAATAGTGAACTTGTGCTTGGCCTTTACATCTACGGTCAGGTTAAAATTCTTTCCGTTATGTACTATGTTGGTTCCTTTAGGCAACTCCGTGAGGGCGGCAAGAACATTGTCGTCAGGATGTATTTGCAAAAATTGTTTTGACATTTTTTTAGATGTTGGATTTAAGATTGGAGATTTCAGAACGACACATTAGGTCTATGGTCTAAAATCTACCCTCTATATTCAAAAATCGACAGTTGCTTTGATTACTCCGTTTGCCGGATCAAGCCAGCCATCAAAATTAGAAATCATATCGGTATAAGCGACATTATGAGTTATAAAGGAATCAATCGGAAATTTACCCTGTTCTAAAATTGAAATTACGTTTTCAAAATCTTCTAGGGTTGCATTGCGGCTGCATATAATAGTCGTTTCCTTAGCATGTATTTTTGGATGTGTGAAAACAAGTTCTCCCTTTGATAATCCTACTAAAATATATCGCCCACCGTGTGACATATAATCCGTTCCTGATTCCAATGCACCTTTGTGACCTGTAGCATCGAATACGGCTGTTGACAAATCGCCACCGGTTATTTCAGAAACTTTTTCTACAGCGTCTTTTCCTCCTAAAACTACATGGTCGACCCCAATGTCATTTTTTGCATAATTTAATCGTTGCTGGTTCATATCGATTGCGATTACCTTCGCTCCGGCAATCTGCGCCAACTTCATAATTCCGATTCCGATTGGGCCACAACCGACTACTACAATCGTTTCACCGGTTTTTACATTAGAACGGCGAATGGCATGTGCACCGATTGCCAAGGGTTCAACAATCGCCATTTGGTCGTCGGTCAGTTGTTTTGCGGGTATTAGTAAATTTACCGGAACGACTATGCGTTCCTGCATGCCACCGTCGGTATGAACACCCAAAACCTTGATATTAGTACAGCAATTGGTCTTCCCATTTCTACAGGCAATACAACTACCGCAACTCACATAGGGCATAACCACTACGTTATCACCCGCTTTTATTCCTTGTGGGTTTTCATCAATTTCAACTACTTCGGTTGCCAATTCGTGCCCTAGAATTCTTGGATACGTAAAAAAAGCTTGATTACCGGCGTAAGCATGCAAATCTGTACCGCAGATACCAACCTTTTTAACTCTTAAGGTAGCTTCACCTTTATTTCTTAACGGTTCCCCCTTTTCTTTGAGTAGAAACTCACCGGGTTTTTCACATACTATATATTTCATTTGCCAATCTAAAGTTTAAATCTAAAAAGAGCGTACCAACGGGCACGCTCCTAAATTAAAAAAAACTAACTCAATGCAACTATTTTTACCTGTCTATAACGTAATCTCAAATACATGTGCAAAATCTCCGACTTTCTTTCCCATTTCGGTAATTGAAAGGCCATCGTCAGTTACTTCAAAGTTAATTTTGGCGTCACTTCCCAAAAGGCGTACGCCTTTAATCTCCAAATCTTTACCATATTCACTTGCTTTTCCTAATGATTTGATATTGATTTTTCCATTTGATGGCCAATCGAGCATAATGGCATATAACTTGTCTCCCTTATGTTTAAAACGAATATCTTGAGCCGTAAACTCACTCTTTACATCGTGTTCGGACATATAACCACCCTTTTGTTCGTTAGGGCCCTCGCCAAAAGTGTTCCAATAATCAGTGCCATAAATGGCCTCACCATTCATCTCTAGCCAACTTCCAATTTTTAATAAAGTTTCCTTTTGATCTTCTGGAATTGTTCCATCAGGTTTTGGTCCGACATTCAGTAAAAGGTTACCGTTTTTTGAAACGATATCTACTAATTCCTAAACAAGCGAGTTGGGTGTTTTAGTCTCTTCATTGGTTACATAGCCCCAAGAGTTTTTTCCTATTGAGGTGTCAGTTTGCCAAGGCAATTTTCTGATACCGGGCAACTTCCCGCGCTCAAGGTCATAAATCACGGTACCTTCGGGGAAGGCTTCATGAAATAAGTTTTTGTCGTTGATAACAACTTCTTTTCCCCACTCTAGACCCTTATTATAGTAGGAGGCCGCTATCTTAGGCCTGTATTCTTCAAAGTCGGGAATATCCAAATAGAAATCGAACCAAAGAACCTCTGGTTTGTAATTATCGATAAGGTCTGTAGTTCGTGCCCATCACAATTCTTTGAACTCTTTCGATACCGGTTCCGTGAGGTCCTTCCCTTTTTTTGAGTAGAGGTCGGCAAACTCTGGTTCGACGGTGTCAAAATAATCTTTTTTATTATAAAAAGACCAATTAAAGGCGTAGTGAGAACAGGCGCCCATTACCAGCCCTTGCTTTCGGCTACTTTAAAAAGTTCACCTAGAATATCACGTTTTGGACCCATGTTGTATGAATTCCATTTAGAGGTGTTCGATTTGTACATCGCAAAGCCATCATGATGATCCGCCACGGGAATAGCATATTTTGCCCCATCCTTTTTCAATAAACTTATCCATTCAACAGGATTGAATTTTTCGGCCTTGAACATTGGTATGAAATCTTTGTAACCAAATTCTTTCGGGTCACCATATTTTTTCTTGTGGTGAAGATACATGTCGGTTGGCCCATCTCCAAGGTTCTTAAGTTGGGCTGAGAAGTTGGCCATATCCATGTACATTTGTCTTGGGTACCATTCAGAACCAAAGGCCGGAACCGCATACACCCCTCAATGAATAAAAATACCGAACTGCTTGTCATTGAACCACTCGAGGTCTTTGTAGTTTTTCTTGATAGATTCCCAATTGGGTTCAAAAACCGGAATTGAATCTTTAGCAGATGCCACAGAATTTTTATTGTCGGTTTTCGAACCACAAGCTACCAGTAGTGCGCTTGTAATTACTAAAATTAAAAATTGTCTGATTGAACTCATTTATTGAGGTATTGGTTAGTGGAGACTTTATGAAAATAATCACCCAACCAAAATTGAAGTTTTTATGACAAATAAAAAATAGGATTTGTTCAAATAAGTGCCACAAATGGTTATTTGAACATAACCATTTGGATTTTTAGCCATCTTTAGCTGATTTCGAACAATATTAAGAGTATTGAAATCCTTTATATTTCTTTTGATAGACCAGCGGAGAACAGCCCATGAATTTTTTGAACTGTCTGTAAAAGAAAGGTAGACTTTCATAACCGCACTCGAAAGCGATTTCTGAAACTTGTTTGTTCGACTCTATTAATAGTTTACAGGCGAGCTTGACTTTGTATTAGTGGAGAAATGTAAAAAATGATTTATTGAAAGACTTTTTAAAAAACCTACAGAATGTTTCCTCTGTCATCGCCGTTAAGGAGGAAACATCTTTTAACGTAATATGGCCCCGATAATTTTTGGCTACATAATCTTGAATGCAGTCGATGTTCTTGCTGGTTTTTTGGTTTAATTTAGGTGAAAAGTTATCTGCGGAAAGAAGTTTGTAATCTTTTGAAGCTGCAAGAGAATTTAGAATTGTCAACAAAGAGATGAGCTTCTCAAAAGGTGGTAATTCTGGCATTTTATTCAATAGCAACACTACTTTTTCATTGCTCTTGCTGTCAAATTTAATTCCCCGTGTACTAGATAAGAGTACTTTTTTTATGGGAAGAAATTCACTTGTATCGAGCCAACCATCACCCAATAAATCATTTTTCCATTGTACAACGACCGATTCGGCCTGTTCGCTCTGTGTCTCTAAATTTTTCCAGCAATGTGGAAGATTACTTCCAAGAAGTACAAGGTCCCCTTTTTCAAATTCCATTACATTATCACCTACAAACCTCATTCCATTGCTTTTCACGATATAGATAAGTTCATATTCAGGATGAAAATGCCAAGGAGCGTCGAATCGTTCACCTTTGTATCGAAATACTTTGAAAGAGCCGTGGGGCGGACTTGTAATTTTTTCTAGTTGGGCTTTCATGCTAAAAGATGTATAATTTTATTGTAAATAAGCTAGATTAGATGGTAAATTAAACAAAAATAGGGTGTTAATCTGCAAATTTTGTTTAATGTGATTATTTTAGAAAGTGGTAGTTTTAGGCTGCATTTGATTTAAGCCATAAGTGATTCATTACCATAAACGTCATTTCAACTTTCATGTAATGTTAATTCAATAACCTTAATTATAGTATGATAGAATCAAGAAAGTGCCAGGCAGCAATTGCCAACGGTGGGGGAGGTTTCGAAATCGATACTGTAATAGTTAATGCACCCCAAGAGGACGAAGTGCTTGTAAAAATGAAAGCGGCTGGTCTATGCCATACAGACTATGATTCTTTGCGATGGGGCAAGCCTATTATAATGGGTCACGAAGGAGCTGGAATTGTAGAAGCCATAGGTTCTGCGGTTACAAATCTTACTGTGGGCGACGAAGTTATTTTGAATTGGGCGACACCTTGCAGGCATTGTTTTCAGTGTAAATTAGGTAATGAGCATATCTGTGAGAATAACTCCCCAGTGGTTGCTGGTTCAAATGGCTACACTGAGGGACATGCACATTTAGAAGGTACCATTTGGAAGGGCAACCCCATAGAACGTTCTTTTAATATCGGTACGTTATCAGAATACTCTTTGGTAAAAGTATCAGCCGTTGTCAAGAAATCCAATAGGAAAATGCCTTTTAGTTCGGCAAGCATTATTAGCTGCGGAATAATGACAGGTGTAGGGTCGGTAGTCAATTCTGCCCAAGTTAAGCAAGGCTCTTCTGTGGTTGTGCTTGGTACAGGCGGGGTTGGTTTGAGCGTTATTCAAGGAGCAAAAATCTCTAAAGCTTCAAAAATTATTGCTATAGATATTAATGAAGAGCGTTTGCAATTGGCCAAGAAATTTGGTGCTACACATTTGATACGTGCAGATAAAAACGACCAAGGACTATTGGAAGCCGCAAAAAAAGTGAAGCTATTGACCGAAAATCGAGGAGCGGACTATGCCTTTGAATGTACAGCAGTTCCCGAACTTGGCGCAGCCCCTTTAGCAATGATACGAAATGCAGGAACTGCCGTGCAGGTCAGCGGAATCGAGGAAGAAATTACTATTGATATGAATCTTTTTGAGTGGGACAAAGTTTACATCAATCCACTCTATGGAGGATGTAACCCCGCTCGTGATTTTCCAATAATGGAATCGTACTATGAGTCTGGCGAGCTGCTACTTGATGAAATGGTCACCAAAACTTACGTGCTTGTAGAACTACAACAGGCTTTTGATGATATGTTAGCTGGGAGGAATGCTAAAGGTGTGATTGTTTTTGATTAAACTGCATCATGTTTAGAACCACAGAAATATCTGATCCGAAATTTGAGCGCGAAAACCTTCGCTTTATTACAGTAAAAACACCTAACTTAAAAGGTAGGGGTGATATCTGTGTTTTTGTTCCGCCTATAGCAAACCTTGAAGACGTACCCCTTGTTATTTTACTTCACGGTGTATATGGCAGTGCATGGGTTTGGTCTCAAAAAGCTGGGGCCCACCTGACCGCTTTGGAGATGATTGAAAATGGAGAAATTCCCCCAATGGTCATTGCCATGCCTTCGGATGGACTTTGGGGAGACGGCTCGGCCTATCTGCCGCACAATGGATTTAATTTTGAGAAATGGATTGTTGAAGATGTGCCCACTGCTATTATGGAGAATATCGGGGCAGTAAGCGAAAAATCAGATTTGTTCATAGCTGGCCTATCAATGGGTGGTTTTGGTGCTTTACGTCTAGGAATAAAGTACCCTGAACGTTTCAAGGCATTATCCGCACATTCTGCAATTACTGATTTAGAGCAAATGCAGCTTTTCGTTGAGGAAGATTTGAAAAACTACTATCAGAAGGACAAAAATGAAAATTCTGTTTTTGATCTTATACAAATTCGTGAAGGTCATATTCCAAGCATGCGCTTCGATTGCGGAACCGAAGATCAACTAATATCCCATAACCGGCAATTGCACAAACGACTTGCAAAAGCAAATATAGATCATGTGTATGAAGAGTTTCCCGGAGGACATGAATGGTCGTATTGGCAAGAACACATTAAGAAATCACTTCGATTTTTTGCTGAAAACAATTAACATTACACCCTATTTAAGGTGTTTGAACACTAAAATATTTATAAAAGGTCAAAATAGGCAATTAAAAGACAATATTATGTACAAGAGTAATATCGCCTAGAATTATCTTTACAGTGTAAACTAAAACAAAATAAAAAATGGCAGCAGTACACGACTTAGCAGAAAAGCATGAATTGGTCTCCGATATTTTTAAATGGCCGAAATCTAAAGAAGAGTGGGATCAATACCGATTGAGCGAAGTTCAGGTAAACCATTTTCAT
>Ga0316189_10007131_pt1 | contig 10604 bp, 11 predicted proteins | sample LowCovwburrow_MG_FD_204930 | JGI IMG/M metagenome (GOLD analysis project Ga0316189, IMG submission 204930) | Coastal sediment microbial communities from Maine, United States - Lowes Cove worm burrow | ecosystem: Environmental > Aquatic > Marine > Coastal > Sediment | place: USA: Maine... | reverse complement strand
TTCGTCGATCTCGAGGGTGATGGAGATCGCGACCTGTTCATCGGGCGCCGGGGGACCAACCGGGTGTTTCGCAATCGTCGGATCCCCGACGGCGAGCCGGGCTTCGAGGACGTGACCGAGGCGCTGGGGCTGGGCGTCGAGAACCAGCGCACAATGGGCGTGGCCTTCGGCGACTACGACGGGGATGACGACCTCGACCTGTACGTCGTCAACCACGCATTTTGCTTTCCCCAGAACGGATCCGAGGTCCGGGCCCACGATCACCTGTATCGCAACGACGATGGCGTCTTCGTCGACCGCACCCACGAGATGCCGGCGACGATCCTCGACCGGGTGGGCTTCTCGGCCGCGTGGGTCGATCTCGAGCGCGACGGCGATCCTGATCTGGTGGTCATCAACGATGACGTTGGGGGCGACATCGGCGATCCCAATGCGGTGTGGCGCAACGACGGCCCGGGGGAGGGGCCCGGCGCGTGGACCTTCACCGAGGTGGGGGAGCCCAGCGGCGTGGCTCTCCCGCGCATCAACGGCATGGGCCTGGCTCTCGGCGACGTGAACCGCGATGGCTTCGTCGACATGGCGTTCAGCAACATCGGCGAGAACTACCTGTTGCTCAACGCGGGGGACGGTACGTTCATCGACGCGAGCGTGGAGGCCGGGGTCGATCGCGGTTGGCTGCCCTGGGATCGGATCTCGATCACCTGGGCCGCGCATCTGTTCGATCACGACAACGACGGAGATCTCGATCTCTACTACAGCGGCGGACGGATCAAGGGCATGTCGCCCATTCCCGATGCGTTCTACGACAACGCGGGGGACGGGACCTTCGTCGACCGGACCTGGTCCGCGGGCCTGACCGATCCCGGACATGGCAAGGGCTCGGTGCTGGTCGACCTCGACCGCGATGGCGCTTGGGACATCACCAGCGCCGCGTGGGGGGAGCCGCTGCGGGTGCTCCACAACCGCATGCCGCAGCAGGACGCGGTCGCCAATCACTGGCTCGACGTGGAGCTACAGGGGCGCGGCGGCAACCGGGAGGCGATCGGCGCCATCGTGGAGCTGAGCGCTCCGGGCGGCGTACAGACCTGCTTCCACTCCGGTCGTCCGTCGCTGAGCGGTGGCGGTGAGAGCACCTGTCACTTCGGGCTCGGTCCGGATGCGACGATCACGTCGCTGCACATCGTGTGGCCGGACGGCTCGAGCTCCGAGCCCGAGCCACCGGTGGTGGATCAGCGGGTGCGCGTCGTGCAGCCGAGCGGCTGAGACGCGCCGGCGGTGATTCCGCCACGGCGCCATGCCATGCTCCGCCCGAGCATGGCCCGCCTCGATGTCACCAATCACGATCGCGATGCCGCGGGTCTGACCTACGTCTACCCGGTGGTCTCCCGCCGCGCGGGCGGGGTGTCGGTGGGGATCAACCTCAACCCCAACAACGCCTGCAACTGGCGCTGTGTGTACTGCCAGGTGCCCGACCTCGTGCGCGGGGCCGCGCCGGTCATCGACGAGTCGATGCTCGAGTCGGAGCTGCGGGGCTTTCTGGCTCAGGTTCAGGACGAGGGGTGGATGGAGCGCAACGTGGAGCAGCCGTACCGACGACTGGTCGACGTGGCGTTCTCGGGCAACGGCGAGCCGACCACCTCGAGCCAGCTGTCGTCGATCGTGACGCGGGTGCTCGGAGTGCTGGAGGACAAGGGACTGTCGGGGCTGAACAAGGTCCTCATCAGCAATGGCTCGTTGATGCATCGCGAGGGCGTGCTCGAGGCGGTCCGGCACCTGGGGCGAGCGGGCGGTGAGGTCTGGTTCAAGCTCGACAGCGCGACCGCGGCGGGGCGCAAGGCCATCAACGACTCGGCCTCGTCTCCGGAGGCGGCGCGGGAGAATCTGCGTCGGTGTGCGAAGGCATGCCGGACCCGCATCCAGACCTGCGCCGTGGCCATCGACGATGCGCCGCCCTCCGAGGACGAGCTGCGGGCCTACCTCGAGCTGCTGTCGCAGGAGCTGGCCGCGGGCACGCCCATCGCCGGGGTGCTGCTCTACGGCATGGCTCGGCCCTCGCTGCAGCCGGGTGCGCAGCGGCTGCAGCGACTGCCCGAGGCGTGGTTGCAGGGCTTTGGCGCTCGCATCCGCGAGCTCGGGCTCGACGTGCTCGTGCGGTCGTGAGCCGCGGGCCGCCGAGCCTGCGGCTCAGGCCGGCCGCTCGAATGCGCGGCGCTCTGCCTCGACCGAGTCCCGGTATGCACAGCCCTCGATGTGATCGTTGACCAAGCCCATCGCCTGCATGAATGCGTAGACGGTGGTCGGCCCCACGAAGCTCCAGCCGCGAGTCCGTAGGTCCTTGCTGAGCGCAGCCGATTCCTCGGTCTTGGTCAGCTTCATCATCGCCGCATGGGTCATGCGCCGCGGTCGAGCCTTCGCCGTCGGCTCGAAGCCCCAGAAGTATGCGGCCAGCGACCCTCGCTCCTCGACCAGATCGCAGGCTCGCTTGGCGTTGTTGATGGTGGACTCGATCTTCCCCCGATGGCGCACGATCCCCGCATCACCGAGCAGGCGATCCACGCTGCGCCGGTTGAAGCGAGCCACCCGGACGAAGTCGAAGCCCGCGAACGCCTTCCGAAAATTCTCGCGCTTGCGAAGGATCGTCAGCCAGCTCAGCCCGGACTGAAACCCCTCGAGGCAGATCTTCTCGAACAGCCTATGGTCGTCGGCCATCGGCAGCCCCCACTCGTGATCGTGGTAGTGCCGATAGTCCTCGCGTGTTCCGGGCCACCAGCAGCGCACCACGTCGTCGTCCCCCCGCATGAGCCCCTTGGCCAGTCGCTTGCCGGTCACGGCGGGGACGATATCGCTCGATAGCACCCGCTTCCATGCGCGATTCGTTGTGGTCCAAGGGGGGTGCACAACGGCGGCGAGTTGAGCGATGATGGGTGCTCGGTCCCGCCATGTCTCGCTTGAGCCCTTGTCCTTCGTGCCACTCCCACGTTCTCGTATCGGAGCGGCGTTGTCCTCACTGTGGCGCCGAACTGCGCACGATGCTGGCGCCGCGAGCCGCGAGCGCGGTGCTGCTCGGTCTGGCCCTGGCCGGGTGTCCGAGCGACGACACCGGTGACACGGGCGGGGGCAGTCAGACCGGCAACACGGCCGGCACGGTGACCGGCTCGACCGGGATGGCGACGACGACCGACGCGTCCATCAGTGGGAGTGGGGGTGTGGAGTACGGCGTGCTCGACACGGGGTTCGACGATGAGAGCGAGACCTCGGACACCGACGGGACCAGCAGCGGCGGCGCTACGACGGCGGCCACGACGGCGGCCACGACGGCAGCCACGTCCGATGGCTCGACCGGGTCGGGCACCGACGGCGCGACCGGCAGCACGTCGGTGGGCGAGCCGGAGTACGGCGTTCCCGAGTAGTCCGTGGGGTCGCTCCATGAGCGTGGTAGAGTGATTTCCTCGCTTGACCATGGCTCGCTTGACCCCCTGTCCTCGCTGCGAATCCCACGTGATGGTGGGTGAGCAATCGTGTCCGCACTGCGGCGTCTCCTTGCGCTCCGTTACGGCTCCTCGCGTGCCGATGGTGCTGGTCGGCTTGGCGCTGGCCGGCTGCCCTCAAGCGGAGGCGCTGTACGGGGTGGTCGACACGGGCGAGCCACCGGTGACCTCGGACGGGACCGAGACCGACGGAGAGACGGAAGGGGAGACTGAGGCCAGCGGCTCGGGAGGGACCATGGGCTCGGACAGCGGCTCGAGCACGGGCATGGCCGACGACGGGACCACGGCGGGCTCCGATGGGGCGACCGGCACGGGCACCGAGGGGAGCACGTCGTTGGGTGAGCCGGAGTACGGCGTTCCCGAGACGACGACGGGCTGAGCGCTCGCGCGATCGCTCCGCAGGGTCGTTTGGGGGATACTACGGGCGATGCCTCGCCTGACCCCATGTCCCTCGTGTCAGTCCCACATCATCGTCGGCGAGCGGCAGTGCCCGCACTGTGGGATCTCGCTGGGGACGACGGTCGCGCGAGCATCGGCGGTCTTGATGGGGCTGGCCCTCGTCGGTTGTCCGGACATCGGCCCGGATCCGGAGCCCGAGTATGGGGTGCCCAATACCGCGACTGCGACCGCTACCGCGACCGCAGGCGAGACCGAGATGGCCACCGACGACGCCGGCTCCGAGACGGGAATGGGCGGCACGGGGACCGATAGCGCCACCACCAGCGGGAGCGACTCGGCCGGCGAAGCCGAGTACGGGGTGCTCGAGACCACGCCCGATGACGAGCTCGAGCAGAAGTAGTTCGGAGGCGAGTCGCAGGGCTCGTCCGGGGCGGCTAGTCGGCGCTTTTCCGTTCGAGGCCACGCGCTAGACGATCGGTGGGATCGATGGCCTCCTCGAGCTCCGCTCGCGGGGAGGTCCCGAGGCCCGAGGGTGGCTCAGTCGGGTGGCGCTCGATGGATGGCCGTCGCGGGTCGGACCCCGAGCCGTGGGCGCTGGCGACCTCCGCGAGCGCGAAGACCCCCAGGAGTCCGGCGGCCACGGCCCACACGTGAAGTCGTCGAGAGGGCCGGCGCGTGAGTGCGTCCAGAAGGGTGTCCATGCTAGGCCAGCGCTCGCTAGGCTCGGGCGCGAGGCCTCGGATGATCGCGTTCACGATGAAGCGAGGCGTCGGCACGTCGGTGGGCCACGCGGGGGGACCGGCGAGCTTCTTGGCGGCCAGCTCCGCCCATTCCCCTTCGAATGGGGCTCGGCCGGTCAGCGACTCCCACAGCGCTACGCAGAACGCATACTGGTCGGTGGCGGGGCCCAGGGGCTCGGCCAGGTGCTGCTCGGGGGCCATGTAGCGTGGCGTGCCGATCACCGGGGGATTGTTGGCGGGCCTGACGGGCTTGCGTGATCTCGGCTCGCTTCCGTCACTCGAGCCATTGGTGCACACGAACGTGGCCAGGCCGAAATCGGTGACCTTGGCCATGCCCTGGTCGGGGATCAGCACGTTGCTGGGCTTGAAGTCCCGGTGCAGCAAGCCCCCGGCATGTGCGGCCGCCAGCCCCTGGCCGGCCTCGACGAAGCGAGGGACGATGGCCGCCCACCGTCGTTCACGCCGCACCCACTCCCGGAGGGTCTGGCCGCATACGAGCTCCATCACCAGCATCACCCCCGATCGGGAGTCCTCCACGTCGTACACGCCCACGACGTTGGGATGCGAGAGCCTGGCCATCGCGCGTGCCTCGTAGAGCAGGCCGGACTGGTTCTTCGTCCCGAGCAGATCGGTGCGCACCTGCTTGATTGCGACGTGACGCTCGAGCCGGGCATCGTAGGCGCGCAGCACTCGGCCCATGCCGCCCCGGCCAATGGTCTCGAGGAGCATATAGCGATCAGGCAGCGGGCCGAGGGGAGCATGCGACTCCGAGGTGAGGCGATGCGATTGCGCTGGGCGGGTCTCGAGTTCGAAGACGTCCGACACGTCGCTGATCTCGTGGACTGGCTCGATCCCCATCTCGACTCCGCGCCGTCGGCTTCCCGCGGCATGACTCGATCGGAGTCGAGTCATGACGGAACTCCTTGGCCTTCAGATCAGAGTGTCACCTTGCCTACGAAATCGGCTCAAGCAACGGATGAAAAAACACCGCGGGTCTTGCGCTGTCTCGGCGAGCGCCGCGCTCGTCGCTTTGTCCTGGGGGCCTCGTGCGGTCATTGACGGCGACGATGTTGGTCGGCCACCCTGACGATCGTGCTGGGGTGGGCGCTGCTGACGATGCTCGCGGTGACACCCGATCACTGGCTACAGCTAGAGCGGTGTACGGGGCTCGACGAGCGCGCATTGCGGGAGCTGATCGGGCTCGAGCTGGCCACGCCGATCGGGCGTCGTACGGTGACGGTTCGCTGCGAGCCGGATGCCTTCCGGGTGACCGTCCATGCCGAGCAACGCGACCATGTGCGCCAGGTGCTTCGCACCGCAGCGATGGGAGACGTACCCGAGCGCTACCTCGCGGTGGAGATCGCCGAGCTGGTGGAGACCTCGGAGTACCCGCCGACAGCCGCGCTCGATGACGCCGCGCCCGATGACGCCAGCAGCCCCCCAGAGCCGGCGGCGGAACACCGTGCGGAGCCCTTTGGACGCTGGGGCTGGCTCATGGCAGGGGGACGGTTCGAGCTCGGTGGTCGACCCGCCGCGCCGGCGGGAGGGGCCGGCTTCGTCGTGGGGGGACGGCTATGGCGTCGGCTCAGCGTGCAGGCCGAGCTGCTGGGTCTCGGAGGCGCACGCCGGGTGGAGCCCGATGGAGTACGCCTGGGATTCGTGGGGGGAGCCGGCGCGGCACTGGCTACGTTCGACGCCGGCCCTGCGATGCTCCACGTTGGCGCAGGAGCGCGCGTCGGTGAAGTGTGGATGCGCGGTGTCTCCGGGCAAGGGGACGTGACGGGGCTCGGCCACCGTGGCACGACCTGGGCGCCCTTCCTCTCGGCGGGGGTGCTAGGGGCGGTTGGGCGGCGTGGCGTCATGGCCGCTCATCTGGACGCAGGCTGGACCGTACGCCCGGTTCGGGGGTTTTCGGGGACCAACGTCGTGTTCACCTCGGGGGGCCCTTGGCTCGGCGTGAGTTTGAGCGGGGGTATCAGACTGGGGCGGTGAGCCATTCTTGCCCCTCGGGGGCAACCCAACCTGCGAGAGGACGAACCCAACGGGGACGAGCAGCCAAGCCCGGCGCCGCACGACGCTGCGGATCATCGAGGATGCACCGGCCGACGACGTCGATCGCGTGCCCTCGCTGGAGGAGGTGTACCGCCGTCACTCCCGGCTGGTGGCCACCATTGCCCTGCGCTTGCTCGGAAAGCCCGACGAGGTCGATGACATCGTGCACGATACGTTCCTACAGGTGCGCCGAGCATTGCCCGGCTTGCGCGACTCCCGAGCACTCGAGGGCTGGCTGAGCACGATCACGGTTCGGGTCACTCGTCGGGCCCTGCACCGTGCCCGGTTTCGGCGCATGGTCGGGCTCGGAGCGATCGATGCTGACGAGGTCTCCCGCTCTCCCCTGTCGGCGGACGACTACGACTATGTGCACGGCGCCTACGCGCGCCTCGCCACGCTGCGCACCGAGGAGCGCATCGCGTGGGTCCTGCGGCGGGTCCACGGCGCCCAGCTCGACGCGGTCGCCGAGATGTGTGGCTGCTCGCTCGCGACGGCCAAGCGCCGCATCGCTGCGGCCGATCTCACATTAAAGGAGTTCGATCGATGACCCCCGATCCCGATCGCCTGCGCACGCTGCTCGCTCCGGACTGGACCGCGGAGCGAGAGGACGCGGTCCTCCGGCGCCTGCAGCAATCCGAGCGCACCTCCCGGTCGCGCTGGTGGATCATGACGTCCGCGGGAATGGCCATGGCAGCTGCGGTCGTGGTGGCGCTGCTGGTGGGGCCCCAAGAGTCCGCCCCGCGGGTGACTCCTCCGGCGATCGGTCCGCTCGCCGAGGCTATGCCGCAGCCCGCGTTACCCCCCCAGACCCCTCCATCGGCCGTGACGCCCCCGGCACCGGCTCCTCCGCCCGCGGCGTCGCCCAGCGTGGTCCCCCTCCAGTTTCGGGATGGCAGTGCGGTCGTCCCGGACGATGTCGACAGCGAGCTGGTCATCGCCGAGGCGAGCACGACCATGACCCGGGTCGAGCTTCGCCGGGGAGGTGCTCGCTTCGACGTGACGCCGAATCCGGAGCGGCGATTTCGAGTGGAGGCGGGGCTGGTGACCGTCGACGTCCTGGGGACCGAGTTTCACTGCCGGCGTGAGGGTGATGGCGTCGTCGTCGAGGTGATCCGTGGTCAGGTCTCGGTGTCGTGGCCGGAGGACTCGCGGATCCTCGAGCGGGGCGATTCCGGACTCTTCCCTCCGCCCCCGAGCGAGTCGTCACCGGAGGATCGGCCACTCGTGTCCAGCGCCGCGCCTCGCTGGCGCCGGCTGGCGCGCAAGGGAGAGTCCGTCGCGGCCTATGAGGCCCTCGAGCAGGGACAGAAGGTCGCCAACCGGGCCGAAGAGCTCATGCTCGCCGCAGACGTCGCTCGCAAGGCGGGGCATCCCGCGGCCGCGCTACCCTATCTGCAGCGAGTCATCGATGATCATCCGAAGAACTCCCGAGCGCCGCTGGCTGCGTTCACGATGGGGCGTATCGAGCAGGGGCGCCGCAACTACCGAGCGGCGGCGGAGCACTTTGCGAAGGTTCGAGAGATGAAGGGCAGCTCGCTCATCGAGCACGCGCTCGCACGTGAAGTCGAGGCGTGGTCGGCTGCCGGCGACAAGGCCCGCGCACGTCGGCACGCCAAGGACTACCTGGACCACTATCCCGACGGCCCCCGGGCGCCAAAGGTTCGCCGGGCTCTTGCCGCCGCGGGGGGCTGAGGCCATGGGGTGGACTCGGCTGGCGGTGGCGTCGGTCCTCGCTCTGGTCGGCGCGTGTGGGCCTGTCGACGGCCAGATCTTCGTCGAGCAGACGACCGGAGTCATGCAGACGAGCACGGACGATGCCGACGCCGGTCCTGCCGATGCCGAGTCGTCGGACGGCTCGATGGAGGTTCCTCCCACCCGCTGTGCCAGTGCGGGAACCCTGAGCTTCGCGGGCAACGATCCCCGCTTCGAACACGATTGCGGTGAGTCGTGCGACAGCGACTGGTGCGGGTGCGATCCCTGTCGCGCCGTGGCCGGCCCACTCGGTCGCCTGCGTGAGGGGAGCCATCGGCTCTACATCGAGGCCGGAGTCAGCTCGAGTGTCGACTACCGGGTCACCGTTCGGCTCGAGTCGGGTGAGATACTCGTCGAGCGCGAGATGAGTCGAGACGGGCTCTTCACCGAAGAGCTGGATTTCGTCGTAGAGCCCGGCTGCCCCCTCGTAGAATTCGAATGGGTGCAGCACACCGTGGGGTGCAGCCGAGTCTATGACCTATGGGTCGAGCCGCAGTGAACTCGTCGCGGCATCACTCCTGCGCGGTCCGTGATCGCAGGGCGGTGACCGCCCTTGCGACTCGCTCCCCATAGTCGGCATCGGCGGCGCGGAAGTACCCGATGCTCCGCTCGATGACGTCGTCGTTGCTGACCTGGGCGAGGCCCTCGGCGATGTTGGTGACCAGGCGCGTCCTCTCATCGGCCTGCATCAAGCGGTAGAGCGCGCCAGCCTGGACGAAGTCGTCATCCTCTGCATGCCGACGGGGCGGGTGAGGTCCGCTCCTGCCCGCTAGAGCGATCCCATGCTCGTAGGGCGCTCCGCTCTGGGCCGGCCCCGAGCCGCTGTTGGGCTCGTAGTTGGTGGAGGCGCCCCCGTTGCCGTCGAAGCGCATGGAGCCGTCGCGGCCGTAGTTTTGGGCGCCGCTTGCGACCCCTCGGGGCTGGTTGACCGGCAGCTGGGTGTGGTTGACGCCGAGCCGATAGCGGTGCGCATCACCGTAGGCGAACAGCCGAGCCTGGAGCATCTTGTCTGGCGAGGGGCCGATCCCGGGCACCATGTTCCCGGGGTTGAAGGCCGATTGCTCGACGTCTTGAAAGTAGTTGGCCGGCGTTTGGTCGAGCACCATCGTGCCGACCTCGATCAACGGATAGTCCTCGTGGGGCCAGACCTTGGTCAGATCGAAGGGGTCGTAGCGATAGGTCGCCGCGTCCGCCTCGGGCATCACCTGCACCTTGAGCGTCCAGCTGGGGGGAGCGCCGCCCTCGATGGCTTCATAGAGGTCTCGCTGCAGCGCCTGCGGATCCTGCCCGGCCAGCCTCGCCGCCTCCTCGGGGAGGAGGTTCTTGATGCCCTGATCGGTCTTGAAGTGAAACTTCACCCAGAAGCGCTCGCCCTGCGCGTTGACCCACCCAAACGTGTGAGACCCGTAGCCGTTCATGTGCCGCCAGGATGCCGGGAGCCCGCGGTCCCCGAACAGCCAGGTGAACTGGTGGGTCGCCTCGGGGCTGTGGGAGAAGAAATCCCAGACGTTGTTGGGTTCCTGACGGTTGGTGTGAGGGTCGTACTTCTGAGAGTGGATGAAGTCGGGGAACTTGATCCCGTCGCGAATGAAGAACACGGGGGTGTTGTTGCCGACCAGATCCCAGTTGCCGTCCTCGGTGTAGAATTTGACGGCAAAGCCGCGCGGGTCCCGAAGCGTGTCGGGGGCGCCCTTGGAGCCGGCGACGGTGGAGAACCGAGCGAAGACCTCGGTCTTCTTGCCCTGCTCGGCGAACATCTTCATCGTGGTCCAGCGGGAGACCTCGGGGTTGGTGACCTCGAAGGTCCCATGAGCCGCGGAGCCCACCGCGTGCACGACCCGCTCGGGGATCCGCTCGCGGTTGAAGCGGGCGAGCTTCTCGACGAGGTGGTGGTCTTGGAGCAGGACCGGGCCATGGGGCCCGGCGGTCTGCGAGTGTTGATTGTCGGCGACTGGCCGGCCGGCCTCGGTCGTGAGTCGTGGCGTGTCCATGAAGATAGTCTGCGCCCCTGGGATCGATTCATCCAAGACCATCATTCTAAGAATGTGATAACTTATAACTATCAATGATCCAGTTCAGCTTGCGACAGCTCGAGTACGCGGTGGCGGTCGCCGAGACGAAGAATTTTCGCCGGGCCGCCGAGCAGTGCCACGTGTCGCAGCCGGCGCTCAGC
>Ga0316189_10007130_pt1 | contig 10604 bp, 10 predicted proteins | sample LowCovwburrow_MG_FD_204930 | JGI IMG/M metagenome (GOLD analysis project Ga0316189, IMG submission 204930) | Coastal sediment microbial communities from Maine, United States - Lowes Cove worm burrow | ecosystem: Environmental > Aquatic > Marine > Coastal > Sediment | place: USA: Maine... | reverse complement strand
TCTTCGCAGCGCACCGCGCGGACGCTGGGCCCCCATGCCGGCCAGAGCGTTGTATCCGTCAGCACCCGCCAGGCCGTTGTCGCCGGCGCCAGGGCATCGGCGCTGGCGCTGAGCGGCCGCTCGCGGGCTGGCCTCAATAGGCCAGGCGCCACTCGGCAAAGACCCGGACGTCCTGATCCGTATTGTCCTCGACCTCGTCGTCCTGGTACTCGTAGCCGAGGCCCAGCCTGACGTCGCCGATCCATATTTTCCGACCGTGGCTGACTTCGAACTCGACGTAGCGGGTCTGGTTGCGGGCGATGGTATTGCGGTTCGCGCCGCGGCGGTTCAGATTTCCGTAGGCGAGCGTGGCAAACCAGGAATGATCGCGGACATCCTGCAAAACCATGCCGAGGGTCGCGACGCTGGAGTCCTGGTCGAGGCTGTGGGCGTAGCTCAGACCGCGATAGGTCTGGCCGGACTTGTAGCGCTGGTTGCGATACGCGCAGCCGGGCTTGCCGCCGTCACCGTCGCCGGTGACCCTGCGCATCATGGCGAAATCGCACTCGGTATCCGCCCATTCGAGGAATACCCGATAGCTGCCGAGGTTGTCCCACACACCCCAGGTCTCGACGCCGAACTGGCCGAGGAGCTTGTTTGGCAAGATCAGGCGGGTGGAACCGTCGCCGAAATCCTCACCGATGAGGTGGGTGTAGCCCGCCATCGGCACGCCGAATACCTTGGTGGCGTAACGAACGTCGAAGCCGAAGAGTCGGTCGTACTCTTTGGTCGTGCCCGAGCCGGATACGAGGTCGAACCACTCGTCACCGCTGCAATCCTGCCCCGAGCCGCACCACAGGCCGAGGCCGCTGAAGCCGACTTCGAGCCCGCGCAGTGGCCGCGTATCAAAGCGCACGCCGAAGACCCGGGCGCTGTCGATCTCCCGATCGTCGTCCAGGTAGCCCCACATGACGGCCGCGTCCCAGGGGCCGATCCAGCTGAGCCATTTCGAGTCGAACGCATCGGTGTGGTTGCGCTCCACCGTGAACGACGGGATGGGCCGGGCGCCGTTGGAGAGGATCATGCTGCTCTGCCAGCCCGGGCCCCAGTAGCGCTCGGACGTGGAGGCGGCGATCATCCAGTTGCCGAGCACGAAGCCAAGATAGCTGCCGTCGGCCCGCCAGTTCTTATTGTCGTCCGGATCCCTGACGGCCTGTCCCTGCAGGCGGGCAGCAAAACGGTTGCCGGTCCACTCGACGCCGACCCCGAATTCAGCGGACTCGCGGGGCGTGTCCTGGAAAGTCCGCGCCCTGCGCGGGTGCGCCGCGGCCGAGGCATGGGTCGAAAACCGGACCTTCGAGATATCCGATTCCCGGTCGAGGCGAGCCCGCACCCGGGCCAGGGCACCGCGTTCGCCGGCATCGAGTTCGATACCCGTGGGGTCGATTGCGGCCTGCAGGGCATCAACCGCCAGTGGCCAGGTCGAAACGGGCGCCCGGATCACACCGGCATCCGCGAGGAGCATGATGTCGTGGCGCAGGCCAGAATCACCCGGGTCGAGCCAGGGGCCGGCCAGCGCGGGCACTGCCGCGAGCCAGCCGAACACGAAAACGGCGAGAAATCTCATCGGGAAAAGGGGCTCCATGGACTGGCACCCGTGTGGGCGCCGTTCGAGGCACGAAGCATCCTAGTGACCTCGGCATCGGACAGCAAGCAGGACCGGCCGGCTCGGCGACGCAACGACCGTCATGCCGGCCGCGGACCGTCCGGGGAATCCGCAGGTCGAATCTACGCCATGGCCGAATTAGTCCCACGGATTCGCCGGATACGGCTGCATGCCCGACTCGCCGTCAGGGCAGGACGAGATTCGGCAGAATATGCCGGAGTTCGCTCATTGAATCGCCGGGCACGCTCCTCCCGAACGCGAATAACGGCATATTGCGCCGGCGCCATCGCCTCCGGCTCGACCGGAAGCCGGACTCGTGAGCCCCAGCGCTCCCCGGGTCACGTCAGGATGACCCGGACCGGCAAATACCGCTCACTCGCCGCCCGGACCCGGTAGTGCTCTGCGCCCGAGCGGTGTCAGCGCGCTGGCGGATCTTGTTTCGTCGTTCAGATGCGAGGTGCACTCGCGCCTCGCGACCTAACCCGTTGCGATCATCACATCGGATGCCTTGATCACGGCGTAGACCTTCTTGCCTTTCTTCAGGCCGAGCTTTTTGGCGCTGGCCTTGGTGATGATGGAAACAACTGCTACTCCACCACCGACCGCTACCACGACTTCCGTATTGACGGCCCCGGCGGTAACTTTTTTGACTTTGCCCTGCAACAGGTTACGTGCGCTCGTTTTCATTTTCTGATCCTCTGTCGATGGCAATCGGACTCGGCGTTGCCAACTGGAAATTATCTCATGTTCTCTGTCCCGGGAGCATCGCCGAAAGACCTCACACACACGCCGATGGCGCCGCGCGGACACAAAAAAAGCCCCGCCGAAGCGGGGCTTTCCGGTCGTAAGACCTGAGCGGTGTACTACGCCAGAGGCGTCTTACATCATGCCGCCCATGCCGCCCATGCCGCCCATGCCGCCCATATCGGGCATGGCTGGTGCGGCGCCTTCTTCCTTCGGCGCCTCGGCGATCATCGCCTCGGTGGTCAGGAGCAGGCCGGCCACCGAAGTGGCGTTCTGCAGGGCCAGACGGGTTACCTTGGTGGGATCCAGGATACCCATGGCCAGCAGGTCACCGTACTCGCCGGTCGCGGCGTTGTAGCCGTTGGCACCGGTGCTCTCGCGAACCTTGTTCAGGATCACGGAGGCGTCGTCGCCAGCGTTGGCTACGATCTGACGCAGGGGCTCTTCCACCGCGCGGCGGAGGATCTTGATGCCCATGTCCTGATCGTGGTTGTCGCCCTTGAGGTCGCCGACGGCGTCGACGGCCCGCAGCAGCGCAACGCCACCGCCGGGAACGACACCCTCTTCGACAGCGGCACGCGTGGCGTGCAGCGCGTCTTCGACACGCGCCTTCTTCTCCTTCATCTCGATCTCGGTGGCAGCGCCAACCTTGATCACGGCCACGCCGCCGGACAGCTTGGCAACGCGCTCCTGGAGCTTCTCGCGGTCGTAGTCGGAGCTTGCGTCTTCGATCTGCTTACGGATCTGCTCGACGCGGCCCTTGATGACGTCCACCTGGCCGCCACCGTCGATCAACGTCGTGTTTTCCTTGGTGATCTGGACCTTCTTGGCGTGGCCGAGATCGTCCAGCGTCGCCTTCTCCAGCGACAGGCCGACTTCTTCCGAAATCACCGTGCCGCCGGTCAGGACAGCGATGTCCTCCAGCATGGCCTTGCGGCGGTCACCGAAGCCGGGGGCCTTGACGGCCGCAACCTTGACGATACCGCGGATGTTGTTGACGACGAGCGTGGCCAGAGCCTCGCCCTCGACGTCTTCCGCAACGATCAGCAGCGGCTGTCCGGACTTGGCGATGCCCTCGAGCAGCGGCAGCAGGTCGCGGATGTTCGAGACCTTCTTGTCGTGCAGGAGAATGTAGGGATTCTCGAGCTCGACCGACTGGCTCTCGGCGTCGTTGATGAAGTACGGCGAGAGGTAGCCGCGATCGAACTGCATGCCCTCGACGACGTCCAGCTCGTTTTCGAGCGCGGAGCCTTCCTCGACGGTGATCACGCCTTCCTTGCCGACCTTGCTCATCGCCTCGGCGATGATGCTGCCGATGCTCTCATCGGCGTTGGCCGAGATCGTGCCGACCTGCGCGATGGCCTTGTCGTCCTCGCAGGGCCGCGACAGTTCGCGCAGCTGGGCGACGATGGCCAGACCGGACTTGTCGATACCGCGCTTGAGATCCATCGGGTTCATGCCGGCGGCAACAGCCTTCAGGCCTTCGCGCAGGATGGCCTGGGCCAGAACCGTCGCGGTGGTGGTGCCGTCACCCGCCTCATCGGAGGTATGGGAGGCGACTTCCTTGAGCATCTGGGCGCCCATGTTCTCGAACCGGTCGGCCAGTTCGATCTCCTTGGCGACGGAGACGCCGTCCTTGGTGATCGTCGGAGCACCGAAGCTCTTCTCGAGCACGGCGTTGCGGCCCTTGGGACCGAGGGTGACCTTGACGGCGTCGGCGAGAACGTTGACGCCGCGCATCATGCGCTGACGCGCATCGTCTGAAAATCTGACTTCTTTAGCAGCCATTTAACTATTCCTCTGAATTCGATGTTTGGTGGCGACGGGCGTTTAGCCCTCAATCACGGCCATGACGTCGTCTTCACGCATGACCAGCAGCTCTTCGCCGTCGACCTTGACTTCGGTGCCGCTGTACTTGCCGAACAGCACCTTGTCGCCGGCCTTGAGATCCAGCGGGCGCTTCTCGCCGCTGTCCAGAATCTTGCCGTTGCCAACGGCAACGATTTCGCCGCGGATGGGCTTTTCAGTCGCGGTGTCGGGAATCACGATGCCGCCGGGGGAGGTAGTCTCTTCCTCCATCCTCTTGACGACGACCCGATCGTGAAGCGGACGAATATTCATGAGCGATGTCTCCTTGGAATAAACTGCGTCTACGCAGATGGAGGTGCACGCGCACCTCGCCTTTAAAAAAAGCCGTGAGCCGGAGCGGATCGGCACGTGACCGTTAGCACTCACCTCCGACGAGTGCTAATAATATGGGCGGTTACCCCATAGTCAAGGGCGGCCGGGAAGTTTTTTTTGCCCCGCTCGGCCGAGAGGCTATGCTGTTGGGTCGCCGCCCTGGCCCGGGCGGCCCGCCGAGGCCCTAAAATCATGACTAACAAGGTTTTTCTTGTCTTTTCGACCTGCCCGGACGAGGCGCTCGCCAGGCGGCTGGCCGGCGCCGTCGTGACCGAAAAGCTGGCGGCCTGCGTCAATCTTCAGGCGGGCGTCACATCGATCTACCGCTGGGACGGCGAGACCCGGGAAGACAGCGAATGCCTGCTCATAATGAAGACAGTCGACAACCGGCTCGAAGCCCTGATCGATCGCGTGCGGGCGCTGCACAGCTGCGAACTTCCCGAAATCGTGGCTGTCCCTGTTAGTGCGGGCCTGCCGGGCTACCTCCAGTGGGTCGCCGACGAATGCCGCCAGCCGACATCCCCCCCGTAAACACCTGGAACCATTGGTAAAATGAGCATCCGCCCTGTCCGCGTCCTCTGCGCGCTCCTTGCCCTTCTGGCCGCCGGCCCGGCGCCGGCCGTCTCCGAAGATGAACTCCTCCGGCCCGAGGAAGCGTTCAGGTATGCCGTTTCCGCGGACGCCAGCGAGATCGCCGTAGACCTCAACGTCGCGGATGGCTACTACCTGTATCGGAAACGCTTCGCTTTCGAGAGCCAGAGCGAGGGCATCGCACTGTCCGAGCCGGTTTTTCCCGAGGGCGAGGTCCACGAGGACGAGTTCTTCGGGGAATCGGTCATCTTCCGGGGTCAATCCCGGATCCGGATTCCCTACACCCGGGCCAGCGGCGCCCCGGATGGACTGGCGCTGCAGATCAAACTTCAGGGCTGTGCCGATCTCGGGCTCTGCTACCCGCCCCAGACCTATTCGGCAAACACCCGGCTGCCCCCCGCCCCGGCAGCATCATCGTCGACCTCGGCCTCGAATCTCCTGTCGCGCCTGCAACAGGAAGACGCCAACGGCGGCTTTCTCCCGGTCGACGAAGCGTTCCGTTTCCGCGCCGAGGCCGTCAACCGGGACTGGGTCGAGGTGTCCTGGGCCATCGCCGATGGTTACTACCTCTACCGCCACGGTCTCGAGTTCGAGACGCCCGACGCTGACGCCAGACTCGGCGAACCGCTGATTCCGGACGGAGAGCGCAAGACCGACGAATTCTTCGGAGAAGTCGAGGTCTATCACGATGCGCTGATCGTGCGAGTGCCCGTGTCGAGTCCCGGAGACAAACTGACTGTTCGGGTCGGCTTTCAGGGCTGCGCCGAAGACGGCATCTGCTACCCGCCGACGACCCGGGAGGCGGAGCTGAACCTGGCCGCGGCAACGGGCGGCACCGTCGGCGACCCGGGCTTCGGCCCGGTGTCCGAACAGGACCGCCTGGCGGGGCTGATTCGCGACGGTGCGATCGGCTGGGTGATTCTCACGTTTTTCGGTTTCGGCCTGCTGCTGGCGTTCACACCCTGCGTCTTGCCCATGGTGCCGATCCTCTCGAGCATCATCGTCGGCCAGGGTGACCGCCTGAGCGTCGCCCGCGCTTTTTCGCTGTCACTCGCGTTCGTGCTGGCGATGGCGCTGACGTATACGGTGGCGGGCGTGGTCGTTGCGATGCTGGGGCAAAACCTCCAGGCGACCTTCCAGCACCCGGCGATTCTGGCCACCTTCGCCGCGATCTTCGTCATTCTGGCGCTGGCCATGTTCGGCTTTTACGAGCTGCAGGTTCCGGCGGCGCTGCAAACCCGGCTGAGCAGCATCAGCCAGAAACAACAGGGCGGGACGCTCATAGGCGCCTCGGTCATGGGCGTGCTGTCGGCGCTCATCGTGGGGCCCTGCGTGGCCGCGCCCCTCGCCGCGGCGCTCATCGTGATCGGGCAAAGCGGCGATGTCGTCCGCGGCGGCGTCACGCTGTTCGCCCTGAGTCTCGGTATGGGGATGCCGCTGCTGGTCTTCGGCGCATCCGCCGGCAAGCTGCTGCCAGGGGCCGGCCCCTGGATGAATCTCGTCAAGGCAGCCTTCGGCGTCCTGCTCCTGGGCGTGGCGATCTGGATGATCGAACGGATCGTGCCGGCCGCCGTCGCGATGTTCCTGTGGGCCGCTCTGTTCCTCGGCACGGGCATCGGTCTGCTGCGCGCTGCCGGCGGTCGCGCCCTGCTGAAAGGCGCCGGCATTGCCGCCGCGGTTTACGGACTCGTACTGGCGCTGGGCGCCGCGACCGGCGGGCAGGACCCGCTGCGGCCGCTCGCGGGCAGCTCGCTGACGGGCCAGCCGGGCGAAAAGGCGCAGTTCACGATGATCAAGACCAGCGGCGATCTCGACGCCGCCCTCGCTGGAGCGGCCGAGTCCGGCCAGCTCGCGATGCTGGATTTCTACGCGGACTGGTGCGTGGACTGCAAGAAAATGGACCGCTACACGTTTACGGATGCAGCGGTCATCGATGCCCTCGACGGCATGTTGCTTTTGAAGGCGGACGTTACCGCCAACGACTCGGAGGATCAGGCTTTGCTCAAACGTTTCGGGATTTTCGGCCCGCCCACGATCGCGTTCTTCGACGTCGAGGGGAATGAGATGCGCGGTCTGCGCCAGGTGGGCTTCGCACCTGCACAAGCATTCGCCACGCACATCGGGGCTGCCCGGCGGGCGGCATCCACGCAGGCGGCCGCCCGATGAACGGTGCCCGCGTTGTCGCGCTTGTCGCAGTAGCCCTGATCGCCGGCGGGGCCGGTTTCGTGCTGTCACGCTACGCCAGCGAGCCGGCGCCAGGCTCGGCCGCCGTCACGGTGGCCGACGCAGAAGCAGCCAGGACCGTTCCCGCATTCAGCCTGATAGACGTGGACGGCAACATGCGCGACGGCAGCGAGTGGACCGGTCAGGTGCGGCTCGTTAATTTCTGGGCGACCTGGTGTCCCCCGTGCCGCCGCGAGATTCCGCTGCTGATCGAACTCCAGGATGAGCACGCGGGCAAGCTCCAGGTGATCGGCATCGCCATCGATGATCTGGACGAGGTTCAGGCGTATGCCGCCGACGCCGGTTTCAACTATCCGGTCCTGGTCGGCCAGCAGGAAGCCGTCGATCTCGGCAACGCCTTCGTCAAGGATTTCGTCGGCTTGCCCTTCACCGTCATCGCCAACGCCAAAAACGAGATCATCCGCGTGCACGTCGGCGAGCTGCATCGCGAACAGGCGGAGGAGTTCCTGGCCGAGGTCCTCTGATAAGAGCGGCTAATTCCTTCGAAAAGGTAGCCAACGCGTTGCTAACGGCTATAATCTGGTCTCGATCGTGCGGGAAAAGGTGGTGCCCGGGAGGCGCCGCGAATGGCGAGACTACTGCTACTCAACGGTCCGAACCTCAACCTGCTCGGGCAGCGTGAACCGGCCGTCTATGGCTCGACGACGCTGCCCGAAATCGAATCCACTGCCATAACGCTCGCCGCAGGGCTTGGACACGAGCTCAAATGCTTCCAAAGCAATGCGGAGCACGCGCTCGTGGAGCGCGTCCAGGCCGCCGCCGGAGACGGTGTTGCGGGCCTGATCATTAACCCCGGCGCCTTCACACACACCAGCATCGCCCTGCGCGACGCCCTGCTGGCGACCGGCCTGCCCTTCATTGAAGTACACCTCTCGAATATCAAGGCCCGGGAAGAGTTTCGGCATCACTCGTACTTCTCGGACATCGCCAGCGGCGTGATCATGGGGCTCGGCCCGCTGGGCTACGAACTGGCAATCCGCGCTGCGGACCAGGCATTTTCGGCGATCTCACAGGATTAGAGGCGACCGGGGGAAGACCAATGGACATCAGGAAGGTAAAGAAGCTGATCGAGCTGCTGGAGGAATCCGGCATTGCTGAGATCGAGATCACCGAAGGCGAAGACTCCGTGCGCATCAGCCGCTACCCGACCGGCGGCATGACAGTGCCGATGGCGGCCATGCAGGCGCCGATGGCGGCGCCCGCAGCGGCAATCGCGCCTGTTGCGATCGACGATGGCGTCGCCCCACCCGTCCCGGAGCCCGGCCATACGGTCACGGCGCCCATGGTCGGAACCTATTACTCCGCGTCCGCGCCGGGCGCCAAGTCTTTCGTCCAGGTCGGCAGCCAGGTCGAGGCCGGCGACGTGTTGTGCATCATCGAAGCCATGAAGATGATGAATCAGATTGAATCGGACCTGGCCGGCCAGGTCGTGGCGGTGCTCGTCGACAACGGCGAACCGGTCGAATTCGGCCAGCCGCTCTTCATCATCGAATAACCGGACGGAGGGCTGCAATGCTCGACAAGATCGTCATCGCCAACCGCGGTGAGATCGCGCTACGGGTCCTGAGGGCCTGTCGCGAACTGAACATCAAAACGGTCGCGGTCCATTCCGAAGCTGACCGCGGTCAGAAGCACGTCTTGCTGGCGGACGAATCCGTCTGCATCGGCCCGCCGCCGTCGATAGACAGCTATCTGAACATGCCGGCGATCATCAGCGCGGCGGAAGTCACCGACGCCATGGCGATCCATCCCGGCTACGGCTTCCTGTCGGAGAATGCCGATTTCGCCGAACGGGTGGAGAAAAGCGGCTTCCGTTTCATCGGCCCCCGGCCCGACACGATCCGGCTGATGGGCGACAAGGTCTCGGCCATCGCGTCGATGCGCGCCGCCGGGATCCCCTGCGTGCCCGGCTCCGACGGCCCTCTCGGCGACGACGTCGGCGAAAACATCCGGATCGCCGGAAAACTCGGCTATCCCATCATCATCAAGGCCTCCGGAGGCGGCGGCGGCCGTGGGATGCGGGTCGTGCATACCGAAGCCACGCTGATGAACGCGATCACGGTCACCCGCTCGGAGTCGATGGCCGCCTTCGGCAGCGATGTCGTCTACATGGAGAAATTCCTCGACCACCCGCGGCATATCGAATTTCAGGTGCTCGCGGACACCGTCGGCAACGCCATCCATCTCGGCGAGCGCGACTGCTCGATGCAGCGGCGCCATCAGAAAGTCATCGAAGAAGCGCCGGCCCCCGGCATCACGCCCGAGCAGCGCGCCACCATCGGCGAGCGCTGCGTGGAGGCCTGCCTCGAGATCGGCTACCGCGGCGCCGGGACCTTCGAGTTTCTGTTCCAGGACGGCGAGTTCTATTTCATTGAGATGAACACCCGCGTTCAGGTGGAGCACCCGGTCACGGAGATGATCACGGGCGTCGATATCGTCAAGGAGCAGCTGCGGATCGCCGACGGGCAGCCACTCGCCTGGCGCCAGGACGAGATCGAGCTCCGGGGGCATGCGATGGAGTGCCGGATCAACGCCGAGGATCCGGAGACTTTCATGCCGTCCCCCGGCCCGATCAACCAGTGGCACGCGCCCGGCGGCCCCGGTATTCGCGTGGACACACACATCTACAGCGGCTACGTCGTGCCGCCCTACTACGACTCCATGATCGGGAAGCTGATCGCCCACGGCCGCTCCCGGGCCTCGGCGATTGCCCGGATGCAATGTGCCCTGTCGGAGATGGTGATCGAAGGCATCCGGACCAACATCCCGCTGCATCAGGAAATATTCAGCCACGGCGCGTTCAAGGCCGGCGGCACGGATATCCACTACCTCGAAAAACGGCTGGGGCTCTAGCCCCGTCATCGGGCACCATGCCCTGGCTGCAGATCAGCTGCGAAGTCGAGCGCGCCGCTCTCGAGTCCGTCGAGGCGGCGTTTCTCGGTACGGGTGCGCTATCGGTGACGCTCGGCGACGCCGGCGACGCCCCCGTGCTGGAACCGGGACCCGGTGAAACGCCCCTCTGGCCGCGCGTCAGGGTGACCGCCCTTTACGAAGAGCAGGTCGACGCGCTCCCGATTCAGGCGCTGCTGACCGGCCTTGCGGGCGGACCCGATGCGGCCGGTATCAGCGCCACGGTGCTGGAAGACAGGATCTGGGAACGGGAATGGCTGGACCAGTTCGGGCCAATGCGCTTCGGCCG
>Ga0316189_10007129_pt1 | contig 10604 bp, 11 predicted proteins | sample LowCovwburrow_MG_FD_204930 | JGI IMG/M metagenome (GOLD analysis project Ga0316189, IMG submission 204930) | Coastal sediment microbial communities from Maine, United States - Lowes Cove worm burrow | ecosystem: Environmental > Aquatic > Marine > Coastal > Sediment | place: USA: Maine... | reverse complement strand
CCTGAAAAAACTTTGATTGGTATCGAAGATAATAAAGCCGATGCGATCAAATCGATGCAGGCTGCATTGCGTGAGCGGCCCTTGCCACAAACCGAAGTCATCACCATTCCAACTATTTACCCATCGGGTGGCGAAAAACAGCTCATTAAAATACTCACCGGCAAAGAAGTACCAAAAGGCAAACTGGCCTTCGATATCGGTTTGTTTTGCCAGAACGTCGGCACCTGTGCCGCCATAGCTCAAGCGCTAGATCGGGGACAGCCACTGCTTTCACGCATCGTCACGGTTTCCGGTGATGGTATCCAGCAGCCCGGCAACTGGGAAGTCAGGCTCGGCACGCCCGTCAGTCATTTGATTGATCTGGCTGGCGGTTATAAGAGCGCGCAGGATGACTCTCGACATCTGGTTATGGGCGGGCCGATGATGGGGTTTTCATTATCCAGCGATCAGATTCCGGTGGTTAAAGCCACTAACAACATTCTGGTTATGCAGAAGGAAACCATTCCAATGACGCCGGGTTATCACGACGAATGTGTTCGCTGCGGTCAATGTGCAGAGGTTTGCCCCGCAAAATTATTGCCGCAGCAACTTTACTGGCAGTCGAGAGCAAAAAATTACGATCGGGCCGAAGAATACAATTTATTCGACTGTATCGAATGTGGTTGCTGTTCGGCAGTCTGCCCAAGCATCATTCCGCTGGTGCAGTATTACCGCGCTGCCAAGAGTGAAATTCGCGCGAATCGACAATCGCAGTTCAAATCTGACCGGGCGCGCGTGCGTTTCGAATTCCGCGAGAAACGCTTGCTGCTGAAAAAACAACTCGACGAAGAACGCCGCCGCCTGAAACGCGAGGCACTGAAGAAAAACCCTCGTGTTCCCGGCGCGAAAACCGCTGTCGATCCGGTGCAGGCCGCGCTCGAACGCGTCAAAGCAAAAAAGCAGGCACAGGCTATCGAACCGAAAAACACCACCAATCTGACTCCAGCGCAGCAACAACAAATCGAAGAGGCCGAAGCCCGACGCCGCGCCGCTCGCGAGCAACGCACATGACTTCGGTACTGGTTTCGTCACCTTATGTCAGCCCGAGTAAATCGTTACGCCGGTTGATGATTAATGTCCTCATCGGACTGGTGCCCGGTACAGCGGCCTACATCTGGTTTTTCGGCCCTGGCGTGCTGGTTAATATCGTGCTCGCCATTATCTTTGCGCTGGGCTTCGAGGCGCTTGTTCTACATTTACGCAAGAAGCTGATTAAGCCGCATCTCACCGATTTTAGCGCCGTGGTTTCGGCCTGGTTATTTGCCCTGTGTCTGCCCATGCATTCGCCCTGGTGGCTGGTGCTCATCGGCATGGGTTTCACCATGATCGCCGGTAAACATTTATATGGCGGACTCGGCTTCAACCCGTTCAATCCGGCCATGGTCGGTTATGTTGCCCTGTTGATTTCATTTCCACGGGAAATGACCACCTGGTATTTGCCCGAAGCCGTTAGCGGCAATACCCTCAGTCTGGCCGATTCGCTGTCATATACCTTTGGCCTGGCCGATATCGCGCAATGGGATGCGATGAGTTCAGCAACGCCACTAGACGCTTTAAAAACAGGTTTGAGTCAAAACCTGCCGGTTAGTGACATCCTCCAGTCCCCGGTATTCGGTCACTTCGGCGGTGTCGGCTGGGAATGGATTGCCGGCGGCTGGTTACTCGGTGGCATCTGGTTATTGCTGTCGCGCACTATCTACTGGCATATCCCGGTGGCAGTGCTCGCAGGCCTTGGCATTTGTGCGTTAGGCTTTTATATGGCTAACCCGGAAGCCATTGCCTCGCCGCTTTTTCATCTGTTATCGGGCAGCATTATTATTGGTGCATTCTTCATCGCCACCGACCCGGTTACCGCAGCGACCACCAATATGGGGCGGATTGTTTATGGTGTGATGATCGGCATGCTGGTTTATATCATCCGCAGTTGGGGCGGTTACCCTGATGGTGTTGCTTTCGCCGTGTTGCTGGCAAATATGTGCGTGCCTTTTATCGACTACTACACGCAACCAAGAATTTATGGCGACAATGGCGGTCATGAATAGTCGCCAGATTCTACTATCGGGATTATTCCTGTGGATCTTCGCAGTTGTCGGCACGGGCTTTGTCGCGCTCACCGAAGACAGCACACGCGATTTAATTGCAGAAAACGAACGGCAGGTATTATTGCGTAACTTATACGCGTTGCTGCCCCAGGAAAAATTCGACAATGACATTGCCAGCGATACCCGGCAGCTTCCGGCATCGGCATTGCTCGGTACACAAAGTGAAAGTACGGTTTATCGCGCACGCCTGAATGGCGAGCCGGTCGCGGCAATCTTCAATAGCATTGCGCCGAACGGCTATAGCGGCAAAATTCATTTATTGATCGGAATTTATGGTGATGGTAGCTTAGCCGGTGTGCGTGCTGTCAAACATAGCGAAACACCAGGCCTTGGCGATGCCATCGAAGTCCGTAAGAGTGACTGGATGCTAAGTTTTAACGATAAGTCACTCGAAAACCCAAACCTTGCGAAATGGAAAGTGAAACGTGATGGTGGCGAGTTCGACCAGTTTACCGGTGCAACCATCACACCACGCGCCGTTGTTAAGGCAGTGAAAAACTGCTTACTCTATTACCAGCAAAACGCCGACAAAATATTTGACGAACATGACCAGCAATAGCGAAATCACTCAAAACGGTTTATGGACTAACAACGTTGCCCTGGTGCAATTGCTCGGCCTGTGCCCGTTGCTTGCGGTCACCAGTACTTTGGTGAATGGCATCGGTCTAGGCATTGCGACCATGGCAACACTGGTATTGTCCAACACACTGATATCGCTAATCCGCGGGTTCGTGCGCAGCGAAGTTCGCCTGCCGGTTTTTGTACTCATCATCGCCAGTGTCGTCACCATCATCGAACTGGTGATGAAAGCATTCTTCTACGACCTGTTTCTGGTGCTGGGCATCTTCATCCCGTTAATCGTCACCAACTGTGCGATTATCGGTCGAGCCGAAGGTTTTGCCTCCCGCAATCCGGTAGGGGCGTCGGCACTCGATGGTCTGATGATGGGTTCCGGCTTTTTGCTGGTGCTGGCGATACTCGGCGGCATGCGCGAGATCATCGGTTTTGGCACCCTGTTTGCCAATGCCGATTTAATGTTTGGCGATGCGGCAAGCGCTCTGACAATCGTCTTAAATCCCGACTACGGCGGTTTCCTGCTGGCCGTTTTACCACCTGGTGCATTTTTTGGGCTGGCTATCTTGATTGTGATTAAAAACCTCATCGATGAACATAAACCCGCAACAAAAACCGTCACCGAAGCGATTCCAGGCAGTGCATGAACAAGCAAAAACGTCATGAAATTTTCAGCCGTTTTCGCGCGAACAACCTCAAACCCGATACCGAGCTCGCTTATCAATCGACATTTGAATTACTGATTTCGGTTCTGCTCTCTGCGCAGGCAACCGATGTCAGCGTCAATAAAGCTACGGCAAAATTATATCCGGTGGCGAATACACCAGAAAAAATCCTCGCGCTTGGCGAAGATGGATTAAAGCAATATATTAAAACCATCGGGCTGTTCAATTCCAAGGCAAAAAATACCATCGAAACCTGTCGCATGCTGATCGAGCAGCATGGCTCACAGGTCCCCGAAGATCGCGCCGCCCTGGAAGCCTTGCCCGGCGTTGGCCGCAAGACTGCCAATGTCATTTTGAATACCGCGTTTGGCCATCCGACAATTGCGGTCGATACGCATATTTTTCGTGTTTCCAACCGTACCGGTATCGCACCCGGCAAAAACGTCATCGAAGTTGAAAAAAAACTGCTAAAGTTTGTCGATGACGAATTTAAAGTTGACGCGCATCACTGGTTAATTCTGCACGGCCGTTACACCTGCATCGCCCGTAAACCCCGTTGTGGCAGCTGCATCATCGAAGATCTGTGCGAATATAAAAAGAAAACCGAGGTATAAAAAGATGTTTCAATCACGCGACCAACTACGCCAGGTTTATATCGATGTCTGGCAAAAAATGCAGAACAACAGTTTGCTCGAACCCATGGAAGCGATCATCGCCGACATCATTCAAATGCATCCTGAATATCACAGCCTGCTCAGTATAAGCGAGCAGGCAAAAGAAAAGGACTTTTTGCCAGAAGCCGGCGAAACCAACCCGTTTTTACACATGGGCATGCATATCGCGTTGCGCGAACAGGCCAGTACCGACCGCCCCGCTGGTTTTAAAGATATTTACGACAAGTTATTGCGCCAGCGCAAATTACACGACGCCGAACACGCCATGATGGAATGCCTGGCCGAGGCGCTTTATTATTCGCAGAAAAATAATAAACCATTTGATGAGATTGAATATCTGGGTAATTTGAAGGTTTTGTGAGTAGTAAACAATGAGCAAACCCTGGCCCAAAACCGGCGCGCATCTGACTTTATACAAGATGCTGGTATTGTCGGGCATCGGCCTGGTTGTCGGTAGCGTCAGCGCGTTTGCCACCATTGGTTTTGTCGAACTGGTGCATTGGCTGAATGATCTTCTCTATGTCAATGCACAGGCGCGAAGCCAGCTAACACCCGGAATGCTGGCTATTGTCACGGTCGCGGTATTGACGCTTGGGGGCTTGCTGGTTGGGATTATTCTGCATTTTGGGGTCAAAGGCGGCAGTTCGCTTGGCCCGCCGGAAGCTATTTATGCGGTGCAACTGCGTGAAAAATTACCGTCACCGATTTCCGGTGTTTTATCTACTTTGGCATCCATTTTATCGCTGGGTTGCGGTGCTTCGGTTGGCCAGTACGGGCCGTTGGTTTATCTGGGTTCGCTGATCGGTCAGCTCACCAATCGCCTGAATCTTGGCGTTCGTGACATTCGCAGTATCGCCATTGCCTGTGGCGTGGCCGCTGCTATTTCAACTGCTTTCAATGCGCCTATTGCTGGTTTGATTTTTACTCACGAAGTTATTCTTCGACACTATTCATTGCGTATATTTACCGCAGTGACCGTCGCCACCGCCTGTGGTTTTGTGGTCGCAAATGTTGTTTTCAAACATCCGCCATTATTTTTAATCGACTTTCATCGCGCCTTTCATGCTTCCGAGTTTTTTCTGTTTGCGCTCGAAGGCATCGCCTGTGGTTTGCTCGCGGTGGTTTTCATGAAACTACTGGCAAAGACTAAAACATTCTCCAGTCAGATAAAAATACATGCCGTGTTCAAACCGATGATCGCCGGATTCCTGGTTGCCATGGTTGCTTTGCAAATTCCCGAAGTGCTTGGCGCAGGGCAGGAAGTTTTGCGTCTGGCAACCATTCCCGGGAGTTACGACGCGATTGATTTGAGCAAAATACTGGTCGGAAAAATACTGGTAACTGCCATCTGCATCGGCTTCGGTTTTGCCGGTGGCGTGATTTTTCCGGCGCTGTTGATCGGCGTATTGTTCGGGGCACTGTTTGCGGTTTCTATACCGGAATTATTGCTGGGAGACTATTCAGGCCTGTCGGTTTATGCGGTCTGTGGCATGGTCGCGCTGGCCAGTCCGGTTATAGGCGCACCGCTTACGGCACTATTGATCATATTTGAAATCACCCGCAACTATGAAATTACCGTCGCTGCGATGGTCACCGTGGTTTTTGCTAACCTGGTGTCTTATCAGCTTTATGGCCGATCGTTGTTTGATACACAACTCGCCAATCGCGGGCTTGACCTGGCGCTAGGTCGGGATCGAGCCTACCTGCAACATCACAAAGCCATCGAATATATCAGTCATAAAATCCCGATCATCAACGATAGCTGGAACTGTGGACAGTTACGCGATCAAATGGCGAATGATGCAACGCAATCGGCTGTGGTCATAGATAAAGAAGGCATTTACCTCGGTATGGTTTATCAAAGCCTGTTGCAGAAAATGGGTGATCAGGCGCCGGTTAGTTCGCTGACGTTTAAACCCGCGCTGGAATTCGATGAAAACACCAGCCTCTGGCTCGCCATGGAAACCATGCGCGATTTCATCGGAGAAGCCATACCCGTAGTGCATTCACAGACGCGCCGCTATTTGGGTGCGCTGCCGGAAGCCGCCGTTATTAATGCCTACCTCGATGCCGTTCACGATTTACGTCGAGAAGAACACGAAGCCTGAAACCGGCGCATTTTTACTGGTACAATCGCGCGGCAATTTCCCGGAAAACCTATGCACTATCAACTAACCATACAAGATGATGTTGCGCGCACACTCGCCGAAGACGTGGGCGATGGCGATGTCAGCGCGCAATTAATCGATGCAGATACCCACCTGCAAACACGACTGCTGGTACGTGAAGACGCCGTACTTTGTGGTACCGCCTGGTTTGACGAAGTGTTTCGTCAATGCGATTCGAGTATCGTCGTCAACTGGTCGGCTAAAGATGGCGATTTGATTAAAACGGATGACGTCATCTGCGAGGTTTCCGGCCCGGCCCGCGCTCTGCTGAGCGCCGAGCGCAGCGCATTAAATTTCCTGCAAACTTTATCCGGTACAGCGACGACTACGCATTATTATGCCGAGCTCATCAAAAGCACAAACTGCCGCATACTCGATACCCGAAAAACCATCCCGCATCTACGCATGGCACAAAAGTACGCCGTGACCTGTGGCGGCGGTTTAAACCATCGAATCGGTTTATTCGATGCCTATCTGATCAAGGAAAACCACCTCGCCGCCTGCGGTGGCATTGCTGCTGCGGCCGCTGCGGCACGCGCTTTAAATCCAGACCTGTTACTGGAAATCGAAGTCGAATCGATTGATCAGTTAAAGCAGGCCATCGACGCCGGGGTTGACCGCGCCCTGCTGGATAATTTTTCGCTCGAACAGACCCGCGAAGCCGTAGCACTGAATAATGCATCGCGGAACAATAAACGCATTCAACTCGAAGCCTCGGGCAATATAACCGAGCAAAGCCTGATCGAGATTGCCAATACCGGTGTCGATTTCATTTCCATCGGCGCGCTCACCAAGCATTTACGCGCTATCGATTTTTCCCTGCGCTTTTTGTAACTAGACATTGAAAAACGAAATCGCCGGGCAGGCTTCACCCGAAGACGCCGACAATGCCGTCAAAGGTATTTTGGCGCTGGTAGTCGCGACCCTGTTTTTTGCCGGGCAGGATGCCGTTACCAAGCACTTAACCGACACCTTGCCAGTCGTGCAGATCATCTGTGTGCGTTTCTTTTCCTTTTGTTTATTTGCGCTGGTTTACGCTTCCCGCACTATTGGAATTGGCACGGCCATGCAATCCAAAGTGCCATTCCAGCAAATTCTGCGCGGACTTTTGATCGTCGGTGAAATTTCATTATTCACCTGGTGTTTGCATTATATGGGCCTGGCAGAAATACATGCTATTTTCGCCTGTTTTCCATTGCTGATTACCGCTTTATCGGTGCCCATGCTGGGTGAGCAAGTGGGTTGGCGACGATGGTTGGCGGTCGCTTTTGGTTTTGTCGGTACTCTGATCATCATTCAACCCGGCAGTGGCGGTTTAAGTTTGTATGCGATGATCGCATTACTTTGTGCAGGGATGTTTGCGATTTACAATATACTGACACGCAAAGTTTCGCGAGTGGATCGCTTTGAAACCTCGCTGCTTTTTTTCGGTATGGTCGGTTTTATCACCTCGGCCCTGGTTGCACCTTTTTATTGGCAACCGGTTAATGCAGATCAAATCCTCTGGCTGAGTGCCATTAGCATTACCAGTATCATCGGCCATTTACTGTTGATTAAATCACTGCAACTGGCACCCGCCGTTATCCTGCAACCGTTTAATTATTTTGTGCTGGTATGGGCCACTGCCATCGGTTTTTTTGTTTACAACGAAGTACTGGAACCATTGACGTTAATCGGTGCGGGGCTGGTGGTCTTGAGCGGCATTTATATTGCGCGTAGAGAATACGCAGTCAGCCGCGAATCCAGCCGGAAATTACGGCGTGCGATGTACCCGCCAGAAGTCTAGGGCTGAGGCTAGCCACACAGCTCTAAACTGGCATCCATAATCGGCCAGTCGTCAGGCGTCTCTGATCCCGACAAAAGATTATCTACCAGTTTATTTTGCCAGCGCCGGGTTATAAGCCTAAATAGTTCCCGTTCGCTTTCTTTTTTGGAGCGCTGCTTATTGCCACAAAGCTGCCACTCGTGATTTGGCTTGTAATTGTCCAGCCAGTTGGCAAGTTCATTAGCCGGCATAGGTTTTGCGATGCCATAACCCTGAGCGAGTTCACAGCCCATTAATAACAGCATTAAACCGTGAGCCGTTGTTTCCACACCTTCGGCGATAACGTTTCGGTTAAACGAGTATGCCAATCCGATGACGCCATCAATAATGGCATAGTCGTTGGGATCGTCCAGTATGTCTCTAATAAACGACTGGTCTATTTTAATGGTGTCTGCGGGCAGGTTTCTTAAATGCGTGAGTGATGAATAACCCGTTCCAAAATCATCCAGTGCGAAACTAACACCAGAGGTACTCCGACAAATATCGATAGTATCGGTGATGGCTTTAATATCGCCTATCACGCTGCTTTCCAGTATTTCTAATTGTAGTGATCGAGAATTCACAGTAGGGTATTTAGCCAAAGAGCACTCAAGCCGGGCATGAAAAGTATCAGACAATAAGTGGCGAGATGAAATATTGATGCTGACTTCTATCTGGATGCCTTGTCTCTGCCAAAGTTCAAGTTGCGCCAGGGCCTCATTGGTGACCCATTCTCCAAGCTGAACTAAACGCCCCCTGCCGAGATCACTGGCTATCTTCATGCTATATTGGAGACTCATCAAGCGGATTAGCATTTATAATGTGACCAGGATCAAACGGGCAGCTCTAAATTGACCGATTTATGGATATCGTTGTTAGTTGGGCTGTATAGCGGCGGGTTTTATTATCTCATCAGTAAAGCAGACCCAAGAGCATCCACGATGCTCATTTGGGGTGGTAGCCTCGGCCTTGCACTAATCTGGCACGGCCATCTCATCACACTGCTATTACGGAATGGGGCGAGCGATAGCTTTTATACCCTGAGTCTCGTTCATCGCACCGGTTTAATGTTTTACTCAGGTTTTTTGATAGCCATTTTGTACTGGATATCGGACAGCAAAAGCCGTTGGCTGCAAAACAAACTAGCACCTCAACACAGGTTTCTTTTACCTGCCTGCCTGTTCGATATTGCACTAAGCAGTGCGCTTTTCCTGATTTTTTATATCGTCTCCCCGCAACTTTATTATCTGTATTACCAGATCATTATTCCGGGTCTGGACTGGCAATGGGTGGTCGGAACTACATCGTTAAACGGCTCAAACTTCACGCATCTGGCTATGCGCTCGGTCGGCAATTATAGTCAACTTCTCTCAGGCCTCACGCTCTGGACACTTGTTTTTGCTGTGATCTGGCAATACCTGGCATTATCCAGATCACCGAAACCCGGCCTGCGCGCAGCCTTATACGCGGGTGCTTTTGCACTGTTTTACCTGATAACGGCGATATAAAAAGCCCAAATCAAAGTGAACCACTGGGTACGCGCTGCCGATTGTTACCTATTTATCGTCGTTCGCCGATTCAGCTTGAACATCCTGCGGCTGACTATTGTTACCCGCCGTTTTTTGCAAGCGCTTCTCTTCCTTCTTTTTCTTTTTTGCTATTTCTTTCTGACGCTTTTCGAAAGCGTAATTCTGCTTGGCCACTCGTATACTCCTCTAGGTGAATCCAGGATTGGAGCCTATAGAATACGGCATTTTCCTACCGATTGCGCTCCTGCTTTAGTCCACCATCCAAATCACATAGCCCGTATGGTGAATGGAAGTGACCGGGGGAGCCCATCATGCCTTAGCATCGCAAAACCGATTTCTTTAATCGAACCTGATATCCTGCAATCTCCTGATTTGCTCGCGCAGATGGCCGGGTGTGAAAGCGATGGCTGCTGCATCATTTTTTACCGCTCGCGTGCAGACGATGGCGCTACGCAGCGATACCGGCACATAACGTAGTGTTAAACCTGATTTGGAAACCGCATTTAAACAATTTTCTTCGGTGATCAGCTCTTCGGGCAGACTGGCTATGATACGGCTATCGATCTTGTCAATCATACGATTAAGAAAATCGCCATCCCAGAATTTTGCCCACGAGCGAAAATAAATATCCGCATAATGGCGTTTTCTCTTCTCCGGATCGAGCTCAAGGCGTTTCAAGGCGGATCTCGGCAGAGTGTTTTCCAGATAATCGGGTTTATGCCGGTTGCGCACTAGTAGCCAATCCCGCCGTGACGCGCCATTGGCGTAAAGCTTTTCAGCTTGTTCAAAAACCTCACTGGTCATGGTGTAACCGGGCAATTTATCGACACCATCCAGGCTGCCCGCGACGACCTTCTGAGCCACTTGCCTGACTGAGATATCGGCCTTTCTGCACAGATCAGACAAATCATAGGCTTCACCAGTTTTGACGTAGTCGGCCAGTAAATTCGCGTTCAACATCGACGGCGGCAGTTTTCGTACTCTAGCGGCCAGAACTCTGGCGTTTTCAATATTCATATCCTAATTCTTTAGTCTGGCAGCCGAATGATT
>Ga0316189_10007127_pt1 | contig 10608 bp, 6 predicted proteins | sample LowCovwburrow_MG_FD_204930 | JGI IMG/M metagenome (GOLD analysis project Ga0316189, IMG submission 204930) | Coastal sediment microbial communities from Maine, United States - Lowes Cove worm burrow | ecosystem: Environmental > Aquatic > Marine > Coastal > Sediment | place: USA: Maine... | reverse complement strand
GCTGAACCGATACCGGCGATTTCGTCTTCGGCCTGGAACGTTTTCACGTCGAAATTCTTATGGCGACTGAGTTCATGAAGAATGTCAGAAGCGGGAGTGATGGGGTAGGTCCCCAGGAAGATCGGCAGCTTCGCCAATTGACCGGCGGCGATCATACCCCAGGCCGTAGCGGTATTGCCGGTGATATTGGTGTATTCACCCGGCTGTTGAGGTGCCGCTTGGATGCGATACGGGCTTCCGAATACTTCGGCGTTCTCCCCATACACATGGCCAGCGTGGAATGCGGCCTTGTTGGCCTCCACCACCCGAGGAAGTTTGCCGAACTTGGCCTCGATCCACTCTAAGGTGGGCTCGACGGGCCGGGAGTACATCCAGCTGATGAGGCCCAAGGCAAAGAAGTTCTTCGACCGCTCGGCGTCACGCTTCTTCACATCAATTTCGGAAGTGGCTTCCAGAGTGAGCTTCGTCATCGGCACCTGGTGCACGACATAACCCGACAAAGAGTTGTCGTCGCGTGGGTCGGCTTCGTAGCCAGCTTTCTGCAGGTTCCGTTCGTCGAACGCATCCGAGTTCAAGATAATGGTGCCTGCTTCACGAAGCCGGCTGAGCTCCGACCGCAGAGCGGCCGGGTTCATAGCCACCAGGACATCGGGAGCATCACCCGGTGTGTGGATCTCGTGGTCCGAGATATGAACCTGGAAGGCCGACACCCCAGCCAACGTGCCCTGAGGGGCACGAATTTCGGCAGGAAAGTCGGGCAAGGTGGCAAGGTCGTTGCCAGCCATAGCGCTCGCGGAAGTGAATCGATCACCGGTGAGCTGCATTCCGTCGCCGGAGTCTCCGGCGAAGCGGATCACTACCTGCTCAAGGTCTTGATCGATCCTCTCGGCTGTATCAGTCACGTGTTCCCCTATGTGGGTATGGACTGACTCCCAATCGGCTCGTTAGTGACGAGCGCGTACTGAGAACCAGCCCCTTTGCTGGAGTAGGTTGAACAGTCGATCGTCGGACCGTAACCGTCAGACCAACTGGGCGCCGCGCTGCAAAGCAGACCGCGCGACACTTACGATAGCGCCCCCGTGAACCGGCCGCACGGCAACCTTCCCGGTTCAGCCCTGCCGGGCACGCCGCAAAGCTCGTAACTCGCCCAAATTATTCACAAACAGCATCACCGCCGCCGCCCCTAGGGTCACCCCCATGGCATACATGCTTACCGCCACAACCCCGACAAAAATCATGGTGGCGGTGAGGGCCGCGTACAGAAGCCCCAACCGCAAAACCGCCTGGAAACGCCGTCGAACCAACTGTTCCAACAAGCTGGACACCCCCGCGATGATCGCCAGCGGCACGATCATACCCAGATCTTGAATCACCAACGGCACCGCCAATCCCACCAAAAGCAGGGGAACGCTAGTGGCCGCCCAGATCGCCAATAACCATCCCGTCTCACGGGGCGGAGCGATCGGTATCGCCGGATCTTTCAGGTGGTCACGGATCCCCACCCGCCGCAGACGACCGTTGCGCAGGTCTCGTCGCTGATCGTCGAGCTCGGTACGCTGGCGCAGCAGTTCAGTCATCTGCTCTATCTGCTGCTCCCCTCGGGCCCCCGCACCACCGGTCCGGCCCGGAGTAGGGGCCGGAAGAACAACATTGACCTCCGCGATTTGCTGGTCGAGCGAACGTAACGCGTTTTCTACCCGGGGAAGACTTTGGGCAAAATCAGCTTGGGAGGGAGGGTCATAACCGTGCAGGCCAGCGAACCCCACCGGATCCACCCAAGACAACCGTAACTGCCCGTCCCGCTTGAATTTGGGGCCAGACGGGCCTCGTTCGCCTTGAGCCGGATCTCCGGTGTCGAGCCCCCACAGGCCACGGAATGACCCGCACCAATTCGCTTCGTTATCGAGGAGACGGACATCCCAATCCTCGATGCGGCGCCCGTTTCCGGGTGCGGCATCAACGAAGGGCACACCGAACGCCGGCCCGAGGCCTCGTTCGGTGTCTTCCACGGGGATCCGCAGGAAATCTCGCACCCACCGCCGGGCCCGCAGCAGCCACGCGAACCCTGGCACCTCGATACGGCTCACATAATCACCGGAACGGAAAAACAATGCGTGTGAGCCCGCCCCCACAAATAAGACTGGCCGATCGCCGTCTCGCCGCAGTTCGGGATCGTCCCAGTGGCGTCGCAGGTCGGCGCCGTGGTGTTCGTGACTTGATGCGGCCACCCACACCGGCCGAAGGTCGCTGGGGTCGAGGTATACCCAGGCTTGTTCCCAGTCGGCCTCATGGTCGTTGAGCCCCCGATACCCGCTGCGCCAATCATTCATCACATAGAAATAGGCGTAGTGCAGCACGAGCCATCCGGCTTCGGACACGACCCGCCCATAACAGATTGGGGTTCGATGGAGATCGTACTTGTCGGCCTTCAGCGAAGCAGCCACCGTGGTCAAACGAGGGGTGGTAGGCCGCAACACCACACTCAAGATAAACAAGCTGTCGAGTACCCGAGCGAATAAACCGACCCGCCCGAGGCGGGGACCAAGCAACTTGCCCGCCAGTCGTTTCGCTTCTTCCTTCAGCACGGCCCGCCGATCATGGTCGGACACAAACTTGAGGTAGGCGTCGACGCCCAACGTTCCGTCCAGATGCTCGGGCGTTACCTCCCCAGGCTGCAGCATTTCGTGCCCCTCCACCACGAGATAGCTCGTGGCGATGTAGGTTTCAACGGCCGTAGGGAAAAACAGCTCCCGTTCATCAAATTTGAGAACGGGAGCGTGCTTGACCAGGAGCGCTTTCTCCTCGTCGTTATTCATCGTATTCACAGTAGCTGGGACCCTGCCGGGTACTCCAAGCTCAGCGGTGTTTTCGCTAGATCTCGGGGATACGTAGTACCTGACCGACGTAAATAAGGTCGGGGTCTTTCAGCATCGGGCGGTTCGCCTCGAAAATTGCCGGGTACTTGCTGGCGTCGCCGTAGCGCTCCTTGGCAATCGCCGAAAGGGTGTCGCCCTTCACCACAACGTGAAGATCTGATTCCTCACCGTCGGCGCCGCCCACGGTGATGTTGTCTTCTACGGTCTCAACATCAGAAGTGTTACCGATCGCCAGGATCACTTTCTCCCGGGTGGCAGCGTCGGGGGCGTCGCCGGTCACCGTCACCTTGCCGTCGTCGTAACGCACGTCGAGGTCTTTGATTTCCAGACCGAGATCGCGCACATACTTCTCAAGACCAGTAGCTCTGCGAGCTTCCTTGTTGGCTTCCACCGCGGCGGCTCGACGCTCAGCACGCTTCCGAGCCGCAACCTTCTTGGCGGCCGCAGCTGCTTTGTCTTCGGCGCCAGCGGCTGGTTTCTCGTCTTTCTTCTCTTCTTCGTCGTCGCCACCGATACCAACTTTGGCACCAGCGCCCTTAACAAAATCCCAGACACCCATCAGATAGGCCCTTTCTTTCTGCAACTCACATTTGGCAAGCCAGTGGGTCGGCGTGGACTCACTCGGCCGAGTTGAACATACCAGGTTCAGGGGCCAAAAAGTTTCAAAGGTAAACGGGCGGGCAGTTGATGGACCGTTCCCCCACGACACCCGACCACGGAGTGGGGCCGACTGGTTTTCAAGTTTGTCGTTGTTATGGACAATGGCTGCACGAACGGCCAGACTCGTAGAGCGCCCCCTACAGTAGAGCACCTCCCGAGGCGTCGTGAGGAGCATCCTCGCCACGACGAGAACCCAATATGGAAAATTCCAACAACAACGACCTGCTCGATATCCCTGGCATTGCCGATCCAGTCGAGATTGGCATGGGCGGTTTCGCCATCGTGTACCGAGCAACCGAGGCTGACCTCGCCCGTTCGGTGGCAGTGAAACTGCTCACCGCCAACCTCGACGAGACCGGACGCAACCGTTTCGAACGCGAACGCAAAGCCATGGGGCGCCTCTCTGGTCACCCCAACATCGTGACGGTGCACCGCAGCGGGTACACCAAAACCGGCAACCCATACATTGTGATGGAATATCTCCGCAACGGTTCATTATCGGAGCAGTTGCGGGCCAACGGCCGGGTGCCGTGGCGGGACGCCATCCGGTACACCATCCAAACCGCAGGGGCATTAGAGACCGCCCACAGCGCCGGGGTACTGCACCGCGACGTGAAACCAGCCAACATTCTGATTTCAAATATGGGCCAAGCCAAACTCGGCGACTTTGGTATCGCACGACTCAACGACAGCCCCAACACCCGAAGCCACGAGGTTACGGCCAGCGTCGCTCACGTCGCCCCCGAAATCGTGGGCGGAAAGACTCCCAACAGCCAAGCCGATCTCTACTCGTTGGCGTCAACCCTGTACGAGTTGCTCAGTGGGACACCTCCGTTCGTGCGGGAAACCGACGAGTCAGTAGTGCCAATTCTGGCCCGCATTACTGCCGAAGCTCCTCCCCCTCTCCCCGACTCGGTGGTTCCCGCTCCGTTGTGGGCGGTACTAGCCCAAGGGCTCGAGAAGAAACCCGAACGACGACCCCCATCGGTAGAAGCGTTTGCGGTCCAACTCAACGAGGTGGAGAAACAACTGGGTTTGGCTCCGACCCCAATTCCGATCGTCGCCCCGAGCCAACCGGTGGCCGATCTCGATGACGCCACTGTCCCCAGTCTGCCATCCCAACCACCCCACGACTCCGCTGCCTCGGCCAGTGCTACTAATCCGACCCCCAGCACGCCTGAGCCTGCGCCTGACGGCGCTCCGGCCTCGACGACACCAACCCCATCGGGCTCTCCGCCGTCGTCGCCCCCAAGCTCATTCGCCAACCCCCAACCCGAGAAACCGAGCGACCCCACCGGCCCCATCGCCACCCCCCAGTGGTCGGCGCCACCCTCAGCCAACGACACCATGCGCCTCGCTCCCGCCAAACTTGCCATCGGGGCGTTGGGCGTGGTCGCCCTGCTCGTGGTGGGCTTGGTGCTGGTCACTTTGGGCGGCGACAACGAAGGCGACGGTGACAACCCGGACAAGCAACCCCCCGAACAAACCAGTCCCGACACCCAAGACGACACCGGACCGTCGACAACCCCCGACACCGGCACGGAAACTGAGACTTCCACCGGTCGCAACGAAAACGACTATCCCGTCTACAGTCGGCTGAGCGACGATGCCAACACTTTCGAGGTTTCGATGCCGAGCGAGTGGGACGACGTCCAGCTAACGGCGCCGGAAAGCGCACCCCAGTTCGATGGGGTTGGCCCCGTGGGTGGCATCGTCGCCTCCTCCAACATCGATTCGCTCCTCGGTTCATACGGAACTCCGGGTTCAGTGGTGATTGTGTACGACGGCAGGCTCGACCCCGAAGAAACACTCGATCAGGTGGCCGACGGAGGATGCGAACGCAATGATCCACGGCCGCTCACATCTCCGTTCCCGGGAGCGCTCGAAGTGCAGTCAAGCTGTGGGACCACTGCGGCCACAATCATTACCTGGGTGGTGTACGACGAGGAGCACGACCGCACCGCGATTGTTCGGGTGCAATCAGTGAACCGCAAAGACGAAATAGCGGCCGGAACCGTCGGCGATTCGCTGGTCTTTGGCGCCCCTTAATCCGTTTCGCTACATCTGCTCGCCACTGCAGATTAGCTCACCGGCCGATTTCTCGACCGGCCGCTCACGTCTCATATCTCCCCGAACGGCGCTATCGTGTGCTAAGAAGGGTGAGAGACGATCATCGCTCGCCACCGCGCTGGTGTACGCCCGATGGCGCAACTTTGGACGCGGTGCGGCTAACGTAGGGTCGTCCACTATTGGATCACTTCGAAGGACGAACGTCGGATGCCCCACATCAACTCGATGCATGCTGTGCTTCATGGCGGTGTAGGCTTCGTGGCCCGGTGGAAAGACGCCGTGTTGGTTATCCCTGCGTTGCCCTCTCACAACCAGGCCGTGCTGGCATTGATGAAAGATCTCAAGCCTGATTCGGATCGAGACGTTGTGGTCCACAAGGTCCACGACCTGGTAGTGAAACAACAAAAGCTGCACGCCGTCGCCATGCTGGTCGACACCCAAGATGGGATCGGGGCAATGGCGTTTGGCGAGATGGAAATCCTCCACGACGACTCGGTAGTGCTCACCGGCAGTGGCGGCCCGAACACCAGCCAGATTCGGGGCCCAGAACTCGACCGGCTCAAATCAGTGAGCGTTCGGTATGCGGCATCGAGTAGCGCGGCGGCCTTGGCTGGCCCCTCTGATCTACGTCGCGGCTTCGCCCCCGGAGCAGGGGTAACCATGAGCCGCAACAATGACATCGTTTTTCAGGCTCCGATTCCAAAGGAAGCACCCAGCTTCCAAGGCACCACCGACCCGAATCGGCGACCTGATATCGGATCATCGCAACCGTCGGGAGCGATGGTTGAAGGTGTTGTCTGCCCCGCCAATCATTTCAACGATCCCCGGTCGTCGTATTGCACCACCTGTGGCGCCAGCATTCCGCCCGGTTCACCCCTCACCAAAAGTTATCGCCCCAACTTGGGCTATCTGGTGTTCGAAGACGGCACTCCATACAACCTCGACCGGTCGTATTACATCGGACGCGAACCCCATACCAACGATCCCAACGCCGAAACCATCGCCATTCCCGACGACCAGGAAATCCTGTCTCGCACCCATGCTGTGGTGGAACTGGTCGAATGGGATGTGCGACTCCGAGATCACAATTCCACCAACGGCACCTACATTTGGAACACTGGGCAAAACCGGTGGGCCAAACTCACCCCGAGCGAACCCGTGGTGCTCACCCCTGGCACCAAAATCATGATGGGGCGCCGCACCTTCACCTTCGACTTGCACCCCGAAATGTCGGGTTAACGGTCGCTCTCAGAGTTTTCCCAACACCTGGGCGAGAGCACTCAGGTCCTCGAGTCGTTCATGGTCCATGTCGGCGTGGTCGTCGAACGGATCTAACTGCACGACCTGCATCCCGGCTGCAGTCGCCCCTCGGACATCAGCAGTTACGGTGTCACCCACGTACAGCACCCGTTGAGGATCAAAGCCGAGTTCGCCTAACACCGGCGCGAAAATTGCCGGATCCGGTTTGGCCACCCCAACCAGGGTCGAATCGGTGACCGATACGATCGACGGCAACTCCCCTGGGCCCACCTGGGCTACTCCATGATCGAGAAGTTGCTGTTCGGCCGTGCCGTTATTGTTGCTCACTACCGCCACCGGCCTCGGACCGGCAGCAATTCGAGCGAAGGCGTCGATATTGGGTTGGAGGGGATAGTCCCAGCGCCGCAAAGATTCCGACGGTGGGGTCACCCCCAGCAGTGAGAAATACGCCTGGTCGTACTGCGACCAGGTCGCCGAATCGTGTTCGCCCCCGGCCCCACCATCCACAATGGCCCGCACGCCACGATGATGGGCGCGGTGATAGAGATCAGGGTCGGAGGAAACGGTGACGCCCTGACGGGCGTACCAATCCACCACCGGCTCAGGATGAGGGATTAAGAACACCCCACCGATATCGAAAACAACAGCATCTATCGTGTCGGGTGCAAGCGGCATACCCGTTAGTATCGCCTAGCTGTAGGAGTGCCCCAACCCGGCACCGGCATCGTTTTGTACCCCGTACGGCGGGATCGGGTATCGCAGACCGTTACCCGATAAAGCCCGCAGGCCAGCGATGGCTTTGGGAAGGAACTCAGGAGGGGTGGCCATCAACAATTCATCGTCGGGCACTCCCCCATACCGACGCTCAGCGAAACACGGGATAGACACGCTCGGTTCACGGAGCTTCAGCGCACGGCCCCAAGAATCGGCGCACGCCGACTCGCCGACACACCCCCACTCAAAGTTCTTATATCCCGACCATTGGAGTCCATTGATGAGCAGGATCATTTGGGCAGGGTTGGCGTAGATCAGGCAGATGTCGGGGGGATCAAGTCGGCCGGTTGCCAGCGGCGACACCGCCATTGCTTCGTAGGTGCCGAACGGCACGGTGTGCATGGCGTGCTGGTGAGCGCTGGAGTCCTCCAGCGTCTCAAACCACACCCCCTTCATCCTGGATCCCGACAGCCACTCATCATCTTGGGGAGCCAAACCAATAACGGCGCCACACTGGGCACCAACCAGGTCATCGTTGGTTATACCTACCGTCCAGTTTAATCGGGCGGCCATACCCACGATCTGGTCGGTGGTGTGGATGGCTTTCGGACGCCGAATTCGGGGGATGGCCTCCATCTCGTCGGCCGATTCAAACAGCTTCATCCCGATGGGGGTGGTACGCAGCCGCAAGAGTTCGTTGAGATCGTCGACGAGTTGGTTCCAATCGAGAGAGGCACCGGCGAGATGAACCGCTTGTTCGCTTGTCATCCCCCTACGATGGCCGGAGTCGTGTGTGGGGTCCAATCCGGCATCGAAACACCACTATGGCTTGGGTAGACGCCCACTACTGGTCACCGTGTCCTTGGGGAGTTCTTGCGATGGGAACATGGTGTCGAAAAACAGTGCGAGGTCGGTGGCCACCTTCTTCTTCGACATCAGCCCCACCTGGATCTGACCGCCAGCGTCCCCGTATTCCTTGGGTTTCCAATACCCGTCTTTGAACAGCCGTTTAAACCGGATTTCCTGGCTGGTCTTGAGTTGGAGTGGTCCGATCTTGGCCACCAGTTCGGGGCCTCCAAAGCCCGGACCTTTGGTGGTCACGATTTCGGTTGCTCCGACCCGGCTACAGTGGGCCCGCAACACCGCTATTTCGAGCAGAGCTTCGGCCGGCGCCGGGATGGGCCCGTACCGATCCAACCACTCGGTGCGGATGTCATCAACCTGGGAGGTGTCGGTGATGGCAGCCAGTCGACGGTAGGCCTCCAACCGCTGAGATTGGGAAGGAACATAATCGTCGGGCAGGGCCGCCGCCACCGGCAAGTCGATCTTGATCTCGGCGGGTTCGGTCGACTGTCCTTGCCCACTCAGTTCGGCCACCGCTTCAGTCACCAACTGGCAGTACAGGTCATAACCCACCGCGGCCACATGACCCGACTGTCCGGTGCCAAGCAGGTTGCCGGCTCCCCGGAGCTCCAGGTCACGCATCGCGATCTGAAAACCAGCACCCAGTTCGGTGGCTTCACCGATGGTCTTCAACCGTTCGTAGGACTGTTCGGATAGTACCCGATCGGGTTGGGTGAAAAGGTAGGCGTAGGCCCGCTGCCCGGAGCGGCCCACCCGGCCTCGTAGCTGGTGCAGCTGCCCCAGCCCCAAGAACTCGGCTCGATCTACTACCAGGGTGTTGACGGTGGGCATATCAATGCCCGATTCAATAATCGTGGTGCAGACCAACACATCGTACTCTCCTTCCCAGAAGTCGAGTACAACCTCTTCAAGCGACCCTTCGTCCATCTGGCCATGCGCCACCGCCACCCGAGCCTCGGGCACCAATTGGCGGAGTTCGTCGGCTACCTTGTCGATGCTTCGCACCCGGTTGTGCACAAAGAACACTTGGCCTTCGCGTAACAGTTCACGGCGAATAGCCTCGGCAGCCGCTCGCTGGTCGTACTCCCCCACATAGGTGAGGATGGGTTGACGTCCCGACGGGGCGGTGTTGAGCACCGACATGTCCCGAATCCCCGTGAGGCTCATTTCAAGCGTCCGCGGGATCGGGGTTGCGGTCAGGGTGAGCACGTCGACATTGGCCTTGAGCTGCTTGATCGCTTCCTTGTGGGACACCCCGAACCGCTGTTCCTCGTCCACCACCAACAAGCCAAGTTTGGGGAACTTCACGTCTTCGGACAAAAGCCGGTGGGTGCCAACCAAGATGTCGACCTCTCCCGCTGCGGTAGCCGCTACCACCTTGCGTGACTCGGCCGGAGTAAGAAACCGGCTCAGCACTTCCACCCGGATTGGATACGGGGCGAATCGATCGCTGAAGGTCTGGAAATGTTGCTGTGCCAACAGGGTGGTGGGCACCAGCACTGCTACCTGGTATCCCGACTGCACCGCTTTAAACGCCGCTCGAATAGCCACCTCGGTTTTGCCAAAACCGACGTCGCCCACCACCAGGCGATCCATGGGCACCGTCGACTCCATATCTTCTTTGGAGTCGGCCACCGCCGTAGCCTGGTCGGGGGTGAGTTCGTAGGGGAAACCGGCTTCCATTTCCCGTTGCCAGGGGGTGTCCTCGGCAAAGGCGACCCCTTCGGTGGCTCGCCGTTGCTGGTAGAGCACCACCAGCTCCTGAGCGATTTCGGCCACGGCCGAAATGACCTTGGCTTTGCTTTTCGCGAACTCGGAACCACCCAACCGGTTGAGGCTCGGCTGGTCACCGCCTGTGTAGCGACGGATAAGGTCGATCTGGTCGGAGGGAAGGTAAAGCTTGTCGTCGCCCTTGTAGTCGAGCATGAGGTAGTCACGTTCGTGTCCACCGATCGCTCGCTTCACCATTCCCGCGAACCGGCCGACACCGTGCTGATGGTGCACCACGAAATCCCCTGGGGAGAGATCATCGAAGTAGCCTTCGGCTTGGCGTTTTCGGGGGCGAGCTTGTCGATGCGCCCGCCGCCGACCGGTCAGGTCGGCTTCGCACAACACCGCAACCCCCGAATCGGGGAGTACTACCCCTCGTTCCAGAGGTTCCACC
>Ga0316189_10007126_pt1 | contig 10610 bp, 8 predicted proteins | sample LowCovwburrow_MG_FD_204930 | JGI IMG/M metagenome (GOLD analysis project Ga0316189, IMG submission 204930) | Coastal sediment microbial communities from Maine, United States - Lowes Cove worm burrow | ecosystem: Environmental > Aquatic > Marine > Coastal > Sediment | place: USA: Maine... | reverse complement strand
GTTTGTACTGGCGAGTCCGCCCGATCTTCCAAACTGCCTCAGAGAAATACGACTGGCTCAATCACATAGTGTGTGTAGGTAAGAACAAACGGATCCCTGGTAAAGTGGCTTACGATATCTTTGAGATTCTATAGTGGTAGTTATCTCTACTGGAGGTGCAAGCCCGAGCCAAGGCAATTCCAGTTGACACAAGCCAATAAATTGGCATACTGCCAATATATTAGCACATGAACATAGACAACCGGATTCACTACAAATCATGTCCAAGACACTTTTATTAAGCAGACGAGAACGCCAAATTATGGATGTTCTCTATAAGTTTGAAGGCGCGAGTGTTAAAGAAGTTCAAGAAAATATTGTTGATGCTCCCAGCTATTCTGCAGTACGAACGCTATTGCAGAAACTCAAAGACAAGGGGCATATATCCCATAAAGAAGTTGGGAAGAAATACGTCTACTATCCAGTTGTGAAGCATAAGAAGGCTTCGAGGTCGGCGCTGTCCGGTGTAGTTAGCACTTTCTTTCGAGACTCGACTTTCATAGCAATGAATTCTCTCTTAGAAATGTCCACCAACGATATGAGCGACGAAGAGCTAGAGAAACTTGAACAACTAATTCAGGAAAAGAAAGGCAGGAATACTTAGAGAGGCACACAATCTATGCCCAACACTCTCATTCTATTGTTCTCAGAAAACCCAGTTCTTCTAACCGGGCTGGACTTACTCGTAAAGTCGACTGTCCTTCTACTTTTTACCTTTGCAGTTAGCCGTCTACTAAGAATTGAATCTTTTCGCGCTAAGAGCCATCACCTACTGTTGTTGATAGGCCTGTTTTGCTTGGCATTGATACCGCTCATAGATATCGTTCCTGTACTCTTCGATATTGAGACCAAATCTCAAACTGCTTTTTTAACCCTGCCAGCACTCATTGATTCCGTAGAAAGATCACAGACAACTTTGTTCCCAAGTTTCTCTTCTAACTCCTTACTAGTTCTAATTTATCTAGCCCCTTGTTTACTGTTATTGTCTAGAATGGTTTTTGCGGTGCGAAGTGTTATTGGTATCGGGTCGCGCGCTTTAGTCAGTACGAATAGAAAGGCATTGGAGACTGCAATAGAAGTCGCCAAGAAGTTGGAAGTCTCCCGATCTGTCAGCATACTGCAAAGTAGAGAGATTACATCGCCGTTTTCGTTTGGTATTTTTTCCCCAAAAATAGTCCTTCCGGTTCAGGCAAATGACTGGTCTGAATCTATGCTAGAAGATGTTCTTGTACACGAATTCACGCATATTAAACGGCTAGACTGGCCTACTACTCTGATTTGTCACTTCATCGCCAGCCTTTATTGGATAAACCCTCTCTGCTGGATGGCAATAAACAAGATAAGCGAGGAAGCCGAGAACAGTTGTGATACAGCCGTATTAGACTTTGGCAAGAACTACGCGGAATATGCGAAGAATTTGATGAGTATAGCGAGACAAAGTCGCGATGGAAACAGATTACTTACTCAGATGATGGCGGACAATAATATGCTGTCTAAGCGTGTTCAGCGGATTTTAAAAGGTAAGACTATTTCTAGGGAAAACAACGCAATTCTCCCACTACTAACTTCGGCCTTATTCACACTATTAGTTTTATTGGGAAATGTGCAGATAATCGCCTTGGAGTCATCATTGCTAATTCCATCTGATTCGACACAATCCCTTACATCGTCACCTAGTTTTGTAGCAACGCCCCGCTTCGGGACATTTTAGTCACAAACCCCAAGTCTAATTTTCCGACTCACCAATAATTTTTCCATCCAACATGCGAATAATGCGCCTACCCACCGCTGCATCCTCTGCTGAGTGAGTAACCATCAGGATAGTAGTACCCTTTTCATTGAGCCCCGACAAAATCTTCATCACGTCTTCGCCATGTTCGCTATCCAGATTACCGGTCGGCTCATCCGCGAGAATTAGCTTGGGTTTATTTACTATTGCTCTTGCCACTGCAACTCTTTGTTGCTGACCGCCAGATAGCTGTGCTGGGAAATGCTTGGCGCGATGAGTCATGTCCATTTCCTCTAGCGCTGACTCAACTTGTTTTTTACGTTCTGAAGGTGGAGCTTTAGTGTAGATCAGAGGTAGCTCTACGTTTTCGTATACGGTCAATTCGTCAATCAAGTTAAAGCTTTGGAAAACGAAGCCTATGTTCTGCTTCCGAAGGTTCGCCCGCTGTCTCTCTGTGTATGAAGACACTTCTTCATCCAGAAACCAGTACTTGCCGCCATCGGGATTATCAATAAGGCCTAGGATATGCAGCAATGTAGACTTTCCGCAGCCAGAAGGCCCCATAATGGACGTAAACTCACCCTCTTCGATAGACAAATTTATGCCATCCAAAGCAGTAGTTTCTACTTCACTCGTTCTAAACAGTTTGCTTAGGTTTTCTGTTCTAAGAATCATTACGCTTTCCTTTTCTTGGCCATTCTGCGACCTCCATTTTTCAATGACATTAAAATTGCAGACTGCGCAGCATCATTCATGGCGAAGTGCCTCTACGGGATTTGAGCGTGCAGTTTTCAATGACTGCAAAACGATTGTTAAAAGTGCTACAAAAGTCACCGCCAATATCGCCGTGATAAACGGCAATGCAGCTCCTAGCAAACTAGGCTCCGCTTGATAGGCAAACCTTTTTAGCCAATTTGACATTGTCATGGAGCTTACGATTGTTGCTGGAATTGCAGCTACAGCGATTAGAACAATCGCGTTTTTACATAGAAGAACTACTATCTGCGGACTAGAAGCCCCCAGTATTTTCCTAACCCCTATCTCTTTATTTCGTTGCTGGGTATTGAATGAAGCGAGCCCAAACAAACCCATGGCCGCGAGAAAAATACAAATGCCTGCAAATATTTCCGTGAGCTGCATTAGGCTTCTTTCGGAGCCATAGAGTCCTTCCAGCCGCGTGTCTAGAAAACTGGGATTAATGACCTGCGAAGGATCGAATAGCCTGATTGTCTCCTCGATGACCCTCAGCGTATCCTCAATATTCTCTCCAGTGATTTTTACAATGATCTCGTGGTCATCTATTGGCCGCAGTGCTGCTGGCATATTCTCGTAGGTCAATACTGTGGGCCGAATGAGCAGGGGGCCAATTTCTGTGTGCAAGGGCGCATAGTGAAAATCACTGGTAACCCCAATCACTGTACCTTGATTCGGGGGATTACCTATCAACTTACCAATCGGTTCATCCCAACCCATTTTTCGAACTAAAGTCTCATTCACCATCCAGGAATTATTGTCATCGATAGTTCGATCCTCAGACAATCCCCGCCCTCGAGTTACCTCAATCCCGAATCCTTGTACGAAGCCCGCACCTAAGCCAATCTGTTCGACCTGTTCAGGACCGATTACCCCTTCGTTATTCTCGATAGCAACGGTGATAATCCGATGTCTAAAACCCGGCGCTTGACCCGCATCTACAACATTAATTATGTTCGTCTGCGCTCGTAGTTCAGTTTTTACCGCCGGCAGCTGCTCCAGCAAGTCGGCACCGCGCAAAGTAATCCACACTTGATTCTCTTTATCGAAGCCCAAAGGCTTGTTTACCATGTAGCGCAGTTGCTGGGACATCAGCAGTGTGCAGGCGATGACACCGATAGATATTGCCATTTGTGCAAGAACCAACAACTGCCGTATAGGAAGGCCCTTTCGCCAAGAACCGGTTTCCTTACTCAATGCGGCCTTCGGTGAAATCGAAGAAAGATAGAATGCCGGGTACAGACCAGCCACCAGTGTAACCGACAGTGTTAGGGCAACTAGGCCAAACAGCACTGTCGAACCCGTCAGCCCATCTAGTAGTGACGCATTGCCCATAAGCTCGCCTAATGGCGTGAAGCTCAATGCTGATGTTGCAAAGAGTAGTCCTGCCAACAGGGCTATTGATGTAAAAATTAGTGATTCACCCAGAAATTGTACAACCAGCTGGCCGCGGCTCGCTCCCACCACCTTGCGCATTCCCACTTCTTTCGATCGTTTCGTTGCCCGCGCCGTGGCGAGATTCACATAGTTTATGCATGCAATCAGCAGCAGGAATAATGCAATAGCCGAGAATCCATACAGATAGAAAATATTGCCATTTGGCTGATCCCCTAGGCGTGACCTCCCATAGTGAATATCTGATAGTGATGTTAGCTCAGCCTCAAACTCGCTCTGCGTTCGGGCCAAACCATCAAGCATATATTTTTCAACAAAATCTTCGATCATGTCGTCAAATGACGCTGGATCAAAACCAGACATTGGCTGTAGATAAGTAAAGGTACGCGGGAACTGCAAACCCCGAATATAGTTGTCCTCATAGTTAGGAACAATAAGTGACCTGCTTCGGTAAGGAAGCAAAGCGTCGTACTTTAGGTGGGTATTCTCGGGTAGATCGGCGAACACCAGAGTAACGCGAAAGTAAGAGTTATCACCTTGCAGTATTTTCCCTATTGGATCTTCATTACCAAAATAGGTTTGTGCGAAAGATTCGCTTACTGCTATCGAATTCATATCTATCAAAGCTGTACGCGGATCTCCAGACAAGACTTCATGCTCAAACACGTCGAACACATTATCATCTGTTGTGTAAACGTCGTCCCACGCGAGGCGAATATCTTCGTAGGTGAATACATTCAAGAAGGTGTCACTAAAACGAACATGAGCACCCAATTGAGGATAGTCACCTACCAACAGCGGACCGATCCCTTCACCCGATAGAGCGTAATCAGCCACATCACCATTTGCCCGTTGGAGTTGGCTGGAGACACGGTAGATATTCTCATGATTGGTAAAATGCTGATCGTAGGAGAGTTCACTTCGAACATAGAGTGCCAAAATCAGAAAACTACCAATGCCGATCGCAAGGCTTAATAGGTTGATAGTTACATAGAGCTTTTCTTTGGCTAGTTTTCGAAGAGCAACTAGAAGGTAGATCTTGAACATAGGCTTTCCCCTTCCTTCATGGAAATGTGATCAAGCTTTAGCTTTGGAAAAAGGTTCAGGAATCAATCATCTTGTTCGAATGTGAATAGATATTGCGCACCTTCTGCCTCTACAGGCTCGCCATCCATGATTCTCGGGTCGAAACGAAATCGTTCGGCGGCACTGATTGCTGCCGCGTTAAAGATGTTACTAGGCGAACGATCGAGAATAACGATACCTCTCGGCAGGCCTTGTTTGGTAACTGTGAATTCAACCAGAACATATCCTTCGATATTCTCTTCCTTAGCCGCTAACGGATATTCAGGAGTGATGAGATTAAGGGGCAGGTAATCTCGATTTCGTGCATTTCTCGGTCGAACTACAGATGCTCTCTCACCCCATACATATCTAAAAACATATTGAAGCCCAGAAACTCCGACCTCGGCCCCATTCACTATTCTTGGCCGAAATTCAAACTGGGAGGCTGATCTGATTGATGCGGCATCAAACATGCCTGATGGCTCTGAATCAACAACTACTATAGAACCTGCGTCTACGAAACCGTATTCATCAACCGAGAATCTGACTAGGCTCCAGCCTGTAATTCGGCGTTGCTGCGCGCGCACTGGATACTCTGGAGCAACAATTCCGAGTAACTGATTGGCATTTCGGCCCAGATCAGTCCTAACGGAGCCACTAACAGCTATAGTGATTTCAGCCGTGGGCTCTGTTAGGGCAGCAACTGACTGGGCTGAGATCATTTGTAAAGTGTTAATCAGGCTAGCTAGGATCATAAGACTTCCCATTAGCCAAAATTTGACTTTGTTTGTAAGAGAAGAAATATTCACCAAATTCCTCGATAGTTGATTAACGCGTTTAGGCGGCTTAGAGCCTTTGAGCATCAATTGGCCAGCAGCCTATGCACGGCTGCGTCGTTCAGCGAGAGGAATCGAAATTTCCATAACCCTAGGAGGATTGAATTTCTCAGGATCTAGATTCGTTTTTTTCACCTCAAACCTACTTCACTCTCTTTGCTTGAATTAGCCTCTCTAACTGCGCTAACTCTTCATCTGATAAGTTGCTGCTTGGCATGTCTAACAGCGAATTCATTGCTATAAATGTCGAGTCTCGAAAAAAAGTAGTCACTATACGAGTCAACGCTAATTTCGACGCGTTCATGTGATTGACCAGTGGGTAATACACATACTTCTTACCTTCTTCTTTATGAGCAATGTGTTTTTTATCTACTAGCTTCTGCATTAGAGTCCTCACAGCCGAGTAGCTAGGGGCGTCTACGATGTTTTCTCTAACCTCTTTGACGCTGGCTCTTTGTAGCCGATAGAGGACATCCATTATCTGCCTTTCTCTGCGACTAAACTGATTGGCCATATATCTCATTGATGAATTTATTCCATTTACAATGTGCTAATTTATTGGCAGTATGCCATTATATTGGCACTTGTCAACAACGCTGAATCGCGCTTAGAGTAGAATCCAGAGAAGAGGCCACCGATGAAAATCAACTTACTTCAGAAAATTAGTCTTGCCGTAATCTCACTCTTACTCCCTGTTACGACTGCGGCAGCTCAGGAGTCTGACATTGCCCAGAAACTAGAAGAGAACATTCGGGGAAGAATTGCTTTCGGACTAAACCCGGGCATTAGCATTGGCATCATTGATGAGAACGGCACTCGTTACTATGGCTATGGCGACACTGCGCTCAATTTTAATTCAATTCCAAATAAAGATACGGTTTACGAAATTGGCCATATAACTCAAACATTCACCGGCCTCCTCTTAGCCGATATGCTGGAAAGAGGTTTGCTTCAACTTTCTGACCCAGTGCAAAATCTAGCCCCTGACTCAATTAATTTGAATGTACGAGACGAAAATCCTATTACACTTTTAAGTCTTGCGACGCACAGATCGGGCTTACCCTATATCCCAATTACTCAGGCACGTGAAGCTACACAATTACTCGATCCCTATTCACTATCGGAGATGCTAGATTTTTTGCCCCAATACTCGCCTTCTCAGGATGTTGATGAAAAAATGCAGTACTCTTTTCTCGGTTATGGATTACTAGGATATGCACTCGCTTCGAAGTCTGACTTAAGCTATGAAGAATTGCTTAGGTCTCGGATATTGGCCCCTCTTGATATGGCAAATTCTGGAATCACTTTGTCTGAAGCAATGCAGGAAAAATTGGCCCCTCGCGGTAAGTTGCCCAGCAATATAATGCAAGTCTCGAGTTATGAATCAGTTGCGATGGCACCCGCAGTCGCTCTTAAGTCTTCTGCGGAGGATATGCTTAAGTATTTGGCTGTGAATTTGGGATTGGCGGAGTCGACTTTAGATGCTGCCACCGTAACCTCACATTTACCTCGTAGTGAATTTATAGACTGGCACATTGGCCTAGGTTGGTTTATTCGTGGTGAAGAAGATGAAACTCAACACTTCCAATATGGGTCGACACGCGGGTATTCGGCTTTCCTTGGATTTTCTAAGAGCGAGAAAAAGGGTGTGGTGGTGCTCACTAACTCAAACGAAAATATCAACGATATCGGACATTTCCTACTCGATCCATCAACATTACTTCCAACTGCTGTTTTGAGCCGAAGAGTAACTTCTCTAAACTTCATTAGCCCAGAGTCGCCGCCTGAAGCAAAATTAGAAGGTATTTCTGGCTATGTCCTGACCGAATTTACTATTGACTCAAATGGTCATACGAAAAACATTAAGATTGTGGAAAGTGATCCTCCAGAAATATTCGAAGACTCTGCATTGGAAGCAGCGGGGAGGTTGCGCTATACACCTAGAATCGATAGGGGGCGTAAGGTTGAAGTGCACAATTTTCAGCACCAGTTTCAATTTAACAACTAATAATCATGTTCCGGGGAAAAACTGAGGGACACTGAAATTTATCAACTTAGCGCTGGGCCTTCTTCTGTTTTTAGATTGTCAGCGCCTTCTTTCCCGCATTACCGACTGACTCGCGCATCAATCATCTCGCTCAAAAGTGAATAGATATTGCGCGCCTTCGGCTTCTACAGGCTCGCCATCTACAATTCTAGGATCAAAACGAAATCGTTCAGCTGCATTGACTGCTGACTCGTTAAAAATATTACTAGGCGAACGATCGAGGATAACGACCCCTCTCGGCCGGCCTTCTTTGGTAACTGTAAATTCTACCAATACATATCCTTCGGTGTTTTCTTCGATCGCAGCTAGCGGATATTGAGGAGTGATGTAATTAAGAGGCAGGTAGTCGCGGTTTCGTGCATCTCTCGGTCCCACGACTGACACTCTTTCATCCATTAGATACGTAAAGACATACTGCAGCCCGTTAACACCAACCGGCGTTCCGTTCACTATCCTTGGTCGAAACTCAAACTGCGAAGCAGATCTGATTGATGCCCTCTCAAAAATACCTGACGGCTCTGAATCAATCACGACTATAGACTCTTCATCTACCTTACCTTCTTCATTCACAGAAAAATTGACGAGAACCCAACCATCGATTCTGCGTTGCAGCGCTCTCACTGGATACTCTGGGGCAATGATTCCTAGTAGCTTGTTATCATTTCGACCCAAGTTGGAACTAATGGTACCTCTGGCAGATACAGTAATAACGCCGGGATCGTTCTGTGCAGCTTGAATTGCACTTGTTTGCGCCCACGCCGATTGTGCACAGGCAACAAGACCAAGCAAAATCATGAGGTTTGCTACTAACTGCACTCTGATCTTGTTTGTAATAGAATAAATATTCACGAAGTCCCCAATGTTTACTTCTAACTTATTGGCAGTATGCCACCCTATTCGCATATATCAATAATGATCAAACGCATCAACACGCCAAAACAAGAAACCACCCCAGTAGTCGTGCACACCCCAAAGATCTCGAGCAGCTCAGTAGAGGCTGAAGTGCAAGGCGATATTTTTCTCCGGCGAGGCGTTTACGTTTGTAAACAACGAGTCGGAGAAAAATTTTGGGGGAGGAAACCAGGGACTGACAACCTATCAACTGAAAAAAGCTAACCGCTAAGTTGATAAGTTGTCAGTGTCCCTACTTTCTGCCAAGTGCCCCTACTTTCTGCACAAAACTAAAGAAAAAGGAACCACCCCAGCAGCCTTGCACTTCAGCCTCTGCTGCGCTGCGTCCACACACAAAAAAGCCCGGCCTCTTTCGAGGCCGAGCTTTGATCTAGAACCAAGTTACATAATGTGTACTAATTACCGCCTTGGTCTATGTTTTTCCATTGCACGGCTCCGAAAAACATCTCGTCCCAGCTCTGCTGTCCCCAAGGAACCGTTCGTTCCGGATCGGGGTTTGCATGATTCTGCGCCGAATTATCGAACGCGCCTACCGCTGTGATCTTAGTACCCGCTGGTACAAACTTCGGCTCGGCATAGGTATAGCTCATCTGCCATGCATAGTTGAACTGCGCGATATTGATTAGCTCTTCGCTCGAGCCGTCTGGGTAGTCAGCGTAGAAGCGCATGTACTTGCCGCGGAAATGCATATGCGGCAGGAAGCTATGGATGTTGGCATCTTTGCCAATGGTTATTGTGGCGACCTGCTCGAAGGCAGGGTCGTTCGCTGGGATATTCGTCCAGGTATTTGGGAAGATACAAGCGCATCGGCCTGACATCCTTTCCTCAGGTATCTCTCCTTCTGGGTAGAACCACAATCCGATCTCGCTCTCATCGACAGTCTCACGACCGTTGGTGGTGTAGTGAAGATTAAGGTTCAAGACAGAACCGTCCTTCAATAGGCCACCAGTATTTGGAGGATTGAATGCCGCCGTGCCGCCTGGGATATAGGCAGTAATGCTGGCCTTGTCTGGATTGTTGCTTCCTAGCTGCCCCAGTCGCTGACCGACTTCTTCGGGATAGTTCAGAGAGTTAATGGTGTGATGCAGCACTGTACGATCACCCGGAATGTACTCACTGCCACGCAGCCAACGATCCTTGCCATCGAGATCGATCTTCACTGCAACATCTCTGTAATCCAAAACGCCCGTGGCAGGAACCTGCTGCGAAGGCACTTTGATTACCAAGTCGGGCGTATCACTCAGGCTCCACTTGGAGGTGGACCAAGTGAGTTCTGCGAGAGGATCGGTATCGCCATCTTTAGGTGCGCCTGCGTCGGCCCATGCGATTACGTTTCTAACTTCTTCATCTGTGATCAACCGATCGTTGATGAACTCGCCGATGTGCCCGTCGATCTGACCCGGCGGCATACGCTTAGTCATCAACACCTCACGAATCATTGGCGCCCAGCCCATAACCATCGTATGGCTGTCCATCGCGAAAGGAGCGATGCCGCCCTCGCGGTGACAGGTAGCACAGTTGTCTGCGAGTATCGGTGCAATGTCTGCTACATAAGAAGGCACGGCAGTAGTTTCGTAGCTAATTGCCGGACCGTTGGTTGCGACCAAGGCGGTGCTCACATCCTCACCCGCCAAGATCTCGTCAATGGCTTTCTCGGAAGCTGTGACGCTGCCTCGATACTCCACCATGAAAGAGCGTGGGTTATAGAGAAGTACCTCGCCAGTGCGCTCTATGCCCAGAGCCTCGGAGATTACGCGAGCATCGTCCATCAAGACGGGAATTTCGACGCCGTAATCAACAAGCTTGGCCTGCACAGCGCTGCGATTGAGTTTTC
>Ga0316189_10007125_pt1 | contig 10610 bp, 9 predicted proteins | sample LowCovwburrow_MG_FD_204930 | JGI IMG/M metagenome (GOLD analysis project Ga0316189, IMG submission 204930) | Coastal sediment microbial communities from Maine, United States - Lowes Cove worm burrow | ecosystem: Environmental > Aquatic > Marine > Coastal > Sediment | place: USA: Maine... | reverse complement strand
CGGTCAAAGTTTAAGCGGATTATCCTCGTCTACACCGGCCATAAAGGGGATTTTCCGATCCTTGTGGGTAATCTGATAAATTAAACCCATCCAGTTACCCACCACAGAGCAGGCACTGTCGTGCCAGGTGTTATCGATATTTGGCAAAATCAAGGCCTCGGGAAATGCAGGCATTGCTTCTGCGTTAGTCATTGCTAACTCGATCCGGTACTGGTATTCGCGCAAAACCGCGCCTTCAAACTGACCCAGATAATGCTCGGGTAAAGGCGGCAAGCGGTCAGTTTCTCGATTAATAAAACGCGTCACTTCTCTTTTATATTCCTTTAACAAAGACACGGTATCGTATTCCGGGTGTCCCTGAAAAAATACCGTGCGAAAACCATCCTCGCTGGTTGCAAGATGCACACTGCCATCGTTACTGGTCACCAGCGTTCGTAGCCCGGCAGCCTCAAACTGCGAGGCATAAATGCTATTCCAGCGAGAATGCGGTACGTTGAATCGAGTATTAATATCTGTCACTAACGGGTGTGTTGGCTGCACAACCTGATGTTCGAATACGCCCCAGGTTTTTTTTGGCTGCTGCTCACGTTTTTGTCCATATCGAAATTCCAGCACTGCATGGGTTGCCAGGCACGAACATAGCGTCGAGGTGACGTTTTCATGCGCCCAGTCAGCCACTTCTATCAGCGAATTCCAGAATACTTCTGCTGACAAATTCGGTTGACTAACATTCGCGCCCGTTATAATTAGCGCATCTAGCCCCTGTTCACGAATCTGATCGAAGGTCTCATAATGCTCTTTTATGTAAGCCTTTGCAGCATCGCTACGCGGTAAATCGTCGAGCGTAAAAGGATGCATAAAAAACTGTGCAATTGGATTACTTTCACCGACCAGTCGAAAAAACTGACGTTCCGTGGCGTCCAGTGCGGCATCCGGCATCATGTTTAAGAGGCCGATATGTAATTCACGAATATCCTGATGAATGGCAGCATCCGGTTGCAATACTTTCACACCTTCAGCCGCCAGCTTGGAAAACGCAGGTAATTGGTTGTGAGCAACTAATGGCATTAGTTTTGCCTCGCAATGGCCAGTTCAAGCAGCTTTAAAAAATCTTCTTCGTTCTTAACCTGAGCTACTTCATCCGAAGTGACGGTATAACCATGGGGTTTCGCAATGGCTTCGTATCGTGGGACTCGTGAGCGAAACAGCAGCGGAAAAACCCAGCGGGCAAATTCGTCTGGGTCGATTTGCGCCGCGTATTCGAGACCGGTCTCTTTAAAATAGATCTGCAAATATTCCGTTAAGAATTCAGCTCGGTAATACAATGGTTTCGGCGAACTTTGCGCCCGTTCGATCAGGGTATCTTCCTGCGCCTGATTAGTTACCTGGATATACAGAATTAGACTACAGTCGACCAGGGATTCGATGACACCCGGTTCGTCCAGCTCGCAGAGGCTGCCGCCGACATCGTTAATAAAATGGGGATAACCATAAATCTGTTGCGCCTTCTGAATGAATTCGGGCACGTCGAGCATCGCATCCACTTCGGCCTGTCGATAAATGGCCTGACGCTGGATGAATTCTTCCAGCTCGACACCACCCAGTTGAGGGTTGCCTAACTTGCCGACGAAACTCAAAACCGGCCCCAGATCATGGACTTTGATGTTGTTGCGAATATGAATCCAGTCATTGCGCAGTAAGTCTTTCAGGAAAGGTACCTGCATGGCCTGCTGTTTTATCATATCGAGGATGGGCTCATCCAGATAGCGCGTGCCAATCCGATAGTCACCCGAATAATGGAACCAGTTTTTACCGCGTAACATGCTGGCCAGGTGGGATTTGCCGACACCGGACATACCCAGCAATGTGACCTTTTTATGTTCCCAGGCACGAAATTCTTCGACACTAAACTTCAAGGCTTACTCCGAGCAAACTAAAACGCTAATTATGCAATAAGCACGAACCCGGCGAAACCTCAGATTTATCTTTTACGGTTCTGGATGGGTGCCTGCAAACTTCGCTATCGTTGAATAGCCTCATTATCGTCAACCCGGTAAATATAAGTACGATTGCCGCCGAGTTCTTTGGCCGTATAACTGGCACCATCGGCAGCGTTTAGCACCTCGGAAAACTGGTTGCCAAACGGGCCTATATCAACCAGACCGATACTGGCAGTGACGTTGAATGTTTTTGTGTCGAAGTTAAAAACATGACTTTCAATCCCGCTACGAACATCTTCGGCTACTCGCTCGGCGTGTTCCAGCGAGCAATGTTCCATGAGTATCGCGAACTCGTCGCCACCAATACGCGCCAGGGTGTCACGCTCTCTGACGCTGCGTTTTAAAACTTCGGCAATCTGTCTGAGTATCTGGTCTCCGGCGACATGCCCACAGGTATCGTTAACAATTTTGAATCGATCAATGTCGATATAACAAAGCACATGCTCGGTAGTGGTCGATGTCTCAAGCAGGCGATGCATACGGCGGTCAAACTCCCATCGATTGACCAGGCCGGTTAAAGCATCGTGGGTAGCCTGATGGGTCAAACGTTTTGTTAAGTTTCGAGATTCGGTAACATCATGCGCGACAAAACGATAACCACAAAAAATGCCATCACTATCGTAATACGGCATACCGTTGTAGAGGAAAACAAGCGCCTGGCGATTGTTGAGTTTTTGCGATGACTCCAGATCATGCACGGCCAGGTTCGCTTCCAGGTTTCTTAACAGTTGATCGGCGAGTAATGTATTGTTTTCGGTATCGAAAATCTCGAGCACATGGTGCGAAATCAGGTTTCTTGGGTTAAAACCTGTAATTTCCCAGTACTTTTCGGAGACGTAGCTTATTTTAAAATCACTATCTACTTCAAAAAACCAGTCTGCCGCAATACTGGCAAAATCGCGAAAGCGGTCATCACTTTCCTGCAAGGCCCGGCTAGTCGTTTGCAACTCCTCAATTTTTTCTTCCAGCAAAACGTGGGTTTGCTCCAGTTGCAGCATTTTATCTTCGAGCTTGCGCACCAGTGCTTCACTATATTCACGCATGATGACCGGTTCCTGCTCGGGCAGCAGCTTAGCAACCGGCAACGCCCCAATCTGGCTCTGGGCCACCAGATCCTCAACAATACGGACTATATCCTCAGGCTCCTGAGGTTTGGTAATAAAACGTACCGCACCTAGTGAAAGCGCCAGTTTTTCATCTTTGGGGTCGGTATAGGTTGCGGTGTAAAAGGCGAATGGTATCGTCTTCAGGCCGTCATCGGCTTGCCATTCATGGCAAAGCGCGAATCCATCCATAACCGGCATCAAGATATCACTTATCACTAGATCCGGCGGATTCTTATGAGAAACATCGAGCGCTATTTGGCCGTTGAGAGCAGTTTCAACGTCATAACCTTTGCTCGATAGTAAAATTTCCAACAGATATAAATTACTCTCGTTGTCATCGACTATTAATATTCTGGGCATTTTTTGCGAACTCATAGAAACATCCGGGTCAACTTCCTAAATTTTTTTCGATCTGACTAACAAAACTAACCGGATCAATGGGTTTCTCAATATAATCTGTACAACCTGCCTTCAACATGCGTTCTCGGTCACCGGCCATGGCATGCGAGGTGACCGCAATTACCGGTATCTGAGCAAATTGAGGTAGATCTCGAATAATACTTAATACTTCGAAACCATCCATACCTGGCAGCTGGATATCGAGCAGTACAACATCCGGGTCAACGGTTTTGAAAAGCTCGATAGCGATGTAGCCATCGCGAGCAGGTATCACTTCATAGCCCTTACTTTCCAGTAGAAATGTTACCAGATAGAGGTTTTGCTCGTTATCTTCAACTACTAATACTTTCCGCTTCAACGCCAGGTTCATCCCGTTTAGTCATGGGCAGTAACAATGTAAACACACTTCCTCGGTCCCAGCAACTTTGCGCTTCAATATCGCCACCCAGAATCATTGCCAGTTTGCGGCTTAATGCCAGGCCCAGTCCAGTGCCTTCATATTTACGTGTTGAAGCGCTTTTCGTAAGCTGTCGAAAAGGCTGAAACAGGTTAGATAAATCTTCTGCTTTGATGCCAATGCCATCATCGGCTACCGATATCAAAATCCGTTCTTCCTGCAAACGAGTCTCTATAGCTATAGCACCTCGCTCGGTAAATTTTATGGCATTACTGAGCAGGTTTAAAACAATTTGCTCGACACGACGACGGTCGCTATAAATACTGGATATCTGATGAGTGAATTTAATTTCAATCGGCAGCGATTTGGCGTCAGCTAAAGGCCGGACAATATCCACCGCGTTGTTAATCGCCTCGGCTAAATCGAACACTTGATATTCTGCTTCCATGGCGCCCGCTTCTATTTTCGAGATATCGAGAATATCGTTGATGAGCGATAGCAGGTGTCTGGCACTATTTTTCACCATGCCAAGTTGCTTGGCCTGCTCTTCGTTAAGTTCACCGGCAATCCCCAGTAAGAGTATGCCACTAAATCCGATAATCGAATTCAGCGGTGTACGTAGCTCGTGAGACATGGTGGCGAGAAAAGCCGACTTCAGGCGATCGGCCGATTCAGCCTGTTCTTTGGCAATTTGCAGGGCGACTTCGGCCTGCTTGCGTTGCGATATATCAATGTCGATGCCACCGGTACTGACTAAACGGCCACTACCATCCATGATCGGGAATCGGATGGAATGTTCCGACATGATTTCGCCATTCGTGGTTACCAGCTCTGATTCATGTTCCACTGTTGAACCTGTTTCTCGGCAGAGCTGATCTTTCTCGTCAAATAGTCGCGCCTTTTCTGCACTAAAAATTTCACGCGCGGATTTACCTTTTAGATCGCGTAAACTCAAGCCGTGCCAGTCACAAAATGTCTGGTTACAGTGTAAATATCGTCCTTCTAAATCTTTCAGAAAAACACCGGCTGGCAGATGATGGAGTATCGACACCATAATGGCTTTCTGAGTGGCCAGATCGGCTACCGCTGATTTCATTTGCGTCACGTCAATATTAATCCCACCCGTGCCAACGATACTGCCGCTTTTATCTTTGATCGGAAACTTGATAACAGAATAAGTACTGCGAACATTATTGGGATCGTAGCGCTCATATTCGTAACTGACTGGCAAGTCTATTTCGCGGCAGTTTTGCTCCATCTCCAGGTGCTCTGCTGCGAGTTCGGGTGTTTCAAGGTCGTTGGAGGTCAAGCCTATCGGCGATTCGGGGCTAACACCGTACATTGTACAAAAGGCCGGGTTGCAGATCTGATATCGGCCTTCCAGATCCTTCAGGAAAATTGCGTAGGGGGCGTTGTGAATAACAGCACTTAGCAGCGCCTCCGAGCGGTCTCGGCTCTGTTGTTCCGCACGTAATTCTCTGATGGCTTTTTGTCGTGACCAGCCCATAAAAGCGACGATAAAAAGCGAACCTACGACCAATAACGATATCGATAATGCCGATTGACGCAATTGGCTTATCTTTGACTTTTGTTCGACTAGACTGGTAAATGCCAACTTTGACTGACTAAAATAGCTTTGCGGGAAAGGTAGCATTGCCCGGCGATAACGACTGTGCAGAGACTGGATGATGGCATACTCGAAAATACTACCGACCCGAATTGCTTCGCCCATCGTTTCGAATACCTGCATTAATGTGTCATTCGCTTGCCGCAACTCGGGTTGTGAATCCAGCTCCCCTGACCGCCGATACAAACTCAGTGAGTCGACCGCAAAATCGAGCGCGGTAATAAGTGACTGCCGGTTTTCCTCACTAGCATCGCGTACCATTTTGTCGATGACAAATTCAAGTTGGTCCAAACTAAAAACAACGCGCGACAGGCTGATATTTTGCTCCAGCATTTCCACGGGCATCGAGGCTTCGAGTCGCTTCAGGGAAATCCATTCGTAAACACCCTGAAAGATCACCAGGGAGGCAATCAAATAGAACAGTACAATTAATTTTGTCTGCGTAAAAAAACGAACCATGTATTTCTCCTTCAGCCGACCTTATTATTCCAATCTCGCTTCGATGCTAACAAAGGCCTGTAGCGGCTACAAGTCGGTGCATCTGTCGTAGTCGATCCGGAAGCATTATGCGATACTCGCGGCGGATTGTTGCATCATTCATTATCCATCGCATTGTCGCCCGGCCTGCGGGCTAAGGCGTGCATTAATATTACCATATTCGAGCGAGATTCATTTGTCATACGATACCATCAGCCATCGAGCATATGCCCAAAATCCGGCCAGCGGATTCGCTGCGATGATTTTAAGCGTGGTTTTATTTTCGTTAATGGATACCACCGTTAAATGGCTGGGTGGTACCTACCCCACCCAACAAATCATGTTTTTCCGTTGCCTGGTAGCGATGATACCGTTGTTCGTGATCATTGTTATGCGAGGCGGGGTTTCTATCCTCAGAACCCGACAGGTAAAAATGCATTTCTTGCGCAGTGTGCTTGGTATCTCGGCTATGGGGTTTGCCTTTTACGCGCTGTCTTTGATGCGCCTGGCAGATGCCATTTCGATCTTGCACACCACACCTATTTTCATGACCGCCTTATCAGTTTTATTTCTGCGCGAAAAGGTCGGCCTGCACCGTTGGTCTGCGGTAATCTGTGGTTTTATTGGCATGTTACTGGTGGTTAGACCTGGACCGGGCATGCTGGAAAGCGGCAGTATTTATATGTTATTCGCCGCCCTTTTAATTAGCTGCACGACTATCATCATCCGCCATTTGAGTATTCGTGATGACCCGGTATGCATCACTTTTTATTTCACCCTAACCGGCTTATTGGCCAGTAGTGCTGGCATTGCCTGGCTAGGGTGGCAAACGCCGACACTTTTTGACTTGATGCTGCTGGTGGCTGTTGGCCTGCTCGGTGGAATCGCCCAGTACATGATGACGCTAAGTTATCGACATGCCGAGATTGGCATGGTAGCGCCATTAAAATACCTGACGATTTTATTTGGCGGTGGCTTTGGTTATCTAATCTGGTCTGAACTCCCCGACCTGCAAAGCACTTTCGGTATAGCCATCATTGCGATGGCAGGGATTTACACACTTCACCGTGAACTCATACACAGCAAAAAGAAAACGGCATGAATAGTATCACCCAGGCTAAAAGCTCTGCGGTCGATAATCGGCGTGCCTATCTGTTCTTAATCGTTACCACCTGGTGCTGGGGCTGTAATGCCATATTCGGCAAGATGGCAGTCGGCGAAATATCACCTATGTTGCTGGTAAGCCTGCGCTGGTTAGGTGTGGTTTTGCTATTATTTGTTTTCGCACGAAAGCAGTTTGTTCGCGACTGGCCGGTGTTGCGTCAACATCTGCGATTTCTCGCCTTGATGGGTATTGCTGGCTTCACCGCTTTTAACGCGCTTTTTTATATCTCGGCACATCACACATCAGCGATTAACATTGGCATCCTTCAGGGTTCAATCCCGATATTTGTTATTGTCGGCAGCTACCTGCTGTTTCGTATTCGCATCACCTGGTTACAAACATTGGGTATTGGCGTCACACTATTCGGCGTAGTCACGGTTGTTTCAGCCGGTGATTTATCGCAGTTGCTCGAACTTTCAATTAATCGAGGTGATTTTTTAATGCTACTGGCCTGTGCACTCTATGCAGGCTATTCAATCGGCCTGATTCGCCGTCCGCCGGTATCGGCGCTGGCACTGTTAACCTTGCTGGCTGTAGCGGCACTTGCCGGGTCTCTACCTTTACTGGTCATAGAGACCGTCTATCAGGGATTCACGCTGCCAGGCGCGACCGGTTGGGTCATCGTCATTCTGGTAACTTTATTACCATCATTTCTGGCACAGATATTTTTTATTCAGGGTGTGGCATTGATTGGGCCGGGGCGTGCCGGGGTCTTCGTCAACCTGGTGCCGGTATTTGCTTCATTGATGGCAGTTTTATTTCTCGGCGAATCCTTCGAACTGTATCACGGCATTTCGCTGGCGCTGGTACTCGGAGGCATCGGCCTGTCAGAGTTTGGCAAAGCCAGATAAAGCCCGCTAAAGCCGGGGTAAAGATCTGCCTCGGGTAAATAAATAGCCGAGCACCAGAGCTATTGATATCGCCAGTGAAAAGTAACACAGTGGAATACCAGAACTGGTTGCAGGACAGGTTGGTCGGCCCATAATCTCCAATGAAGTACCCGTGAATGCAAATAGAAATACCGGCACCCAACCAGGATAGAATAACCAGGCGGTTTTTTTAGGATTGATCGTCACCGAAAACGCCATCGCCAGATAACCGGCAAATACCACATAACAGGCGGGCACGAAACCAATCATCGGGCAGTTCTGCCCCTGAATATGTTTCAAAACAACCGGAAACAATTGATATAGCGTATAAACACAAACAACAAAAATAGCCGCCCGCACTATAAATATTACAGATTCCTTCATGGCTTCAACAATCTAACTGGCGCGTTTGCTAGCGTGGTAAATGGATGTCGCGAATATAACGAAAAAAGCCACATTCAATGCAATCGGCATTAAATACTTACCGACGGCTGGCACGAGGAAGAAAATTAAAAAGCTGACCAGAATTAGTACGACCGGATTAAAAATAGCCATCCATCTGGGATAAGCAGTTTTACCGGTGAGAATCAGCGAAATGTAGATGGCCGAAAAAACCAGCGCGGCAATTCGAATGACTGTTAAAAGCGTTTCGTAGCGAAAATCATAGAGCGACAACAGTTCGAGCATTACCGGATCCTGTCCAGCACCCACCAGAGCTGCGGCACTGGCGCGTGATCCAATCCAGATACTGCCGACGATAAAACCATAGGACATACTGTAAAATGCAATCGAGCCCCAGAGTTTGCTGGCTGGCATGAGCATTTTGCCAATATGCCACATACCCACCACATACAAAGGCGCGCCAAGCACACCGATAAAATGGCCTAGTGTTGCGCTACTCTCTGTAACCGATTCAAAAAAGACGTAACTACCGTCATAACGGGCCAGGGGGTCGAAATGTAAAAGAAACTCGCCGGTGCCGACTAAAACTGAGGCGATTAAACCTATAACGCCTGTCCAGAAAATCCCGGAATTCTCAGATTTCATAATACTCTACCCCATAAAAAATTTAACGACTATCAAAGCAAAAAATAGCTTCCGACCCTGCAACACAGCTCTGACTAATAGCAGGGCAAAATGGTTACTGACACCTGACAAAATAGAAGGAATCAAAAACTGCCGGGGACTTTATGCTTTTTAACAGGTGGGGAACAACAACAAATTTACTTAAACCGAACTAGACCAAAGGCTGCAAAAATACTGTTCAGCCAGATTCGAGTTCCATATCGATCATACCGAGCGATTCCATGACATCAAACATTTGCTCATCGGCCAACTGGCAGGCAAAACAGATCTGGTCGAGCGGGAGACCGACCAATTGCCAGTTATTAATGGCACTAAGCTGCTCCTGTGCTTCCCCTTCATCCATGGGTGGTATATTTCGGCTCAGTTTATTAGCGACATAAATGACTCTGTTTGCGGTTGCATAGGTACCGGCATATTCGCTATCGTGGTGATGGCGCGTGCAAGTGACCAGAATATCAGGCAAGCCCCACTGCGTCATCAAAGTGGCTGCTAATTCTGCATGATCGAAACCAAGCTCTTTTCGCTCGGTCTCCAACAAATCCTGACTACGCTTCCTGTTTTCAATCTTGTCGTACACTACCGGCAATTTACTGGCCAGTAATAAACGACCGAGATCGTGCAATAAACCAGCAATAAATATCGAATCAGGCTCGTTGATATCGACATGTTGAATGGCTAATTGTTTGGCGATGATCGCAGTTTTAATACTGTGTCGCCAGAAATCTGCCAGCGAAAACGAATCAATCTCCGGATCGCTAAAGACATTTACCAGTACTGAACCGATCAGGATTTGCTTGAGCCGATCTCGTCCGAGCAACTGGACCGCTTGAGAAATGGTCGACACCTGATTTGGCATACCATAATAAGCGCTATTAACCATTTTAAGAATTCGAGTCGAAAGCGCGGGATCGGTTTGTACCGTGTTACCAATTGTCTTCGCAGTCGAATTATCATCTTCAAGCTGCTGCGTAACTCGCATATAAACTTCCGGCATAGAGCTGAGTTCAGGTCCTTTTTCGAGTAACGATTCCATTGTTATTACATTATCTGGCATAGCAGCGCCTATTCCCTCAATTGTTCAAGCTAGATTTCGTTTGCCCATGATAGCAAAAACAGCATTATCCGGTGCAGAAAAAATCATCACTCCGATGACTATTACCGAGCTTCTTTTTTGGGTATTTTTTTTATTTTGTCTAGCGTAATATTTAAAAATAAACAGGTAAACTAACCCCATGATCAAAAATGTCGGTGACACTGTTATAGCGTCAAAACACAACTTGAATTGTCACTGCGGTTCGGTCGAATTACTAATCGAGATGCCCGACGGTATTGTCGATCCACGCCGATGCGATTGCTCAATCTGTCGCAGGAAAGGCACAGTCGTGGCGTCGGTGCCATTAGCGACAATCTCCATCATCAAGGGCAAAGATGCTCTCAGTCTCTACCCACTTACGATGGTGTAAACCATCCATCAGACCAGAAAA
>Ga0316189_10007124_pt1 | contig 10611 bp, 8 predicted proteins | sample LowCovwburrow_MG_FD_204930 | JGI IMG/M metagenome (GOLD analysis project Ga0316189, IMG submission 204930) | Coastal sediment microbial communities from Maine, United States - Lowes Cove worm burrow | ecosystem: Environmental > Aquatic > Marine > Coastal > Sediment | place: USA: Maine... | reverse complement strand
CTTTCCCATGCGGCCATGCGTCTTTCCGTCATCCACGTGCTCAACAGAATGACAAACAGGATGCTCAGCAGAAACACCACGCGTATGAGTTTGAAAACGCTCAAGAACCGGCCACCATCATCGTTTCGATCAGAACCGATCCGGTATGAATATTGCCGCGCGTATCAATGTCGACGCCCGCGGCGGACATATTCATGAACATGTCCCGCAGGTTGCCGGCAATCGTCACTTCCTCGACCGGGCAGGTAATTTCGCCGTTTTCGACCAGGAATCCGGAGGCGCCCCTGGAATAATCGCCGGTCACCATGCTGACTCCCTGGCCCATGACTTCAGTCACGTAGAGACCGTCACGCATGTGCCCGATGAGATCTGTCCTGCCCTCCCCCCCGGGTTCGAGCAGCAGGTTGCGCACCCCTCCGCCATTTGCCGTGGTTTTGAGCCCCAACCGCCTGGCCGAATAGGTAGAAAGCGCATAACCCTCGAGCCTGCCGGAATCAATGATCAGCCGTTCCCGGGTCGCCACTCCGTCGGAATCGAAGGAAGCGCTGCCCGCACCGCGCCGCAACAGCGGCCGTTCAAGAACGTTCACCCAACCGGGAAAAATGACGTCGCCGGCCCGGTCTTTCAGAAAGGACGCATTCCGATACAGGGCGGAACCTGAAATAGCGGCAACCAGGTGCCCGATCAGCCCCTGCGCCACTTCCGGCGCAAACAAAACCGGCATATCGGATGTCGGCAACTGGCGCGCACCGAGCCTTCGGACCGTGCGCAGGGCCGCCTCGGTTCCGGTTTTTTCCGGCGGTTCCAGATCATCGAAACAGCGCCTGCTGTCGTAACTGTAATCCCGCTGCATTTCGTCACCCGCACCGGCCAGCAACACACATGACTGGCTGTAACGGGTTCCTGCACTGCGGCCGATAAACCCGTTGGAATTACCATATATTCCCAGGCCGAGTCCGGCCTCGAACGAGGCGCCTTCAGAATTGGTGACTTTTTCATTGCTGCGGCCGGCGGCCTCGCAGGCCAGTGCACGGTCGATAGCGGCACTCGCATCCATCGCTACTGGATGCCACAGATCCAGGTCGGGAAACCCGGTAGCCATTTCAACAGGATCAGCCAACCCGTTAGCCGTGTCATCCTGCGTATAGCGCGCAATTTCGACGGCGTAACGGACGCAGTCCGCGATCGTCTGCTTACGCAGGTCTGCGCTGGTAGCGTAACCTTTACGCTTGCCAAGGAAAACGGTTATGGAAAGACCGCGGTCCTGCATGCGCTCGAGCGTTTCGACTTCACCAAGCCTTGCCTGGACAGAAAGGCCCTGGTGCGTATGCGCCGAAACCTCGGCCTGGTCTGCACCGGCCTTACTTGCAAGACGCAATGCTTCCCGAACGTGGTCCTCGAGCAAATCAAGCTCGGCTTCACGGTTGAGCACAGGCTGCGTTACCATGGATTGATCAGACATCCGAACCCCCTTACAGATTGGGAATAATCGTTGAGAAAATGATGAAATACAAGGAAAACCTCTCCGAAGAAACCATCCCGGTCAGCAAAAGCCAGCGCCGCCGCGACGCGCTTGAACTGAAATCCCTGGCATCGGAGCTCATCAAGCTGAGTCAGGCCAAACTGGGCCGCGTTCCACTGGATGAGGGTGTCCGGGCAGCCATCATGGAAGCCCGGCAAATCAAATCCAATGTTGCCCGCAAACGCCAGATGCAATACGTGGCCAAGTTGCTGCGCCGTGATGACCCGGAACCGATCTTCCTTGCACTGGAGGGCTTCGAAAACGAGGCAAAGCAACTTACCGGCCGCCAGCATCGTTCAGAAGCCTGGCGTGATTTCCTGCTCGAATCGGGAGACCCGGCTATCAGCCTGCTGATGAAGCAACGGATGGACATCGATACGCAGGCCATTCGGCAACTGGTACGCAATGCCAGGCGGGAATCAGAGAAATCCAAACCGCCGGCATCGGCGCGGACCCTGTTTCGCATGTTGCGTGAAATGGACGAAAAAGAGCCGTTGCCGCCGATGGGCATGATCCCGTAAGACGGAAACATTTCAGGCGCCATCAGTGCCGCCCACGGTCAATTTATCAATTCGTAATGTCGGCTGGCCGACACCGACCGGCACACTCTGGCCGTCTTTTCCGCAAACCCCGATACCCGAGTCCAGCTTGAGGTCATTTCCGACCATCGACACGCGGGTCATCGCTTCGGGCCCATTGCCGATCAAGGTTGCGCCTTTGACCGGCCGGGTGACCCGGCCATTTTCGATCAGGTAGGCCTCGCTGGCAGAAAAAACGAAACGTCCGGACGTGATGTCCACCTGCCCGCCGGCAAAGTTTACGGCATACAGGCCGCGGTCGACCGATGCGATGATTTCTTCCGGCGGATACTCGCCCGGCAACATGAAGGTATTTGTCATGCGCGGCATGGGCAGGTGTGCAAAAGACTCCCGGCGGCCGTTGCCGGTCGGAGCCGTGTTCATGAGCCGGGCGTTCAGCTTGTCCTGCATGTAGTTTTTCAGGATGCCGTTTTCAATCAGCACGTTCTGCTGTGTCGCGGTGCCTTCGTCGTCTATGGTCAGCGAACCCCTGCGCTTTTCGATGGTTCCGTCGTCAATCACAGTGACGGATTCGGCTGCGACTTTCTCCCCCAACCGGCCGCTGTAGGCCGATGTGCCTTTGCGGTTGAAGTCTCCCTCGAGTCCGTGCCCTACCGCTTCATGCAACAAAACACCGGGCCAGCCGGGGCCGAGAACAACCGTCATGGTTCCGGCCGGCGCTGCCTCCGCTTCCAGGTTTACCAGGGCCTGCCGCACTGCCTCATCAGCCATCTCGCGCCAGGCATCATTTTCCAGCAATACGCGGTAGGAGAACCGCCCGCCGCCGCCGTCACTGCCTTGTTCACGCCGGCCTTCCTGTTCTGCAATCACATTGACGTTGAGCCGGACCAGCGGACGTATGTCAGCCGCGAGTGTGCCGTCGGTTGCGGCCACGAGAATCGTTTCATGCGTCGCTGACAGGCCAACGATGACCTGGCTGACGCGCGGATCCCGGGAACGCGCATAGGCGTCTACCTGGCGCAGCAGATCAACCTTTTCAGCCGCACTCATCGACTGCATCGGATCTTCAATGCCATACAGAACCGGGGGCGCACGGCGTTTCCAGGCCTGCACCTGTCCTTCGCTGCCGTGACGCGCGATTGCCCGTGCAGCTCCGGACGCCTGCAAAAGCGACGGCAGAATGATTTCATCGGCGTATGCAAAGCCGGTTTTTTCTCCGGAAATCGCCCGGATGCCGACCCCCTGTTCGGTCGAATGGGTGCCCGACCGGACCAGCCCGTCCTCCAGCACCCATGATTCATGGCGGGTGGCCTGAAAATACATGTCTCCGGAATCAACCGCCGGTCCCATCAGGTCGTTAAGAACCTGCTCAAGCTGCCGCTGGTCTACGCCGCCCGGGGCAAGCAATTGCTGTTCCGCTAATTTGAGCCTGTCGCTCATACAAAATGTCCTTTTACTCTTGCGGCGGCGGCGCAGGCGCGACGCGCTCTACCTCCACAGCCTCGAAAACGGGATTATCCCAATCCCCCGTGATGGTGTACTGAACCTTCGTTGCCTCTCCGATCTCATTTTGCAACAAACCCTGCAACGCCAGTCCGGCTGCGGCGCCAATAGGACCGCCGGCCAGCGCACCAATAATGGGAAGTGTGTTACCCAGCCCCGGCCTGATGGTCAGTAGCTGGTCGTACTGTCGATCCACCAGGTTGGTACTGCCTAGAACTGAAATACTTGCTGCCGAAGATTTCAACAGCATATCATCTGTAGTCGCCGTGCCGTTTTCCATTTTAAAAGTGCCGGTCGCTTCGTCAAATGAAAAGCCCGTGTCGAATACGTCACGAAAATCCAGTGCCAGCCGTTTCGGCAATGCCTGGATACTCAACAAACCCAGCAGGCGGCCGGTTCCTGCGCTGGCATCGGTAATATTGCCATCCACGACACTGAAATCAATCTGGCCATTCAGCCGCGAAAGAGCGAAAGCACCGGGCGACCCTGGCCACCAGGCGCTGAAATTAACCAGGGTTTGTCCGCCTTGCATGGAAGAGCTGATGTCCATGGTATTGAGAAAATCCCCGAGAGACTCTGCCGCCATCCGGATTTCAAAATCTGATCGCTGACCCGTTTCACTCAACGACCAGTCGCCGCTGGCCTGAACCGAGAGTTGCGGCGACGCGGCGTCTACTTTTTCAAAATGGAAGCCGTTTGCCGTCGGATAGGCTTCGACCCGCGTTTCGCCCAGCTCCACGCCGGAGTACTGGAAAGATCTCGCATAGAGATGCAGCGCCGGGAGGTCCGCCGGATCGGTTTCCATATCGAGACCGCTCGATTCAGGATCACCAAGCGCGAGTCTTTCAAATTCGGCAGAAAGGCTGCTCATGCCGCTCTCACCGGTGGTAAACCTGACATTGCCGCTGATATCCTCAGCACTGAATTCAGCCCTGACGTCCGGGTCGGCTACGTCAAATCCCATTTGGACATCATTGAAATATCGGTCCAGGAATAACATCTTTCCTGCCCGGAGACTGCCTTTTTCGAGCGCAAGTCCACCCATGCCTTTCCCGCCGAGCGCACCATCGATAATCACGTCAACCCATCCATCGAGGTCAATTACATCTGCCCCTCCCTCGATCCTGATAAAACCTTGCGGCGGCATTTCGGGCAGACCTCCTCCGAGGCGAATGACTGAACTGAGCGGCGATTCGGAATCGTCGCTGAGATCAAAACGCAGCACCATCCGGTCCACGAATTCAACATCGAGTACCTGCTTGTCTCCCGAAAAAGGGTACCGTAATTCCAGCGGCCAGCGCTCGCCAGCGGGTTTATGCAGGGGAGCAGGCAGATTCAGCTCCACTCCGCCCAACCCGGACTCGATGGTCAGCAAAGTCAGGTTTTCCGGCGAATCTTCCATTGCCGAAACCGTGAAAGAAGCATTCCACAGGCATTCACCTTCTACTTTCGCCAACTCTGCATAGCTTTCAAGCAGGAAAGACGGGATGACGTCCCGGACGCCGAAAAGTCCCACCAGGTCGGCGCGGAATTTTTCTTCGCCGCCGGTTCCTGCCGCCAGGTCGAGGCGGGCCGGGTAACCGCGAAACCAGGTTTCCAGTGCGGTTCCGGTAAAGCCGGTTTGGTCATAGCGCAGTTCGCCTGAAATTCCGTCAAAGGTGATTTCCGAGGCCGGATCCGAAAAATAGCCGTCGGGCACAAAGATCCTGCCATCGAGCACGATCTCGTTCCCGGTGCCGCGAATGGGGGCGGTCAGCTTGCCCGTTGCCTGAGCCGAACCGGCAAACGTAAAGACAGAAAGGTCCGTGTCGATCAGGTCACGCAGCGGGGTCTGTTCCAGGAACCCCAGAATTTGAGGCAAATCGGTATTTGCCTGGTAATCAACTTCCAGTATCGGCGACTTCAAGTCCGGTATCGCTGCGCTGACCGTTTGCGCTTCTAATCCTCCGATATCACCAATGCGCCCCTGCAGTTCCATCGATGGGCCAAAGAATCTGACCTGAGTCTGCAACCCGGCGGCTTCGGGCCAGCCATCCAGGTAATGCAGGCGGCCATCTGCTATCTCGGCCTGCGCTTCGAAACGGCCCCTGCCTTCGCGAAATGGCCAGTCGTCCATGTCGCCGAAGATCTGGAACCTGGCGGAAACCAGCTCACCCGCGATGAGGCCCTGGCGCAGCCAGGTTTTGACGCCATCGCTCAGAAGCGACTCAGGCCAGTAGGGATCAAGCCGGTCGATGCGTCCGCGGGTGATCACGGCATTGACATCAACATCCGGTTTGCCTTCGTCACCGGCGATCGTTACGTTGGCCTGAATGGCCAAATCTTCGTTCTCCAGTTGGCAGTCATTGAATCCAACCTGCCAGCTTTCGCCCCACTTGAGATCCAGATTGCAGCCAGGCAGTGAGAACCGGACAGGGTCCCGGAACATACGCGGCCAATCTGCGTCGAGTTGTCCGCTTCTGAGATGGATCAGTCCGGATCCTTTGAGCAGGGACACGTTGGCCTGCAGCCCGCGCAAATCAGGCCAGCGTTCCCAGTCGAGCACGCTGGCTTCAGTTACCGAGCCTTCGGCCATGACCAGCCGCCAGTCTGAATCGAGAACGAGATCGAGATCTTTAACGTTACCGGCGGCGGCCCCGGGCAGAAACGCCGGCCATGCAGTGTTATAGATCGACATGATGTCCCGCGCCAGGTTGAGCGGTACATCCAGCGGCAATTGATCGGCGCTTATCCACAGGCCCAGTCCGGCCTTGACATCCCTTGCCACGGACAATCGGGGGGCGGTCCAGGACCGTGCGCCGTCATCATAAAGAAGATCCGCCAGGTGCAGGTCCCACTTCGCTTTATCGGTGCTCTGCCAGCGAAACCGGCTATTGACCCGATCCAGCCTTAAATCCTGGAACTCATTAACCAGCCTGGCTTCGGTGAGATCCAGTACACCCTTTACCAGGTGGCCGTCCTGCCGGGACCATTCGCCCCAGAGTTCAGCATTCAACCAGCCGGTCAGGGGCAGGAATGGATTTTTGGGCAATCTGCCCTGGAAAGCGGCAAGCATCAACTCACGGGCACTGGCTTGCCATGAGAAGTTCACCATTTTCTGATCCTCATCGAGCGTCAGCAACAGGGTTGCTTCGACCTCGCCATAATCCAGCCCGCCTCTGGCATCAAAAAAGTTCGCCTGGAATTCCGTTGCAAGCTGCTCGCCTTCGAGCTGCACCGCACCCTGGATGTCGGCGAATTCCAACAGGATTCCATGCTTTTCATCCTGGTATAAAAGGTTGGAGTCCTGGATCACGACTTCACCCATCCTGGCGAGTTCCCTCAGCGCCGACTCCTGCGAGTCGCCGCCCCGGCCACTGACGCCGAATCCCGACAGCGCAAGCCGCCCGTCCACCTTGTGCCGCAACACGAAATCCGCGCCGATTACGCGGAAGTTATAAAGCGGCATGCCCGGAATCAAAAGGTTGAGAGGCTTAATGTCCAGCGCTGCTGATTCGATCGCTACCGCCTCCGACAGGTCCAGAGATCTGTCTGTACCGGAACTTGCCACCGGCATCAGCTTAAGGCCGCGCAGAGACAATCTCGGGCCGAATGCCGTCCATTCGCCTGCAAAGCTGTCCAATTGAACCGGCCGGCCGAATTCTTCTGACAACCAGGTTTCCAGCCTGGGTTGATAGCGGTCGCTGTATGGCATCAGCAGCTTGCCGATGCCCACGCCGACCGCTGCCAGGATGACCAGAATTGAGAATGCGGTCCATAGCAGGGTTTTAGCCCGTCTGAAAAGGGTTTTCAGCGTGCTCATTTCAGCATTCAGAGCAAGACAACATCGTATTGATCCTGCGCGTACTGATCTTCTCTCTGGAAACGGATGGATTTGCCGACCATTTCCTCGAGTTCGGCAACCGTTGCCGACTGCTCATCCAGAATACGCTCCACAACCTTCGAGGAAGCCACGACCATCAACTTGCTGGCTTCGAACTGCCGGCTGGACCGCATGATTTCACGGAATATTTCCAGGCAGACCGTTTCAGCACTTTTTATGGTTCCCCGGCCATCACAATACGGGCAGGGGATACATAGCCGCCTCTCCAGGCTCTCAGTGGTGCGCTTACGGGTCATTTCGATCAGCCCAAGCGATGAAATCTCGGTCAGCGTGGTTTTTGCATGGTCCCGCGCCAGCGCACGCTGAAAAGAACCCATCACTTGCCTGCGGTGTTCCTCGTCGCTCATGTCGATGAAATCAATGATGATGATGCCGCCAAGATTCCGCAGGCGCAGTTGCCGGGCGATGGCCTGGGCAGCCTCCAGGTTCGTCTTGTAAATGGTTTCCTCGAGATTGCGATAGCCGACAAATCCGCCCGTATTGACATCAATTGTGGTCATCGCCTCCGTCTGGTCAAACACCAGGTAGCCGCCGGATTTCAACGGAACTGTTGGCTTCAGTGCGTTCTCGATTTCGTCCTCAACGCCGAACAGATCAAAGATCGGTCGTTCTGCCGAGTATTCCTCGATACGCTCCAGCCAGTCCGGCACGAAACGGCGCGCAAATTCCCTCACTCCCTCCAGCGCGTCGTTCGAATCGATGCGAACCCGCTCCACATCTTCATGCATCATGTCCCTGAGGGCTCGCCGGGACAGCGACAGGTCTTCAAAAACGCAGCTCGCGGGACCGGCGGTTACCGAGCGCTCCTGGACGGTTTGCCACACTTTTCCGAGATATACCATATCCGCCGAGAGCGCAAAATCATTCACCCCTTCGGCGTTTGTCCGCACGATGTATCCATGCGCATCGGTGTCACTTCTGAGCGTTCGCACCAGTTCCTTCAGGCGGCTGCGTTCGGATTCTTCTTCAATGCGGGTTGAGATGCCGATTACGTCACAGTCCGGCAGCAACACCAGGAAACGGGAAGGAATACTGATGTTTGTGGTCAGACGCGCGCCTTTGCTGCCCAACGGGTCTTTAATGACCTGCACGATGACTTCACCACCCTGGCGCAGCAGATCCTGGATTTGTGGTTCGGTTGGCGGTTCCTCGCCCACCGCGACGGGATCCTGGCGGACCATGTCGCGGGCATGAAGAAATGCGGTTCTTTCCAAGCCTATTTCTATGAATGCAGCCTGCAGCCCGGGAAGAACCCGTGAAACCTGCCCTTTGTAAATGTTGCCTATGTAGCCGGTCTGGCTTGCGCGCTCAAGCCACACTTCCTGCAGCATGCCGTTTTCGACCAGCGCCACCCTGGTTTCCGAGGGAGTCGAGTTAATCAGAATTTCTTCGCTCACGCCCGAATTACCCTGTTGGAAATCATCTTAGAATAGCACCCCAGCGCGTTTCAGTAATTGCGCTGTCTCAAAAAGCGGCAAGCCCATCACACCGTAAAAACTTCCCTCGATCCGTGAGATTTTTTCCGCAGCCTTGCCCTGGACTCCGTAAGCGCCCGCTTTGTCCATCGGATCGCCGGTGTCGATATAAGCTTCAATCCATTCCGGTTCGAGTGTGGAAAACGTAACCTCGGTGATATTGAGTGCTGTATGCGTTTCCGAGGCGTTCACAACGACTGCCACCGCGGAAAAAACCCGGTGTGTCATTCCTGACAGGCTTCGCAGCATTTCAGCCGCCTCGTTCCGGTCTGCGGGCTTTCCGAGGATACGATCATCGAGAATGACGGCCGTATCAGATCCAAGAACCGGGATACTGTCGCCCTCCAGTCGAATGACCTCGAGCGCCTTTTCACGGGCCATCCTCAGAACAAAATCAGCAGGCTGCTCATCCGCGAACGGTGTTTCCTCGATATCTGCTGCAACGGCGCGGAAATCGACCCCTATCTGGCGCAATAATTCCCGGCGCCGGGGTGACGCAGATGCCAGGATGATCATTGGATGACTGAAAGCTCTCATGGTCTGCCGGAATGCTCAGCTGCGGTGATACGGGTGGTTCTGCGTAATCGTCCAGGCGCGGTAAAGTTGCTCTGCCAGCAGGGTCCGCACCAAAGGATGCGGCAAGGTGAGGCGTCCCAGTGCCCAGACATCGTGAGCCTGCTCCCGGCACCGGGCAGGCAGCCCATCCGGCCCGCCCACCAGGAAGCACACGCCGCGCTCGTCCCTCATCCAGTGTTCCATTTGTTGGGCGAGTTCTCCAGTGGACCATTGCCGGCCCTTTTCGTCCAGGGCAATCACCCTGTGTCCTGTTGGGACGGCCGCCAGCAAAGCTTCACACTCAGCTTTTCGCAGGGATTCGATATCAGCGTTTTTAGAGCGCCTGGCGAGCGGTATTTCCTTCAGTTCAAGCGACAGCCCCCGCCCGAAGCGGCGGGCATATTCATGCCAGGCAGTTTGCACCCAACCCGGCATTCGCTGGCCAACAGCGGCGACAGTCAGTTGCATGGAGGTTGCTGCGGCTCAGGCCGACCGGCTTGCGCCGCTACGCTGCTGGCTACTCGCTTCCCACAGTTTCTCGAGATTGTAGAATGCCCGGGTCTGGGGCAGCATCAGGTGAACGATAACGTCATTCAGATCAACCAGGACCCACTCCCCTTCTCTTTCTCCTTCAACCCCAAGCGGCGGAAAACCCGCAGCCTTGGCCTTGAGAACCAGCTTCTCCGCCATTGATTTAACATGCCGGGTGGAACTGCCTGTGGCCACGACGAACCGGTCTGTCAGTGGATTCTGCCCGGAGACATCAACCTCTTGAATATCGATGGCTTTCATATCTTCCAGGACTTCGGTCACCAGATCCCGGAGTTGGTTGGATGTCAGCGCTTTTTCAGCGGTTTTATGGGTCAAATGAAATCACCTGTGTTGAAACGATCAATTTTAGCCTTTCACAGCCGGAGCCGCAAAGTAAAGCTGGTTTTCCTGAATATAGTCAATGACCTTGTCGGGCAGCAGAAACCGGGGAGAACGGCCGGAAGACAACTGCTCACGGATCCCGGTTGAGGAAATGGCCAGCTGGGTGACTGCCAGCGAAAACACCCGGCCAGCCGGCTGTTGATACAGCAAGTCAACGCCTTCAACCAGTCTGCTTTCCATGATCTCTTTCAATTCGCCTTT
>Ga0316189_10007123_pt1 | contig 10611 bp, 9 predicted proteins | sample LowCovwburrow_MG_FD_204930 | JGI IMG/M metagenome (GOLD analysis project Ga0316189, IMG submission 204930) | Coastal sediment microbial communities from Maine, United States - Lowes Cove worm burrow | ecosystem: Environmental > Aquatic > Marine > Coastal > Sediment | place: USA: Maine... | reverse complement strand
GCAATATGCGGGCTAGCAATGCCTGATACCCTGCTACCCGATTCCGTCGGTATCGTGGAATCAAAATCGATGCATTTTGATCAGCTACTTCCACTGGAGTGCGGCAAGACCCTGCCCGAATATGACATCGCTTACGAAACCTATGGCGAACTCAACGAAAGTGGCAGCAACGCGGTTCTTATCTGCCATGCGCTTTCGGGTGATCAGCACGCCGCCGGCTACCACGCCATGGAAGACCGCAAGCCGGGCTGGTGGGAATCATGCATCGGTCCGGGAAAGCCGATAGACACCAAGCGCTTCTTTGTAGTAAGCATGAACAACCTGGGCGGCTGCAAGGGCAGCAGCGGTCCAAACACGAAAAGGCCCGGTACGGACAAATACTGGGGGCCTGACTTCCCGATTGTCACGGTCAGGGACTGGATAAACAGTCAACAGCGGCTGATGCAGGTGCTTGGCATCGAACACTGGCTGGCGGTCATCGGCGGCAGCCTTGGCGGCATGCAGGTGATGCAATGGTCAATCGACTATCCGGACTCAGTCAGGCACGCGATCGTGATTGCAGCGTCCCCCAAGCTTACCGCGCAGAACATTGCATTCAACGAAGTTGCGCGGCAATCGATAATGTCTGATCCTGATTTCAACCACGGCCATTACCTGGAAAAAAGCACTATCCCGCGACGTGGTCTGATGCTGGCCCGAATGCTTGGACATATCACTTACCTGTCCGATGATTCAATGCGCGAAAAATTTGGCCGTGAATTGCGCGAAGGCAAACTCAATTTCGGTTTTGACGTTGATTTTCAGGTGGAAAGCTATTTGCGCTACCAGGGTCATGCTTTTGTGGATCGCTTCGATGCCAATACCTATTTGCTGATGACCAAGACGCTCGATTATTTCGACCCGGCACGTGATCACGGCGATGACCTGGCGACAGCATTTTCCAGTGCCACGGCAAAGTTTATGGTGATATCGTTCACCTCGGACTGGCGCTTTTCACCGCAACGCTCACGAGAAATCGTGAAAGCATTGATCAAGGCAAAGAAACCGGTTTCGTATGTCGAAGTTGAAGCCCATCATGGCCATGATGCGTTTCTGATGCCGATTCCGCACTACATGAACGTTTTTCACAACTACATGCAGAACGTCGGCAGGGATATCAAGTAATGCGCGCCGATCTCGCTATCATTGCAGACTGGATCAAGCCCGGCTCATCGATTCTGGATATGGGATGCGGAGACGGCACCCTGCTGAAATTTCTCCGCAACAACAGTGAGGTCGATGGCATCGGGCTCGAAATCGATGCACAACAAATCGAGAGCTGTGTTCGTGACAGCATCAGCGTCATACAGGCCGACCTTAATGACGGCCTGGAACAATACTTTTCCGATAACAGCTTCGATTATGTCGTCATGAGCCAGACCCTGCAGGCCATGGACCGCCCGGACATTCTGGTCGAGGAAATGCTGCGTGTTGGCAAGCAGGGCATAATCACCTTCCCTAACATGGCTTACTGGAAAGGCCGGCTTCAACTCGGAATTCGCGGCATCATGCCAGTCACCAGGGGCCTGCCCAACCACTGGTTCGATACGCCGAACATCCACCTGTGCACGGTGAACGACTTTGAAGCCTTATGCAAATTACAAAATATCAATATTCTGGAACGAACGGTAGTCGATCATACTCATAGTAAGAGCACGCTGCTGACGCGGCTGTTTCCGAACCTGTTTGGTGAAATCGCGATCTACCGGTTCAGTCGAAATGGCATGTAGATCAGCAGATAAGCACAAGAAAATATGAGTAATTTGTTAATGTAATCATGTAACCGGACTGCTATTATCCCAGTGTTGATAGCTGTATACACTCTTGGATGACGAACCCTTTCACAACACTTTTTGCCAACACGGCTTACCTGCAGCAGATTAACCAGCGATTACCCGCGATAATAAGCCTGTTGCTGGTGGTTGCCTGCGCCCATGCGATGGCTAAAATCAGCTGGATGTTTCTGCCTGAAGGCGAAACCTCCTCACAACAGAGAGCCACAAGCCGAACACCCGTAGTAAACCGGACCAACCAGGGCCAGGCCATCAGACAGGTGGCCAATGCACACCTGTTTGGTGAAATGCAGGCCGCCGCAGCCCCACGATCAACCAAAGCCCCTGAAACCCGGCTGAACCTGGTATTACGCGGCGTTATTGCAGTCGATCCAATGTCACTATCACATGCGATCATAGCCCGTGGAAAAAACGGCCAGGAAGAAGTTTATACCGTCGGGGATAAAATGCCGGGGGGCGTTATCATCGAGGAAGTTCACCCTGACCACGTCATTCTCAACCGTGGCGGACAGTTTGAAACCCTGCAACTGATAAAAGATGAAGATGTCGGTACAATACAATCATCAAACGATAGCAGCGGTTTTCCGGCGTCCAGCACAGCGGAGCAACAACTTTCCGGTATTCGCCAGGAAATACTTCAAAACCCGACCTCTTTCGGCGATTATGCACTGCCGGTGGTGGTGAAACAGAACGGCAAGCAGCTTGGCTACCGCCTGCAACCGCAGCAAAAGGGCAATGAATTGATGCAGGAAGTGGGGCTGGAAGCGAACGACGTCATTACCGAGATCAATGGTATCAAGCTGGACAACCCTCAAAACGGCATCGGCGCCTTACGCCAGCTCAGTACTGCGAACAACGTCTCGATCACGGTAATGCGAAATGGCAATGAAGTACCACTCAACATTCAGCTACAATAAACTTAATTAGATAAGACAAACTCGACCTTGAATACTCAACACAACATTAACGGATTAAGAAAGTTCACCATCGGCGTGATGGCGGCCTTGCTGTTCAGTACACAAGTGATAGCAGATGAGATCACGCTCAACCTCAAGGATGCCGACATACGGGCACTGATCAGCACGGTATCGAAATTTACCGGAAAGAACTTCATTATCGACCCCCGGGTCAAGGCCAAGATCACGGTCATTTCTGCCGAGACCCTGACTCCGGAAGAGGTCTACGAGGTATTCCTGTCGATATTGCAGGTCCACGGTTATGCCGCCGTACCCACCGGCAGCGTGATCAAGATCGTACCCGAGGTCAATGCCAAACAGGGTCCCTTGCCAATGGCTACCACTCCGGCAGGCAAAGGCGGCGATGAACTCATTACCAAGGTCATCAGCCTTGACCATGTGCCCGCCGCCCAGCTGGTGCCGATCCTGAGACCCCTGGTACCACAGCAGGGCCACCTCGCGGCCTACAATCCAACCAATACACTGATCATTACCGACCATGCCGGTAATATTCAACGCCTGATGCGCATCATTGCCGGCGTCGACAGAGTAGAAAGCGATGAGCTGGAAGTGATCCCGCTGAAGCACGCCTCGGCGCCCGAACTGGTCCGCATCGTCAATTCGCTGTACCCGCAAGCGGCCAAAGACCAGGCTAACAAGATCAACCTGGCTGCCGACGAACGCACCAACAGCATACTGATGAGCGGTGAACGCGCCATCAGGCTCAAGATCCGCACCACCATCATACAGCTGGATACGCCCCTCGATGATGGTGGTGGCAATACCCACGTAGTCTATCTGCGCTATGCCAAGGCCGAGAACATGGTGGAAATCCTCACCGGCCTGCAGGAAAAGACAGCGAAAAAAACCACCACTGTGCGCGGGAAGACAACAACCGCGACTGCCTCCCGTCAGGTAGCCGGTGCAAGTTTCGTCAGTGAAACAGCCATTATCCAGGCGGACGCTGAGACCAATGCACTGATAATTACCGCAGATCCCAATACCCTGCTGACGCTGAAAGCCGTGATTCGCCAGCTCGATATCCGCCGTGCGCAGGTACACATCGAGGCCATCATTGCCGAAATCTCCACCAACAGGGACAAGGAAATTGGCGTTGGCGCCGTCGTTGACGGTACGAATAGCAGCGAATCAACCTTCCCCATCGGCATCAGCAACCTGGTCGGACTGGGCGACATCATTGCAGCCGCTGCAGGCAGCTCGGATGCAGCGATTGATGTACTTAGCACCCTGGGTTCAGGCCTCACCATCGGCATAGGTGCAGAAACCAGTTCAGGTGTACGCTACGGTATGATCCTGAAAGCCCTGCAGACGGATTCCGCAGCCAACATCCTGTCCACACCCAGTATCGTGACCCTGGATAATGAAGAGGCCGAGATTATCGTTGCACAGAACCTGCCCTTCATCACCGGCCAGTTTACCGGCGCCGGCTCGGTAAATCCGCAAAATCCGTTCCAGACCATCGAACGCCAGGACGTTGGCCTGACACTCAGGGTCACGCCACAGATCAACGAAGGTGACACCATCAAGCTAGACATCGAACAGGAAGTCTCGGATGTGGTCACCATCACCGAAAACAGCGGCCCGGTGACGCGTAAACGTTCGATCAGGACCAGTGTGCTGGTCGATGATGGCGGTATCCTGGTACTGGGTGGCCTGATCGAGGAGATCGTCGACGATACCCGGAGCAAGGTACCCTTGCTGGGTGATATCCCTATCCTTGGATATCTATTTACCTCGAGAGCCAGCACCAAGCGCAAACAGAACCTGATGGTATTCCTCAAACCCACTATCCTGCGTGATTTCTCCGACTCGGCCTATGTCACCAACGAGAAATACAATTACCTGCGTGCCGAGCAGATACGGGATGAAGAAGATGACTTCGGTCTGATCAAAGGCGCACCCGTGCTGCCACCGCTGGAGCCGGAGACCCCGGACCAGGCGGTACAGACGGAAGTAAAAAAAGCCGATAATGCCGCTCCTGAAGAACAGAAACCAGCGACTTCCAGTCAACCTGCTGAAGATGATTGGGACTGGGACGATGACGAAGACTACATCTGAGGCGGTCGAGCATCAGCCTGAAGCAGCCCAGCCGCAGGAGCTGACAGCGCAAACTTTGCCTTACGCCTTTGCCAAACGCCATGGCGTACTCATCGGCCAGATCGAAGATGACCAGGTGCAGTTGCTGCACCGGCCGGATTTCAGCCCAGCCATCCTTGCGGAAATCTCCCGCGTTACCGGACGTAAACTGTCGTTGAGCCCGGCTTCGGACGAGCAATTCGACGCCCTGCTGGCACAAACCTACGAACGTGGCAGTGACCAGGCCATCGCCATGATGGAAGGCGTCGGCGAAGAGCTCGACCTCGACCAGCTCGCGGAAACACTGGAGCCTGAAGACCTGCTGGAAGCTGAAGATGATGCCCCCATCATCCGCCTGATCAACGCCATGCTGACCGAGGCCATCAAGATCAATGCTTCCGATATTCATATAGAGCCGTTCGAAAGCCGCATGCGCGTTCGCTTTCGCGTTGACGGCATGCTGCGTGAAATCCTGGAACCCCCCGGAAACATCGCCCCTTTGATCATCTCCCGCATCAAGGTCATGGCAAAACTCGATATTGCAGAAAAACGCCTGCCGCAGGACGGACGCATATCACTGCGTGTCGCCGGTCGTGCCGTTGACGTGCGTGTTTCCACCCTGCCATCGGGTCATGGCGAACGCGTGGTAATGCGTTTGCTCGACAAGCAGGCGGGCAGGCTCACGCTGGAAAATCTCGGCATGGCCAGTGACGTGCAAACCAGATTCAATACCCTGTTGCACAAATCGGACGGCATTATCCTGGTCACCGGCCCGACAGGCTCGGGTAAAACCACTACCCTGTATGCAGGCCTGGCCCGCATCAATGTCAAATCACGCAACATTCTCACGGTTGAAGATCCGATCGAATATTACATCGATGGCATCGGCCAGACCCAGGTCAATTCCAAGGTAGGCATGAGCTTTGCGCGCGGACTGCGCTCTATCCTGCGCCAGGACCCCGACATCGTCATGATCGGTGAGATCCGTGACCTGGAAACGGCCACGATCGCGGTGCAGGCCAGTCTCACCGGGCACCTGGTACTGTCCACCTTGCACACCAACAGCGCGATTGGCGCCATCACCCGTCTGCGCGACATGGGTGTCGAGCCCTTCCTGCTGGCATCGAGCCTGATCGGCGTCATGGCGCAGCGACTGGTTCGCAAACTGTGCCCTGCCTGTAAAAAACCGCACACCGCAACCGAGAGCGAGCGTGAATGGCTCAACCTGCCTGCAGGCGAAGCGCCAACCATCTATTCAGCCTCCAGCTGCGCCCAGTGTAATCACCTGGGTTATGCGGGACGTACCGGTGTTTATGAATTTGTACCTGTAGACGAAAAGATGCAGGACATGATCCACGACGGTGAAAGTGAACATGCGATGGAACTGTATGCACGCACATATGCAGCAACACTGCGCCAGGACGGCCGCCGCCTTATTCTCGAAGGCATCACCTCGCTCGAAGAAGTACTTCGCGTCAGCAGGGAAGACTGAACTTCAGTTAATAGTTAACAGTGAATAGTGAACAGTTCAAACACAGACATACCTACAGCCGGCAAATTATGCTCAGAAAGCTAAATCGAATTCGATTATTCGTTTTCCCCTCCCGCCTCGTCCCTCGTCCCTCGTCCCTGTTTTAAAAAAATGGGCGCATTCGAATACGTCGTTCTTGATGAAAAAGGCCGTGAGCGCAAGGGCGTAGCCGAGGGCGACACCGCAAGACAGGTGCGTCAGAACCTGCGGGAAAAAGGCCTGATACCGCTGCAAATCAATGCAGCGAACCAGAAGCACAGAACCGGCCCGAAGAAAGGACAGCTGTCATCATCTCGCATGTTTCAGCGAGGCATCAGCACGACCGAACTGGCGCTGATCACCCGGCAGATGGCCACCCTGGTCCAGGCCTCATTACCGCTCGACGAAGTATTGACCGCGATTGCCAACCAGTCGGAAAAACAGCGTATTCGAAGCATGGTCTTTGCGGTACGCGCCAAAGTGATGGAAGGCCATACCCTGGCGGCAGGTCTCGGTGAATTCCCCAAAGTATTTTCAGACCTGTACCGCGCTACGGTTGATGCCGGTGAAAAATCCGGACATCTGGATACGGTTCTCGAAAGGCTGGCCGACTACACCGAGAACCAGCAGGAACTGCAGGGCAAGGTAAGGCAGGCGCTGATATATCCGGCATTTCTGACGATATTTGCCATTGCTATCGTGATCTTCCTGATGACCAATATCGTGCCCCAGGTCGTATCCGTGTTCGAGGACATCGGCCAGGACCTGCCAGGCCTTACTCTGTCATTGATCGCCATCAGTGATTTCGTCCTCTCTTATGGCATTTATTTACTGGCCGTGATCATCGCTATCATCATTGGCATACGGGCGCTGCTGAAACAGCCCCGCCACCGTGAACGCTATCACCGCCTGCTGCTCAGACTGCCGCTGATTCAAAGGCTGGTGCGCGGCCTCAATACCGCGCTGTTCACCCGCACCTTCAGCATCCTTACCGGCAGTGGTGTAACGGTTATCGAGTCGATGAGGATCTCTGCCCAGGTGGTCGGCAACCTGCCGATGCGCAATGCAGTTCTGGTCGCGACAGAACGTGTGCGTGAAGGCTCTGGCATCAAGAAATCGCTGGATCAGAGCAAACTGTTTCCACCGATGACCTTGCAGCTCATCGCCAGTGGCGAAAGCAGTGGCAACCTGGAAGAAATGCTTGATCGCGCAGCGACACAACTGGAACGTGAACAGGTCACCCTGATCGCCTATATTGTCGGTATTTTCGAGCCGGCCATTATTCTGACCATGGGGGTGCTGGTATTGATGATCGTACTAGGCATCTTGCTGCCGATTTTTGACCTTAATCAGCTTGTAAAGTAAGTGCAGGGCCCAGGTCAGGAATACCGCTACCAGTCCCGCTACCGCCCCATACAGATGCGCCTCAACCAGCACGCGACCGCCTGTCATCTGTTCTGAACCGGGCAAGGCGCCGTTCATATACTCCCAGAAGAGTTTGCCTGTGAGCAACAGCAGCAGTATATAACCGCTGAAAGGATAGAAACGTATTTCACGGATAGCCCCGTAGATGAACAGACCGTGCAAAACGCCAGACAGGCCCACATACCAGCTCAGCTCGGGATGAAACCAGTAGAGCCCCAGGCCGATTACAATCGCACTGAACAGCAGCACAAACAGCCAGTCGAGGATGCTGCCATACAGGCTGAAAAATACCGCGACAATGACGAGACCGGCCATATTGAGCGCCCAGTGCGTCCAGTTGAGATGCACCAGGTGGCCAGTCAGCAGCAGCCAGTAATGGCCCTGGTCAATCAAGGCCCTGTCGAACTGGAAGGTGCTTACCAGGCCTGCAGATTGCAGACTGAAGCAGGTGACGAACAAAAACAGCCACAATACGTGGTTCCACTGCGCTGAAATCCGGTTTTTAATAGGCACTTGTATGCGCATTTGTTATTATCTCGCACAAGGTTTTAATTTGTACCTGCGTAACTGCCACTCTACCCCTATACCTGCAGTTTCGCAAAGCACGGGAGCTGTATCGTTGAAAAATATCAGTCTGCATCAAAAGGGTTTTACCCTGATCGAAATCATGGTTGTGGTCGTCATCCTGGCCATTCTTGCCAGCGTTATCGCCCCCAGGATCATGGACAATCCTGACAAGGCACGCGTATCCAAAGCCAAGCATGACATCAATGCACTGGAAAGCGCGCTGGATGTTTACCGCCTGGATAATTTCGTCTACCCGACAACCGATCAGGGCCTGGAATCACTGGTGTCTCAACCAAGCATCACGCCAGAGCCGCCTAACTGGAAACAGGGTGGCTACGTCAAGCGTCTGCAAAAAGACCCATGGGGCAATGAATACATGTATCTCAACCCGGGCCAGAACAGTGAAATAGACATCTACTCACTCGGCGCAGATGGCGCCCCGGGCGGTGATGGTATCAATGCTGATATCGGTAACTGGGATACAGACTAGCCCGCATTTCTTACCAGGCCGCTGCATCTTTCGAGTAACAGCATGATTAGAAAACCAGAAGCTCGATTTCAATCTAATACAGTCTGTTTGGTGGGGCGCTATTTCGTTCCATGCGCATCTGTAGCGTCTCTGCGTACGCATGTTGATGAAACACGTCCCTGTGTTTCACCCTTCGGGTGCATAGGCATCCTAATTCGCTCCAGGCGAATTAGTCCTTCAAACCATAGCTATTGCTATGCTTTTCAGTCCAGACGCGCACTCAGAAACACTACAGATGCACCTGAATCCGAAATCCTGGTGAGAAATGCAGGCTAAACCCTGTTCGACCCGCTCACCCGGTCGAAACTCCATGTACAGGAAACGGGACAAGGGATTCAGCCTGCTCGAGCTGCTGGTTGTCATTGTCATCATCGCCATACTGTTCACATTCACCACCCTGGCTATTCGCGGGACCTCGCCCGAAGAACTGATTCAAACTGAGGCAGAAAGACTGGACCGGCTACTGCAGCTTGCACTCGAAGAAGCCATACTCAAAGGTCAGGAGTACGGACTGGAATTCAAACCTGACAGCTACCGGTTTCTGCTTTATTTCGAAAACACATGGCAACCGCTGGATAACGACGATCTGTTGCGAGAACGGCAACTTCCGGAAAACATGGAAATCGAACTGGAAATTGAACAGATCGATGTACTCGTAGAAGAAGATTCAGCAGACGCTGACAAGAAAGATGAAGAAAAACCCGATCCACAGGTATTTCTTCTCTCCAGCGGTGAAATCACCCCCGATTTCAGTGTGCGGCTGGTGATGCCGGGTGTCGAAACCAGTTACATTGTTTCAGGCACAATCAATGGCGAGCACAAGGCGGAAATCAGTGACCTGTAATACAGCCCGCAGCTGCAAAGGCTTCACCCTGCTGGAAGTACTGGTCGCCCTGACTATTATTGCATTAGCCCTGGGCGCTCTCATCAGCACCTCTGGCACCCACGCCAGCAGCGCGGGCTATTTAAAGCAGAAAACCATTGCGCACTGGGTCGCGATGAATGAAATCACCCGGCTGCAAGTTGAAAAAGCCTGGCCGGGAAAAGGCGATGCTAAAGGCTCGACTGCAATGGCCGGTGCTGAATGGTACTGGACGCTTACCGTGAATGAAACAGAAGATGATAATTCACGCCAGGTCGAGTACAGGATATATCTCGACGAAGACCGGGAGTACAGCCTGACTCGGTTGATCGGCTATTTATCCAAGCCTGATACAACAACAGACTTACAACCATGAAGCCATTGTCTCAACAAAACCCTGATGGTTTTACCCTGCTCGAATTGCTGGTAGCCGTTGCAATATTTGCGATACTTTCCGCGATGGCCTACGGCGGTTTGCGCAATGTGATCGATAACAGTCAGCAGACTGAAAAAGCCATGAAGCGCATGCAGCAGGTGCAGCTCGCGATACTGAAAATTTCCCGTGACCTTACCCAGCTGTCACCACGCAGCATTCGTGATGAGTACGGCAACGCCAGCAATTATATTCTGACGGGTCAAGGCGGTGATATTTTCATCGAATTCACTCGCGGCGGCAGGCGCAACCCGGCTGAAATGCTGCGCAGCCATTTGCAACGCGTCGCCTATAAAATGGAAGAAAATACACTATCACGCCTGCATTGGCCGCACCTGGATCGCACACAGGAAATGCTACCCTACGAAAGCGTGCTGCTGGAAGAGGTCGAAAGCGTAGG
>Ga0316189_10007121_pt1 | contig 10612 bp, 7 predicted proteins | sample LowCovwburrow_MG_FD_204930 | JGI IMG/M metagenome (GOLD analysis project Ga0316189, IMG submission 204930) | Coastal sediment microbial communities from Maine, United States - Lowes Cove worm burrow | ecosystem: Environmental > Aquatic > Marine > Coastal > Sediment | place: USA: Maine... | reverse complement strand
TACCACCACGCCCTGGTCGTCAACGTCGAGGGGCACCAGTTGTGGTGACTTGAGTTCGAAGATATTGCGCGCGTCCGGGTAGCCCGGGTTTTCCATACCGACGTGGGTGCCCTTGTCGATCAACAGATCGGCCAGTATGTAGAGCGCCTGCTGTGCGCCCATGGTGATCAGTATTTCGTCGCGTGCGGCCCACACCCCGCGGCGAGGCAATATACGCGCCTGGATTTGCTCGATCAGCAGCGGGTCATCGATGTCGATGCGGTCCGGCGTTACCTCCTGGATGTCGCTGACGCTGAGCGCCTGGCGGCAGCAGTCGCGCCAGTCAGATACCGGAAACAGCGAGGGGTCGAGTTGCCCGAACAGGAACGGGTAAGGGTACTTCTTCCAGTCAACGGGTTTGACGATGTTGCGCTGTTGTGACGGGTGAAACTTGATGTGGCGATTCCAGTCCGGCGGATTGTGCTCACCATCGAATTGCAGCGGCTCGACGCGTACGCGCCCATCAAGCATGGTTTTGTCGATGTAGTAGCCGCTGCGCTCGCGCGCGATCAGGTAGCCCTCGTCGATCAGCTGCTGGTAGGCGAGAACCACGGTATTGCGCGCGATGCCGAGGTGACGCGCCAGTTCACGCGATGATGGCAGTGGAATTTCCAGCGGCAGCTTGTCGTCGAGAATGGCGCTGACGATCATTTCGCGCAGTTGGCGCTGATAGCTGATTTTGCGATCCCGGGAAATACGGAACAGCCGATCCCACATTATATTTTCAGTGCGACTGGACATCGAATTCAAAATTGGCATATATGAATGGCATAATCTGGTTCTATTGTATATCGTTCGTTTCAAATTAGCCTCTGTTTCCCCACAACCGATTTGCAGTGTTTAGTCAGGCTGGATAACGGAGCCTGCTTTTAGCGGAGAATGTGATGAAACCAGAAAATATCAACGACATTGTCGGTAGCGATCGCAACCATTTGTGGCACCACCTGGTGCAGCACAAGCCCTGGCAATCCGCCGATCCGATGGTCATCGTCGAAGGCAAGGGCATGCGCGTCAAGGACCAGAACGGGCGTGAGTATCTCGATGCCGTTTCCGGTGGCGTGTGGACCGTAAATGTCGGCTACGGACGCGAGAGTATCGCCAACGCGGTACGCGATCAAATTCTAAAGATGTGTTACTTCGCCAATTCGGCCGGCAATATTCCCGGCGCGCAATTTGCCGAAAAGCTGACCGATAAGATGCCGGGGCTGAGCCGCGTCTACTACGCCAACTCGGGTTCCGAGGCGAATGAAAAAGGTTTCAAGCTGGTGCGTCAGCTGGCGGCGATGAAAAACGATGGCAAGAAGCACAAGATTCTCTACCGTGACCGCGATTATCACGGCACCACGATCACCACGCTGAGCGCCGGTGGCCAGGCGCAGCGCAAGGATCAGTACGGTCCGTTTACCCCGGGTTTCGTCGAGGTTCCGCACTGTCTCGCCTACCGCGATCCGCGCGGTGGTGATCCGGATTACGGCGTGCAGGCCGCGCGTGACATCGAGAAGGTGATACTGGCGGAAGATCCTGACACCGTTGGATCGCTTTGTCTCGAGCCCATCACCGCCGGTGGTGGTGTCATCGTCCCGCCAGAGGGATACTGGGAAACCGTGCAGGAAATCTGCAGCAAGTATGGCGTGTTGATCCACATCGACGAAGTGGTCTGCGGCATGGGCCGCACCGGAAAGTGGTTCGGCTACCAGCATTACAATGTCAAGCCGGACATGGTTACCATGGCCAAGGGCGTAGCCAGCGGCTATGCCGCGATCTCGGTGCTTGCCACTACCGAAGACCTGTTCAACGAATTCCTCGCCGAGCCCAGCGATCAGATGCATTATTTCCGCGACATCAGCACCTTCGGCGGCTGTGCCGGTGGTCCGGCCGCGGCGCTCGCCAACATGGAAATCATCGAACAGGAAAATCTTCTCGACAATGTCAACCAGATGGGCGATTACCTGATGGATAAGCTCAACGAGTTGATGGACAAGCATGAGATGATCGGCGAAGTGCGTGGCAAGGGACTTTTCGTCGGCGCGGAACTGGTCAAGGATCGCGCTACGCGCGAACCGGTGCACGAATCGGTTGCCGCCGCCGTGGTCAGCGATTGTCTGAAGCAGGGCGTGATGATCGGCCGCACCAACCGCAGCATGCCCGAATACAACAATACCCTGTGCCTGAGCCCGGCATTGATTTGTACCCGTGACGATCTCGATGAGATTGTCGCCGCGATCGACGTGGCCCTGGGTAACGTGGCGCAGTAGGTGATGTAGCGCATGCCGGAGTCATCTCCGATGCAATCCTGTGCCGCCTGTGCCAGCATCGGGCTCGCGGCATCTCCACCTGCCAGGCTGACTGTAGCGGCGTGAGTGCTCTTGTCGCAACCGCGTCGAGCTTTATCCTGCCTGTGAAATCGCCGTGTTGCTAACGAGCGAACTCGCCGGACGCCTGCTGGACGAGGATTTTCTGTTCATCGAATCCGCGCAATCGATTGAGTTGCTGTCGGCCATCGCAGCGGCTCCGGTGGGCAGCGACCCGGTATTCCTGGATAGCTGGAATCGGCTGGAACAGGATCAGTACATGGCCGACGGCGGCGGCTACCGCAAGCGCCGGCACGCCACCTACGCGATCAACGGCCCGGGCCAGCGCGCTCAGCTGATGCCGTATCAACCGCATTACCAGACCGTCGATTACAATCCGCTGAACGGTGGGGTGGCGCGTTATTTCGCGCCGATTCTGGACGATTTGCATCAAAGCATTACGCTTGCCGCACTGCTTGAATTCGGCAACCAGGTGTTCAGCCAGATTACCGCCAACCAGCAGTGGCATATAGAATTGCACCAGTTTCGCATCGAAGCGCGCGACGGCAAGATGGGCAAGCCGACCCCGGAAGGCGTGCACCGTGACGGAGTCGACTTCGTTATCGTGGTGATGATCAAACGCGTCAACATCGACAGTGGCGCCACCACGATCTATGACCTCGATAACCGCCTGGTTGGTGAATTCATGCTGCGCGATTCCTTCGATATGGTGCTGGTCAACGATCGCAAGCTGTATCACGGCGTTACGCCCATCACCCAGCTGGACGCGGATGCCGAGGCCTATCGTGACGTGCTGGTGATAACCTTCAGGCAAAAGGGCAAGGTATAGAACCACTCCGGCGCGGCACCGATGCAGTCTGGCCCGGGTCGCCTGCGGTCGTTTACAGGTCGCCTCGCGTGTGTTTTCGCTGCGGCTTTAATTTATAATTCGTCATTCTTCAACCTGGACAAGCAGCGGTGGGAACTATCGTGGAAAGAGAAGCAATGAGTTTTGACGTGGTCATCGTCGGCGCTGGCCCCTCCGGCCTGACCATGGGAATCCGTCTGGCGCAACTGGCCCGGGAGCAGGAGCGCGAGCTGACGATCTGCATTCTCGAGAAGGGAGCCGAGGTGGGCGCGCACATTCTCTCCGGCGCGGTCATCGAGCCGCGTACCCTGTCCGAGCTGATCCCCGACTGGAAGGAAAAAGGCGCGCCGCTGAATGTGCCGGTCAAGTCCGACAGTTTCAAGTACCTGACCGAGAAGGGCGCCTATGCGCTGCCCACCCCACCGCAGATGCACAACGAGGGTAACTATATCGTCAGCCTCGGTAACCTGTGCCGCTGGCTGGCGGAACAGGCCGAGGAACTCGAGGTGGCAATCTTCCCCGGATTTGCGGCTGCCGAGGTGCTTTACGACGACACCGGTGCGGTGCGCGGTGTGGCCACCGGCGACATGGGTATCGGCAAGGACGGCGAGCCTGGCGACAGTTACGAGCCCGGGGTCGAGCTGCTGGGCCGGCAGACCATCTTCGCCGAGGGCTGCCGCGGTTCGCTGGCCGGCGAGCTGATGCAGAAATTCAACCTGCGCGATGGCGTAGAAGCGCAAACCTACGGCATCGGCATCAAGGAAATATGGGAAGTCAAACCCGAGCTGCACAACGAGGGTGAGACCCTGCACACCATTGGCTGGCCGTTGAAGTCGGATACTTACGGTGGGTCTTTCCTGTACCACAATGAAAATAACCAGGTCGCGGTCGGTTTTGTCGTCGGACTGGATTACCGCAACCCGCACCTGAGCCCGTTCCACGAGTTTCAGCGTTTCAAGAATCATCCGGAAATTCGCCAACTGTTCGAAACCGGTACGCGCATTTCCTATGGCGCGCGGGCGATTTCCGAAGGTGGCCTGCAGTCGATTCCGAAACTGACCTTTCCCGGCGGTCTGCTGGTAGGCGACAGTGCCGGGTTTCTCAACGTGCCCAAGATCAAGGGAACCCACACCGCGATGAAGTCGGCGATGCTGGCTGCCGAGGCGGTGTTCGATCTGCTGCCGCTGGAATACGACGAGGAAAATCCGGGGCCTGCGCTCGAAGCGGTTAGCTATCCGGAAAAGCTGAAGAATTCCTGGATGTGGCAAGAACTGCACAAGGTACGCAACATCCGTCCGGGTTTCCAGAAAGGCCTCTGGCTGGGCTTGATCAACGCGGCGCTAGAGTCCTATTTGTTCCGCGGCAAGGCGCCCTGGACCATGGGACATCATGCCGACCACGAACAGACCGGGCTCAAGAACGATTACCCCAGGATCGAGTATCCCAAACCCGACGGCGTGGTGAGTTTCGATCGAGCTTCCTCGGTCTACCTGTCGGGCACCTTCCACGACGACAACCAGCCGGCGCACCTGCGCCTGCGCGACGACAGCGTGCCGATCGCGATCAACCTCGAGAAATACGATGCGCCCGAGCAGCGTTATTGTCCGGCGGGCGTCTACGAGATCGTCGAACTGGATGGCAAGCCGGCGCTGCAGATCAACGCGCAGAACTGTGTGCACTGCAAGACCTGCGACATCAAGGATCCGACGCAGAATATTCACTGGACCGTACCCGAAGGCGGCGGCGGGCCCGCTTATCCAAACATGTAGATCCGGGTCTGCGGCGCCGCGGTGCCGCAGGCGCGATCATTCCCGCCGCTGGAGCAGAGCATGCCGCATTGTATTATCGATTACTCCGAGGATGTCACCGCGCAGGTCGACATCGAGCGCCTGCTCGAGGCGGTACACCAGGGTGCAATGGATTCCGGGTTGTTCCCCGAGTACGACATCAAGACGCGAGCCATCGCTTTCGACCGGCACCGCACCGGACAAACCCGCGATTCCTTCGTGCACGTCGCGATCCATTTGCTGGACGGGCGCAGCGACGAACACAAAGCCGGATTGAGTGAAGGAGTGCTGGCGCGCATCGAGCCACTATTGCCGGCGGTCGTCAGCGTCGGCGTGGAAATCTGCGACATGCACCGCGCCAGCTACCGCAAGCGCGTACTGGCCCGCGGTTAGCCGCAGGCTGCCATCAGCAGCTCGCGGGCCTGATCCGCGGAGACCGTCTCCAGCTGCCGCATGAGCGTCCAGCTATCCGCTACGTCGATACTCAGGTAAGCGTTGTCGGGCTCCAGGCGTTGCTGGTGCGCGCACAGGCACACGCTCATGCACAGGCGCATGCCGATCAGGTCAAACAGTATGCCGATCTCCTGTGGTTGCAGTGCCAGCCCCTGGTGATAGCCACGCACCAGCGCCGAGGCGGCCGCCAGTGGCTGCGACTGCTGCAACATTGCGTAGGTCGCAGCGATCGCCGGTTCCAGTACCAGCCAGGTATCGAACATGTCGCCGAAGTCGATGATGCTGAGGATGCGGTTGCCGTCATCGTCGACGATGACGTTTTCGCGATTGGCGTCGTTGTGAATCACGCTGCGGCGCAGCTGCGCCTGCAACGGCAGCACGCGCTGGCGATAGCCGCTTTCGAAATGCTCGACCAGGCGGCGCTCGGCGTCGTTGGCCAGCAACGGCTTGTAGGCATCGAGCGTGGTCGCGGTGGTTTCCATGTCCCACAGTAACGGTCGCTCCAGCCCGGGATGGCTGAAGCCGGTCAGGGCGTGATCCAGTGCGGCCAGGTTGGCGCCGAGATCCTGCAACAGCCCGGCGCTGGAGGTATCCAGGTCAGACCACATGCGGCCTTCCAGAAAAGGCAATACACGGCAGTAGTGCTGCCGCCCCTGCGCGTCCGTAACGGTTTCGATTTCGTTACCGTTCACCGATTTTCTCGCCCTGGCGATCAACGGAAATACGCGCGCGCGGTCGAGCCTTTCGAACACGCGGTGCTGACAGTCCAGCATATCGCGCGCCTCTTCGGCATTGGCGATCTTGAACACGAATCGACCTTCATCGCTGCTGATCAGGTAGTTCACGTCGCGTTCGCCGTGCAGCAGTTTCAGCGTTCCGTCCAGTGCGAACAGCCGGCTGGCGAGGGCGGCCGCCTGTTGGACGTCGAATTGGGGTAGCAGGCAACTGTCTGACATAGTGATGAGGCTGGCAAAACGCCATTGTACGCCATGTCGCAAATGGTTAACTAGCGGTCGTAGACGTTCTTCAGCGGTAAATATATAGTCAGCGATCATCCATTTGAAATCTAGCAGGAGCAGTAGATGTCGCTTCGTCTCGGGATTGATACCGGCGGTACCTTCACCGATGCCGTGCTGGTTGATGATCAAAGGAACATAATCAACGCGGAAAAGAGCCTGACCACGCGCTTTGATCTCAGCCTCGGTATTGGCGATGTGATCGGCAAGTTGCCCCCCACCGCTCTGACCGATATCTCCATGGTATCGTTGTCGACCACCCTGACCACCAACTCGGTCGTCGAAGATCTCGGTGCGCCGGTATGCGTGCTGTTGCCCGGATACAGTGCAGAGCAGGTCAAACAGAGCGGTTTGCTGGATATTCTGCCGGCGCAAATGGTGGTGATCCTGGCGGGTGGCTACGACGCCGTCGGGCGCGAACGCGAGGCGCTCGACGAGGCGGCGGCGCGTGCCGCGATCGCCAGGCTGCAGGATGAGGTCTCGGCATTTGCGATCTCCAGCATGTTCGGCACGCGCAACAGCAGCCACGAGAATCGACTCAAGCAGTTAGTGACCGAGATGACTGATATGCCGGTTATCTGCGGCCACGAACTCGCCTCCAGCCTGGGCGCGCCTCGGCGCGCTTTGACTGCCGCACTGAACGCGCGCATGGTGCCCGCGATCAAGGAGCTGGTGGGTTCGGTGCAACGCATCCTGGCGCGCCACGAAATCGATGCGCCGTTGATGCTGGTCAAGGGCGATGGTTCGTTGGCGAGCCTCGCCAACGCCATCGAAAAACCGATCGGCACGGTGCTTTCCGGACCGGCGGCGAGCGTTATTGGCGCCTGCGCGCTGTCGGGCCTGGAGAACGCCATCGTCGCCGATATGGGCGGTACCACCACCGATATCGCCATCGTCAGTAACGGTCAGCCGGAGCTCAGCGACGACGGCGCGCGCATTGGCGACTGGCAGCCCATGGTGGAAGCGGTGCGGGTGAATTCCATTGGCCTGGGAGGCGACAGCGAACTGCGTTTTGCCGGTCATCTGGGGCTGACCGTGGGGCCGCGCCGGGTAGTGCCGACCAGTCTGCTGGCCCACCTCTACCCCGACGTGGTGCCGCGTCTCGAAACCCAGCTCGCGGGCATGGTCAATGCGCGCAGCAACCGTTTCGTGATGCGCCTGGAAAACAACCAGGCGCTGCTCAACCAGCTCGGGCCGGTCGAGATCGAAGCCTGGGAAATGCTCTCCGACAGGCCGCTGGAGCTGGAAGACATCGTGCAGCAGGACCGCATGTTCGCGCGTGCGCTGGCCAAGTTGAAGCGCCTCGGGCTCGCCATCTACAGTGGCTTCACGCCGTCGGACGCGGTACACGTGCTGGGTATCAATTCGCACTGGGACAAGCACGCCGCGGAAATCTCGGCGCGCATCTGGATGCGCCAGATGCGATTTCTGTACGGCTATGGCAAGTGGGATGGCGACGATGTTGAGGCGGCCTGCAACCAGGTTTACGAACTGGTGACGGCGACCATCCGCCGCCTGTTGATCGAGGTTGGCCTGAATGAATTCGACCTCTCCGGCAAGTCGAGCAAGACCAGTGGTATTGTCGACACTATCACGCGCATGGTCATTGGCACCCACGAAAACAAGGGGCGCAAGGCGCTGTTTAACCTGGACTTTGCCAGCGATTACCCGATCGTCGCGGTCGGCGCGCCGGCCGCGAGTTACTACCACAGCGTTGCCGATAGCATGCATATCGGCCTGCACCTGCCGCAACATGCCGATGTCGCCAATGCCTTCGGCGCGGTCATGGGTAGCGTGATTCAGCGCGCGCAGATCACCGTTACGCAGCCCCAGCACGGTATTTTCTGCCTGTTCCACGGCGATCAACCGAAACAGTTCGAAAACCTCGCCACGGCGCGTGCCGAGGCCGAGCAAATCGTCACCGGCCTTGCGCGTAATCGCGCGCTCGAAGCCGGGGCTATCGATCCCGCGATTACGCTCAAGTTCGATGACATTCACGTGCAGGATGATATCGATGGCGAGCTTTTCCTCGAATCGACGGTGATCGCGACGGCGATCGGCCCGGCCTGCGACTGGCGCTAGCTGATGTCGCCGAGGGCAGAACTGGACGATTGCCTGCGCGAACACGGCCTGTTCGTGCGAGGTGTTACGCGCCTGACCGGGGCCGAGATCGAAACCTGTGACCTGGACCCAAACCAGGCCGATATTGCCCTGGTCGGCAATATTGGTTCGAGTTACTGGCCGCAGTTCAGTCAGTCAGTCGAATTCAGCGATGGCGCGGCGCACCCGCTGGACCGCTGGAGTCGCCGCATCGCCACGGCGATCGCGCAGACGCTGTCGCTGCGACCGCTGTATCCTTTTGAGGGGCCGCCTTACTTCCCGTTCCAGCAGTGGGCGAAGCGCGCCGAGGCACTCGAGCAATCGCCGATCGGCGTGATGATGCACCCCGAGTATGGCTTGTGGCACTCCTATCGGTTTGCGTTGCTGGGTTGTGATCTGCAGCGGGAAACGCAGGCCATGGCCGCATCACCCTGCCTTGCCTGCGAACTGAAACCCTGTCTGCACACCTGTCCGGTGAATGCCTTCGACCCGGGAGGCTATGCCGTCGACGCCTGTGCGGACTATCTGCGGCAAACCCCGCAGGCGGAGTGTCATCAGCGAGGTTGCCTGGCGCGCCATGCCTGCCCGGTGGCTCCCGAATTTCGCTATATCGACGCCCAGGGAAGCTTCCACCTGCGCGCTTTTCTGCAGGGACGTTAGCCCGCTGATCGCCCCTTGCGCCTGCTTATGCGGGCAACCGTGAGCAGGCTCAAACTGTCTCAAATAAGCCGTAAATCGACCTGCTGTTCCGCAGGACTCATCTATACTCACCCTGTGAAGTAAACTATTGATCGCGTAAATACGTGCAGCAACCGGTGTCTGCGGGGTACTACTGTTACAGATGGCAAAGCTCGGAAACATATTTTTCAATCGAACGCTTAACCAGTTTCTCGAATGCGATGATCCGGATGGTCAAAAGGGGATGTCGTTGGTGGAGAAGTTGCGCGAAGCCGCCGATGCCAACCTCGACAAGGTGCTGGAGACCATCGCCCGGGTGGACGGTCCGCATCAGCAGGCACTGAAAAAATTGTGCCTCGATTCCGTGGATGGCTTTACCGTCGATCGATTCCCTAACGGCTCCATGCCGGCGGACGGCGATGACTCGTCCTCGACAGTCAAGCCCTACGATGCGAGCAAACTTTTCGCGCGCCTGCACGAACCCGATGCCGCCGTCGGTGACATCATTGAGCTGCTCGATGCGCACAAGCAATTTCTCCGACCCGAAGACATCATCAATCACTCGCTGAAACTGGAATCGGGATATTCGCAGATGCTGTTGCAGCTGGTGGAGGGGTCGGAGATTCCGGTCGACCTGTCGAAATTGACCTTTCAGCTCGACAAGATCGAAAGCGCCGAATACCGCATCAAGCTGCTGCATTACTTCGGCAGCATCAATGAACCCAAGATTCCGCTGATTGTTGCGCGCTTTCTCGATGACAGTAACAAGGTCGTCATTCTCGAAGCGTTGAAGACCTTGAGCCGGATGGAGTTCAGCTTCGACCTGTCGGTGCTGCTGCCCTATACCGAGTCGATGTCGGGTATTGAATACGAGCAGATATTAAAGATTATCGAAACGCGCGCCGATGCCGATCTGGTTCCGCACCTGTCCTCGTACCTGGCTGGCGAATCGGAAGAGCTGAACGATACCTTTGCGCAAATTGTGGCGACCAGGACGGACAGGAAAAACTTCGAGAAATTTCTGCGCCGACTGATGCTGGAAGAGCCGGCCGTGCAGCAGCAGGCGATCGATTGTGTGAAGAAGTTCACCAACAAGAACCTGTCGCGGATCGCGCACGAACTGAGCAACCATGACCAGGAAGTCATTCGCAGCATGGCACAGTGCCTGGTGGTCAACCTGATCGAGGGCGAGGATCTCGAGAAGATCGAGAATTTCGCGCTCAATGACAATGCGAGGCTGCGTGAGCGCGCGATTCAATCGCTCGCCAAATCAGCCAATCGCGGCGCGATATCGATTCTGCAGAAACTGGTCGATAGCTGGCCCGAAGACACGGTTCTGGCATTGCGCGCGGTGGAGCAACTCGGCTTCGAACACGGACT
>Ga0316189_10007120_pt1 | contig 10612 bp, 4 predicted proteins | sample LowCovwburrow_MG_FD_204930 | JGI IMG/M metagenome (GOLD analysis project Ga0316189, IMG submission 204930) | Coastal sediment microbial communities from Maine, United States - Lowes Cove worm burrow | ecosystem: Environmental > Aquatic > Marine > Coastal > Sediment | place: USA: Maine... | reverse complement strand
CCACTCGAGGGCCATCGTGCGCGACGCCGCGTACTTTTGGTTGCCTTCGAGCAGCACAGCGGCGTGCCCCAGTGGCTCTTGCGCATCCGCCTTTCGGCCTGCGCGCCAAAGCCCCCGGCCAAGGTACGCGAGTGCATCGCCCTCGAGCGCCTCGTCCGATCCGTGCCGTGCGATCTTCACGGCTTGTTCGTAGGCCGCGACGGCCGCTTCGTGGTCGCCAGCCGCTTGATGGGCGTCGCCCACGTTGAGCCGCACGATGACGCGATCGGCATGCTCGGGCGGTAGCTCGGCGTCGTAGATAGCCAGCGCCTTTTTGTGCTCGGCGAGCGCGTCACTGGGGCGCTCGACCAGCGTCAGCAGACGACCGAGTGCATCGCGACGGTGGCCGACCTTGAGGTGCCCCTCTTCGTAGGTGGCCAGCGTAATCCGCAGCGCCTCGCGCATCTCGACCTCAGCCTCTGGATAGCGCTTGGCATGTTTGAGCGCGATCCCCAGGTTCACCGTCCCTGAGGCGACGTTGATGTGGTCGGGCCCGAACAGACCGATGAGGCCCTTGCGCGCCGTCTGAAATGCCAGGATCGCATCATCGATCCGGCCGAGCTTATCGAGCGCGGTGGCTCGACTCATGCTCAGGATCGCCAAACGCGGATGGTCGGCCCCGAGGACCTCGGTCCACTTTTCGATCGCTTGGTCGTAGTGGCTCAGCGCTTCGTCGGCGCGACCGAGGGCTCGGAGCGCATCGCCCATGCGCAGGTGCGTGACCCCGTGACCGTACGGGTCGGTTTTGGGGTGGGTGCGAAGCGCCGTCTCGTAGGCGGCGACGGCCTCGTCGTGACGGCCGAGGCGATCCAAGATCGACGCTTCGTTGCCGGACAAGATGCCCGTGGACCCGCCCGTCTTGCTCAACGCGACGCGGGCGTGGTCGGCCCACAGCAGGCCCTCTTCGTGCTCGTCCAGGCGTGTGCCCACCACGTGCACCAGTCGCCCCGCCGCGGCTGCGGCCGTCTCGTGGTCATCCCACTTTTGCGCCTCGAAGAACGCGGCGCGAAGGCGCTGGCGTGCGGGCTCGAGCTCTCCGGAGATGGCCAGCGCCTGCCCGTACGTGAGCGCAGACTGGGCGATCAAGGGCCCGTAGCCCAGACCCGCCGCCTCGTCGTAGACCGCTTTTGCGTCGCCCAGCGCGTCGGCAGCGGAGCCGAGGCGGGCCCGTACGGTGGCGGCATCGAGCTGTGTGCGGGCGGCAATCACCTTCTCGCGCAGGGCGGGTTCGTCGGGTAGATCCGGCTGTTCGGCCAGTGCGTTGGCGTCGGCGCACACCGTGACCGAGGCGAGCAACGACACGGCCGTCTGGGCTGCGTCGACCTTCGGATCGGGCTCGCCCCACGTCTGGACCAAGGCCCGCGCGACACTGCGACGACGCCTCAGGCACGCAAACGCCTGGTGGGCGGTCTCGGGCTCGGCCCAGGTTGCTTCACACGCAAGCGTGCGCGTCTGCAGCCACTCGGTGGCGAACGCGTCCATCCGCGTGGTGATTCGGTCGACCGTCACCGAAGCGCCGCCCGCCTCGGTGAGCTGAGCGTGCACCTGCTGGTGTACGTCTTCGGTCCACGGAAAGTCATCTCCGATCTCTTCGCAGCCCGGCTGGGTCGACGCGGTCACGGCCATCAGCATCGCGGCGATACCCGCTCCGGCCCCGACTCCAATCGCGATGAACCAGCGGCGTCGCGGCGGTCGGCGCCCGGCCTCCAGCTCGGCCAGGAGCGCGGCCATCGTCGGATATCGCTGGGCCCGGTCGACCGAGAGCCCGCGGCCGATGACCTTGGACAGCCAGGTGGGCACAGCCGGCTGTCGCGGCGGCGCCAGCGTGCCTTCGGTTTTGCGCGCGGCCAGCTCCATGAGCGTGCCCCCCGCGAACGGAAGCACCCCGTACACCGCGTGGTAGAGCGTCGCGCAAAACGCATACACGTCGGAAACAACGTCGGCCGCCGCACCGTCAAACTGCTCGGGCGCCATATAGGCGGGCGTGCCCACGATCGCGAGCCCCTCCCCCGTGGTGAACGTGCGCAGGGCCTGCTCTCCGCCCTCGCTCGGATCGCCTGTGTCCAGCGCCGAGACGATTGCGGGCGGGGGCAACGTCTCGGAAAGATCGAAGCGTGCGGCCGCCTCGGCAAGGCGCGCGATCCCAAAGTCGCTGACCTTCGCCCTGCCCCGCTTGTCGACGAGGACGTTCGCGGGCTTGAAGTCGCCGTGCACAACGCCCGCCTCATGCGCCACGGACAGCCCCCTGCCGGCCTGTTCGAGCAGCTCGAGGACGGCCGGCAGCGGACGCGGGTCGGCAGCGTCGTCGCCCCGATGGCGCGCGATCCAGTCTTTGAGGTCACCGCCAGTGACCATCTGCATGGCGAGGTACGCCTGCCCGTCGTCATCGCCGACGTCATAGACGGTCACCACCTGCGGCTCCGACAGGCGCGCGAGCATCCGCGCCTCGCGGACCAGCGTCGCCCAGCCCGCGTCGGTCGTCTCACCGTCTTGGCCGCGTGTCCGCGTCAGGAGCTTGAGGGCGACCTCGCGCTCGAGCAGTGGATCGTACGCGGCGTACACCGTGCCGCAGCCGCCCGCACCGATCGTGCAGCGAATGACGTACTTGCCGATCTGCTGGCCCGACACCGCATCGGCCGTCTGCAGCCGTCGCTCCCCCTCATCGGGGAGCATCTCGGTCCGCGTGTCGGTCACCCCACGATTCTACCCGCAACTGAAGGGTTGCGGCAGGCACAAGCAATTGCCGGCATACTGCCCGCCAATGCAGACACGGTTTGGCTCAGCGGAAGAACGGTACCGGTATGCGCGGCCCGCCGATCTGGACACGATCACGACCACCTTGATGGACCCGGACGTGGGTACGTGGCTGTGGTTTGTCCCCGCCCCGCAGGCGACATTGAGTGCGTACTTCTCGCCGCTGGTCGAGGCGCAGTGGCAGAGCCTGGCCAACGGGCAACCGCCAGAGGTTGCGGTCTTTGTGGTCGAGGATCCGCAGGGCGCATACCTCGGGCACGGCGCCGTCGTCGCTGTCGAGGGAAGCCCAAGAGGGTTCGAGATCGGGTTTGCGCTCAACAAGCCCGCGTGGGGCCGCGGGGTCGGCATGCGCTTGGGGGAGTTCTTGGTGGCGTGGGCGGTCCAAGAGCACGACGCCTACCGCATCCAGGCGGGGTGCATCGAGAGCAACGCGGGCTCGCGCCGCATCCTAGAAAAGCTCGGGCTCGCGCTCGAAGGCACGCGGCCGGACTTCCGCACCAAGGGCGACGTGCGACACACCGAGCTCGAGTTCGGGGCACGGGTTGCAGATCTCGACGCCGCCTCGATCCGCGCCACGGTGGAGCGCGACGGCATCGAGCCGGACGTCTAGCAGCGGTGAAGCCCGCGTATCGTCAGAGCGTGGTCGGCGTGGCCCACCACAGGCTGGCAGGCGCTACAGGCCCAGGCGCGTGCCCAGGTCACGACACCGCGACCGCAGGTCGAGCTTGGTCTTGACCGTCTTGACGCTGTCGAACGCCTGCTTGGCGTTTGCCTTGTTGTTCATCCCACACGCGGCCTCAACGCGGAGGGCCGAGGCTGCCTCGCCCGGCTGCTTGCGCTGCGCCTTGCCGGCCAAGCGATACGCGTCGCCGTAGCGTTTTTCCTTGATCGCCGTGCGGGCTGCCTTGCGTAAATCGGCCGCGGACATGTCGTCCTCGGCCTGTCGGTCGGCGGGCTTGTTGGTTTTGCTTGCCCCGCTATGCGATTTGCCCGCGTGCCCAGCTGCGCCTCGACTTCCGCCGTCGTCGTCGCTGGGCCCACCGGACCCGGCGTCGGCAGACGCACCCGTGTCGTCCTCCTCGACGACGACGACATCGTCGCCCTCGCCCTGGCCATCGCCCTCGGAGGCCGCTGCTTCCGCAGGCGCCGCTCCACCATCGGGAGACCCTTCCGCGCCTGGCGTGCCTTCCTCGGCGCCAGCGCCCACTCCACCCGCGCCCGCACTCGCGCCCGCTCCGCCCGCATCCGCCGCTCCGCCATCCAGCGCCGCAGAGTTCGCATCGGGGCCCGCCGGTTTTGCGTTGTCGGACGCCTTGGCGGTAACGGTGGGGCTGGGGGTCGCCTCGGGCGTCTCGTCGTCGCCACCCATCATCGAGATACCCACGATCAGCAGGAGCAACGCTGCGACGGCAGCAATTCCCAACTTCTTGCCGTCCAATCCGTCCTCGGAGGGGGGCACAGCAGCCGCAGCGGCCACCGCAGAACTGGCCGCCGAGCCCGATGAGGACGCCTTCGCGGGTTTGCTCGGAGGCCCTGACTTCGGCGTCGACGCACCCGCGGCTGCCGCTGCTGCTGCCGCAACGGTCGGCACAGCCGCGACTCCCTTGTCGTCGGACTCCTCTTCTCCGTCGGGTGCCTCCTCGTCGGCCGGCTTCGCGCCGCCTTCCGACTCCGCGTTGTCTTGCACGTCTGCGTCGGGCCCTGAAGCGCCGTCGCCCTGCGCTGCTTCAGAGGCCTCGATAAGATCGGCACCCAACGCATCGAACGGGCCAACGGAGATCAATCCATCGTCGTCGTCTTCGTCGTCGGCCGGGCCTTCCGACGGCGCTTCGGCGAAGTCGGCCAGAACGTCCGGCGTACCAACGCCTGCAAACCTCCCAGACGGGAGGTTCAGAGCCGAACGACGAGAGCGTCCAGCGGCGGCCGTTTGGAACAACAGGCTGCCCTCGTCTTTGGTACCGCGCTCCAGCTGCATCGTGGGCGATGCCTCGTCAAAGAACGAGCGCGACAGCACCTCGTCTCGCTCGCGCTTGGGTGGCGGCGGCACGCGCGGCGGCGCCTTCTTGGCGGGCGCGGGAGCGACAGGCACGGGCGCATCGTCAAAGTCGTCGCCAAGGGCGTCGAGGAACCCAGCATCCATACCGACAGCACTCGCGTTGGCCTTACGCTCGGCCGCGTCGCTGTGGTCTGCCCGCGGAGCCGCCGATGGAGGCGGCAAGCCCGGCGACGCTTTGGAACTCCCCGACGATTCGTCGCTCACGCCCCATTAACATCCGGGCATCCCAGGGCGGTCAACCCCGCCAGCCGAAGAAACCCGGAGCGTGCCTACGTCCGGAGTGACGCCCTGCTGACGGCACTCTCGGGCGCGCAGTTTTCCGGCCGCCGGGTACCTCCGCGCGCTACCGGATCAACGACTCGATCTCGTCGATCTGCTTGGGGATCGCACGGGTCAGCACCTCGTGGCCCGACTCGGTCACCAGCACGTCGTCTTCGATCCGTACCGCGATGCCGCGGAGCCGCTCCGGGCAGCCCTCTGCGTCGGGCGGAAAGTACAGACCCGGCTCGACGGTGAGCACCTGACCGGGCTCGAACGGGAAGGGCGGCCCGTCGCGGAGTCGGTAGCGCCCCACGTCGTGCACGTCGGCCCCGAGCCAGTGGCTCGTGCGGTGCGGGTAGTAGGCCTCGTACTTCTTGTCGGCGATCAGGGCGTCGACGTTGCCGGACAGCGCCCCCAGCTCGACCATCGCTTCGGTCAGCTCTTTGCGCACAACCTCGTGCATGTCGTCGATCGAAAAACCCGGACGAACGCTTTTTATCGCCCGCTCCTGCACCCCCAGGACGGCGTTGTATACCTCGCGCTGGGCATCGCTGAAGCGGCCGTTCACGGGCGTCACGCGGGTCACATCGGTGGCGTAGCAATCCACCTCGGCGCCCGCATCGATCAGCATCAGATCGTTGTCACCAAACGCGGCGTCGTTGCGCACGTAGTGCAGGATGCAAGCGTTGGCACCGCCCGCCACGATGCTCGGGTACGCCCAGCCCCACGCGCCGTGCTTGCGGAACGTGTACTCCAGCAGCGCCTGGATCTCGTACTCGTGCATGCCCGGGCGCACGTGCTTCATGGCCTCAATGTGGGCCTCGGTCGTGATCTCGACCCCGCGGCGCATGACCGCGAGTTCCTCTTCGCTCTTGATCAGCCGCATGGGCGCCAGCAGCTCGGTGGGATCCCGCAGCGTCGAGGGGCCCAGCGCGGGCTTACGGCCCGTGCGCACCTTGCCAAGAATCTCGTGCAGGCGTGATTCCTTGGCCCCGTGCCGGCCAAACGCGAAGTAGAGCACGTCGACGTCTTCGAGCAGTCGTTCGAGCTCGAGCGCGAGGTCCTCGAGCTTGTAGGCAGCGTCGGCCCCAAACTCATTGCGGGCGCCGACGGTGCCGTGCCGTGTTCCCGTCCAGGTCTCGCGCTCGCGATCCTTGGGCAAGACAAACAGCGTGTACCCCTCGCCTTCGCCCCCGCGCTTGATGAGCGCCCACGCTTCGGGCTCGGCGTAGCCGGTGACGTAGTAAAAGTCGGAGTTGGGCCGAAACGGGTAGTGCGTTGTGTTGGAGCGAACGACCTCATCCGCCGTCGGCAGCAGCAGCGCGCCGCCTTCGGGGAGTGCCTGAAGAATCTTGCGGCGCCGCTCGGCGTAGACCTGCGCAGGTAGCTGAAGCATGAGCGAGGAGCACGCTAGCAGGTCGCTACGGTAGATCCCAGGGTTGCCGGGCACGCAAGGCGCGGATAGCGAGAGAGCCCGCTGCGTGAGGACCTGTCGCCGCATCGACGATGCGGTAGCTCAACGTCCGGCCGCCGAGCGGCTGCGACTCCACAAACACACAGCGCAACTCGCCCTCCGTAAAGCAACACTGTTCTTGAACCGCGGCCAAGAGCTGCTCGTCGTGAAGCTGGCCGTCGCCAAAGTTCCAGCCCAGCACAGACCCCGCGATGATCTCGCCATCGACAAACTCGTAGTCCGTGAACTCGTCGACCGCTTTGGGGATCACATCCGTTAGTGCCCGGCCGTGCAGATGCATCATCCGGAACGCGACCACTTTGCTGACCAACCCGACGGAGGTGGAGTGGTCGTACAACCGGTCGAGCTGGTCGTAGATCCACGGTGTGCTCTTGGTGAGCTTGTCGAGCTTGCGATAGCTGTCGCCCCGAAACAGCCAGACGCTGTAGGCCCAGTTGCCCGCGTAGTAACGCATGCCAAGCAGGAACGAGATGCGCTCGGGCGCAAAGTTGCTCAGCAACGGAAACCCAACCAGCACCACGAGCAAGAACGCCGCCAGCGGCAGCGACCCGAGGTCGAGGACGCTCACCTCAGGGTGCGCCCAGAACAACGCAAACGCCCCGTACACCACCATCACGTTCCACTCGATGGGTACGCCCATCGGAACGTTGCTGGTGATGAACCCGTGCAGCGCCAACATCAGCACGATGCCCACGATCAATGTGGGGCCGCCCGGACTCAGAAGCATCACGATCGCTACAGAGAACTCCAGCAGCGTCCCGCCGTGCGCCATGAGCTCCGCCAGCCGGGAGGGGCGGAGGTCATCCGGGTACGCGCGGTACATCCGCTTGCGGAGCCACGCGAAGCGTGTGAGCGGGCTGTTGCTCATCATCACGCAGACGACGGTCGGAAAGTGGTGGCCCAGCTTGGAAAAGCCCGCCCAGAACCAAAGGGCTATCTGCACCGACTTGGCTCCTGCTATCCAGTTCTCGGCCGCGACGAACACGAGCAGCGTCACCCAATAGTGCTCGCCTCGCAGCGCTAAGAAGATGGTCTTGTCGGCGAGCCCGAGGACGGGAATCAACAAGACCAGCGGCAGCAGGAGCGTGAACGTGGGCTCCGCGGCGACCAAAATCCGTACCGTGAGGCCGAGGACCGCGGCATACAGTGCGACGTCAAACCAAGTCCGACGCGTCCCGCCCAACAGCGGGACTTTGGGCAGCATCGAGAGCTTGGTTGTGCCCGGCCGTAGAAAGTAGACAAAGCCGCCAACCGGGGGGAGGTAACGGCCGGTGAGCGGGCCGCTCCCGCAGCCCAGGCCCAGCCCCTCAAACAGCATGCTCCACAAGATCGCCTTCTGGAACGCGATGGGGTCGAGCCACCACGAGGCGATGTCGCCAATCCCGCCCAAACGTGGAGACAGCGTGCAAAAGAACGCCCACCCTCCGACGTACAGGACAAGCTTGATGAGGTAGACCGCATACACCGCCACCGGAGTGCCGTAGCCGTCGACCGCCCACGACTGGCAAGCCTTGCGCCCGCGATCCTGCAGGGGCAGCTTGAGCCACTCCAACGGGTCGTAGGGTGGCGGTATCGGCTCAAACAACCGCATCGCGCCGCACTGTAGCGCAAATGCGTGGGGTCGAGAGTTGACGCACTCCGGCGGCCACGTTGTTGTGAAAATATCTGGCCCGCCTCGGGGACTAAACATCCCCACGCAAAGCCTATGAAGCTGTTCGCCGTTCCGTTCCTCGTCTCGCTCGCGCTCGTCGCTTGCAACCCCAAGCCCGCCGCCGACGGCACGGTCACGCCGGGTACGGCGACGACGGCGACAGCGCCCGACGACTCGCCCGCCCTGGCCCTGGATTCCGCCGTCCGCACGGGCACGCTCCCCAACGGGCTGACCTACTTCATTCGCAAGCACGAAAAGCCCGAAAAGCGCGTGATGCTGTGGCTGGCCGTCAACGCGGGCTCCGTCCTCGAGGACGACGACCAGCGCGGCCTGGCCCACTTCGTTGAGCACATGGCGTTCAACGGAACCGCCCGGTTCGAGAAGAACACGATGACCGACTTCTTCGAGCGGTCGGGCATGGAGTTTGGCGCCGACGTCAACGCGTACACGTCATTCGACGAGACGGTCTATCAGCTGCAGGTTCCCACCGATGATCTCGCGCTGATGAAGACCGGCTGGGACGTGCTCGAAGACTGGGCCACCTCGGTGAAGTTCAGCTCCGAGGAGTTTGAAAAAGAGCGCGGCGTCGTCGTCGAGGAGTGGCGGCTGGGTCGTGGTGCGGGTCAGCGGATCTTCGACAAGCAGTTCCCCGTGGTGCTCGCCGGATCCAAGTACGCCGCGCGCAAGCCGATTGGCGACAAGACGATCCTCGAGACGGCCCCCGTCGAGCGCATCAAGGCGTTTTACAAAGACTGGTACCGGCCCAACAACATGGCGGTCATCGTGGTCGGCGACATCGACCTCGACAAGACCGAGGCGGAGATCACCGCGCGCTTCGGCAAGCTCGACAATCCAGAGAGCCCGCGTGAGCGAGTCGCCGTGGCTGTTCCGTTGCTCGACGAGACGCGCGTCAGCGTCCAGAGCGACAAAGAGATGACGCTGACGCAAGTCTCCGTGTCGATCAAGGGGCCGCGCGTCGGCTTTGCAACGGAGAACGACTACCGAGCCAGCCTTGTCGACTCGCTCTTCCACGGCATGCTCCGCGCCCGACTCGGCGAGCTGTCGCAGGAGCCAACGTCCCCGTTTGCGTTTGCGGTTTCGTATACGGCCAGCATGGGTCGGGCGGTGGATGTGTTTTCGCTGCTGGCGGGCGCCAAGCCGGGTCAGGCCAAAGCGGCGATGAACGCCCTGCTCGTGGAGGCCGAGCGCATTGCGCAGCATGGTTTTGTCGAGTCCGAGCTCAAGCGCATCAAGGCGGAGCATCTCCGCGATCTTGAGCGCGCGTTGGCGGAGGCCGACACCACGGATGTCCGCAGCTACACCAGTGGGCTTGTGAACCACTTTCTTGAAGGTGAGGTCATGCTGAGCGCCGCCGACGATCTCGCGCTGGCCAAGCGCTACCTGGAGGGCGTCACGATCGAGGACGTCAACACACTCGGCAAGACGTGGATGGGCCGCAAGGACCGCGTGCTGTCTGCGGCCGGGCCGACCACCGAGAAGATGCCGAGCGACAAGGAGTTGCTCGCCCTCGCCGCGGGCGTTGCTTCCCAAGACATCACACCGTGGGAGGACGACGACACGGGTGCCACCTTGATGGCCGCAACGCCCAAGCCCGGCACCATCGTCAACAAGGAGACGATCAAGGAGATCGGGGTCAGCGTGTGGACGCTATCGAACGGCGCCCGCGTCGTGATCAAGCCTACCGACTTCAAGAACGATGAGGTGCAGTTCTCGGCGTTCAGCCCGGGTGGCCACTCGCTGGCGGCCGCGGAGATCTTCGACACCGCGCAGTACGCCGACGGCATCGTCAGCCAGTCCGGTGTCGGGGAGCACGATGAGGTCGCGCTCGGCAAGCTTCTGACGGGCAAGGTCGTGCGGCTCCGCCCGTGGATCGACGAGCTGGAAGAAGGCATGCAGGGGTCCGCGTCGCCACGGGATCTCGATGCGCTGCTGCAGCTTACCCACCTGTACTTCACGGCACCGCGCAAAGACACGTCGGCCTTCACCGCATGGAAGGGGCAGATGAATGCGTTTGTGAAGAACCGCGACCTCAACCCACAGGCCGTGTTCTTCGACGAGTTCGGCAAGGCCGCCAGCGGCAACCACCCTCGCCGCCAGCCGCCGACATCCAAAGAGATCGCCGCGGTGGACCTCGACGCCGCGCACACGTTTTACAAGGACCGCTTCGCCGACGCGGGCGACTTCACGTTCATGTTTGTTGGCAACGTCGACGAGGCCAAGCTCGAGACGCTTGCCGCCACCTATCTGGCCTCACTGCCCACGTCGGGGCGCAAAGAGAAGTGGCGTGACGTCAAGGTCAAGCCCCCCAAAGGCATCAAGAAGGTACGGGTCAACAAGGGCCAGGACCCCAAGAGCT
>Ga0316189_10007118_pt1 | contig 10616 bp, 8 predicted proteins | sample LowCovwburrow_MG_FD_204930 | JGI IMG/M metagenome (GOLD analysis project Ga0316189, IMG submission 204930) | Coastal sediment microbial communities from Maine, United States - Lowes Cove worm burrow | ecosystem: Environmental > Aquatic > Marine > Coastal > Sediment | place: USA: Maine... | reverse complement strand
ACCGAAGGCCTCTACAGCGGCATTGAGAACGAAATCACCGAGGGCGTCGTCACCAGCTTGAAGGTCGCCACCGAGCGAGCGTCGACTCGAATCGCGCGATGGGCCTTTCAGTACGCTCGCGACCGCAGTCGAAAGAAGGTCACCGTGATGCACAAGGCCAACATCATGAAGCTGACTGATGGCATGTTCATCCGATGCGCGCGCGAGGTTCACGAGAATGACGGATTCGCGGACATCGAGTACCAGGAAGTCATCATCGACGCCGGATGCATGAAGCTGGTGCAGGATCCCACGCAGTTCGACGTATTGCTGCTCGAAAATCTCTACGGAGACGTGCTGAGCGACCTCTGCGCTGGCTTCGTCGGTGGCCTCGGTGTGATTCCAGGCGCCAACATCGGCAATGAGTATGCCGTCTTCGAGGCAGTGCATGGATCTGCGCCGGACATCGCGGGGAAGGGTGTCGCCAATCCACTCGCGTTGATCATGTCGGCCGTGATGATGCTGAATCACATTGCCGACACGCGGGGCGACCAGACCTGCCGTTCGGCGGCCGCTGACATTCGCGAGGCCTACAATCGGGCGCTCTCCGATGGTCAGAAGACGCGAGACCTCGGCGGAGCGCTCGGCACCGACGACTTCGCTGCTGCGGTGATCGAGCGGCTCTAGGCCTCGTCGGTTTCAGTCACGCCGCCGCTGCCGCCGGCCACCCGAAGGAGGGGGGGCAGGACGATGAGGGTGGCGACCAAGCAGCCCGCGATCGTCACGGCGATGAGCTCGCCGAAGGCACGAACCGGCACGAAGGAGCTGAAGAGCAAGACCCCGAAGCCTGCCATGAGCGTCACGCACGAAATCACGATGGCGCGGCCGGTGCCCTTTGCGGCGCGAACGAGGGCGGCCTCACGGCCGATGCCGCGGCGCATCTCTTCGCGGAAACGGGCGAGAACGTGGATTGTCCCGTTCACGGCCAATCCGAGCGAGATCGAGAAGATGATGACCGTTGACACGTTGAGTGGGATTTCGCGCCACACCATGTACGCCATCGTCGCAACCAGTGGGATGAGGTTGGGCGGAATGCTGAGCAGGCCGAGCCGGATGCTTCGGAAGAAGAACGCCAGCAGTAGGAAGATCACGACGACGGCGACGAGCAAGCTTCCGAGGAGGTCGTTCACGACGGCCGCTTGGCCGCGCGATCCGGTGTAAGCCTCTCCGGTAAACGAGACGGAGATCGTTTCATCGTCGCCGATCTCGCTCTCGATCATCTTCTCGAGGGTGTCGAGGAAACGCATCGTGGCTTGGGCGCCAACGTCGCGCAGCTTGAACTGCACGCGAACTCTCTTGCCATCTTCGGTGAGCCAGTCGCTCAATGGGCTCGGGTCGCGCTGACTCATCATGGTGACGAGCCCCTTGATCTGCTTGCTACTCTTGAACGTGTCGGAGCGAACGCTCGGATCGTCCGTCAGCAGTGCGTAAGACTCGCGGAGGATGTCGCCGTAGCTCAGGGTGCGGATGACTTCGGGCCGCAGCGAGGCCCAGTTTCGAATCCGCTGAATGCTCTGAACCATCTCAGGCTCGAGGAAGTGATCGTCTTCGGTGCTCACGAGCACGACTTCGAGGGGGCGAACGCCCGCGAGCTTCTCCTCGATCAGAATCGTCGTCGTGTAGACGGGGTCGGTTTCGTCGAACTGGTCGAGGAGCGCGTGGTCGACAGTGATCTTGCTCGCGACGTACGCAGCGCCGACCGTGAAGAGCGCCGTGCCGAGGAGAACGGCCCACCGCCACCTCAAGAGCTTCGCGACGAGGCTGCTGGTCACACTGGTGAACATGCTCGTCCGTTCACGCCGGACCGACTCCCTTTTGGGCGGAGTGACCCAGGTTAAGATAGCGGGCACGAAGGTGATGATTACGACGTAGGAAATCATCACCCCGATGCCGGCGGTCAGACCGAAGTGCCGAAGCATCACGGTCTTGGACACCACCAGCGATGCGAGGCCGACCGCGGTCGTCGCGGAGGTGAGCATGCACGCCACGGCGATCGCTCTCACGGTGCGCTTGCCCGCCGCGATACGCTCTTCGTCGTCTCCCGAGTGGACCTCGTCTCGGTAGCGCTGGATCAGATGCGTCGCGTCGCTGATGCCGATGATGATTAGCAACGGCACGATCACGTTGTTGAGGATGTTCATCGGCTCGCCGAACAGCCCCATGCCACCCACGGTGACGAGCGCTGTAATCGCGACTGCACCAAGCGGAAGCAGGACTCCCGGCATCCACCGGAACGAGATCCAAAGCAGGATCAAGCACACCAGCACGGTGAGCGGAATCAAGCGCAGGTTGTCCTGGCGCATCTTGCTGACGATGACGCTTCGAAGATACGGCAGGCCGCCCACGTGAATTTGGACGTCTTGTAGCTCGGGTCGGTCGAGAGACTTCTGTAGGTCTTTCATGGCCCGCTGCATTTCACGCGGATCGAGCTCGGGGAGTTGTAGTGCGATGCCCGCGAGCGTGTGGTCGTCGTCGATGAGCCGCCCCACCAGGAGCGGGTTGCCCTCGATCGCCTTTGCGAGCTCGACGGCCTCTGCTTCGGTGACTTCCGTGCCTTCGACGATCGGATCGGTCTTCAGCTCGGCGGAGAGGGCGGGGCCAACCACGGCGATGCCGCCGGGGAACCGGTCAGGATCGCTTTCGATGATGTCGAGGAGCGCGTTGAAAGAGGCGTCCTCGAGATCGCCCTGGGCGTCCTCTTCTGCGTCGAGTGAATCGAGATCGTCGAGCGAGTCGAGATCTCCGCCTTCGTCATCACCGACTTCCTCGAGACCATTTAGATCATCGAGCTCGGCGTCGTCATCATCCTCGGCGCCTCTTTCGCGTCTCGGGATGTTCAGGGTCGTCAGGCCGGCGACCTTTTCGACCCACGGCTTCTCGGCGAAATAGAGCGAGATGTCGTGAACGCGCTGCAGGGTATCCCTCGACAAAACGTCGTCCGCCTCGACGAGAATCAGCACGGCCTCGCGGCGTTTGCCAAACCACTCCTCAAACCGCTGCTGAATGAGCGCGTATTCCTCGCCCTCGAAGGACGACAGCAGGCTCTCGGGGGCCGGGTCCGCCTTCAGCTTCGGAATTTGGGTCGCAAAGGCGAGCGCGGTCAGGGCGGAAACGATGACCACGAGCCCGCGTCGCTCAGTTACGAGCGTAGCGAGCCAATTCAGGGTTTCCTGACGTCGGGACACGAGCGTGTATGTCTTCTTGGGGAGGGGCTCGCAAGGCTCCTGCCCCGGCTTGACAGCCTAGGCAGGCAGGGCTACCACCCGCGTCCCCAAGGGGAGGATATCAGAGTGGCCAACCACGCCTCAGCAAAAAAGCGAGTCCGGCAGACGATCAAGCGCACCGCCCGCAACCGCCACATTCGCACCCATGTGCGGACCTGTGTGAAGCGTGTCCACGCTGCGGTCGAGGCTGGTGACTCCGATGCGGCGAAGAAGGCGCTCGTCGAGGCGGTGAGCCGCATCGACGGCGCTGTTTCGAAGGGCATCTACCACCGCAAGACCGGCTCGCGGTACATCGCCAGACTGACCCATCAGGTCAACGCGCTCGAGGGCTGAGCCCCAAAACCCGCGTCGGGGAGGGCTGCCCTAGGGGCGGTCCGCGCAGAGCGCGAGCACAGCGTCCTGCAAGACCACGTCCGGTGGGCGTTTACTGCCTTTGAGAGCGCGATCGGCCTCCGCGATCAGCGCAAACGCTTCGCCCAGGCTGTCTGCGGTGAAGCGCCGGGCCGATTCCGTGAGGTCCCCGGCCTTGAATGGGGGGGCGCCGGCGCGCTTGGCCGCCTCCTGCGGGCGGAGGCCCTCGGAGAGCGCCTGGCGCATGCGTGCGACGATGCGCAGCTGACGTGCCACCATGGCGAGCAGCCGCAACGGTGGCTCGCGGTCATCGAGGAGCGACTGGGCCGCCGCGACGCCCTTGCGCCGGTCCTTGAGGCCGATCGCATCGACCAGGCTCCAAATCGATTCGACGCGGATGCGGGTCACGCACTGCATGACGGCATCTGCGTCGATGCGCTGACCTGCGCCAACGAACAGCGAGAGCCGCTCCATGGCATCATCGATAGCGGCGAGATCGTCTCCTACTGCATCCAGCAACGTTTCGATCGCCTGTGGCGCGATGTTGTGGTCGCGCGAGCTCGCCTCCGCGCGAATGAACTCGCGCAGGTCATGCCCCCGAAGTGGCTTCGCATCGATGAGGCAGCCCTGCTTTTTCGCCGCTTTTCCGAGCTTCGATCGCCCATCGAGCTTGTCGGCGGTCATCACGAGGCAGGCGCTGTCGCTCGGATCGCTCAAGTACTGCGCGAGGTGGTTCTGCTCCGTGGGTGTCATGGCATCAAAGCGACGCACGAGGACCAAGCGCTTGTCGGCCATCATGGGGAGGGTTTGAGCCGCGGAGATCGCGCGTGCAGCTTCAAGCCCTTTTCCGTCGAAGATCTCGATGTTGAACCCGGCGGCGCCCATGGAGTCGACGGCCTTGCGTACTGCGTCGACTGCGCGCTCGATCAAGAGGCGCTCGGTGCCGACCAGGACGTAGACCGGATCGAGCGAGCCTTGCGAGGCCCTCTTGGTGACATCATTGAGTGTGGGCACGAATCAGCGGGCTTCGTCATCCGAGAAGGTGACTTCGCCGCTGTGTTGTACCCTGTCCCCGAGAATTTGAAAGCGGTAACGGCCGACCTCTTGGCGCCGAACCGTTACGACCATTTCGAGGCGCCGGTTGGGCTCGAATTGAGGTCGCTTCAATCGAAGCTTGTGGACGATGGTCCGCTGGTTCCGGTCGTTGACGAACACCGTCATGGCGGGCGCGATGAACTTCCGGTCGGCGGTTTGAATGTCGTAGAACAGCACCTCGAACTCCGAGTCGCCCACCGGCTGATTGAATCGAACGACCAGGTTGGCGCTCCATTGACGGTCCTCGACTGGCGCGTCGGTGCTCTCGCGCAGGCGGGTCGCCTTGTTCGCAGAGGCGAATCGAATGACCCCCGACTCCGAAAGAGAGCGTGAAATGCCCCTCTGCGTCAGGAGGATCGTGGCGCGGAGGCCCGAGGCGGCCTCGGCGTCCTGCCAAGGGGTGACCGACGAAATGAGCGCCGCGAGGGCGGTGGCAACGAGTGCGAGACGTGGATTCACAGCTTGCTCCTGGGAGGTGTTCCAGGATCAGGCTAACAAGTAGAACTTTACAGTGACAGGGTGATAAGGTGCGTAAATGTAGGATTTTGGCGCCACGTCGTTTTTGGAGCAGCCAAAAAGTTGTGCCCCAAGGCGGTGACAGTTACCTCCGACGCAGGAACCAAGCAGGGATGACGACGGTCAGCGGGGGTGTCAAAGGACTGGTCGCGCGCGCGCAGCGCGAGGCTCAACGGCGCGGGCATAGCCCGTCGACGGCGTACCTCCTTCTCGTGATGCTGCAGACCGGTGGCCCCATGGGGAACCTGCTCTCGCGGCTCGGCGTGAAGGAGGGCGACCTCTTGAGCGCAATTCGCATCGTCGACACGGAGCCGGTGAGCGCCCTCGAACGTGCTGTCGAGCGCGCGTATCGCATCGCCAAAGCCATGGAGGCGCCGCAGGTACAACCCGCCCATCTGTTGTTTGCGATTGCACGCGACACCCGGAGCGCTGCGCATCGGAGCCTCGAAGAGATCGGCGCCGGCTCAAAGCGCGTGCAAGAGGCGGTCAGCAGCGCGCTACGTCCGGACGAGCCGCGCTCCGCCCCGTCCACGGCAACACACATCCGGCCGACCAATTCGTTCTCTTCGACGTCGGCAGCGAAGCCTGCGCGACCTTCCGCGCGCCGCACGGGAGAGCCGGCCCCGCTAATCGAGCTTCGGGTCGACCAGCCCGACGAAGAACGCGAAGAGCTGTTGATCGAGGCGCCGATTCGAGGTCCCGCCGAGGTCGAGGAAGATCTGATCGTTCCTTCATCGTCGCCATTCAGCCTCGACGCGCGGATGTATCCGACGCTGGCCAAGCTCGGGCGCAACCTCACCGAGATGGCATCGCTCGGCCGTATCGACGAAGTGATTGGGCGCGACGCGGAGATCGAGCGACTGCTCGACGTCCTCGCGCGTCGTCGCTCGAACAATCCCATTCTCGTGGGCCCACCGGGCGTGGGTAAGACGGCCATCGTCGAAGGCCTCGCGCGGCGCTTGGCGCTCGGGGGCGAAGGGGTGCGCGGACTCGAGGGGACCATCGTGGTCGAGCTGTCCGCAGGCGGTCTGGTTTCCGGCACCGGCGTTCGCGGCGCCCTCTCGGAGCGGATGCGCCATCTTCAGTTCGAGGTGAAGCGGGCGGATGGCAAGATCGTCTTGTTCATCGACGAAGTGCATGCTCTTTTCACGGGCGGTGACTCGCCGGACGATCTCGCGCACGAGCTCAAAGCGTCGCTCGCGCGCGGAGAGCTGCCGTGCATCGGCGCCACCACCGACGTCGAGTACCGGAAGTACGTCGAGCGAGACGCGGCACTTGCGCGGCGGTTCTCGCCGATTCACGTCGCCGAGCCCGACCCCGAAGACGCGATCGAGATTCTGCAGGGGATCGCTCCCCGCTACGAGGTGCACCACGGCATCGCTTACGATCCTGCGGCCGTAGAATCCGCGGTCGAGCTATCGGTCCGGTACATCCCCGACCAGAGCTTGCCGGACAAGGCGATCGGCTTGCTCGACCTCGCCGGCGCTCGCATGCGGCGCCGCGGTGGAGCGATCGTCGATCGCGAAGCCATCGCTCAGGTCGTCGCCGAGAAAGTCCGCGTCCCCGTCGAGCGCCTGTTGGTGACCGACTCCCAGAAGCTACTCGAGCTCGAGCAGCACCTGGCCGAGCACGTCGTCGGACACGTGGACGTGATGACACGCGTCTCCGACGCCCTACGGAAGGGAGCCGCCGGGTTCCATGGCCGTCGACCACTCGCCACCTTCTTGTTCCTCGGCCCGACGGGCGTCGGAAAGACGGAAACGGCGCGCGCCTTGAACGAGCTTTTCTTCATGGGTTGCCCGATGACCCGAATCGATATGAGCGAGCTCAGCGAGGCGCACGCGGTTGCCAAGCTCGTAGGCGCACCTCCCGGATACATCGGCCACGACGCCGGCGGGCAGCTCACCGAGGCGATTCGTCACCGACCCTATCAACTGGTGCTACTCGACGAGATCGAAAAGGCGCACATGGATGTGCTCCAATCGCTGCTGCCGCTCCTCGAAGACGGCCGTCTTACCGACGGGAAGGGCAGGACCGTCGATTGCACGCACACGATCGTCGTCATGACCTCGAACCTCGGCGCGCAGCACTCGGCGCGAAGCCAGAGCTCGATTGGTTTTCGCGGCGCGTCCAAAGATGCGGGCGATGGGATGTCTACGGCGCTTGCGGCCGCCCGGCGGGCACTGCCGCCCGAGCTCTGGAATCGGATCGACGAGCCCTTGTTCTTCGGAGCTCTGAGCCGTGACGAAGTGGCCGAGATTGCACGGCGGATGTCGACAGGCGTGGCCGCGCAACTTCGCGAGCGCCAAGGGGTGGAGCTCGTGGTCGACCCCACTGCGATCGACGCGCTCGTCGCACTCGGCGGCTATGACGCGGAGCTCGGCGCCCGCCCGATGCGTCGGATGATTGGCCGTCTGATCGAGGCGCCACTGGCGGCGGCCATTCTCGGCGGCGAGTTCCAGAAGGGCGATCGAATCCTCGCGGTCGGCAGCCCCGATGGGGTGCGCTTCGAAACGGCCGATGGGTCCGTCGAAGCGGCCGAGTGATCAGCGCTTGGTCTCGCGAAGGACCTTGGCGGCGCTTGCTCTGGAGAGACCTGCGGCGCGGGCGCATCGCACGATGACCGGGACGACTGCGTCGTAGGCGCCGAGCGCGTCGCGACTCAGGCGGCGAAGCGCGCGTCGGTGCCGTCCCACGGTCGGCGCGTCCCCGCGCGCGATCGGTCCCGTGAGCGCCTCGGGTACCCCAAGGCGTTGGACGTTCTCACCAACCGTCCGGAGCAGGCCCCCGATCGCCTGCTCGGCCGCTCGCTGTTCGAACCCGAGGCGCGTGAGGAGCGAGACCGACGCGAACGCGAGCCCGGCCGCACCATTGGCTGTGAGGGCCGCCGCTGCGTGATAGGCGGGGTCGCCGGTCTGCGCGACTACGACGCGCGCACCGCACGCGGACGCGATCCGCCGACTCGTGGCATTGGCGGCTCGATCCCCGCAAACGGTGAAGGATGTTCCTGCGAGATTCGGCGGATTGCGCTTGCTTGGAAAGGACACGAGCGGATGCATCACACCCACGGCGGCGCCCCGCTCGGCGCACGCCCGCAGCTCGTCGACGCTTCGGGCGCCGGCGCAGTGCACCACGGTCGTCTTGCGTCCGAGGTGCGGTGCGATGATCTCGGCAACCTCTTCGATCGCGTCATCAGAGACCGCAAGCACGATAGCATCGGCGGCGCCTACGGCCGCCGCGGAGACCCTCCGGCCCGAAGACCGGACTTCGATGCTCGCGCTGTTCGCGAGCGTCTGACGAAGTCCACTGCCGACTCGCCCGCGCCCAACGATGAGAACGTTCATTCCTTGCCCGCGTAGAGACCGTGCGCTCGGATGTGGTGAATGACTGCCGTAGGAACCAGCCCTTCGAGATCCCCGGCGCGATCGAGCATGGCCCGCACTTCGGTCGAGCTGACGTTGGGAATCGCGATCGGGCAGCCTTCGGGCGCTGGATACCCGACGCGCCCAACGACCAGGGGCGGGGCGATCCGAACGATCTCATCCCATCGGTACCAGCGATCGATCGTCGGCAGGACGTCGGCGCCGATCAGCAGGCGAAGCTCGACGTCGGGGTGCCGATCCCGAATCGCTTCGAGCGTGTGCAGCGTCCGGCTAACGTCGCCGAGCTGCCGCTCGATGTCCATCAACCTAGCCCCTCGAAACTGGGCAAAGGCCAGCTCGCACATCGTCATGCGGTCCTCGAACGAGGCTCCGTGGGCCTTTCCAAACGGGTGCTGCCATGTCGGGATCACCCAGACCTCGTCGATGGCTCCCGCGGACAATGCCCAAGCGACTGAGAGCACGTGCCCGAGGTGAGGCGGGTCGAAGCTCCCGCCATAGATGGCGACCCGCTGCCCGGTCACGGGGCCACCATGACCTTCGCGCCGCGCCCCTGAATCGGTTCCGTCCACGAAACCTCGCCGCCGATGTCGATGGCTTTGAGAACGACGCTGGCAGCTTCGGACTGGTCGTCGAGAAGCCCAACATGCCCGCCCTCGAGCGGACCCGGAGAGAAGAAGCACCGCGGGCCGAAGCGCTTGAACATGAGCTCGCCGGCGTCGCCGTAGATAACCACGTTCGAGTTCACCACGTCTTCTTCTCCGATGGTCCCCTTGTTGCGCACGATGAGCACGATGCGATCGTCGAGCATCTCCATGGCGCGCGTTGGCGGACGCGGGGCGACACGAAGCTTCTCGAGGTAGCGAGCGCCCCTGAGCCGGAGGAGGACATCTTCGATGTCGGATGGGGATCCGGTCGCCGCAACTTGCGCGACCTGCTGCTCGAAGGTGCCCCGGTCGTCCTGGGATTCGTGCGCGGCGATGAACTCTCGGAGCGCGTCGTCCTCGCCGAGATAGATCACTTGGTCGACCTCGTAGTCGACGATCAAGAGCTTCGCTGCCCGCTCCAGGGCCGCGGTATCGGTGCCGGCGGGGCCGATGAATCCAAATCGCATCGTTCTCAACGATCTACACCAGCTCGGGCCCGGGCTTCAAAATGTGCGTCACTGATCGCGAAGCGAATGAGCGCCCATGCCTCCGGGGTTTCGCGAATCGCGCCGAGGCGCTCCATATCGCCGGTGGGGGTATCATGCCCGGCGATCTTGAGGAGGGCGTCGACGGCGGACGGCGTGTCGCCGGTGAGGGTGAGTGCAGTGCGATCGCCTAGCGCGCTCACGGCGAATGGCACGAGTCTGCTGGAAAACTCGGAATTCCCTCGCAATTCGAGAACCAAGCTCTCTACTTCGTCTCGCCAGCGCCGCGGCACCGACTTGATCAACTTCTTGCGAAGGTCCTGGAGCTGCTGCGGTTCGGCGCCGCGGGGCCGGCTCGGGTCATGGCCTTGAAGCAGGGCGAGCAAAGCGACGTCGAGCTCTTCCGGGCGCGCGCGCAGGGCGGGGGCAAGGTGGCTCGAGGCGACCTGGAGGGCACGTGCGAAGAGGAAGACACGCTCCTGAGGTGTGGTCATCTCGTGTAGGTTGCCGCCGACCACGAGCGTGGGTGGGTCACCGCTGATCGGCATGCACGAGGCGGGGGCGATGTAGGTCACGCGGAGCTTTGGCTCGCTGATCCCGAGCGCTTCTGCGACCGCTCCCGCTTCCTCGACCAGATTCCGATGAGGCCCCGACGGTCGGCGAAGTCGCCATGCGCTGGCGTCGAACGGGAGCATCTTGTCGAACGCGTGCTCACACAGCGCAAAGAGACGGCGTACGGTTTGAGGGAGACCCGTCGGCGCGACGAGATTCGCGACCGCGGGCGCGAGCGGAAGGCTCGGCTCCCCGAGGGCCTCGCTACGGGCCGTGACGACCCCTTCGAACAGCGAGGCGGGGTGCCCGATCGCGATTGCGGCGCTC
>Ga0316189_10007117_pt1 | contig 10617 bp, 9 predicted proteins | sample LowCovwburrow_MG_FD_204930 | JGI IMG/M metagenome (GOLD analysis project Ga0316189, IMG submission 204930) | Coastal sediment microbial communities from Maine, United States - Lowes Cove worm burrow | ecosystem: Environmental > Aquatic > Marine > Coastal > Sediment | place: USA: Maine... | reverse complement strand
GAATTGTCAGATCTGGCGGAAGGAAAGACAGCTTATGCAGACGATCGCAAGCTCAAGCATCGTTCGATTGCTCAGATCAAATATGGCAAGGGTCTGGCGACCTATCGCGCCAGCCGTGAGTATTTTTACAGCGCGCTGGACGATGCCTGGTGCAGGGCGCAGCAGGGAGTCGGTGCGAATGCGCAACAGAAAGCCGATCTGTATCTGGCTGGTACCCATGCAGCCCAGAGCTCGGCTCAGGTAGTGCGTTGGGTGGCAGATGCTGCGGGCACCAGCGTGATCTATTCGGACAATCCGCTGGAGCGGATTTTTCGCGATATGGAAACCCTGCGCCATCATGGCTTTGTCAGCGAAAGCCGATATGGCAGCGTCACGCAGGTACTCTGGGATGCAACGCTGGACTACCAGCTGCTGCTGCGTTGACGGCTCTGTCAGGCCGTCGTAACCGTCAGCCGTCGTAGAACATATTGGGATGTAGACCCAGCAGAGTTCGTTCCCGGTCGCTGCGCGCACGAGCCAGCGCCTGCGCTGAAATCTGATTAGTTTCACTCGTCGACAGCACCCGCTGGGCAATGTCCCTGCGGCCATAGTGTGCCTGCAGAAAAAACCGGCCGCGGTCTCCTTGCCGAGTCGGCAGGCGGCGGTGCCAGGCGTCCGACACAAACAGGCAGACGTCACCAGCGCTGGCTGGCAGTGGCACGACTTTGCGACCCTGATAGTCGAGTTCGACATCATCATATTGTTCAGGCGGAGGCGGCGATCCTGATTTGTGGCTGCCGGGGATGACGCCGGTGGGACCGGAGTTGAGATCGCAGTCTTCAACGAAGATATGCGCACCGATTGCAAATACCGGGTAAGGGATCCGGTCGTCCCAGGGAATGGCTGGGTCTCTTGGAATGTGTGGGCCGGCATCAATGTGCCAGAAGCCGCCGCCGTGACCACTTTGGTGTCTGGGGGGATTCTGCCAGCAGGTATTGGCAATCACATGACAGTCTTCGCCAAGCAGCGGCTCGATCACCTCAAGAATGGCCGGGTGAGCGATGGCGCGCTGAGCCAGCGCGCTGCGATTGAACATCTGATAGCGAAAGTCCTCGTCTTCAGCCGCCTCGCGCCGGTCTCCGGCTCGACCATCAGCCGGATAAGACTCATAAACGCTGTGCAGCTGGCTGCCGAGCGCAGCTACCTCTTGTGCTGTAAATACCCCTTCAAGCAGCGTGTATCCTTCACTTTCGAGTTGTTTGCTGGCGGCAGGTGCCGGATCTTTCCTGGGTAGCAGATAGCCTCGAACTCTCCGCAACATGTTCTTGCCCTGATCTCATGAGTGCTAGGCTAGACTGCCAGCCTGGGGTCAAGCAGCCAAGACCCTGCGCATCGCTGCGATTGGAGGGCGCGACTTACATGAGATTCATCATTTACGGTGCCGGCGGTATCGGTGCAACCATTGGTGCCAGACTGCATCAGGCAGGCTCGGAAGTAATGCTGATTGCCCGTGGAGAACATGGCCGGGTGCTACAGCAGCGCGGTCTGCGATTTGTGGCGCCGGACGGTGAATTTGCGTTGTCCATACCCTGCGTCAGCCATCCTGACGAGATCGGCTGGCGCGAAGACGACGTGGTGCTGCTGGCGATGAAGTCACAGCATACGATTACCGCGCTTGCGGATCTGGAGCGGACTGCACCCGCAATGCTGCCGGTCGTCTGCGCGCAGAACGGGGTGGCAAACGAACGTATGGCGCTGCGACGGCGAAGCCGGGTATACGGCATGGTCGTGAATCTTCCCGCGTTGCATTTGAATCCCGGTGAAGTCGTCACCCACGCCGCCGGTACCGGCGGCATTCTGGATGTGGGCTGTTATCCAGACGGAACTGATGAGGTTACGCATGCTATTGCCGAGCATATCAGCCGGGCAGGATTCAGCGTTCGCTCTGAAACGGACGTGATGCGCTGGAAGTACGCAAAACTGCTGATGAATCTGGGTAACGCGCTGCAGGCGGCGGTGACGCCGGAGCAGCTGGACCCGCAGCGAGAGCCGGATGCTGGGGCAGCTGAGGTTGGTCGGCGGCTGCGTCGTGAAGGGCTCGCCTGTTTTGCCGCTGCGGATATCGCTTGTGCTAGCCGGGACGAAGTGATCGAGCGTCATGAGAACACCTATCGCATGGTAGATATCGCCGGCTGGCCTCGGACCGGAGGTTCATCCTGGCAGAGTGTGCAGCGTGGTACCGGGGATATTGAAACTGACTTTCTCAACGGTGAAATATCGCTGCTGGGCGGTCTTTACCGAATAGCCACGCCGGCCAATCGAGTCTGCCAGCAGCTGGCCGCGCGCATGATCCGTGAGCGTCTGCCGGTTGGCAGTTTCACCGGTGACCAGATTCTCGAGCTGATCGAGCAACACGCCACACATTCGGCTGCGGTGTTGTGAGTCGCTGACCAGATTCATGGCAGGGCCAATGGACAGCGAGCGCTTTTATCTCGGTAGTCGTGTCTGGTATGCCATCTGCTGGAGCTGCATGATCACGGTCAATCTGGTGTTCATGGTCCAGGTTGCAGGTCTCGATCCGCTGCAGATGGTGCTGGTAGGCACAGTGCTGGAGCTGTCGGTATTCGTGTTTGAAGTGCCCACCGGAGTGGTCGCTGACGTGGTCAGCAGAAGGCTGTCGGTGATCATCGGACATGCCATCATGGGCCTGGGCTTCGGCATGATTGTCATCTGGCCCAGTTTCGAAATGATCCTGTTGTCCCAGGTGATCTGGGGATTCGGCTATACCTTCATCAGTGGTGCCTATGCCGCCTGGCTGACTTCCGAGATCGGCGTCGATCGGGCCAACGCCACCTTTCTGCGCGGTTCGCAGCTTGGTCATCTGGCCTCGTTTTTTGGCATTGTTGCAGCTGTTGCGCTGGCGCACCTGTCGCTGGCTGTGCCGATTGCGGTAGGTTCGGCAGGACTGGTGGTGCTGGCCGTGGCAATGGCCGTGTGGATGCGTGAGGATAATTTCTCCCGCGCAGCCGGAGCAGACAGAGACAGCTTCGCTGCAATGGCAGAGACTTTTAAATCCGGGGTTGGTGAGATCCGCGGTCGACCGGTGCTGTGGCTGATGTTTGCGATCACGATGGTCTATGGCATGTTCAGTGAAGGCATCGACCGCCTGTTCACGCCCTACCTGCTGGAGGATTTTGTGTTTCCGGATCTCGGCCCGCTGCAGCCGGTGACCTGGTGGGGCATCATTGCCGCGGTGTCGTCGTTGCTGGGTTACGCGTCGACGACGTATGCGCGACGCCGGGTCAAACTGGAAGACGGTGGCACCCTCACCCGGGCGCTGGCGGGCTGTCTGCTGGCGATTTCGTTGCTCGTGCTGTTGCTGGCCAGTATCAGCGGGTTTGTTGCGGTGCTGGTATGTTACTGGCTGATTGGTGCGCTGCGCTCAGTCTACGGACCGCTGATGACAGCCTGGCTGAATCGTCTGTTGCCGGAGGCGTCGCGCGCCACTCTGTTTTCGATGTTCGGCCAGGCAGATGCCCTTGGTCAGACGTTTGGTGGTCCCATCATTGGCGGTCTGGCGAAACTGCTGAGTATCTCGTTTGCTCTGGGCGTCTCCGCGCTGTCGCTGTTACCGACGCTGCCGCTGTTTCGTCGGCTTGCGGTGGATCTCGCTGCCGATAGCGCGGACCGGTTCGATTCTGACACCGGGCGTTCGTGACCCGAAAAGCTGCCAATCAAACATAGGGAGATAGCAATGACCGATACCTACTGTTTTCTGCATTTGCGCGGAGCAGGCAACAACACTCAGCAACTTGAGCAGGAACTCATTGCTGTGCAGTCGCGTTGGCGAGAGCAGGGTGTCGAGATCTGGGGAATCTGGCGCGGCCTGTTCGGCGTGGCCAGCAATGAACTGATCGTGGTGGCGAGCGTTGCTGGAGATAGTCCGCAAGAGGTGTTCTCTGCAGAACTTGGAGCGTTGAAGTTGATCCGCTGTTCGCTGTTTAAACCTACGCTGCGACCTTCGTCCCGAGCTTCGCTTGAGAAGCCGGGTATCTACGTGTTTCGTTTTTTTTCGGTGCTGCCGGAGAACCAGGCAGAATTTGTAGAGCTGTCCGGCGACGCCTGGACAAGTTTTGAAGGTGCTCACGATTATGCTGCCGAGCCGCAGGGGCTGTTCAATGAAGTCAGAGAATCCGGCAACGACCCCGCGCTCGATATGCTTCTGGTCACCTGGTATGACAGCCTGCAATCCTGGCAGACTTCAAGAGCGCCTGCGGACTCTGCCAGAGCACGCTTTGTCCGCCGTCACCAGTTGACGCAGCGGACCGTCGCGCTGGCGACCACCTTGCTCCCCGGGGTTTCAGCAGCGACCGATTGAGTGCATTCACCGACTCAACTGCAACTATGGCGTAGAAGACGTTGGCCAGCTTGTGTGATGGTCGTCGATTACGAATGGATGGGCATGACGCTGTGACTCATGACGATGTTCGTGGGTGTGTTCGGCCTCGTCACTGACAGTTGTATCGTGGTGATGCTGATGATGCTGGTCATGTGAGTGCGGGTGGCTGTGAACGATGGCCTGGTGTTCGTGCACGAGAACTTCGATGTCCTGTTGCGGCCAGAGCCGTGACGCTATCAGCGTAAATAGCGAGATCGCACCGGCGAGTATGAGCGCGGTTGTCTCCACGCCGAGCCGGGCGCCCAGCTGCCCGGCAATAGGGTAAAAAACCAGCCAGCCGGCATGGGACAGCGCAAACTGCGCTGAAAAGAAAGCAGTTCTGTCGGTGGGTCGTGAAGAACGTGTAACCACTCGTCCAGCCGGAGTCTGCACCAGGGACCAGCCGATACCAATCAGGAACCAGATTGAGATAACCCCGATAAAGTCCGGGCCGATGCTGATCAGCGCAACACCGAGTGCCATCAGCCCTCCACCAAACAGCATGACCGGACGGTCAGCGAGCTTGTTGAGCAGTCGCGGCAGGCTGAGTGCCGCGATCATCGATCCACCCCCGGATGCAGCCAGCGCAAAAGCGACGTGCGTTGACGTCAGGCCGAGGGAGTCTTTCATGTAGACGATCGTATTCACGATGATCATAGCGCTGGCTGCGGCGACACCCAGGTAGAGCGCAAAAAGACCCCGCAGTCGTGGAGTTTTCAAATAGGCCACCGTGCCAAAACTGATTTCCTGCCAGACTGAACCGGCTCGTTGAAATTTCTCGCGCAGGGGGAACGTGGTGATAACAATCAACGTGGCTGAGCAGGCAAAGGCAAAAGAATTTGCGGCAAACAGGCCGCTGTACGTTATAGACAACAGCGCAATTCCGGCAATCACCGGACTCAATAGATTCTCCAGATCGTAGGCCAGTCGTGACAGCGAAAGCGCACGCGTATATGTCGGCTCGTCGGTCAGCAGATCCGGAATGGTTGCGGCGAATACCGGCGTGAATCCTGCGGAGAACAGGTTCAGGGTAAACACCAAGGCGTAGATCTGCCAGACCTCGGTGACAAACGGCATCAGCAGAACCAGACCAGCGCGGATGATGTCCATTGTGATGAGGAAAGGTTTGCGTGCAAAACGATGGGCCAGACCGCCAACAACTGGTGCGAAGAACACGTAGGCCAGCATCTTGCAGGCCAGAGCGCTACCAAGAACGGCTGCCGCGTTGCCCCCGACCATGTCGTAGGCCAACAGGGTCAGCGCCACCGTTGACAGGCCTGTGCCCGTCAGCGCGATCACCTGAGCAGCAAAGAGTTTGCGGAATTCGCGATGATGCAGAGGATTCTGCGATTCTTGTGTGTGTGCTTCGACGATCATTGCGCGGCGAACCCTGCTGCCGGGAACTCACGCAGAAACTAACACATCAATTGCGTGAATCGGACCTGCAGCTATTGGGTCACGGTCACTGGCGCCAGGTGGCCATGAGTTGCTTAGGGCCGCGCAGCGTCATGGTCTGTTTCCAGTCGACGTTGATCGGATCGTCGAGTTCCAGGTCAGGCAGTCGTTGCAACAGTGCAGCGAGCGCTTCCTGAGCTTCGATGCGCGCCAGTTGTGCTCCCAGGCACAGGTGTATGCCGCCGCCAAACGACTGAACCTTGCTGCGCTCACGGGTGATGTCCAGACGCTCGGAATCTTTGAAGATCTCCGGATCCCGGTTACCGGCACCAAGCAGCGTCAATACAGAGCGACCTCTCGGGAGTTTGATGCCGCAGATTTCCTGGTCTTCTAACGCCGCCCGACCGGTAATCTGAACTGAGCTGTCGTAGCGGAGAAATTCTTCCACCGCGCCGGGCATCAGGTCGGGATTGGCTTTGAGCAGAGCGAGCTGATCACGATTGCGGTACAGCGCGATCAGGGCGTTGCCCATCAGATTGACGGTCGTCTCATGGCCGGCTGCAAACAGCAGACCGATGTTGCATACGAGCTCGTGTTTGCTCAACGTGCCGTGCTCTGTTTCGCTGTTCACCAGGGCGGTAATCAGATCGTCCTGAGGGGTGTTGCGGCGCTCGTCACATAACGCCGTGAAGTAGTCGGCACTCTCTTGCGAACTGCTGTTGGCTTCCGCGAGTTCCTCAGGTGTCATTGGCGATGGGTCTATCAGCCGTCCTGAAATTCGTGTGCCGCGAACAAATTCATCCTGATCGGCTTTAGGAATTCCGAGCATGTCGCAGATCACGATAACGGGTAGTGGATGGGTGAAGGCACTGACCAGGTCGGCGCTGCCGCGGGCAATGCAGTCATCAATGAGTTCGTGGGCAATGGCGCGGATCCGCTCACGCATTGCTTCGACTCTGCGGGCATCGAAGGCTTTGACTACGAGACTGCGCAGTCGGGTATGGTCCGGCGGATTTTTCAACAGCATGGTCTCCCGGAGATTACGCAGTGCAGCGTTTTCGTTCATTTCTGCCAACTGTTCTTCGGTGTACATGCTGTCATCTTCGTGGCCCATCGTGCGGCTGCGCAGCAGCAGCTGGATGTCCTGATAGCGGCTGAGGATCACCAGATTGGCGTCCGGCAGTTCAAGCACAGGGCTGCCTTCGCGCAGTTGTGCGTAGATCGGATACGGATCGGCAATCATTTCCGGGGTGAACAGGGACTGCAGGCTGGGTTCAGCCACGATTTTCTCCAGGTCAGTTAGCCGACGCAGGTCGGCTCGAACCCGCATTGTAGCCCAGCGCGGGCGTATGGAAGCTTCAACAGTTGGCTTTTTTCTGGATCTGCAGGCGCTCGATTTCGGCGTCGAATTTTCGCGCATCTGCTGCGCTGTAGCCCTGGCGTTTGCGGTCACGCAGCGCTGTCAGCTGATTTTTTGCCTGGGTGCAGAGCTGCTCGGCCCGGCTCGCTCGCTGCGCCTGCTGGCTGCGTGCTCTGGCTTTCGCCTTACTGGCGGTCAGGCGGGTGCGCTGAAGACTTTTTTCCAGACTCGCGAGCGCTGCAATCTCTGCACTCGAGAGCGGCGGGATTGATACCAGATTGTGTGGCTGCGGTTGGTAGTGCTGCTGCTGGTTCTGGGGCGGGCATATGAACTGTGAATACAGAACTGGTTCACCGTCGCGTTCACAGCGATAGATTGCTGCTGCGACAGGCGCAGTGCAGATCATCGAGAACAGGAGAAGGAGGTAGGGAGTCGGCATGCTGAGTTGCTCCTTGGGAGAAACTCAGCATCTGACAGGGATGCGGCTGCTTACAGTGGTCTTTTTGTTGCGCGGCTGTGCGACGATCAAGCGATCGTCATTGCGATGCCAGCCACTCGTCGTCAGAGCCTTCATTGATGTCGTCGAACATGAATGTGGACAGGTAACGTTCACCGGTGTCTGGCAGCATGACCAGCATGACGCTGCCTTTGGAGGCCGTTTCTGCGACTTTCAGGGCGGCAGCGAGGGTTGCCCCGGCTGATATACCAACGAAAATACCTTCGTTGCGGGCGAGTGCCAGCGCGGTATCTTTGGACACGTTCTGGTTAACGGGGACAAATTCGTCCGCGACTTCGGCATTCAATACCGCAGGAATAAAGTCCGGCGTCCAGCCCTGAATCATATGAGCGTTCCAGTCTTTCCCGGCCAGCATGGACGCCTGCTCCGGTTCTGCGCAGATGATCTTCAAATCCGGGCGAGCCGCTTTGAGTACTTCTCCGGCACCGGTCATCGTGCCGCCGGTACCCCATCCGGTCACCCAGTAGTCGAGACGATCACCGGCGAAATCCAGCAGAATCTCAGGACCGGTGGTGCTGCGGTGGTAGGCCGGATTGGCCGGGTTCTCGAATTGTCGGGCTAAGAACCAACCATGCTGTTCAGCCAGATCGGCGGCGCGTTTCACCATGCCGCTGCCTTTGGCTTCTTTCGGAGTCAGTATTACTTTGGCCCCCAGGGCCCGCATGATCTTGCGTCGTTCGATGGAAAAGGTTTCCACCATGGTGGCGACAAAGGGATGACCGGTTGCGGCGCAGACCATCGCCAGCGCAATGCCCGTGTTGCCCGAAGTTGCCTCGATCACCGTCTGACCAGGCTTCAGCGCGCCACTGTCAGTGGCGTCTTTGATGATCGCGTAGGCCAATCGGTCTTTCACAGAAGCCAGCGGATTAAAGGACTCAACCTTGACATAAATGTTGACGTGTTCGGGGCCGGTTCTGTTGAGCCGAACAATTGGCGTCCTGCCTATGGTTTCGAGAATGCTGTCGTAGATCACGTTTTTTCCCAGTTTGGCGGCCTGATGGCAGTGACGATACCGCAATTGGGCCAGGCAGAGAAAGCGACAGATTTGTGAAGTTGGTCTTATAACGGTCGCGGGTGGCAACGAATAATTGGCGCTCTATCATTTCGTCGAGCACAACGCCGTGGAACTGGCAAACAAAGAGATTCTCAAAGACTGGACGCGGGTGGAGAACTTCCCCGTCGACGAGCGGGAGCACCGTAACTTTGAGTACCACGTGGTCAAAGACGTTGCCGCGGAACGAATCATGCTGACGATCAAGTGTTTCAATGAAGACGCGGAAACTGTGCGTCTGGACCCGACTGTCATTTCGGCAACGGCAGATCCGGAAAACTTCACCGATATTGCCGAGCGACGGGTCCGCCAGCTCTACAGCGACGGCCGGATTTGAGGCGCAGTTCGTCTGTTTCTGTCCGGGTTTCCCAGACCCGGTGATTCTGTCATCTTGAGGCATTCCTGCCCCGCCTCGAGGATCTGATGTTGTTCAGAGTATTGATGTCCTGCCTGGTGCTGCTGATCTTCAGCGCCTGTGGTTCAGAAAAGTCCAACCTGGCAATCACGCCTGATTACGATGTGTTGATTCGCAACGGGCTGATCTATGACGGCAGCGGTGGGCAACCGTTCAGGGGCGACGTTGCCATTACCGATGACCGGATCGTCGCGGTGGGTAACGTCACCGGCGACGCGGCTCAGGTCATTGATGCGGCGGGGTTCGCAGTAGCGCCGGGTTTCATCAATATGCTGAGCTGGGCGGTCGATTCGCTGCTGGTTGATGGTCGCAGTCAGAGTGATATCCGTCAGGGCGTTACGCTGGAGGTGTTTGGTGAGGGCTCCTCCCAGGGTCCGCTCATTGAGTCCATGCGTACTCAGATGCTGGCACGCCAGGGAGATCTCAAGTTTGACATCCCCTGGACAACGCTGGACGAGTATCTGCAGCATCTGGTGACGCAGGGTGTGGCAACCAACGTAGCTTCATTTGTGGGCGCCACCACCGTTCGGGTTCACGAGCTTGGTTACGAAGACAGGCCACCGAGCGACGAAGAGCTCGCCCGCATGCGCGGCCTGGTGCGTGCAGCGATGGAAGATGGTGCGCTCGGGCTCGGTTCCTCATTGATCTATGCTCCGGCGTTTTATGCCTCTACAGACGAACTCATCGCGTTGGCGGAAGTGGTGGGTGAATACGACGGCATGTATATCTCGCATATGCGCAGCGAAGGTAACCGGTTGCTTGAGTCTCTCGACGAACTGATCAGTATCGCCCGTCAGGCGGACGTCGCGGCGGAGGTTTACCATCTGAAGATGGCCGGTCAGAAAAACTGGAACAAGTTTGATGACGTGGTGCAACGCATCGAGGCTGCGCGTGCTGAAGGCCTGGCGATCACAGCAAACATGTACACCTACACTGCAGGTGCATCGGGTCTTGATGCTTCCATGCCCCCCTGGGTTCAGGAAGGCGGATTTCAGGCCTGGGCGCAGCGTCTGCAGGATCCTGCGATCCGTACTCGGCTGGCAGCGCAGATGAGCACCCCTACTGACGAATGGGAAAACCTCGGCCTGGCAGCCGGTGCGCAGGGGATTCTTCTGGTCGGCTTTCGCAACGAAGCCCTGCGTAAATATACCGGCATGACCTTAGCCGCAGTTGCTGAGCAACGCGGTAGCGGCCCATGGGAGACTGCGATGGACCTGGTGGTCGAAGATGGCAGCAGGGTCGGTGTGGTGTACTTCCTGATGTCAGAGGAAAATGTTGCTAAAGGCGTGACGCTGCCGTGGCTCAGTTTTGGTTCTGATGCCGCGTCGATGGCTGCGGAGGGGGTTTTTCTGAAGACCTCCACCCACCCGAGGGCTTACGGCAATTTTGCCCGGGTGCTGGGAAAATATGCGCGCGATGACGCGGTGATATCACTCGAAGCGGCGATTCACAAACTCACAGC
>Ga0316189_10007115_pt1 | contig 10618 bp, 13 predicted proteins | sample LowCovwburrow_MG_FD_204930 | JGI IMG/M metagenome (GOLD analysis project Ga0316189, IMG submission 204930) | Coastal sediment microbial communities from Maine, United States - Lowes Cove worm burrow | ecosystem: Environmental > Aquatic > Marine > Coastal > Sediment | place: USA: Maine... | reverse complement strand
CTTTAAGCATCTCATCGCTGATGCCGGTGATCTGCTTAACGATATCATCTAGTGGTTTGCCGGGATCTTCAAAGCCGTCATAGGTGTGCAGAACCCGATAGATGGCTCCGCTGGAGGCATCATACTCAAAGGCGACAAAGCCCAGCTCGATGATCGTGTCGGTTGTGGTATCGAGTCCGGTAGTCTCGGTATCAATCACCAGGCCGATACGCGGCGTTGCTGGCTCCCCATCACAGTAGCGTTCAGGCGATTCGAGTCGTTTGATGACCCGGAAGTTGCCGGACTGCTCAAGATGTTGAATGGCTTCGTTGTCGTTCATGAAATACCCCTGTTTTTTTCCTCAATCCATCGCGACATAAATTCCGTACTGCGATGATGGTGGTGGCGCAGCATGGCTCCGGTAAAGTTGTTGGTTCTGGACGCTTCAACTGTTGCTCGGCACCTCTTAATCCGGTTGATCAACGCAGCACCATTCTCGACACTGTTGAAAAGAGTTCGAACAATGGCAAAGCCGTTCTGTTGGGCCTGATGCCACGCTTCTCTATCTCTGTAGAGGTTGACGGCGGCATCTGCAAACGCTTCGGGATCATCGGTTACGGCACCACCCCAGTCCAGTCCGCCGTGCATGGATTCCGCACCGACCGATGTGGTGACGCTTGGTGTGCCGGCAAGCATGGCATCTGAAAGTTTGCCTTTTATACCGGCTCCGAATCGAAGTGGCGCCAGCGATACTCTGGCCTGTTTCATCACATCCAGCGCATTTGCAGCCCACCCCTTGATGTGAAACCCGAGCTCAGGCCTGTGCAGTGCGACTGCCTTTTTGGGTGGGTAAGCGCCGTAGATGTGCAGTTCGGCATCCGGCAACTGTTTTCGAATCATCGGCCAGATCGTCTCACTGAGCCAGCGTACCGAGTCCCAGTTCGGGGCGTGACGGAAATTTCCGATGCTGATGAAGTGGTTGCGATCATCATAGTCAGGTGATGGACTCACAATATGGTTCTCATCAAACATGAAAGGGGTCAGATGCAGAAGATTTTCGGGAAACAAAAACTGCTCTACAAGCAGCCTCATCTCATAGGCCGAGATCATCAGCGTCAGGTCTGAACGGTAGAACGATGCAATCTCACGCTTGGCAATTTCGCTGTAGAGATGGCTTCTCTCAATATCTTTTACAACCTGGCCGCTCTCTTTAGCCGCTCTGTGGCGGGCATCGCGCAGAAGATGCAGATCAATTGACTCGATTATGCGCAGTGCATTCGGACAGACCCTCTCAACCCGCCAGCCGAACTGCTCCTCCATCATAAAGCGGTCAAACAGGACAATGTCCGGCTTTAGCGTGTCGATAAATGTATCGAAGCTGCTCTGATTGACTGCAATGCTCTCTGTAGCAATACCGAGCGAGTCAAGATCGGCCATCTGCTCACTGATTGCAGCAGGCGAAACATAAGTGATCTGCCACTGCTGCTCCAGAAAAAGCCTGATCAGCTCCATCATACGCAGACCGGCACCTGATGAGTTGGGCTCCGGCCATACATAACCGATAATAAGAAGTTTCAGCATTTCAGGGTTGTGCACGGGAGTGTCATGGGAGGTGACTCTAATGAACAGGGAGTTATTTTCTATCGGCTGTTGGAATTGCCGCTTCGAATTACAGCTTGGTATTGTCTTCACAATGGTTAGTTTTCGTTCGGCCTGTTTGAAGAGAGGGGGAGTGTCTGTCATGCCGGAACTGCTGTTTAAGCTTCGTAACGTACCTGATGATGAGGCTGAAGAGGTTCGCCAGCTTCTCTGTGATCATGAAATTGATTTTTATGAGACCCATGCCGGCGGCTGGGGCATATCGATGCCCGGCATCTGGTTGCACGACGACCATCAGCTAAAAGAGGCAAAATCAGCTCTTGAAGATTATCAGCGTGAACGGACAGAACGGATGCGTTTGCGTTATGAAGAGCTAAAACGTGAGGGGAGACACCAGACGGCAATCGACAGGATTGTTGAGAACCCGGTTCGGTTCATTCTGCTTACCGCCGCACTTCTGATCATTCTCTACATTTCACTCAGTCCATTCCTGGAATTCGGGAAATAATCACCGCCGGTAACAAACACAGCCCTCAGTATTGGCAGAAGAGCTAACAGTTACGGTTTACAAGCTGAATCAGGGCAGGTCGTTGAGTGGAAGTTGTGGCACGGCAATGGATGTGCTGCTTCCGGTCAGACTCGTTAAAAAATCGAGCAGCTCCTGCTCTTCCTGTTCGGTCAGATTGAGAACAGTCAAACCGTTTTCGTCACTGTGTCGATCACCGCCATGGCTATAAAACTCAATAACAGCCATCAGGCTGTTTTTTGAACCATTATGCATGTAGGGAGGAGTGCGGGACACCTGACGAAGCGAAGCGGTGCGAAAACGATTCCGGTCTTTCGGGTTACCCGTAACGTCAAAGTTGCCGGGATCAAGTGAGTTGATGCCGGTATTGTGAAATTTCGAATCACTGAAATTGGGTGCGGTATGACACCCTGCACACTTGGCTTTGCCGGTGAAGAGGAGAAAACCTTTTCTGGCAGATTGGGAAATTGCCGACCTGTCTCCGGCAATCCACTGGTCAAACGGGGAGTCGTTGACAACAATGGTGCGCAGGAAGTTGGCAATAGCTTTGGCAATATTGTCGGAGGTGATCGAAGAGGAACCAAAAGCCTGCTGGAATTTCTGTTGATAAGCCGATGGCAGTGCCGGGATATCCGCCATTTTTACCGATAGCTCTTTCAGGTGTGTTTCGATGGCATTTTCCAGAGTAGTGCCACGGCCGTCCCAGAAAAAACGCTGCTGGTATGCGGTATTGATCAACGCAAGCGTATGGCGCTCCATCGCACGAGTCTCACTGTGCCGGTTCGAAAGAGGGTCACTCCATCCGGTTCCGGGATAGTGACAGGCTGCACAGGAGAGGGTGCGATCGCCGATCAGGCGCGGATCAAAAAAGAGCTGCTTGCCAAGATTTTCAACCGCTTTTTGATAGGGGTTGCTCTCAGGGTAGGGGATCTCCGGAAGCTGCCACGGTTTAAGTGTTTTGCTGGAAACTTTAAGAGAGGCTTCAGTCGCAGATGGGACCGAAGAAAATGATAACAAAATGACCGGCAGGGCAAGCCAAATAGAAATGCGGTTCACAGATTTCTCCATTTAGAACGCTTCCACCTGTTTGTATCCCCTAGTAAAGAAAATATTTTATCACCGCTTCCGTACATAGCAACAGTGAAACATCTGAGGAATCAATCCGGATAAGAGAGAGGGTCGGATTTGGAGATGCGGGCAAAACCCTCTCTGCGGAACAGACAGGAGTCGCAGTGGCCACAGGGCAGGCCGTTGGGCAGTGGGTCATAGCAGGAGCGGGTAAGGCTGTAATCCAGTCCCAGTTTTAAACCAAGCTCAATAATCTCCGATTTATTCAGCTTCAGCAGCGGAGCAACGATTTCTACAGCTGAGCCTTCGGAACCCATTTTGGTGCCCAGAGTTGCTGTTGTTGCAAAAGAGTCGAGAAACTCCGAACGACAGTCCGGGTAACCTGAGTAGTCGACGACATTGGCGCCAATGACTATTTTTGAGGCACCGACGGTCTCTGCCATGGCCACAGCCAGAGAGAGAAAGATCATGTTTCGCGCCGGTACATAAGTGATAGGGATGCTGTCTCCCTGATGTCGGTCTTTTGGGACATCAATATCTTCAGTGAGTGCGGAGCCACCAATGGCAGCCAGATCAACCCTGATAACGCGGTGATCATCAATGCCCAGCGATGCCGCAACATTTCTGGATGCCTCTATCTCTACGTGATGCCTCTGACCATAATCAAAAGCAACACTGTGGCACTCCCAGCCCATCTCACGGCTGGCCCAGGCCAGCGCAGTGCTGGAATCAAGCCCGCCTGAAAGAAGAACAACAGCTCTCTTATTACTGCTCATACGCCGGTCACCTGGTCGCCCCAGATATACTTATGTTGCTGAATCTGCAGTCGTGCCGGCAGATGATCTTCAAGTATCCAGCTCACAACTGTTTCCGGAGGTAGCATCTTCCAGGCCGGTGAGAGCAGAAGAGGAATGTTCAGCTCTTCCAGGGATCTCTTCCGGATCATTTTTTTGACCCACTCATAATCATCACGGTCATTGATAACAAATTTGATTTCGTCACCAGCTTTGAGATGGGTGATGTTCTCCCAACGGTTTCTGGTCTCTTCACCACTGCCCGGTGTTTTGATGTCCATGATAATTGAGACCCCATCGGGGACTCTGGCAATATCGTGGGCACCAGCTGTCTCCAGCTGAAGGGTGACAGGTTCATTTAGCAGGACCTTGAGCAGTTCAACCACGTTTCGTTGGGCCAGTGGCTCTCCTCCGGTTACAAGAACCAGTGGATGGCCGAATGCTCTAACCCTGTTCACGATTTCAAGAATAGTCTGGTCGCTGCCTGAATCTGTTGGAATTGCCTGTGGTGTATCGCAGTAGTTACAGTTTAGCGGACAGCCAGCCAGTCGAATGAACGTGCAGGGAGTCCCGGCTAGTGTGCTTTCACCCTGTACACTCTGATAAATTTCATGAATCCGAAGCGATTTGGAGAGGGGTTCTATTGTCAGTGCTCCGTATTGAGGGCTTTTAGCCTGGCGCGAGCCTGCTCGGCGGCATTGGATTCCGGATGCTGATTGATAAGCCGTTGCAGAACAGCTTTGGCATCACCCTTATGGTTGGATTCCCTATAGGCAGTAGCAAGTTTCAGCAGTGCTGCAGGATGCTTGGCACTATTGGGGTAGTTGTTGGCTACCTTTTTGAAAGCCGCGATTGCCTTCTTCATTTTCTGCTGGGCAAAATAGCTCTCACCCAACCAGTAGTTGGCCTGATCGGCATACTCACCCTGAGGATATTTCAGTAGCAGGTCATTAAAAGCCAGGGAAGCTTCATCATAGCGACCGCTTTTCAGAGCCAGGTAGGCAGAGGTGTAGGCGTTTTTTTCACTCTCAGGGTTGGTTGCCATGGAAGAAGGCGAAACCTTATTGGCAGCAGAGCGTATGTTTGAGCCAATCCTCTCCAGTTTTGCTGCCAGCTTTTTCTGGTTGGTGCTGGCAACTCTTGATCTGATTTTCCCGCTCGATGCGCTACCACCAGGCATGGCATCTAGCCTGGCGGAGAGTTCAATATTCTCTTTCTGCTGCTCTTCGAGACTCAGTTCCAATTCGGCAATACGTTTCTCCATCTGGTTGATGGTTGTTTTCATTGCAGCCTGATCGGATTCCGATTTTTGAAGGGAGTCCATTATCTCGGCTCTCTCCTTCTTCCATGAAGTGCCACCCGTTGCGACACAGCCGGACAAAACGAGCAGCACGAAAAGAGCGGCCACCGGAAAAACCGATGGCCGCTTCACTTCAATCAGAGAGATTGGATTAACGAGGGAGAATTTCCGCACGGCGGTTCTGAGCCCAGCATGCTTCGCCAGTGCCAGTGCATTCAGGCTTCTCTTCACCGAAAGATACGGTATCAATGCGGCTTGCACTTACACCCTGAGCTTTCAGATAGTCCTTCACACTGTCGGCACGACGCTGACCCAGAGCCAGGTTGTATTCACGGCTTCCACGCTCATCGCAGTTGCCTTCGATGGTTGTCTTTACACTGTTGCTATTCAGCCACGCAGCGTATGCATCCAATAGAGTCTTGCTGGATGAATCGATGTCAGAGCTGTCAAAGGCAAAGTAGACAGAGTTTGCTGATGGTTTATCAGCCTGATGTTTAACTGCATGAGTAGACGCTGAAGAGCTTGATACAACCTCTTTCTTCTGCTGGCAGCCAGCAGTCAATAGAAGGCCTGCTGCTGCAAGCCCGATTAGGGCAACTTTAGAAACGTGTTTTAGGTCCATCGGATTCCTCCCGGTAAATATTCAATAACTTCCTGAATTGAACACCAAAGTTTCAACGGTGTCTAGGGCGGATGTTTTATATAGCCTTAACGGGACCACGCGGGGTCGGATGCATCAATATTGGCAGGCGTAATAGGCTCAGCCTTTCCACCCCATGCGGGGATTCTATAAGTGCGACGAAGGCCTCTGTTTCCGGCCGAATAGAGCAGCATCTGGCCGTTTGGTGACCAGCTTGGGGATTCAATGCGCTTACCGGTAGCAAGGTAGCGAAGACCGGTTCCATCAATATGGACGGTGGCAAGCGCATACTCCCAGTTCTTCAACGTAATGAATGCAATGCGATCACCGTGTGGCGCCCAGACCGGCGAGGTGTTGTAGCTGGCCTCGAGGCTGATGCGTTCAGCTTTGCCTCCGGAGAGTCTTTTTCTGTAGATCTGAGGGCTTCCGTTACGATTACTGGTAAAGGCAATCCATTCTCCATCCGGTGACCATGTGGGCGTGGTATCGATACCCGGATGCCTTGTGAACTGACGCCATGTGCCTTTTTTTACATCATAGATGTGAATTTCGGTGTTGCCTGTGTAGGAGAGAGCCGCAGCTATGTATCGACCGTCCGGAGAGTACTCAGGTGTGCTGTTCAGCCCCTTGAAGCTGCCGAAGGCACTGCGTTTTCCTGTAGTCATGTCAAACGTCTCAAGTCTGGGGCGGTTACCCACATAGGTGTTTAGTGCCACAAAACGGCCATTGGGATCCCAGTCAGGAGAGAGCAGCAGGGTAAAGTTTTTACCGACTGTCTGACGGTTGGCACCATCCTGATCCATATAGATCAGGTCAGATTTATCACCGTGTTTTTTGACAAAGAGGATATGGGAGTTGAAGTGGCCGTGAACACCGATCACGGTCTTGTAGATGAAGTTGGAAACCTGATGTGAGAGCACCCGGAATTTGTTGGCATCGCGGATAAATGTCTTGGAGGCGAGTTGTTTACTGCGAAAGGGGTCGTACACCATCACCTCTGCCTGCCACTTCTGATCGACTTCGGTCAGCTGACATGTGGTAACGAGATCGGCACCGATAATACGCCAGTCTGCATAATCGATCTGCTTCAGGGTTGATTCGGTATCGGCAATAAAGCTTAGCGGATCAAGGGTCTTGAACGATTGACTGGAGAGCAGGTCATTTTTTACTACGCTGTAAAGCTGCTGTTTTTTGCTCTGCTGTTCATCACTGCTCTTTACCACCAGAGCGATGTTGAGTGGACGATACCCGGACTGGTAAACATCAAACTCCACGGCAAAAAGTGTCGTTGGTGAAGTTATAAGAAGGAGCAGGAGCAGTAAACGCATATGAGATATTTATCCTCTGTTATTAATGTCATTCTGATCTATTTAAGTGGTCTGAAGCGTATCTGATTGACACGAAAGGCTTCAAACTGTTGTTGTGGCAGCTTGAATGGCGCTGCTGCATGAATGGCTTTGATCAGCGTTCGGTCCAGTGCACTGTTACCCGATGACTCTACGATGGTTGCGCTGAAAACTGAGCCGTTGCGTCTGAGCACCATCTCCACCAGCGGATCCGGTATAGAGCTGTCCACACCGGCAGGAACCTTCCATTTGAGCTGGACAGCCTGTTGCATCATGGCGATATAGCGATCCAACTCCTTTTCGGAGAGCTGCTTGCCCATAATATCCGCCATATCGTTCCGGGTTGCCTGCTTCGGTGTGGTGATGTCGCTTTGCGACTCCATCGGGGCGAAGGGGTCAAAATTATCTTCAACCTCTTTCACCTGCGTTTTTTTAGCGGGCGTAGGGTCAAATTTCACGACCGGTTTGGCTTTGGTCTTTTTCGGTTTCAGAGATGTCTGGTTCTGAAGTTTGGCCAGTTCCGCCCCGGATATCATGGTTACTTCAATCCGGTTCAGTGGTTCAGGTTTTGATATCGACTGCCACCATGTAAGGATTACAATCGTTGCGATAACAACAATGTGCACCACGACTGCAAAGATAAAATCCGCAGACTGAAGCGAGTGCTGGTTGGCAGGATTAACGGCGAGGTTCAGTGACAAGCCCGACCTTCTTAATTCCTGCCTTTTCCAAGAGACTCATGGTGCGGGCAATATGCTCGTAAGGTGTTTTGGCATCGCCGCGAATAAAGACCGGCAGGTTGGGTTTAACTTTGCGCATGGCGCTGATTCGTGGCGCCAGTTTTTTCAGTGCGATTTTATGTTTCTGGAGATAGATCGTGCCATTTTTACGGATAGTGACCACCAGGGGCTCAACGTTTTGCTGCATGGCTGGAGAGTCAGCATCGGGCAGGTCGACATTGATGCCCTGAGTCAGCAGTGGGGCGGTGACCATGAAGATGATCAGTAGCACCAGCATCACATCAACCAGTGGCGTGACGTTAATCTCGCCCATCGGTTCTGTCTCTTTATCCCACCTGCTTTGACCGGCCCACATTCTGTTAGCTCCGCATGTGGCGTGACATGATATTCAGGAACTCGGAAGAGAACTGCTCCATGCCGGCTGCCATGCGCTTTAGATCGGCAGTAAATTTGTTGTATGCAACCACTGCCGGGATGGCTGCGACAAGGCCAAATGCAGTAGCAACCAGGGCTTCAGCAATGCCCGGGGCTACAGCTGCAAGTGAAGTGTTCTGACTCATGGCGATGCTCTGGAAGGCATTCATAATGCCCCACACCGTGCCAAACAGGCCGATAAAGGGGGAGGTCGATCCTACCGTAGCCAGAAAGGCAAGATGTCTGGAGAGCCCCTCCAGTTCACGCGACAGAGCAGCATCAAGGGCTCTTCGGATACCCTCCAGGCCGCCGCCGGCAACAATTTTATCACCCTTCTCCTGGCTGGAATCACGACGGCTGCGCATATATTCACGATAGCCTGATTGAAAAATGTTGGGTAGCGCGCTGTTTTTATACTGCTGTGGAATACCCGCGAGCAGGGTGTCCATGTCAGAGCCTCCCCAGAATGAGGTCGAAAAGGTTTCAGCATCACGTTTGGTTTTTCTGTAGACGCGCCATTTATTGAAGATAATGCCCCACGATATAATGGAGAGCAGAATCAGCAGCAACAGCACTGCTTTAACAACAATACCAGCCCCTAAAATCAGGCTCCAGACGGTTAATTGCTCAGCCATAAATACTCCTTAATCAGGATGAACTGCTTTGATGGATTTTCAGCGCGGGAAGCAGCATGGAGGGGATTCTTTTTGGCACGCCCTCTTTGTCAATGCAGGCAAGCTTGATCTCTGCCTCTGCCAGCAGCGTGTCACGACGCTCATTGCCCCGGTGCATGCGCCACACCTGTTGTTTGAACGCCAGCCTGGCACCTTGTGCATGTGTCAGAACGCTGTCTACCTCAACCAGATCATTAAAACGACCGGATGATTGGTAACGCACATTTGCTTCTGTAACAGCGAACATGACACCGGACTGGGCTGCCACTTCATCCAGCTCAATACCGGCTGCACGCAGATATTCCGTGCGACCTCGCTCCATAAATTTCAGATAGTTGGCATAGTAGACAACACCACCATGATCCGTGTCCTCATAGTAGATTCGAAACTGGTGTCGGTGGCTTATACCGGTCATAGCAGGGTGCCTTGTGTTATCGCTTCAGGGAGTTCCCGATCCAGGTGGGTGTAGGCCATGGGTGTCGCAACACGTCCGCGAGGCGTTCGTGCAATCAGACCCTCCTGCATCAGGTAGGGTTCAAGCACATCTTCAATGGTGTCACGCTCTTCAGAAATGGCTGCTGCCAAGGTATCCAGACCTGTCGGGCCACCACTGAATTTATCAATCAGGCAAGTGAGAAACTTGCGATCCTGCCGGTCCAGTCCAAGGTGATCCACTTCAAGCCTGTTTAGCGCGTGGTTACCTGTTTCACTGTTGATGGTTCCATCATGGTCTATCTCTGCAAAGTCACGAACACGACGAAGCAGTCGGTTGGCGATGCGCGGCGTGCCACGGGATCGTTTGGCTATTTCCACTGAGCCATCTTCGGTGCACTCAATCTTAAGAAGAGAGGCTGATCTGTGAATGATTGTGGCAAGCTCTTTGGCGCTATAAAACTCAAGCCGTTCAATCACACCAAAGCGATCTCTAAGCGGGTTGGTCAAAAGACCTGCGCGTGTGGTAGCGCCGATTAGTGTGAAGTGAGGAAGATCCATCTTGATGGAGCGGGCAGCAGGACCCTGACCGATGACAATATCGAGCTGAAAGTCCTCCATGGCAGGGTAGAGGATCTCCTCAACCTGAGGACTTAGCCGGTGAATCTCATCAATGAATAGAACATCACCCTCCTCAAGGTTGGTCAGCATGGCTGCAAGGTCGCCTGGGCGCTCGATGACAGGTCCGGAGGTTGCCCGGATGGTGGCTCCAAGTTCGTTGGCGACGATATTGGCCAGGGTGGTTTTACCCAGGCCCGGAGGGCCAAAGAGGAGTACATGATCCAGGGGCTCAGAGCGGCGCTTGGCTGCTTCGATATAGACTGAGATGTTATCTTTGATCTTTTCCTGACCAATGTATTCGGAGAGCAGTTTGGGGCGCAGGGCTCTATCCCAATCCTCAATGCGCTCGTCGGCAGAGATGATGCGCTCTTCACTCATCTCACTTTCACTCATGATATGGCCTTAATGGATGATCTAAAATCTTTTTCAAAATCACCAGTTATATCAGTTTGTTTAAGTGCTTTGTCAATCTGTGCAGGTCTGTA
>Ga0316189_10007114_pt1 | contig 10618 bp, 7 predicted proteins | sample LowCovwburrow_MG_FD_204930 | JGI IMG/M metagenome (GOLD analysis project Ga0316189, IMG submission 204930) | Coastal sediment microbial communities from Maine, United States - Lowes Cove worm burrow | ecosystem: Environmental > Aquatic > Marine > Coastal > Sediment | place: USA: Maine... | reverse complement strand
ATGGCCACCATTCCCCTGGAAATCCCTGACTTCAACGGCAGGCTCCGCCTGATGACCGTGGTTTGGTCTCAAGACAAGCTGGGCGCTGCCAGTCAGGATCTTCAGGTCAATGATCCGGTAGTGGTCTCACCGGCCCTGCCCCGCTATCTGGCCCAAGGCGATGAATCCAGCATCCAACTGCTCCTGGAAAATATCGACGGCCCGGCAGGCGACTACAGCATCACCTGGACAGCAGAGGGTGCGGTGACGATGGGAACCGGGACGGAAACAGAGGTGGAGACCGGGGATAAGGTGAACCCCGTCACCATCACCCTTGAACCCGGTAAACGAGAGAATCTGCGCTTCCCGGTACAGGCGGACAAGATCGGCGCAGGCAGCCTTCATGTTCAGGTCAAGGGACCGGAGGACTACAGCTATGCCGGAGACTTCCCGCTCAATGTTCGGGGCAAGTATTTGCCCACCCTGGAACGCCGCTCCAGCAGGCTTGATCCCGGCGAATCCGTTATCCTAAATAACAAGACCCTCAGCGGCCTGTTCCCGGAAACCGCCAAGGTGGCCCTGAGCATCTCCAGCTCGCCCAATCTGGACGTGCCTGGGCTGCTGGGGCAGCTTGATCGCTACCCTTACGGTTGCCTGGAGCAGCTCACCAGCCGAGCCATGCCCCTGCTCTCTGCCAATATCCTGGCGGAACGCTTTGCCGCTCCTCTGGATAAGGAGTTACCGGGCAGGGTCCAGGAGGCCATTGACCGCATCCTGCAAAAACAGCAGGGCGAGGGCAGCTTTTCCCTCTGGTCGGACAACGGCAGGACCGCTCCCTGGCTTTCCGCCTATGCCCTGGATTTTCTCAGCCGGGCCCAAGAAAAGGGCTATGTGGTACCTGAGTATTTTTACAAGAAGGGCATGCAATGGCTGACTGATCAGGTCAAGAACGCCAATAATCCCCAGGTGCAGGATCTGGCTCCCCTGGCCTATGCCCATTGGGTGCTGGCCCGAACCGGACAGGGTCGGCATGAGGATGCCCGTTATCTCTTTGATACCTGGTTGAAGAAGATCCCTTCGCCGCTGGCGCAAGCCCAACTTGCCGGAGCCCTGGCCCTCTTGGGAGATCGAAACCGAGCGATTAAAGGGTTGAAGGCGGCTATGGAGCAAGCAAACGGCGATCCAGCTTCCAGCTGGCGGAACTACGGATCACGGCTCCGTGATCTGGCTGGCATCATCCATATCATTGCTGAATCCGGGACCAAGGAAGTCGATCCGGCCCCGGCTTGGCAGGAACTGACCCGGTTGTTTGCCCAGGAGAAATACCTGTCCACTCAGGAACAGGCTTGGCTGATCATGGCCTCCCTGACCCTTGAATCAAGCAGCCCTCTTGATCTGGATATTGCGGAGCAGGCCCCTGCTGGAGCCGAGAAAGAAGAAAAAGAACAACCGGAGAAGGAGAAACCTTCTTTGCTCACCAGGATCAAGGCTGCCCTCAACTTCGGGAGCAGCGAACCGCCGGAAACCGAGGCTCCGGCAACTCCTCAGGACGAAGAAAAAGAGCAGCCAAAACCAGCCAGCACCTTTTTTGCTCTGCAACGGGACGGGAATTCGTTGCTGAGCAGCCCGATCACCATCACCAATAACGGCGACAAGGCGGTCTGGCTGGTCACCACCGTGCAAGGCTCACCCATTGAAGCACCTGAGCCGATGGAAAAGGGCTTCACGGTTTTTCGGGAATGGTACAATACCGCCGGGGAACCGATGCCGGTGGATGCTGTCCAACAGGGGGAACTCATGGTAGTGACCCTTCAAGGCGAGGTGAAAACCGGGTCTGACTTCCAGGCCCTGCTGGTTGATCTCCTGCCTGCGGGCTTTGAGATCGAACGGCCCATTACTGAACGGGACCCGGCCTTTAGCTGGCTCAAGGATCTGCTCACCGACAACCTGTATGTGGATGCACGGGACGACCGTTTTGTGGCGGCCTTTGCCACGGATTCGCTGCCTAGGGTTGAGGGCAACAAAAAGATGAGCAGGTTCCAGTCAGCCTATCTGATCCGGGCGGTTACGCCGGGCATCTATACCCTGCCTCCGGTGGAGCTTGAGGCTATGTATCGACCGGAGTATCGGGCTCGAAGCGGGGTTGGGATGGTGATAGTGAGCGGGGCGGAGTAAGGAATTCCCAAAAAACAACATTCCTTTTTCGGTAGGGGCACGGCGCGCCGTGCCCCTACGGCAGCCCTGCATACAGAAAATGCATTGGCGATTTATCGTATAAATACAGATTAAATATGAACACGTTAGATCAGAAATTACATTTTTCTTTTACAGCAAATCAACAGATTATCCAGCTGATTGCCGAGATTGATCTGTTTCGGGGAAAATGGAAACATCTGGAGCAGTTGCATCCTGTTTTCCTCCAAGAACTGAAAGGGATGGCAACCATTCAAAGTATCGGTTCGTCAACACGAATTGAAGGGGCGACCCTGACGGATCAGGAGATAGAGCAGCTGATCGCCGACCTGAAGGTGAATAAACTTGAGAATCGCGACGAGCAGGAGGTAGTCGGCTATTACGATGTCCTTGAGCTGATTTTTGATAATGCGGAAGATATCCATCTGACAGAAAATTATATCATGCAGCTGCATACCGTGCTGCTCAGGTACTCAACAAAGGACAGCGGGCAGAAAGGGGCCTATAAAAAAGTATCCAACAAGGTTGTGGCAAGCTATCCGGACGGAACCCAGCGGGTCATTTTTAATACAACCGAGCCGTATTTAGCGCAGAAAGAGATGCAGGAGCTGCTCAGCTGGACAAACAAACGGCTTGAGAACCTGGAATACCATCCGCTGTTGGTTGTCGGGCTGTTTATCTATGAGTTTCTGTCCATTCATCCGTTTCATGACGGGAACGGGAGGCTTTCGCGATTATTAACCACCTTGTTGCTGATCAAACTGGATTATGACTTTATTCAATACATCTCCTTCGAGCATATCATAGAGAACCGAAAGGAAAGATATTATGCGGCCTTGATGGAGTGTCAGCGAAAACACAACACGGAAGAGGAACGTGTTGATACGTGGATGTTGTTTTTTCTGAATGCGTTGAAGCTGGTTACTGTTAAATTGAGTTTGAAGATGAGTAACAGCGGCGGGTGATGCTCACCGTGCGGCTCTGAACAGATTGTAATCTCGTAATTTATATCCAACGATCGAGGGAATACCATGAAGAAACTTGTTGAATTTGAACTGAACGGTCAGCCGGTTTATGTGGAAACAGAGATAAGCGAACAGCAGGGGATAGAGCTTGTCAGTCTGGGCAAGGAAGACGAGCCGGAAAAGGCGACAGACTCTTTTGAAAAAGTTGTTTCCCGCATGAAACCAGCTGCCGAACTGGTACTGAACTCTTTCAAAGAGATGAACACCCCGGATGAAATCGCTCTTGAATTCGGGCTGAACTTCAAGGCGAAGACGGGCGTGGTGTTCGCCTCTGCCGACAGCGAAGCAACCTTCAAGGTCTCGCTGAAATGGACGAATAAGAAATAATCACCGGAGAACCCCATCCATGCCCTCCCCTTCTTTGGAATCAGCCCTTGTCCGTATCCTGCGGGCAGAAGGAGAGTTGCGCCGTCCGGTGGGCGCGGGCTTTCTTGTCTCGCCGCAGCATATTATTACCTGCGCTCATGTGGTCAACTGCGCATTTGGTTTGCCCAAAAATGCGGCAGATCAGTCCGAAGACGAGCTGTTTCTTGATTTCCCCCTGCTGACAGACCGCCCTCTGCTGCGGGCAAAAATTCTGCGCTGGTTTCCGGTTCAAGATGATAGCTCAGTCGGTGAGATTCAGGATATTGCCGTGCTGGAGCTGCTGCCGGAGATCCCCCTGCCCGACGAGGCCCGGCCTGCGCCAATAGTTGCCCATAAGAACTACGGCAGTTCTCTTGAAGTTAAGATGTGTGGCTTTCCGTTTGGCGCAAGCCACGGCACCTACGCCAAAGGCAGACCACAGGGCCTGAATGAGAAAGGCTGGATCGAAATTCATCATCAGGGCAACGAGCTGGTTGAAGCGGGTTTCAGCGGAACGGCAGCTTGGGCGACAGAGGAAAACGCGGTCTGCGGCATGATAGTGGGCATCCTGAAAAGGACGCATTCTGTGGTTGCCTATATGATTCCTGCTGCTGTGCTCTTTAAAGCCTTTCCGGATATGCCGCTCCCTGTCAATCCGTACAGAGGCTTGGAAGTGTTCCGGGAACAGGATGCCCATTTTTATTTCGGCAGGGACGAAGCTGTCGCACGTCTTAGAAAAATAGCTGAAAAGCAACACTTCACTGCGGTTATCGGCGCGAGCGGTAGCGGTAAGTCCTCCCTTGTTTTTGCAGGGCTGATGCCTGCCCTTCGCCAGACCGACGGTTGGTTGATTGCCGATTGCCGGCCGAAGAAAGACCCTTTTCTTGAACTGGCCGCTTCACTTTTTCCTTTTTTATATGATGCAGAACCGGATGAACTGGAGCGGATAAAAAAAACAAAGCAATGTGCAGCCGCTTTGCTTTCCGGGGAATTAAACCTCTCTGATCTGGTCCGGCGCATCACCGAGAAGAATGATCGTCACCGTTTTCTCCTGATTGTTGATCAGTTTGAGGAGCTGTACACTCCGAATGCGGACAAAGACCTTGCTCGTTCTTTTGTCAATCTTCTGTTGGAGGCGAGTCAAACAGATGACTTCAATGCGGTCATAACCCTGCGGGCGGACTTTATGTCAGCGGCAGCAAGTTGCGGTGTTTTTGCGGAAGCATTAAACAGTAGTCAGCCGTTATTTATCCCGGCAGTTGAAAACAACGATTTGCTTCAGATGGTTGAGAAGCCTGCCGCACTTCAGCATGTTGCCTTTGAACATGGCTTGGCGGATCTGATTGTTTCGGAACTGGACAACGAACCGAGCAATCTACCCCTGCTGGAGTTCTGCCTGACCCAACTTTGGAAAAAGCAGCAATGCAGAGAGATCACTCATGCAGTCTATCAGGATATCGGCGGGGTGCAACAGGCCGTGGCGATTTATGCTGATGAGAGATATAGCCTTTTCAATGCGGAAGACAAGAATCGTGTCCGGCATATTTTTCTCAATCTGGTTCGATTAGGTGCAGACAAGAAACACATTCGGCGAACAGCGATTTTTGAAGAGTTTAAACCGGAAGATCATGGACTGATCGAAGAGCTTGTCAAGCGGCGGCTTCTCGTAACCGGGGTGGATACAGAGAGCGGAAAAAGCACGGTCGAAATCGTTCATGAGGCGTTGATCCGTCACTGGAAAACCTTGCTGGACTGGGTAGAGCAACAAGAGGATCTTTTGGTTTGGCGGGAAAAATTAGAAGTGCTGCAGAATCAGTGGTTGGAAAGCAAGAAAAAAAAGCACGGAGAAAGTGCGCTGCTACGTGGTTTGGCTCTGCAAGAGGCTCTCAAATGGTCGGAAAGTCATGGGGGATATTTAAGGAAGGATGAACTGTATTTTATACGGGACAGCGAGGCGGCTTGGATAAAACAGAGAAAACGGAAGAAGATAGCCATTGCTGCGGTGCTGTCAATTACGGGTTTGGTTGCGGTGGTATTCTTCCTGCTGTGGAAAAATGCAGAGCAGCAAAAAAACGTTGCTGAACAGAAAACTGTTGAAGCGAACATTGAAAAAGACCGAGCGGACGAACAGAGAGAACGTGCAGAAAAACAAACTTTGGAGGCACGGCATAATCTTGCCAAGGCGTTTGAAGGAAAAGCCTTGACGGCACTAAAAACGGCCAAACAAGAAGGAACTTGGGCATACAAGCAAACGGCCCTGTTTACGGCAGCCTCTTCGGGGCAGAAAATAGATCCTCAGCAACCCTCCTGGTTCCCCAGTCCTTTAGCAATTTTATTTAACGCTGAAGTCTTTCACAATGCGCTGACAGAACAATGGAGTTCTCCTGTGCAGCAAGGTGCAGTCCGTAGCGTAGCCTTTAGCCCTGACGGTAGACGGGTCGCTTCAGCTTCCGATGATAAAATGGTGCGAATCTGGGACAGCACGACTGGAAAAGAAATTTTTCTACTGCGAGGTCATACCGATTCCGTATGGAGTGTCGCATTCAGTCCTGACGGTCAATATATTGCTTCTGCTTCCAGAGATAAAACGATACGAATTTGGGAAGCTACATCTGGAAAAAATTTATTGATTATACAAGAAAAAGAAAAGATTCATCTTCCTTGCATAGCATTCAGTCCTAGTGGAAAACGTGTAGCCGCAACTTCTTCCGGGTTCGCAATACGTATTTGGGATGTTGAGACCGGTAAGGAATTGACCATCCTAAAAGGAGACGGGCAAGCAACAGGCAGTATAGCTTTCAGTCCAGATGGACAATTACTGGCCTCAACTCATAATGGTGGTAAGATAAGGATTTGGAACGCGACGAGTGGGCAAGAGGTCAATTCGTTAACAGGACATACAGCCTATGAAATCCGCAGCGTAGCCTTCAGCCCTGATGGTAAAACCCTCGCCACTGCATCCTGGGATTTCAAATTTTCTATTGATAATACGGTACGGCTCTGGGATGTTAATACAGGTAAAGAATTAAATGTACTGAAAGGCCATACTAATGCTGTACTTAGTATAGCATTCAGTCCACATGGAAAGTATATAGCTTCTGCTTCTGCGGATAGGACGATCCGAATCTGGGATGTTGAGACCGGCACCGAATTGAAGTTGTTGAAAGGATCTGACGCTGCTGTCAGTGTAGCCTATAATCCCGATGGAAGTCAGCTAATTTCTGCTTTTCTGGATAATACAGTACGTGTCTGGGATGTGAATATTAACAAAGAGCGAAAGATACTTTCAGGCCATACTGATGATATTCGTAGCATATCATTCAGTCCTGACAGCAAGACACTTGCTTCTGCTTCGGGAGATAAGACCGTAAGGATTTGGGATGTTGTGACAGGGGAAGAGAAATTTACTTTGCAAGGAGGGCACGCTGCTGTCCGAATTGTGTTATTTAGCCCGGATGGAAAACGTGTAGCTTCTGCTTCTTGGGATCATACACAAAGAGTTTGGGATAGTAAAACCGGTAACGTCATTAAAATCTTAAAAGGTCATCCTTCTGGTATCTGTAAAATATTTTTTACTGCTGACGGTAACAAACTAATTTCTTATTGGTCCGACAATGGCCATGATATGGAAGGAATTTGGGATATTACCGGGGTAGGACTGTCTGTAGAGAGAAGTAAATGGGACCGCGGTAGGGGTATCAATTTTTCTCCTGATCGAAGCATAACAGCATCTATCTATAATGTTAATGAAAATCATAGTGATCGCGGTGTAGTAAAGGTTATGAACAATAAAACGGGGGAAAAAATTAATGTGCTGGATGGGCATAAAGATACCGTTTGGAATATTTCTTTCAGCTCCGACAGCAAGCGGATAGTTTCTGCTTCAGAAGATAAAACTGTTCGAATTTGGAATATTGTAGCAGGAAAAGAACAAGTTGTTCTCAGAGGGCATCTTGATTCTGTTCTCCATGCAGTTTTCAGTCCTAATGGAGAAATGGTAGCTTCAGCTTCAAGAGATAAGACAGTACGAATTTGGGACAGTGGGACAGGCAAGGAAATGAATGTACTTGTTCATCCTGATGCAGTCTATACCGTTGCTTTCAGCCCAAACGGCAGATTCTTGGCTTCTGGTGCGAATGATAATACAGTACGAATCTGGGATGTGCGTCCTTACACCCTCTTCCTCCACAACTCCAAACCCACCCCCCTCTACCACACCTTCATCGACGCCGTAAAATTCCTCTGGCAACTGGACGTTGAGGGCCTTGAGATCGTCAAAACAAAACGCCGCACCCCGGCGGACCTGAAAAAATACGGCACCCTGCTCGCACCGCCACCCCCCGGCCAAAGCAAATTCGATCAGGTACTGGAATGGGCCGAGAAACAGCAGGAAAAGTAAAGCATTCAACTCTCAGTATATCCCTTTGACATATCCTGAATCAACTGTATAATATACCTGATGCTCCCCACCATCCAACATCACCAGTATCCCCTTCAAATACATTTAAGAGGTGCCTCATGAACTGTGCTCGAACCAAAATATTTAAAACCAACAGAAGCCAAGCAGTCCGCCTGCCAAAGTCTGTTTCTTTTCCCGAATCAATTAAAAATGTTGAGATTATAGCTATCGGCAATAAACGCATTATTGCTCCGGCAGATCAATCCTGGGACGACTGGTTTGATGCACCGGGAGTTTCCGACGATTTCATGGAACAAGGACGGGAGCAGCCCGATGATCAGATCAGGGAGACCCTGTAATGCTGAAGTATATGCTGGATACAAATATCGTTATTTATGCGATAAAAAATCGTCCGCAACAGATCCGGAGCTGTTTTAAAAAACATCAGGGACAAATGTGTATTTCCACCGTCACCCTTGGCGAGCTGATTTTCGGGGCAGAGCGTTCACAGCAGGTGGAACGAAATCTTGCCGATATCGAGGCAATGGTCGCCCGAATGGAGGTACTCCCTCTGGATAACGAAGCCGCCTACCATTTCGGCCAGATACGGGCGGAGCTGTATCGAATCGGTCAGCCCATAGGGCCGTATGACATGATAATTGCCGGTCATGCCCGATCATCAGGGCTTATTCTGGTGACCAATAATATCAAGGAATTTGAACGGGTCTCTGGGTTGCGCCTTGAGAACTGGGTGGAAACGGATTGCTGAAATGTGCAACCGGAATATGCCGCCCTTGGAAAGAAACTCTCTCTTTTTGATGAGTTCCTGTGATCTTTGTTGCAATGGCCCTTCCCTTTGCCTGTTTTTGTGAAATCCTATAGCCCCATGCTTGGGGACAACGGGATAAAAAAAAGCCCGGCACAAGACCGGGCAATAACAGCTTCGCTGATAAATCTTTCTTATTGCAACACCGAACTGCGTTCTGCCCATTGCATATAACGAACAGCATCACTTGGGAGCAGAAAACGCTCTGCAACCAGTTTATCAACCGCAGCTTGTACCGCATCCACATACCCCTGATGATCGCCGTAACGCGCTTCAAGGGATGGGCGAGGATCACCGTTACTCAGGCGTTCCGCTTCTGTTTCTGCAAAGGGAACATGGGAGCCGGTAAGTCCACAAAGCTCACCCTCCGCGTAACCGGCATCTCGTAAATTCCGATAGTCACCCTGTTGAGTGTTGTCAAAGTCTAAAAACGCCGGCAGCTCTCTAAAGCGACTCACTTTACGGCTCATGTCTTTAGAGGGACAACTCCTTATGATTACGTTATCCTTTCGGATATCGCTTCCATAACAAATTTACAAGCTTCTGAAGTGCCTGATCAAAGGATTTAAGCCACCACCAGCTTTCGTTGCACCCAAGCAGACCTGCTTGACTGTGTAGATTGATGATGTCTGGGGGAAGAGCACCGAAGTCCTCACACCCCCTGTTTGGAAAAGAACATCAGTCGATTGCCGACAAATTTTTTTTCAATTGGTCGATAAGAAGATCAATATCCTCCCGACTGACAGTCAAGGGAGGAATAAAGCGCAGCACCCGCATCCCGGCAAAATTAATCAGGCAACCCCGCTCAAAGAGCTGCTGAACAACTTCTGTCCCGTGCTCAATCCCCTTTCCTGTCAGGACTAGGGCAAGGAGCATGCCGCTGCCGCGAACTCCGGAACAGAGCTGTGGAAACTCAGCAGCAACTTCTTCTAGGCGTTGGATAAAATAGGCACTCATCTCCTGAACGGCATCAAAGAAACCGTCAGCCAGCATGGTCTTCATCACTGCAACACCAGCTGCGGCAGCCACCGGATTGCCGCCAAAGGTGGAGGCATGGGTGCCCACCGTGAAGGAGGCTGCGATATCTGATCGGGTGAGCATGGCTCCGATAGGCAGGCCGTTACCCAGGGCTTTGGCTAAGGTCATGATATCCGGGGTAACGCCCAGTTGCTCGTAGGCAAACAGGGTGCCGGTCCGTCCCATTCCGGTCTGCACCTCATCAAAGATAAGGAGCAGGTTATGTTTGTCGCAGAGGCTCCGTATTTTTTGTAAATAGGCCGGCTCCAGGGGGCGCACACCGCTTTCGCCCTGAAGGGGTTCACAGAGGATGGCGCAGGTTCTGGGATTAATCAGTTTTTCCAACTCATCAGGATCTCCGAAATCCGCGTGGACAAAACCGGCAGGCATGGGTTCAAAGCCTTTCTGAAATTTGGGTTGGCCCGTGGCGGCAACCGTGGCCAGGGTCCGCCCGTGAAAAGAACCGGAGAGCGAAATTATTTCATACCGACCCTTGCCGCTGTGGATCCGGGCCAGCTTAATCGCTGCTTCATTGGCCTCGGCACCGGAATTGGCCATGAAAACTCGATCAGCAAAGCTGTTGGCAGTGAGCAGTTCAGCCAGTTCAGTTTGCGGCTCGGTGTAAAACAGGTTGGAGACATGCATGAGCGTCTTCGCCTGCGCACACACCGCCTCGGTGACCGCCGGATGGCAATGTCCCAGAGAGCAGACTGCGATCCCTGCAAGGAAATCCAGGTACTCTCTGCCGTCCGCATCCCAAAGCCGACAACCTTCTCCCCGCACCATAGCTGCCGGAAATCGGCTGTAGGTCCCTGCAAACACGGCATCACCTTT